>Ga0247738_10000221_pt1 | contig 24001 bp, 20 predicted proteins | sample UWRJL013104B2_FD_180936 | JGI IMG/M metagenome (GOLD analysis project Ga0247738, IMG submission 180936) | Plant litter microbial communities from Arlington Agricultural Research Station in Wisconsin, United States - UWRJ-L013-104B-2 | ecosystem: Environmental > Terrestrial > Plant litter >...
CCATCAGGCCTTCTGCAGTGCGTCCACCGCGGCGGCGCAGTGGAAGTCGCTGGCCGAAATGCCGTTCACATCGTGCGTGTTGAAGCGCACGGTGCAACGGCTGTAGCTGAGCGCGAGGTCTGGGTGATGGTCTTCGCGGTGCGCGATCCAGGCCAGAGCGTTCACAAACGCCATGGTCTCGTGGAAGTTGGTGAAGCTGTAGGTTTTCTCCAGCGCGCCGTCGATCAGCTTCCAGCCCTGGGCGGCATCGCCGTTGAGCTGGGTGAGCTGGGTCACGATTTCGGTGGCGGAGAGAGCGCGGCGGTTCTGGTGGATCGGGTTCATGGCGTCGGACTTACATCAGGCGGTTTGCAGGCGGGAGAGTCGTTCGCTCGCCGGCGGGTGGGAGTAGTAGAAGCGCGCGTACAGCGGGTCGGGCGTGAGCGTGCTGGCATTGTCCTTGTAGAGCTTGAGCAGCGCGCTGGCCAGGTCGGGGCCGCTGGTGTGGGCGACCGCGTAGGCATCGGCCTCGAACTCGTGCTTGCGCGAAAGCTGTGCCATCAGCGGAGAGAGGAAGAACGTGAACAGCGGCACCACCATCATGAACAGCAGCAGGGCCAGGGCATCGTTGGGCGTGTCCATGGATGGCGTGACGCCCAGGCCGCTGAAGAACCAGGCCTGGCTCGAGACCCAGCCCAGCAGCGCGAAGCCTGCCAGGCTCAGCGCGAACATCAGCCCGATGCGTTTGAGGATGTGGCGGCGCTTGTAGTGGCCGAGCTCGTGCGCGAGCACGGCGTCGATCTCATCGGGACTCAGCTGCTTGAGCAAGGTGTCGAAGAAGACCACGCGCTTGGCCGCGCCAAAGCCGGTGAAGTAGGCGTTGGCGTGCGCGCTGCGCTTGCTGCCGTCCATCACGAACAAGCCTTTGGCGGCGAAGCCGCAGCGTTGCATGAGGGCATTCACGCGCGCCTTGAGCGTCTCGTCCGACAGCGGCTCGAACTTGTTGAACAGCGGTGCGATCACGGTGGGGTAGAGCACCAGGGCCAACAGGTTGAAGGCCATCCAGACGCCCCAGGCCCAGAGCCACCAGGTCGGGCCGGCCGCACCCATGAGCCAGAGCACCAGTGCGGCGATCGGCAGACCAATCAGCGCGCCCACCAGCGAGCCTTTGACCAGGTCGCCAAGCCAGAGCGACAGCGTCATCTTGTTGAAGCCGAAGCGCTCCTCGATCCGGAAGGTGGCGTACCAACCCAGGGGCAGGGTGATGAGACCACCGATCAGCACGAAGGCCGCGAGCAGTGCCAGTTGCTGCAGCATGCCGCCGCCCAGTGCGTCCAGCAGCAGCTGGTTCAACCAGTCGAGGCCGCCCAGCAGCGTCCAGCCCAGCAACAAGGCGGCGTCGATCGCTGTTTCCAGCAGGCCAAAGCGCGCCTTGGTGATGGTGTAGTCGGCCGCCTTCTGGTGTGCAGCCACAGAGATGGTGTCGCTGAACGCCGTGGGCACGGCATCGCGATGGCGCGCCACGTGGCGGATCTGCCGGCTGGCGAGCACGGTGCGCACCAGCAGGCCCAGCAGCAGCAGGGCGCAGAAAACGGCGGTGAAAGCGAACGAAGCGGTGTCCATGGGGCCGAGTCTATCGAAGACGGCCTGGCGCGCGCGCCGTGGGGCTGGTGGCCCTCGGCGGCGGATCGGCGAGAATTCCGGCCATGACTTCAGCTACCACCACCCCGGCAGGCACCGCCGCCGACACCCCCACCCTCGCCAAAAGCGACCAGAACCTGGTCTGGATCGACTGCGAAATGAGTGGCCTGGATCCCGAAAAAGAGCGCCTGCTGGAAATCGCGGTGGTCATCACCGGCCCGCAGCTCACGCCGCGCATCGAAGGGCCGGTGGTCGTGGTGCACCAGAGCGACGCCTTGCTCAATGCCATGGACGCCTGGAACAAGGGCACCCACGGCCGCAGCGGTCTGATCGACAAGGTCAAGGCCAGCACGGTGAGCGAGGCCGAGGCCGAGGCCACCCTGCTGGCCTTTATTGGGAAGTACGTGCCCAAGAACGGCTCGCCCATGTGCGGCAACACCATCAGCCAGGACCGCCGCTTCATGGTGAAGTACATGCCCAAGCTGGAGGCTTACTTCCACTACCGCTGCCTGGACGTGAGCACGCTCAAGGAGCTGGCGCGGCGCTGGCGGCCCGAGGTGTACGAGTCGTTCAAGAAACACCAGAAGCACACGGCGCTGGCCGACGTGCACGAGTCCATCGACGAGCTCGAGCACTACCGTACCCACTTTCTGCGCTGAAAACGAGCCCCATGGCTGGCACCGACGCACCGGGCGCCGGCTTGGGGGTGTGCGGCCACATGTCAGAATTGTGACGTTCACATGAGATTTGCATGACAAAAAAATCCCGTTACCGCTTCATTTCGAAGCACCAGGAGGTGTTCCAGCTGGGCGCCGCGGTGTTGTTTCTGCTCCTGGTGGGGCTGTACGCCTCGCTCACCGGCGCATCCACCGTGGGGTTGACCACGTCAGCCATGTGGCTGCTGATCGTGGCGGCAGCGGTGGGGGCCTACATGGCCATGAACATCGGCGCCAACGACGTGGCCAACAACATGGGCCCGGCCGTGGGTTCGGGCGCCATGACCATGGGCTGGGCCATCGTCGTGGCCGCCGTGTTTGAGGCCTTGGGGGCCATCGTGGCCGGCGGCGACGTGGTCGGCACCATCAAAGGCGGCATCATCGATCCCGCCGCCATTTCCGACCCGGCGCTGTTTGCCTGGGTGATGTTCGCTGCGCTGCTGGCCGGTGCGCTCTGGCTCAATCTCGCCACTGCGCTGGGTGCGCCGGTGTCCACCACGCACTCCATCATTGGAGCGGTGATGGGCGCGGGCATCGCCGCCGGCGGCTGGGGGCTGGTCAACTGGGAAACCATCGGCCAGATCGTGATCAGCTGGGTGGTCTCGCCCCTGGCAGGGGGTGCGATGGCCGCCGCTTTCCTGTACATCATCAAGCGCAGCGTGACCTACCGCAGCGACATGATCGATGCCGCCAGCCGCGTGGTGCCCATCCTGATCGCCGCCATGGTCTGGGCTTACACCACCTACATGCTGCTCAAGGGCCTGGGCCAGATGGTGCACGTCGGGGTTCTGACGGCCATGGGTGCCGGGCTGGTGCTGGCCGTGGTCGTGTGGGCACTGATCCGCAAGCCGATTGCCAACCACGCCCGCCGCCAGGACAACAGCAAGAACGGCGTCAACCGCCTGTTCACATGGCCGCTGGTCTGCTCGGCCGCATTGCTGAGTTTTGCCCACGGCGCCAATGACGTGGCCAACGCCATCGGGCCGCTGGCCGCCATCTATGAAGCCGTGAAAGAGGGGGCCATCGCCACCAAGGCCGGCACGCCCATGTGGATCATGGTGTTGGGCGCGCTTGGGTTGGCGGTGGGTCTGGCGCTGTATGGCGCCCGGCTCATCCGCACGGTGGGCAAGGAAATCACCGAACTCGACAACATGCGCGCCTACGCCATCGCGATGTCTGCCACGCTCACCGTGATCGTGGCCTCGCAACTGGGCATGCCGGTATCGACCACGCACATCTCCATCGGCGCGGTGTTCGGCGTCGGCTTCCTGCGTGAGTTGCTGAAGGTGAACTACGCCAAGATGGAGCGCGTGGTGCGCTCGGGTCACCAGGGTGCCGACCGGGATGTGGTGGAAGCCTACCTGAGCCGTTTCGAGGCCGCCGAGGTGAGCGAGAAGAAGCGCATGCTGGCCGACATGAAGCACCGCGCCAAGCAGCGCGAGGTCGTGCTGACAGAGCAGGAAGCGGTGTTCGCCAAGAAGGAACAGAAGGCGTTCAAGAAGGCTTACAAGAAGGAAATCGTCAAGCGCTCGGTGGTCATGCGCATTGTGGCCGCCTGGATCGTCACCGTGCCGGCCACCGCCGTGCTGGCGGCGCTGCTGTTCTACGTGGTGCGCGCGGTGCTCGACTGAGTGCCATTGGGGGCCGGCGCGGGATCAGCCCGGCAGCCCCCACACCAGCCGTTCAAACACATCGGCCGGGCCCATCTGGCCGCCCTTGAGCATGAGCTCCAGGCCGTCGAGCGAAGCGTCGTCGCTGCGCGCACGGCTCAGAGTGACGCCCGGCGTAAGCACACCCAGGCAACCCAGCCCCCAGACCCCCAACTTTTGCACCGCGAGGCTGGAGGTGTCGCCGCCCGCGATGCCGATGCGCCGCAAGGCCTGGCCTGAGGCGGCGCGCTCGCTCACGACGCGCGCCACCAGGTCGCCGGTGGCCGAAGCCACGGAGCGGGCGTCCAGGTCGCCCTGCCGCTGGCCGGCTTCGGTATGCAGCAACACGTGCCGCTGGGCGGCCAGCGCAGCGATCGCCGCCTTGCAGCACGCGTCGGCGTGGTCGGGATCGCCCAGCAGCCGGCGCACATTCACGGGAATCTTCTGGTACGAACGCGCCGCCGCCACCTGTTCTGCGGTCTGGGGTGAGAGGCTGCCGGCGAAAGCGAACACGGGTCCCTCAGCAGCTTTAGGCGGGGCCAGCGCCTCGGCGGGAGCGCCCCAATGCGCAGCCAGGGCCTGCACCACGCCGCTGGGACCCACCGCGAGCAGTGGTGCTTGTTGCGCGTCGCGCCAGATCAGCCTACCCACGGCCGCCAGATCGTGCGGGCCCGAAACGTCCAGCAGCACGGCATCGGGCTCGGCGCCGCGCAGCCGCTGCAGCGCGGCGTCCTGCTGATCGAGCGGCAGTGCATAGGCGGGGTAGTGCAGTGCCGCCACCTGCCGCATGCCCTGGGCCTGCAGATGCAACCGCAGATCGGCCTCGCCCATCGGTGTTACCGGGTGCAGGCGCATCGTGGGATGGCGGTCGATGCGGTGCACATCGCCGCCAGCGCCGCCGGCCGCGAAGAGCTGGCTGAAGCAGCAGTAGCGGCCGATGTTGGGCTGGCCGCCGACGATGGGTACCCAGGCGCTGCGGACATGCCGGTTCAGCACGCGCACGGCCTCACCAATGCTGCCCACATGCGGCGCGCTGTCGAAGGTGGAGCAGCATTTGTAGTGAACCACTGGCGCGCCCAGCGTGGCGAAGAAGCGGCCCACCGGTTCGAGTTCTTCCGCCATCGCCTGCGGGTCCATCGCGCGCGCCGCACCGGCCACACCGATGGCGTCCAGCGGGCCCGCTTGCTGAAGGCGCTGCGCGGTCGGCACACCCAGGAACAGCAGGCTTCTCAGCCCGGCCTGCGCGGCGGTGGCCAGCGTGTCGGTGGCGCCTGTGAAGTCGTCGCCGTACCACGCGAGCCGGGGCTGGTGGCTGATGGCGGGGCTCACTTCGTTTTGGGTCCGAAGAAGGCCAGTGCAGCAGCGAGCTCGGGTGCGTCGCGCGCGGCGTCTTCCAGCGAGCGGCCGGCGCGCGCTGCAGCCCAGGCCTGGCGGATGCTGGACACGCCCGCCTCGGGCCCCCCGGGGTGAGCCAGGATGCCGCCGCCGGACATGAAGAGCAGGTCGTCGGTCCCCGTGGCGGCCCAGGTGGCTGGCACCGTGCCCGCCCATTGGCCGGAAGAGAAGGCCGGCATCACCGTGTCGTCGGGCCCGTCGGTCAGAGGCGAGAGGCAGTCGCGCGCGGACTCCGTCACCTCATCGTCCGGCTGCGAGAACTTGCCTTGCAGGCCGTGCACGTGCATATGATCGACGCCCGCGAGCCGCCACAGCGTCTGGTAGGCCTGAAAGCCGATGCCCAGCAGCGGGTGGCGCGAGAGCGCGCCGAAGCCGTTGCGGTGCCCGTGCAGCGTCAGCGGCGTGTGGCGGCGCAGCGTCTGAAGGGCTGAGTAGCCGCACCAGTTCAGGCTGGCCATCACGCAGGAGCCGCCTTCGCGCTCCACCAAGTCGGCGTGGCGCCGCATGGCGTCTGTCTCGTCGGTGATGTTGAAGGCCACCATCACGTGTTTTCCGGTGCGCTGTTCGTGTGCACGCACGGCCGCCATCACGGCGGGCACTCGCTCGGCCAACGGGGCGTGGGCCGGGTCGGCGCAGACCTCGTCGTCTTTGATGAAGTCCACGCCCGCTGCGCACAGCCGCGCAACGAGCTCGGCCGTCTGTTCGGCCGAGAAGCCCACGTTGGGTTTGATGATGGTGCCCACCAGCGCACCCGAGGGCACGCCGGTGCGCACGCGCGTGCCGGCGATGCCCACCGGGGGCAGGTCGAAGCGCGCGCGGTAGGCGGCCGGCAACTGCAGCGACTCCAGGCGCAGGCCCGTTACTTCACCCAGGTCATACAGATTGCCGCTGACGGTGGCCGCCAGCGTGGGCAGGTTCGCGCCGATGTTCGCCGTGGGAAAGGCAATGCGCACGCGGGCGCGCCGCCAGGGACCGCCGCGCCCCTGGCGTTCCAGCCAGGCGTTGGGCAGGCTGGGTGCGTCGGCATCGGGCAGCAACTCGATGTGTTCCACCGTCGCGCGGGCGCGCTCACGCAAGGCATCGGTCTCGCCCTGCACGCGTGTGAAAGTGCCGCAGGATTGTTCACCCGCCATCACCTCGGCCACTTGCGCGGGCTCCAGCGGGGTTTCGATCAGGTAGGTCGCCTGCAGGCGTTCGGGGTGCGTCATGGGCGGCGTCAGATCTTGCTCAGGTCAGGGAAGGGGCGCACCGGATCGGTGACGCCATCCCAGGTCTTCGAGGACTCGCGGATCAGATCGAACATGCGGCCTTTGGGTCCCGCCACTTCAGAGAGCTCGATCACCGTGCCGGGGTGGTACTCGGTGTCGAAGTAGATGAAGCGGCCGCGCTCGCCGACTTCGCCCTGCATCTTGGGCTTGAAGCCCTCGGCCAGCAGGCGCTTGAGGTCGGCGTCATAGTTGCTCGTCCAGTACGCCACATGCTGCAGCCCGGTGCGGCCGGCCTGCAGGAAGTCGCGGTACATCGACGGCACGTCATTGCGCGTCTGGATCAGTTCCACCTGCACGAAGCCCGAGTTGGCCAGCGCCACCGAGTTGTGCGGCTCGTAGGCCTGACCGTCGTACTCGTAGTTGCGGATGGGCACGCGCGGGTTGTAGTACCAGGGGCCCACGCCCAGCGTGCGGCTCCAGTAGTCCATGGCGGCTTCGATGTCGTGCACGACATAGCCGAGCTGGCGGATTTCTCCGAAATGGCGACTCATGTGTTGATCTCTCTCAGGGGCGGATGCAGGCGGTCGAACGGCGGGCTTTTACTTCGCGCCGTCGATGATTTCTTTCGGGATGGGCACGCCGGCGTGCTTCACGTGGATGTCGTTGAGCTTGCCGTTGGACAGGTTGGTCTTGATCCAGCCGTTGACCCAGTTCATCAGGTCGGGCTGGTTCTTGCGCATCGCCACGGCCAGTTGATAGGACTGCAGAATGAACTTCACTTCGAAGTCGCGGGCAGGAGCGCGCTTGGCGATCGCCGCGATGATCGGCGGCGTGATCGCCACGATGTCGGTCTGGCCGCTGGCCGCAGCCGTGATCGAGGCGGCCTCGTCGTCGAAGCGGACCACCTTGGCCTGCGGTGCGCGCTCGGTGACGATCTTGTCCTGCGGGCCGCCGCGCGTGACCGCCACGGTCTTGCCCGTCAGGTCCTCGATGCCGGTGATCTTCAGGCTCTTGGGCGCACCCACGGCGGCCTGGATGGCGCCGTAAGGAATGGAGAAGTCCACCGCCTTCTGGCGTTCAGGCGTGATCGACAGCGACGAGATGATCAGGTCGGCCTTGTTCGACAGCAGGTTGGGAATGCGCGCCGAGTTCGTGGAGTTCACGATCTCCAGTTGCACGCCCAGGTCCTTGGCCAGCAGCTGGGCCGCTTCCACATCCGAGCCCGCCGGGTTCACCTTGTCGTCCACGTAGCCGTAGAACGGCGCGCTCAGGTCGATGGCGATGCGGATCTTGCCGGCCGCCTTGATCTCGGCCAGGTCGGCCAGGGCGGGCAGGCACAGCGTGCCCAGGGTGGCGGCCAGCAGCGTGCGGCGCAGGATGCGGGAATGGGTCATGTCTATCTCCGGATGTGTTGTAGGAAGGGACGGGAAAACAAAAACAAGGCGGGGTCAGAGCCCGTGGGACAGGAACTCGCGCAGCTCCGGCGTTTGTGGATCGCGCAGCATCGCGCCCGGGCCGGTCTCCCAGACCTTGCCTTCGTGCATGTAAATGATGGAATCCGCCACGCGCGCCGCGAAATCCATTTCGTGCGTCACCAGCACCATGGTCATGCCGCCTTCGGCCAGCTGTTCGATCACGCGCAGCACTTCGCCGGTGAGCTGGGGGTCCAGTGCCGAGGTGACCTCGTCGAACAGCATCACTTGCGGCTCCATTGCCAGCGACCGCGCGATCGCCACGCGCTGCTGCTGCCCGCCGGAGAGTTGCTCGGGGTAGGCCTGGGCTTTCTCGGCCAGGCCTACCTGGCGCAGCGTGCGCTCGGCGATGGCGCGCGCGTCGCCCGCCGACAGACCCTTGACCGCCTTGGGCGCCAGCGTCACGTTCTGCTCCACCGTCAGGTGCGGGAACAGGTTGTAGCTCTGGAACACGATGCCCACGTCCATGCGCAGGCGGCGCAGCTCGATGCCGCTGTCGTGCACCGCATGGCCACACACCTGGATGCTGCCGCTGTCGATCACCTCCAGGCGGTTGATGCAGCGCAGCGCCGTGCTCTTGCCCGAGCCGCTCTTGCCGATGATGGCCGTCACCTGACCCTTGGGAATGGCGAAGGACACGCCCTTGAGCACCTGGTTGGCGCCGAAGCGCTTGTGCACGTCCTTGAGTTCGACGACCGGGGTCATGGAGGGGGCTTCTTTCATGTCTCGCTGGGAAGGCGGTTGCCAAATTGCAGGCGCTGTTCGAGTCGGCGGCTCCAGACCGACAGCGGGAAACACATGGCGAAATAAAGCGCCGCGATGATCAGGTAGATCAGGAACGGCTGGAAGATGGAGTTGTTGATAAGCTGGCCCGCGCGCACCAGCTCGACGAAGCCGACGATGGACGCCAGCGACGTGTTCTTGACGATCTGCACCATGAAGCCCACGGTGGGCGGTGTGGCGATGCGCAGCGCCTGTGGCAGCACCACCAGGCGCATGCGTTGCCAGCGCGACAACGCCAGGCACTCGGCCGCCTCCCACTGCGTGCGCGGCACGGACTCGATGCAACCGCGCCAGATCTCGCCCAGGTAAGCGCTGACGTAAACCACCATGGCGAAGCTCGCTGCCACCAGGCCTGGCAACTCCAGGCCCATGATGCTCAGGCCGAAATAGCACACGAACAACACCACCAGCAGCGGTGTGCCCTGGATCAGCTGAATCCATGCAATGGCCGCCCAGCGCAGCGCCTTCACCGGGCTGATGCGGCACAGCGCCACCGCACCGCCCAACATGCCGCCACCGATGAACGCGATCACCGAAAGGCATACCGTCCACATCACACCCACCAACAGCAACTGCAGGTGGTACAGGTTCAGACCGCCCTCGATCATCGCGATGCTCCCGCGCCCAGGCGGCGCTTGCGCGTGAAAACGACCTGGCCAAACAGCCACAGGCCGACGCGCATCAACAGGGACAGCGCGAGGTACGCCACCGCGACCAGGATGTAGGCCTCGAACGGCCGGAAGGTCTCGGACTGCACGCGCGCAGCGATCGCCGTGAGTTCCTCCACCGAAATCTGCGAGGTGATGGAGGTCGCCAGCATCAGCAGCACGAACTGGCTGGTCAGCGCCGGATACACCTTCTCCATCGCCGGGCGCAGGATCACGTGCCAGTAGACCTGCCGGCGCGTGAGCCCCAGGCACTCGGCGGCTTCCAGCTGGCCCTTGTGGATGGAGTCCATGCCCGCGCGCATGATTTCGCACGAGTAGGCCGCCACGTTGATCACCAGCGAGACCAGTGCCGCCGTGAAGGCCGAGACCTTCCAGCCCAGGCTGGCCAGGCCGAAGAACACCAGGAACACCTGCACCAGCAGCGGCGTGTTGCGGATCACCTCCACATAGGCACCGCACAGCCGGGATACCCAGCGCACCTGGCCACGGCGGCCGATCGCACACAGCGTGCCGATCACGAAGCCCAGCACCGTGGCCGGGAACGACAGCTGGATCGTCATCCAGGCGCCTTCCAGGAACTGGGGCCAGGCCGCCAGCACGCTGGCGAACTCGAATTCGTATTGCACGCGAGCGGCCCTCGTCAGCGTCGGGACGAGGCGCTGGCGGGTGTGTGGGCAGCGGGTGTCATGTGTCTGTCTCCTGGCTTTATTTGATTGGATTTGATGCCTTGATGCATCAGAATATGGATCGATGTTATCTTTTGTCCCTCCCTCTTGCCAGTTTTGTGAATGATGGTTTTTGATTGATTTTCAGCATGTCCAAGGCTGCTCGCATTCCCGACATCGCCGACCTCGCCGGCGTTTCCACGGCCACCGTGGACCGTGTGCTCAACCGCCGGCCCGGCGTGCGCCGCGCCACCGTCGAGCGCGTGATGCAGGCGGCCGAGCGCCTGCAGTACCTGCCCGATGCCGAGGTGCGCGCCGCCCTGCAGCCACCGCCCATGCAACTGGTGTTCCTGCTGCCTGCCGGAAACAACCGCTTCCTGCGCATGCTGGGCGACACCATCGGTTACTCGCAGGAGCACTGGACGCCCTACAACGTGCGCTGCCGCGTGGAGTTCGTTGAAGGCTTCAACCCAGAGGTGCTCGCCAAGGCCCTGCTGCGCCACGGCGCGCGCGCCGACGGCATCGCCTTCATGGCGCTCGAACACCCCCTGGTGCGCGACGCCGTCGATGCCCTGGCAGAGCGCGGCGTGCACACCGTCACCCTCATCTCCGACCTTTCCGGCGCGCGCCGCGCGGCCTACGTCGGCCTGGACAACCGCGCCGCCGGCCGCACTGCGGCCTACCTTATCGCGCGCTTCATCGGCGATCGGCCGGCGCAGGTCGCCATGATCGCGGGCAGCCTGAGCTACCGAGCGCACGAAGAGCGCGAAATGGGTTTCCTCTACCTGTTCAAGGAGTCCTTCCCGCGCATCGAAGTGGTGGGCCTGCGCGAAGGACACGATGACGCCGAGCGCAACCACGCCCTCACGCGCACGCTGCTCGACCAATACCCCGACCTCGCTGGCATCTACAACATCGGCGGCGCCTCTGACGGCGTGGGCCGCGCGCTCAAGGAAACCGGGCGCGACCAGAAAGTGGTGTTCATCGGCCACGGCCTCTCGCCCGACACCCGGGCCCTGCTGATCGACGGCACCATGGACGCCGTCATCAGCCAGAACCCCCAGGGCGCCATGCTGACCTGCGTGCGGATCTTCGCCAACCTGCGCGACGGGCGCGATGCGCTCACGGGTGTTGAGGCCGTGCGCGGCCAGATCATCTTTCGAGAGAACCTGCCTTAGCCGGATGAAAGAAGTTGGGGTTTTCCCGAATCTGTGCCATAATCATTGGCTTCGCAGGCAACTGCGATGATTTGTGCATCTGCCTCACACACCAGGCCCCCCGAACACCCGGTTGACGCGAAGTCCGAAAGGCCTTCCACCAACTTCAGCGGATGGGGTCTTCGCTCCCGGCGTCACGCTTCTCTTTGTGACCCATGGCGCGTCGATCGTTTGATGGTTGATGTTTTGTAACCACGAACGGATCCGACGCCCCGGAGCTGCCACCTTTTCAAGGTAGGCCGTCCCTTTAGCGTTTGCATTCGATCAATTGCGCCCATTGGCGCATGGACGAACATGAGCGACTCTTTTGAAGCCCGCGGCGATTTCTCGCCCGAAATCCTCTCTGCCGACACCGAAGCAGACATTTCCACTCCCGTGGCCATCGAGGCCGCAGACGCTGCAGAGCCCGTCGAGCCCACCGGCCCCAACGGCTTCGAGCTGCTGGGCCTGGCGCCCGAACTGGTGCAAGCTTGCGTTGACCTCGGGTATACGCAGCCCACCACCGTGCAGAACAACGTGATCCCCAAGGCCTTGCTGGCCGAAGGCGAGCAGCGTTTTGCCGACCTGATGGTTTCCAGCCAGACCGGTAGCGGCAAGACCGCTGCCTTCCTGCTGCCTGTGCTGCACACCCTGCTGCAGCAACGCGCCGCCGCTGAAGCCAAGGAGCGCGCCGACCGCGAACAAGCCGTGGCCGACGCCCTGGCCCGTGGCGAAGCACCGCCCAAGGCGCCCAAGCGCAAGGACCCCACCAGCTCGCGCAACTTCAAGGCCGCCACCCCCGGCGCCCTGATCCTGTGCCCCACGCGCGAACTCGCACAGCAGGTGGCCAACGACGCCATCGACCTCGTGCGCCACTGCCGTGGCCTGCGCATCGCCAACGTGGTGGGCGGCATGCCCTACCAGTTGCAGATCGCTCGCCTGCAGAACGCCGACCTCGTGGTCGCCACCCCGGGCCGTCTGCTCGACCTGCAGCGCTCGCAGCAGCTCAAGCTCGACCAGGTGCAGTTCCTCGTCGTCGACGAAGCCGACCGCATGCTCGACCTCGGCTTCTCCGACGACCTCGCCGAAGTCAACGCCCTGACCAGCCAGCGCCGCCAGACCATGATGTTCAGCGCGACTTTCGCGCCGCGCATCCAGCAACTCGCCATGCGCGTGATGCACGACAACGGCAAGCACGCGCAAAAGGTGCAGATCGATTCGCCGCAAGAGCAACACGCCAACATCAAGCAGGTGCTCTTCTGGGCCGACCATGCCGACCACAAGCGCAAGCTGCTTGACCACTGGCTGCGCGACACCACCATCAACCAGGCCGTGGTGTTCTGCAGCACGCAGATCGAGTGCGATGGCCTCGCCAACGACTTGCAGCAATCCGGCTTCGCCGCCGTCGCGCTGCACGGTGCGCTGAACCAGGGCATGCGCAACCGCCGCCTGATGGCGCTGCGCAACGGCCAGGTGCAGATCCTGGTGGCCACCGACGTCGCTGCTCGCGGCATCGACGTGCCCACGATCACCCACGTTTTCAACTTCGGCCTGCCGATGAAGGCCGAGGACTACACGCACCGCATCGGCCGCACGGGCCGTGCCGGCCGCGATGGCCTGGCCGTCACCTTCGCCGAGTTCCGCGATCGCCGCAAGATCGGCGACATCGAGGCCTACACGCGCCAGCGCATCAACGTCGAGACCGTGCCCGGCCTCGAACCGCGCCAGCGCGCACCGCAACCCGAGTTCGGTGGCCGTGGCCGCCCGGGTGCAGGCCGTGGTGAGCGTTTCGGCGGCGGTGGTGATCGCAACTACGCCGACCGCAGCAACTTCAACGCCCGTGGCCCCGCACCGCGTGGCCCGCGTTTCGAAGGCCGCCCTGAAGGTCGCCCGGAAGGCCGTTTCGACGCTCCCCGCGTCGACCACAGCCGCCCGGAAACGCGCTTCGACCCGCGCTTTGAAGGCCGTGCCGAGCCGCAGCCGCGCAGCGAAAACCGCTTCGACAACCGGGGTGAAGGCCGCTTCGACAACCGTGGCGACCAAGGCGGCTACCGCAACGACACGCGTCCCGCGAGCCGTGGCTTTGGCGACCGTGGTGCCGCTCCCGCCCGCACCGGTGGCAAGCCAGGCGGCTTCTCCAGCTTTGGCCGCAGCGACAAGGGTGGCGAGCCACGCGGTGGCTTCAGCGACCGTGGCAACGCCGAGCGCGGCGCCATGCGTGGCGAGTTCGCTCCGCGCCGCAACGAAGGCGGCCCGTCCCGCCCGATGGCGCGCCGCGCACCACGCTGATCGATCGGTTCAGTCCATGAAAAAGCCAGGCCTTAAGGTCTGGCTTTTTTTCTGGGCGTGACCGACGGCGTCAGACTGGTACGGTTTGCGCTTCCAGCGGTTGGGCGTGGCGTGCGATCGCGAGGGCAATGCCCGCGAGTCGGCGTTGCCTGATCTGATCGTTCAGCGCATGCAGACCGAAACTCTCGACCCGTGTCTGTAGCCGCACAAGGGCATCGCGCGCGACATCCGGGTGAAGCTGCAGGTAGGTCTCCAGAGAGCGAGGGACGCTCACGAGCATTGCATTCCGTGCCATGCACAGCACCGCGAGCACGTCCGCAGGCTCGGGTGACTGCTCCAGCCAGTCGATGAACACGTCAGGCTCGTCTAGTGCCCTCAGGAGCACGTCGCCCGCCGCGCTGCAATGATCGAGGCAGCAGTCCGTCTGGAGCAGCAAGGGCGTCGGCGGTCCTGATGTGAGCATTTTCTGCGCAAGCATCGAGATCTTCTCCTCATCTTCCTTGCAGGCCACAACGAGACGAGGCCAAGGCACCGTCCCTCTCTGCAATAGACGTTCAAAATCGACCAGCGATGCCTGGCTGGCCGCGTTGGCCAGTGCCTCGAAAGCATCTTCAAGATCGCTCTCCAGTTGCCTCACAATGTCCGCGTTTTCATCGGCGATTTCTCGCACTGTCCGGTGTGCAAGGCCCAGCAGGGCGATGGAGGGTATGGCGGTGGTGCTCAGTAAGGCGACGCCTCCCACCATTCCAATGGGAATCCAGAGCTTCGATTGGTCCTGGTTGGTCATCGAGTTGTGCAGCTCGCTCCAGAGCAAACCGCCCGTCACCATGGTGACCCCCGCCAACAAGGCACTCCCTGTGACAAACGCACCGGCCAATAACCAGTAGGCACAGTGTGAAAGCGAGCTGGGCATGCGCGAGTGAATGACGTCGTTTATGGCCGCGAGGGCGCTGACGACCTGGTCTTCCAGGTCCTGCAGAGAGGGTGCGATGTACTGCCGCTCGAGGGATATCTGGACAAGTGAGTTTTGCGAGACGTGAAATGCGTGAAAAGCGTTCATGAAAGGTCGGTGATTGGTCATGGGCATCGGGCTCGGCGAAGCCTTCGCCGCAAGCCCGACACCATCCAGTGACCATCGCGCCGCGACGGTTCAGCGCGGCGCACCTGCCGCGAGCCAGGATCGCCAGCCGCCAAAGGACGTGATGTCGGTCGCACCCTCAATGCCAGACCCCTCGCAGATGAATCCCGGCACCTCGCTGCCATCGGCCAGCTTCACCTTGCCGATGCCAAGGGGTGCCGGGATGCCGGCCACGAAGCTGCCAAAGAGGACGCTTGGCACTTCCCACACCTCCATGGCAATTGCCGAGCCGCCCTCGGCCACGCGCACCATGCCGGGCCGCTGCACTGGCCCGCCCGCCAATGCGTAGAAGCGGTATTCCGCCGCCGAGACCGGGCTGTCCACCAGCCGCGCGCCGCGCGAGGTCAACTGGTGGTTCAGCGGCAGGCCCGAAAGGTGCGCGCCGCACACGGCCACGCGCACCGTGCCCGCCCCCGTTGCGCCCACTTCGCCGCCGGGCAGGCCAGCGCACGAAGGTGTGGTGGACAGGTCCGTGCCCGTCGCACCCAGACAACCGCCGAGTGCGCGATGGAAGCGGTCGGCCAGGCGCAGCAGCGCCACATCCTTGTGGGCGGGCGAGCCCAGTGTCACGCCCCAGGGCAGGCCTTTTGCATCACCACTGGCCAGCACACCAGTCGGCACGGCCACGGCGCAGTGGTCCAGCAAGTTCACGAAGTTGGTGTAGCGGCCCAGGTTGGCGTTGAGGCGGATCGGGTCGGCCTGCATTTCTTCGATGCGGTAGATCGTGCCGGCGGTGGGCGTGAGCATGCAGTCCACTTCGTTCCACACGCGGTCGCACACGCGGCGCAGCGCCTTGAGCTTGTACGCGCCCGCAAAGGCCTCGGCCGCGGTCTTGCTGCGCCCGCCCTCGATGATGGTGCGCACCGGCGGGAACACCGCTTCGGGCTGCGTGTCGATGAAGCCCTGAATGGCAACGTACCGCTCGGCCACCCAGGGTCCCTCGTACAGCAGCCTGGCCACCTCCAGGAAGGGCGTGAGGTTGATGGTGACGGCCGTGCCCCCCAGCGACTCCAGGCGCTTCACCGCCTCGGCGAACAGAGCGGCCGCCGCCTCGTTGCCGAAGAAGTCCAGGTCTTCATCGCGTGGCACGCCGAAGCGGAACGGCCCGGCCGAGAAGTCCACGCCCAGCGGTTGGGCGGGCCGGCTGTACGCATCGGCTTCGTCGAATGCTGCTGCCGCACCCAGCACGGCCTGCGCGTCGCCAGCCGTGAGCGCAAGGATCGACGGCGTTTCCGCCGAACGGCAGGCCGGCAGTACGCCCCAGGCCGATAGCAGGCCCAGCGTGGGCTTGAGGCCGATCAGCCCGTTGAACGAAGCCGGCACACGGCCCGAGCCTGCGGTGTCGGTGCCCAAGGCGAAGGTCACATAGCCCTTGGCAACGACCACTCCCGAGCCCGAGCTGGAGCCGCCCGAGATGAAGGCCGGGTCGTGCGCGTTCTGGCACGCCCCGTAGGGTGAGCGCGTGCCGTTCAGGCCGGTGGCGAACTGGTCCAGGTTGGTCTTGCCCACCGGCACCGCGCCGGCCGCGAGCAACCGGCTCACCACGAAAGCGCTTTCGGTCGGCGTGTAGGCGAACTCCGGGCAGGCGGCGGTGGTTGGCACATGCGCAAGGTCGATGTTGTCCTTGATCGCGAAAGGCACGCCGTACAGCGGCAGGCTGGCCGGGTCCACGCCGTCCAGGCGCGCCAGATAGGGCTCGATCTCTCCATCGCTCAGCACATGGATGTACGCGTGGTGCGTGTCGGCGCGGCTGCGGCGCAAGGCTTCGGCGATCACCTCGCGCGCGGTCGCGGTGCCTTCGCGGTAGGCGGCCTGCAAGCGGGCGAGATCAAAAGACAGTGAGCTCAGGGACATGAAATCTCCTTGGGATTCGTGAAAAGGTCTACACGCAACGCATGAAACACCGCCGACCAGAGGCACCGAGGGTCCGGCTGCGCCGGCCCGAGATGCCGTCCCCCCTCGAAGCGCCGAAGGCGCGCCACGGAGGGGGGAAGCCGCGCAGCGGCGCAGGGGGGTGTTTCATATCAACACCAGCACGTTCTGCCCGGCGGCCACCGCGCTGCCTTGCGCGCACATGAGGCTGTGCACCGTGGCGTTGGCGGGCGCAAGCAGGTTGAACTCCATCTTCATGGACTCGATCACCAGCAGCACGTCACCGGCCTGCACTTGCTGGCCCACGCTTACGGCCACCTTCCACACATTGCCCGGCACGCTGGTGGCCAGCGCGCGGCCACCTTCGGGCAGGTCGATCTCGGCCTCCACGCCCGCAGCGGCCACATCGGCCTCGCTTGCGTAGTCCACCTGGCCGGCGGCGGCCCAGCGATCGCGCTCGGCCTCGAACGCGGCCTGCTGCTTCGCCTTGAATGCGCACATGGCGTCGTCGTTCTCCGCCAGGAAGCGCCGGTAGTCTTTCAGGCTGAACGTGCCGTCTTCCGTGCGCAGCGCATAACCACCGTGTGGGAAGCTCGCGCGAATGTCCTTCAGCGCATCCTCGCTGACCGGCTCGAAGCGGATCTGGTCGAAGAAGCGCAGCAGCCAGGGTTGCTCGAACGGCGTGCCAGGCATGCCCTGCCGCCAGCGGTTCCACATCTGCAGCGTGCGTCCCACGAACTGGTAACCCCCAGGGCCTTCCATGCCGTACACGCAGAGATACGCGCCACCAATGCCCACGGCGTTCTCCGGCGTCCAGGTGCGCGCGGGGTTGTACTTGGTGGTCACGAGCCGGTGGCGCGGGTCCAGTGGCGTGGCCACCGGCGCGCCCAGGTACACATCGCCCAGGCCCAGCACCAGATAGCGCGCGTCGAACACGATCTTGAACACGTCGTCGATCGAATCGAGCCCGTTGATGCGGCGGATGAACTCGATGTTGCTCGGGCACCAGGGTGCGTCCGGCCGCACCGACTGCATGTACTTTTCGATGGCGAGTTTCGTCTGCGGGTCGTCCCACGACAGCGGCAGCACGACGGTGCGCGAAGGCACCACCATCTCGTCCACCGGTGGAAGTGCGTCGTCCACCTCGGCGATCACACGCAGCAGTTCATCGCGCGGCAACAGCGACGGATCGAAGTGCACCTGCAGCGAACGGATGCCCGGGGTGAGATCGATCACGCCATGAAGGTGTTTGCGCTTGAGCCCTTCCAGCAGGGCCTGCACGCGCATGCGCAACTCCAGGTCCAGCGTGAGCGCGCCGAATTCGATCAGCACGTAGCGGTCCCCCGCCTGCCGCACCACGCGGCGCGGGCGCTCGCCCTCGGCCGCGCGATCATCGAGGATGGGGCTGGCCGGCGTGTCCGCGCGCCGGTGAAAGTGCACCGTGTCGCCAGGCCGCAGCTGGCCCAGTTTCCACAGCTCGTCGTGCAGCACCACGGCCGGGCACACGAAGCCGCCCAGGCTCGGGCCATCGGGCCCGAGGATCACCGGCATGTCGCCCGTGAAGTCGATCGCACCAATCGCATACGCGTTGTCGTGGATGTTCGATGGGTGCAGGCCCGCCTCACCGCCGTCGCTGCGCGCCCATTGAGGCTTGGGGCCGATCAGGCGCACGCCGGTGCGGCTGCTGTTGTGGTGCACCTTCCAGTCGGTGTCGAAAAACAGGGTGATGTCATCGGGCGTGAAAAAGTCCGGCGCGCCGTGCGGGCCGTAGAGCACGTCGATGTCCCAGTGGTTCGTGTACTCGGGCGCGTACACATAGTCGCTCATGGTCTGTGCCTCCACGGAAGCGGGTGCATCCGCCAGGTGCAGCACATCGCCGGTTCGCAGGTGCCGCCCCGCGTGCCCGCCGAACTGGCCCAGCGTGAAGGTGCTGCGGCTGCCCAGGTACAGCGGCACGTCCAGCCCACCCGCCACCGCCAGCGCCAGACGCACACCCGTGGCGCAGCGGCCCACGGCCAGCGTGGCCCCCGCCGGCACTTGGATGGCCTGCCACATCGGCACCGGTTGGCCGTTGAGCGTCAGTTTTGCGGGCGCTCCCGTCACGGCCACCACGGTTGCCACATTGAAGCGCAGCGTGGGCCCGGCCAGTGTGATCTCAAGCGCTGCCGCATCGCTTGCGTTGCCGACCAGCTTGTTGGCCATGCGGTGCGCGTGCGCATCCATTGGCCCGCTTGGCGGCACGCCCACGGCCCAATAGCCCTGACGACCCGGCCAGTCCTGCACCGAGGTCTGCACGCCGGGTTCCAGCACGTCGATGGTGCGCGGCCTGAACTCGAAGGTGGAGAGGAAGCGCGTTACCTGCCGGCCTTCGCGGAACACCGGGTCGCGCACCACCTGGCGCAGGTAGCCCAGGTTGGTCTCGATGCCGGCCAGGCGCGTCGCGTCCAGCGCGTCTTCGAGCTGCTTCAAGGCCTGCTCGCGTGTGTCGGCAGTGACGATCAGCTTGGCCAGCATGGGGTCGTACCAGGCGGGCACCTCGGTGCCGCGTTCCACCCAGCTGTCCACACGGGCGCGCGGCGGGAACACCACGTCGGTCAGCAAGCCTGCACTCGGCTGGAAGTTCTTCGCCGGGTCTTCCGCGTACAGCCGCACCTGGATGGAAGCGCCACGCGGCGCTGGTTGCAACGTGGCCAACGGCGGCAGGTCGCCGGCCGCGAGCTGCAGCATCCACGCCACCAGGTCCACACCGCACACCTGCTCGGTCACACCGTGCTCGACCTGCAGGCGCGTGTTCACTTCGAGAAAGTAGAACGCGCCGCTCGCCGCGTCATACACAAACTCCACCGTGCCGGCCGATCGGTAGTTCACCGCCTGCGCCAGCCGCACGGCGGTGGCATGCAGCTCGGTGCGTTGCGCGTCGCTCAGGCCGGGCGCCGGGGTTTCCTCGATCACCTTCTGGTTGCGCCGCTGCACCGAGCAGTCGCGCTCGCCGAGCGCGATCACGCCGCCTGCGCCGTCGCCAAACACCTGCACCTCGATGTGCCGTGCCTGTTCCACGTACTTCTCCAGGAACAGGCCCGCGTCCTTGAAGTTCGCCTGCGCCAGCCGCCCCACCGATTCAAACGCATCGCGCAGATCGGCGTCGTTCCACACCAGCCGCATGCCGATGCCTCCGCCGCCCGCCGTGCTCTTGAGCATCACCGGGTAGCCAATGCGCGCGGCCTCGGCGACGGCTTGTGCCACGTCCAGCAGCAACCCCGAGCCCGGCAGCAGCGGCACGCCGCGCGCCTGCGCCAGATCGCGCGCCGTGTGCTTCAGGCCGAAGGCGCGCATCTGTTGCGGCGCGGGGCCGATGAAGGCGATGCCTGCCGCTTCACAGGCCTCGGCAAAAGCCGGGTTCTCCGACAGGAAACCGTAGCCCGGGTGAATGGCCTGGGCGCCGCAGTCCTTGGCAATCTGCAGGATGCGGTCGGCTCGCAAATAGCTTTCGGCTGCCGGGGCGGGGCCGAGCAGGTAAGCCTCGTCGGCCTCGCGCACGTGACGGGCCTGCGCGTCGGCCTCGGAATACACCGCCACGCTGCGCACGCCAAGCGTCTTCAGCGTGCGGATGATGCGGCAGGCAATCGCGCCGCGGTTGGCAATCAGGACCTTGCTGAACATGTGGGGGTCTCCGGATGCAGGCCGTCCTGCCGTGTGGTGAGGTCAGACAGGTCGTCCTGCTGGTGTGATGAAAAAGCCTCGCGCGCGCCTCCAGCACACGCCGAGGAACCGGCTTTGCCGGGCCTTAGGCGTGGTCCCCCCAGCGGGGGGAAGCCGCGAAGCGGCGCAGGGGAGGCTTCACTGCTCATTCCAGACGAGCAACTGGATGGGCGTGGGGTTGTAGGCATTGCAGGGGTTGTTGAGCTGCGGGCAGTTGCTGATCAACACCCACACGTCCATCTCGGCGCGCATTTCCACGTACTTGCCGGGGCCGGACACACCGTCCTCGAAGCTCAGCGCGCCCTCGGCCGTCACCGGCACGTTCATGAAGAAGTTGATGTTGGGCACCAGGTCGCGCTTGCCCAGGCCCACGTCCGCGTGCTGCAGCGCGATCAGGTAGTTGTCGCGGCAGCTGTGCATGAATTTTTTCTGCAGCGCATACCGCACCGTGTTGCTCTCGGCCGCGCAGGCGCCGCCCAGCGTGTCGTGCCGGCCGCAGGTGTCGGCCACGATGGTGAGCATGGCGTTGCCGTCGTTGCTGCGGATCACCGAGCCGGTGGTGAGGTAGATGCCGCCCTGGCGCTGCATGGTGTCGGTCGCGCTGTAGTGCTCGGCCGGGTCGTTCCGGTTGTAGAACAGCACGTCGGCGGCCTGGTTGCCTTCCAGGTCCACGATGCGCAGCGTCTGCCCGCGCTTCACCTCGAACAGAATGGGCTCGCCCGCCGGGTGGCGCTGGTTCAGCACGGCGTGTGCGGGATCGAGCGTGCTCTCTTGAAGGCGGATGGCGGTGGCTTCGATGGGGGTGGTGGTCGTCGTCATGGTCATCGTCTCCATCACAGGTACAGCAGGTCGGTGTTGTGCAGGGCGCGCGCGTTCTCCGGGCGGAAGGCGCGGCACACGTCGTTTGCCGGCGCGGCGCCGCAGCGCCAGGCCAGCAGGCCCACCTTCTTCGGCGCGTAGGTGGTCGCGGTGTCCAGCCCATGCGGCGCGGTGCTGATGGCCGCGATCACGTCCATATCGAAGCGCAGTTCCACGAAGTCACCCGCCTTCGCGTGCCCCAGCACAAACGCAAACCGGCCCTGCGCGTCCACGCCCACCTTGCTGAACAGGTTCACCGGCGCGATCAGGTCGCGTCTGGAAAGGCCGTACTTGCCGATCTCGATCAGCAGCCCGTCCTTGCCCGAGCGGTGCATGGCGTTGCGGCGGGTCTCGTAGCGGTTGTCGTTGCCGTACTTTTGCTGCATCAACTCGTTGTCCAGCAGCGCGCCCAGGGGGTCGTGCCAGCCCACGCTGTCGGCCGTGAAGCTGGCCATGCTGCGGCCCATGTCGCTCATCAGCACATGGCCGCGCGTGTAGTGGGCGGTGTGCTGCGCCTTGAGCGAGTCGGGCATGTTGTAGCGCTCCAGCTTTTCCTGCGCGCTGTACAGCACCAGGCTCACGTTCGCGCCGGCTTCCAGTGCCACGAAGCGCATGGCGCTGCCGCGTGGCATGCGCCAGCCCCAGTGGCTGCCGCCGGGCACGATCTCGCTCCACATCACTTGCGCCGCGTCCACACCCGCCAGGGCCGGCGCGGGAAACCGTTGCCAGAAAGCGGGGGCGTCCACCGGCGCGGCGCGCGGCGGGTTCGGTGGCACCACGGCCAGCGGGTCATTCAGAGTTTCGTCGTGGGGGTTCATGGGAATGTCTCCAAAAATCAAACGGCGGCGTTGCCCGTCATGCGCTGGAGTTGCTCCAGATCGGTCTTCATGCCCGAGGTCTCGCGAATGCGGTCGAGGATGTCGCGCTTCAAGCGCACAAACTCCGGCGCGTGCTTCAGGTCCTGCGTGCGCTGGTCGCCAAAAGGCACCTCGTAAACCGTGTCGATGCGGCCCGGGCGCGGCGCCATCAGCACCACACGCCCGCCCAGGTACAGCGCTTCCTCCACGTCGTGCGTCACGAAGACGATCGTGGCCTTCTCCAGCTTGTGCACGTAGCGGATCAGGTCGTGCATCACCTCGCGCGTCTGCGCGTCCAGCGCACCAAAGGGTTCGTCCATCAACACGATGTCGGGCCGGCCCATCAGCGCGCGCGCAATCGCCACGCGCTGCTGCATGCCACCCGAGAGCTGGTTGGGCCAGGCGTGGCCCATGGCCTGCAGGCCCATCAGGCGCAGCAGCGCATCGGCACGGCCGTCGGCCGCCTCCACGTCGGAAGACGTGCGGCCCTCGGTGTGCGCGGCCAGCTGGCGGCAGAACTTGATGTTCTGGCACACCGTCATCCACGGGTACAGGCTGTAGTGCTGGAACACCATGGCGCGGTCGATGCCCGGGCCGGTCACGGCCTGGCCGTCCACCAGAAGGTCACCGCTGGTTTGCACCTCCAGCCCGCCGATGGTGCGCAGCAGGGTGGACTTGCCACAGCCCGAGGCGCCCACAAAAGTGACGAACTCGTTGGCGCGAATGTCGAGGTTGATGCCTTCCAGCGCGTTCACGGGCGCACCGTCGAAGCGCTTGAACACATCGCGAATCGCGATCTTGGGCACGGGGTGGGTGTCGTGTGGGGTGTTCATCGGTTCAGCCCTTCAGATAAAGCCAGGGAAACGCACGGCGGTGCGCGAGGCGAAAGAGCTGGTCCGTCACCAGGCCGATGAGGCCGATGACGATGATCCCGGCGAAGATCGTGTCCGTCTGCAAAAAGCGTTGCGCGCGCAAGATCGCGTAGCCCAGGCCCGAGTTCGCGGCCACCAGCTCGGCCACCACCAGGTACGTCCAGGCCCAGCCCATGGTGATGCGCAAGGTGTCCAGCAGGGCCGGCTTGGCGCTCGGGAAGATCACCTTCTCGATCAGCTCCGAGCGGTTCGCGCCCATGGTCTGCGCGGCCTCCACCTGCGCGGCCGGCACGCGGCGCACGTCCTCCGCCACCATCAGCACCATCTGGAAGAAGGTGCCAATGAAGATGATCGCGATCTTGGAGCCCTCGCCAATGCCCACCCACAGCATCACCAGCGGAATGAACGCCACCGCCGGCATGTAGCGAATGAAATCCGTCAGCGGCTCCAGCAGCGCCTGCACCGCGCGGTAAGAGCCGATGAACAGGCCCAGCGGCAGCGCAATCACCGCCGAGAGCAGAAAGCCAGTGACCACGCGGTAGACGCTGATGCCCATGTCATCGAGCAGGCCCGTCTCGGTCAGCCAGGTCCAGGTCTTGGTGAGCACCTGCAGCGGGGCAGGGAGGAACACCGGGTCCAACCCGCCAAAGGCCGCGAGCAGCGCCCAAAGCACCAAAGGGGTGAACAGGCCGATGAGCGCAAGCACCCAATAGGTGCGCCGGGCGATGGGGGCGCGCACCGTCCACAGGCTGGCAATGGTCGTGCTGCGGCGGCGTGGTTGCGGTGCGCGTATCTCGATGGCGGGAGGCGAGGAAGACATGCAGGCTCCTGAACGGGGGACGAAAGCGGAGAGGCGTCGTGCTTGCGCTTCGTTGCGCGCAGCAGCGTCTCCCGGGCTTTTGTCCCTCCGTGGAGCCACACGATCGTGGCCGACTGCTCTCGGACCAGACGGCGCCGCGTGTCTGTCTCTTCAGTTGGTGGTCAACTGCGCGGCGCCCGGAACCCTAGCGGTCTTCAAGGCTGGCGTGTGCTGGGCACAGCGCC
>Ga0247738_10000222_pt1 | contig 23996 bp, 37 predicted proteins | sample UWRJL013104B2_FD_180936 | JGI IMG/M metagenome (GOLD analysis project Ga0247738, IMG submission 180936) | Plant litter microbial communities from Arlington Agricultural Research Station in Wisconsin, United States - UWRJ-L013-104B-2 | ecosystem: Environmental > Terrestrial > Plant litter >...
GCCGAGCATCTGACAGCCGTGCCGGAATCGGTATGGTTGTTCACGCATTGCTTCGCCCCCTTAGCTCAGTTGGCCAGAGCACCGCTCTTGTAAAGCGGGGGTCGTCGGTTCGAATCCGACAGGGGGCTCCGCATAATCATTGGGGTGTTAGGCCATCGAGCAAAGTGCGGCCGCACTTCGTGGGGCAAACGTGGGGCAGGTCAGCCGCTCAGCTTCATGAACGCGGACCTTGCCGCCACCCGCTTCGCCCGGGCGCGCAGCAGCCTCTTCACCAGCATGGGGCGCTCCCGCATCGCCTCCGGATCATCGAGTGCAGCGTTGAGCTCTTGGAAGTGCCGGGCCGCGTTCGGGCTCATCGAGAGCACGAGATCCATCTTCAGCCCCGTCATGCGGGGATGCTGCTCCTCGAGGTCGAGCAGATGGTTGACACGGTCGGAGAGCATGCGAGCAACCCTCGCCTAGACCACCGACAGGGGATCAGCCGATGATGGCCGCGCTCAGGAACTGACCGATGAACAGCCCGAGGATGGGCGAGAAGCCGAGGATGACCGCAGCGATCGCCTTGCCCCGGCGCCGACCCTGCATCCGGTTCGCCGTCGAGATCCCGATGAACCCGAAGATGATGGCCAGTAAGCCGGGCACCCCGGCCAGGGCGAACGTGATGAGGATCGCGAGCGGGGTCAGAGATCCGGGAATGAATCCAATCAGCACGGAGATGCCTAACGCGATCCATCCGAGAATGAACCCCGCGAGCGCGAGCGAGTTATTTGGTGGCGCCAAGGGCACGTACTGGGCAGGCTGCTGGAAGGTCATGGCGGCATCTTCGCAGACGTCAGGGTCCGTGCCTAGACTGTCCACAAGTCCCGGGACGAGCTCACGAACCTGAGCGTTCCCGGGCAACCTTTCACCCAGCGCGGGCCGGCGCCACACCGTGGAGCGCACCATGGCCCAGAACCGATACCCGTCACAGCGTGAGAACTGGCATCCGATCCTCGCCTGCGAGGAGTACCTGCCGGGCCATTGGGTGATGCTCGACCAGTACCGCCGCCCGTACGCCATGATCGACATCCTCCGTCGCGGCGACGAGGTCGGCTACCGGGTCACCGACTGGGCGCAAGAATCCACCAACCGGAAGGTGCTCGGCTACTTCACGAACCTCCGCGCGGCCGCACGCCACGGGCACGTGATCTTCATCGCGTCGAAGACCCCACACAACCCGCACCCGCTCAGCGGACACGACTTCACCCGGGTGCCCGGGAAGGCGAACACGCCGGCCCGCACCGAACGTGACTAGAGTCGGTCGGTCCTTCATGGCCACCGCACTAGAACAGGGGTCGCGGCAGGCTAGAAGTTCACACCGGTCACGAGAAAGACGCGCACCGCTTCGAACGTGACATGGACGAGCTCGCCAGCAACCCGCCGCTCGTACTGGGGGAGGCGTGCATGTACGAGCTGCGTTCTGCGCGCGTGAACGAAGACAGCACGAAGCAGATCGTGCATTGCTTGGTCGAAGTCGACGAGCGCGAATCGGAACCCATCGTCGGCATGCATGGCGAAACCGTATCAGCCCGTCGACTCAGCACTCGAGCGAGAGTAGGGTCGCGGCATGACCGACCGAGAGAAGCCCTACGAGGGCATGACGCAATCCGACATCGCGGCGGAGAACGACGCGGCAGACCTCGAGCTCGAGTACGAAGAGCACGAGATCCTCGCCGACGACCCGACCGACTGACCAAACGAAAAAGCGCCCCGCGACCCAGACCGAAGTCTGAGCGCGGGGCGCTTCGTTGTTCTACTGGCAGCACTCGTGCTGCTCGGCGTCCATCGGGTCGATGGGCACCTGGTACTCCTCGTCGGGGTCCACGACTACGAGCCGGTTCGGATTCGCACACCGAACTCGGTCGCGAACGCGTTCAGCACGGCGACGACAATCATCGTCGTGTTCGCCTGCGGATCGAAACCGCCGGGGAGGATGAACGGCACGAGCGCGGTGAGCAGCACGGTGACGATCTGCACTCCGGTCTTGAGGCCGCCCTGCCATGCGGTGGGCAGCAGCTTCAGCCCGTAGGCGCCGACGTTGCCCGCCACGAGGAGAGCGAACGCGACGATGACGGACCAGTTGCCCGGGTTGTCGAGGACCGTCTGCAGGCCACCGATCACGATGATCGCGAACGGCAGCAGAGCGGCAGCGTACTTCGAGAAGGGACTCTCCTCGACGTTGGTGATGGTGACGTGTGTCATGTGGGTGATTCTCCTTCTGGGTTTGAGTGGTCGAGGATCGCGTCGACCTCCGCGCGGGTTTTCGTGTCGGTCTCGATGTCGGACAGGTCGAGGGTTGCCATGTCCGCCGGTGACGGCATCGGCATCTCGCCCCGCCGGCCGCGCTCGTCCCACCACAGGAGGCGCTGCACCCACCGACGCAGGATGTCCTTCGTCGTACGCTCCCGCGTGGTCAGCAGCTCCACGCGCTGCTCGAGCGTGGCGATCTGCGCGAGAGGCTCCTTGAGCGCGGCCTCCACCTTCTCGTCGATGTACTTGTTCAGGGCGATGTTCGCCGCGAACGCCGCCTGTGCTGCCGCCGCGGCGTTCACCTGCTCGGTCGTCTTGCTGTTCCGGAGCGCTCGGATCAGGACGAAGGCGCCACCCGCAATCGTGACGATGCCGCCGATGATCGCGATCCAGATGCCCTCGCTCACCCCACAACTCCGGGACGCTTGCGTGCGCGACGCTCCGACCACTCCGACCCGATGATCGACAGGCGCACCATCAGGATGATGATCGCGATCGTCGCGATGACGAACACGAAGCCGCGGTTGCTCTCACCCGCGCGGGTGAGGGTGAGCAGCGCCACGATGTACATGGCCATCAGCCCCAGCAGCACGCACTTGGCCGCGGCCTCCAACCACCACAGGCGCACGAAGGCAACCCCGACCAGGCAGACGACGGCGACAGCCGCGAGAGTGTAGCCCCACAGGTTCACGACGTCGTCGGGGAAGAAGTTGTTGATCGCCGGGACCCCGAACCGCACCGCCGACAGGCCGCCCAGGATGAACAGCAGGTCGACGATCGGCAGCCACACCCGCTTGAGGCTGCGGTACTTCCACTCCTCGACCGGGATCGCACCCTTCGCCCAGATCGTCGCCCGCCATAGTCCGCGCATCGGACTCATGCTCGCTTCAGCCCGAACGTCGCGAGGGTCGCCTCGTCCACGTTCGAGATAGCGGTCATCAGCGACGTGTCGCCGGCGGCGATCGCCTGCAGGATCGTCGCCGTCTGAGCTGCGCGCTCGTCGTCGTCGAGCGCGTCAATCGCTGCAAGGTCGGCAGCTGTGAGTCCACCGACTCCCCCGGTCGACGGCGAGACCGCAGGAGCGGAGAGGTACGGCTTGCGGAGGATGTCGAAGTCCGCCGGCACGCCCAGACGCACCGCCATCGTCTTCAGGTACGTGAAGTCCTTGGTCTCGTTCGGGATGCCCGACACGATCAGGTTGCCGTTCGCGTCGCGCTGCCGCGGGTCCTTCCGGCCGAAGCCGTCCGCGAGCATGTTGAGCTGCCACTGGAAGGCGTTGAAGGCGGCGTTGTTGGGGACGCTCACCGTCTCGACGCGGCCGGGCGTGGCCAGGAGCAGGTACGAGCCAACTCCCAGGCAGGTGTATCGGTAGACGAACATGGCGCCCTCCTCGGGTGCTGGTGGTTCAGGTTCGGGTGCTGGCTCGAAGCCCTCGACATCGCTTGCGGCTGTGGCGAGCGCCTTCAGGGCGGAGTTGATGCTGGGATTCGGGTCGCGATCGTTGCCGCGGAGCACGTTCCATGCCCCGCTCGACAGCCGCGACTGCACGAAGTGGCAGTGCTCGCCGTCCGAGTCGGTCCCGCGATCGGCAACCGGATCGTCGGCAGTGGCGAGCTGCCCGCCGTTCTGCCTGACCACGACCTGATCGCCGACGTTCGGGGTCGTCGAGTACCTCATGTGGCAATAGATGTCGTGGAACGAATCCCCGGGCACCTTCACGGCGAAGTACCCGCCGATCTTGCTGGCCCGTGAGGACTCCACCACCACGCCGGATCGGAGGATCGGCACCGCATCGGAATCACCCCCGAGCCCGCTGACGTCCTCGCCGATGTGGTAGCCCAGCGAATAGATGCGCCCCGGGACGCCGTATCCATTGCTGCGGCGGGCGGGATTGGCCCAGAAATCGCGGAATGCTTCGACCGGTAGCAAGTTCACGAGGGGCCTCCTACCTGAGATGGGGGTATTAATTCGAAACGAAGTCGGTTAACCTACGTGCCATGAAGAAGTCGACGATCGGCACCATCGCCTCGGTAGGAGCCGTGCTGCTCATCGGCGCCGGCACGCTCGTGGGCATCAACGCCGCTCAGGGGGGATTCACCCCGGAGCCCTCGCTCACCCCGGCCTCGATCGTCGAGGAGAGCACCACCCCAACGCCGACTCCGACTCCGACGGTCACGCCGACGCCCGAGCCGGCTCCTGTCGTCGAAGCCCCGCCCGCCCCGCCTGAGCCTGAGCCTGCACCGGTCGAACCGACTTACTGCCCCGAGGGCACAGTCGCGGGCGCGGTCGACGAGTACGGCAACGAATCAGCGTGCTACGAGACCGACGACGGCGGGCAGCCCTGCGTGGAGTACGACGCGAACAACAACTGCACGGCCTACTACAAGCCCTAGAGGCCCATCTCCCGACGCAGGTCAGCGACCTCGCGAACGAGCGCCTGGTGCTCATCCCACACGTAGCGGGTCGCCATGATCGACAGCAGCCCTAGCAGTTCGTAGTGGATACCCACCGGTCGGGGCTCCCCCACCCGGCGAGGCTCCCCCACCCGCTCCTTCAAGTGGTAGCCGTCCTCGTTCAGGATCGGCTGGCCATCGTCGTCGAGCACGTCCGCGAGGTCATACTCGAGCTCCCACTCGTAGATGACCGCCTGCCACAGACCGAGGTCGTGCAGCTGCTCGGCGATCGCACCCCACTCAAGGGCGACATGGTAGCCGGCGCCGCGGTACTCCGAGTTCGTCGGGTCGTCACGCTTGGCCAGCTCCGCCTTGCGCTCGTAGTAGTGCCCGGTGACCTGCAGGATGGCCAGCGCGTCAGGAGGGGCGACCGTGTCGCGGATCTCCTTCGCCGTGATCGACGATGACGCCCACCCCAGACGGCCATCGTTCCCGATCCACGCCGTGCGCCGCGTGTAGGTGATGTCGTACGAGTAACCGGCCGGAGTGAAGAGATAACCGCTCGAGCTCTGGATGTTGCCGCTCGTGCTGACGCTCGCCGCTGTGACACTGCCCGACGCCGTCATGCTGCCGGTGCTGAAGCCACCTGCCAGGTACGCGGTGACGGCGGATCCGACGTTGGCCGCGATGTTGGCAACAGCAGTCTGCACCTGCTGCACGAGCCCCACCAACGACGTGCCAGTCGGCTGCTCCAGCGTCCGGATCCGCTCCCAAACCCTGCTGAACTCATCCCGCATCAACTGCCAGAAGTCGTCCTTGTTCGGCGGTGTCACTCCAGCCATCAGGCACCCACATCCACAGTCGTGACGGTCACCCAGTCGCCGTCATCCCCGGAGAGCGCGACGATCTCGCGCCGGTACCCGGTCGGAGGGGAATCAGGGACCACAGGGTCACCGACGATGATCAGGTCGCACCGGTCGCCGATGTTGTACTGCCCGAGGTAAGGCTTCTCGTCCTTCTTCACCTCGAACGTCCACACCTCGACGGCACCCTGCGCCTGCCCCAAGTTCGCGGCCGCATAGTCGCGCAAGCGAGGACGCTCCGAGACGTCGATGTGGGAGGTGTCCACGGTCTCCCGAAGAGGGAACCCAGCATTCGTCAGAGTCGAGTCCGAAACCCGCTCCACGAGCGCGACGTCGCTCGAGCGACCACCAGTCGCCCACGAGACTGACGCGAGACCATCACCGTTCCAGTCGACGTGCAGGCCCCGTGTGGAGGACTGCTCTGCCGAGATCACCCAGCGGTGCACCGACTCGGACCGGATTTCGGGCTGCTCGTCGCTTCCGGTCCGGAGCACCCACTCAACCCCACGGAGATCAGCTTGGAACCGCCCGGTCATGGCGACGTCGGGGCCGTTCTCCAGATTGATGATGTCGTTGACCGCAGAGTCGACCGACTTGAACGCGATGCCCTCGATGGTGTTCCCGTGAGTGCCGACCACATCGGCCGGGAGCACGATCGGCAGGGATGACGACGGCCAACTCATGGCCTGCTGAATGAGCTTCTTGATCAGGGTGCCGCGCGACCACCCCGACAGGGTCGTCCGGACCGCAGGGTTGGGGATCGTCTTCGTCGCGTCCGACGGATCAGGGATCACGAACAGGGCCGGGTCGATTGTCAGCGCCGCGACAGGCAGCACGTTGCGATCCTCGAAGTACCGGCGGATGCCCTTCCCGGGCAGTGTCATCGTTCCCTTGTCGCGGTCGTAGGACGGCAGTCCAAGCGGCCCAGCGGACGGGAACCACTCGCCGCCCTCCACCGTCTCCACGATCGCGATCGCCGTCTTCCCAAGAGTGGCGGAGTTCCGGAGGTCGAGGGCCTGCACGTCCTCGTCTAGAACTGTGACGACCACGGAGCACTCGTCCGCACGGTTCCGGCGCTGCGACCACGTGTAGCTCACAAAGGGGATCGGGACAATACGGCGGCCGGTCAAGAGGTCGGCGATGAACACTGTGCCCACATCGCCCCCCTCGGCTAGTCGGTGAAGAAGCTGATGTTGTCCAGGCCGACGATCGCATTCGTGCCGCCAGCGATGTAGGAGACTGCTACGACATCGCCGGCAGCAGTCACGTAGACCTGCAGGGCGCCGCCGTTGCAGGGCGCAAGGAAGAAGCACTGCCCTGTGGGCCGGAAGCCCACGGGGAGGTTCATGATGACGCCTAGCGCACCGTTCTTCACCGATCCGCACAATTGCACGCGGGTGCCGATGCGGCGCGCACCCCGCGCGAGGAAACTGCCGCCCTGGTCGACCCACGCGCCGCTCAGCGTCGGAGTGATCCAACCGGAGTCGAGCGTCGAGGCGACGCGAACCCAGGCCGAGCCGTCCCACCGGTAGGTGAGACCACTCTCGAGCGACCACGCCAGAGTGGCAAGGGCGAAGCCCGTCAGCGCCGTGAGCTCCGCGGTGAGCCTCACCCACAGCGTGCCGCCCGTGAGCGCCGTATACGGGAAGACCTGCTTGACCACGACGCCGGCAGACTGGGTCGTCGTCGCCGTCGATGGGATGTACACCGTGGCGATCGGCAGGCCGCCGGCAGGCACGAGCGCGAGCGCCCCCGATTCGGAAGGGCTCGCTGACGCGGGCCCGGACACGAAGTCGAGGATGGGGTTGTTGTTCGCGTCGGAGAACGGGGACGCCATCTCGTTCTGCTTGGCGTACACGACGTCGTAGCGGGCGTTGGCCACGGGCGGGCTGCCGATCGGGACGGTGACCGTGCCGTCGTTCTGGATGAACGACGGCAGCCCGTTGCGCACGAGGACGGCCTCGAAGGAAGCGACGTCGATTCCCATCGACGCACGAGCTGTAGCCAGCACCGTCGTGTGTCGCGGCAGGATCCCGGCGCGAGGGACTCCCGCGATCGTGCGGAGGACCAGCCCCGCAAGATCTGCGCGGTTGTCCAGCGAGCTCAGCGGGACGCCCGTGGGTGCCGGGAAGGCGAGTTTTAGCACCATGGTTCCTCCTACCAGTACGCCGGCGCCGTGCGCGCCGTGAGTGTCGGTCGTGCTGAGATGTGCGACCTGGTCGACACTGAGTTGTCCGCTGCGTCGGCCCAGCCGTAGACGATGTCGTACGTGTCGGGGGTCGACCCGTCGAAGTACCCAAGCGGGGTTGCGCCGGGATCGATGATCGCGTCATGGAAGTAAATGACGTTGCCGATCGCCGTGGTGGCCGCGTTCAGGACGTAGAGCGAGACGGTCCCGCTGGCGGTCGTGGTGAACGTCACGGACGTCGGGGCGGAGGTGCTCGGCGGGACGGTTGCGCCCACGACGCCCGCACCCACCACCCCGGTGCCGCCCACGTAGGCGCGGGTGGCGACACCGGTGCCGCCAATAGCGCCCAGCGAGAAGGTGTAGGTGGTGTTCGGCAGCAACTTCCCGCCGACGGTCATCGCCTCGATGAGGATGCCTGCACTGCCGATGCCGAGGACGGCGCCGACGATGTCGTAGGTGAGGCCCGCCGGGACATCCAGACCGAGGGTGCCCGCGCCGAAGAGGCTGTATCCGGTGAGTGCGCGGCGGCCGGAGGGGTTGTTGAACGGGTTCACCCGGTCGGGCGAATCGATCGTGTTCGTCGCCTCGCCGAGCGCGTTGAACTGCAGCACCGTCTGCCCGCGACGTGGCACGGTTGGCCAGTCGGAGCGGGTCAGGAACCCGGAAACATCGTTACCGGGAGCGTCGATGTACGCCCGCTCCGTGCGCGGGTTCAGGAAGATCGTCGAACCGAGAGGCACAAGGCGCTCGAACCTGATCTGCCGGCCCGTCCCCACCTCGTCGATCGTGAAGCCGAGAGACAGCCCACCCGTGACCTCCAGCATCCGGGGAAGCGTGTCCGCATTGCCGGTGTTGTTCAGGATGATCCGCCCGTCCGACCCGCCACCGGCCCAGGTGATCGGCCACGTGATGGGCCAGACCAGACCTCCGGCGATCACCGGGAGCACCGTGTGCTCCCCAACGGCTGGACCGTAGCGGAGCGGGTCCCGCGCGAACACGTCGACAGTGAACTCGAACCGGCTCCGACCATGATGGTCGGGGATCGTGAGGAAACGGATCGACACCGTCCGCGACGTCGGGCCCAGCACCGTGTCGACAGTGATCTGCAGTTGGGTGCCCTGAGCCCAGTCGAGCTTCAGGTCGTCCATCTCCTGCAGCGCAGCCGCCTCGTCGATCCCGACGAAGCCGCCCTTGACTGTGACCACGGCGCCCTCGCGGTAGTCCGGGCCACCACCGAACGACCCGTGCGCGTTCGGGCGCGGGGTGTTCTGAGCCTTCGACTGAGGGACCGAATACCAGTCCTCCAGCTCGTTGAAGTAGAACCCTGTGAAGTCCGTCGACTCGTCGAGGAACTCAGCGAGGGTGCGCGTGCCGATCGTCACCGTCGTCATGCGTCACCCCCACTGATTCGAGAACTCCCGACCGAACTTCCGGCCCAGCACGCGACCGTCTTCCACGCCCGCGATGATGGTGATGGGCGCGTACACGCCCGCCCGCTCCCCCACGCCCGAAGACGAGGCGGAGGCGCGCTCCGGCAGTCGGAGCATCTGCTCGAGCGACGCGGACGCCCTCCACGCATCAGCGTCGATACCGTTCGCATAGCCCTGAGCAGTGAACCGCCCGTACTGATCCATCACCTTCGACGGCGACTCGATCTGCATCGTGTTGCGCACCTTGTCGCGAGCGGCCAGCGCCATCCGCTCAGCCGCCAGAGTCGACAGCTCCGAACCGCTGATGATGCCGTCGGCGAAGCCCTGCGCGACCCGGTAGCCCTCGTCCTGCAAGGACATCTCGCCCGTGAACCTCTTCAGCTCCGACAGCGAGAACCGCCAGTAGTCCTTGATCTGGTCGCTCTTGATCGTGAACTCGGACACCGTCGTTAGGAGGGTGCCCGCCCAGTCACCGCTGAAACCCTGCAACGAACTGCGTGATCTGAAGTTGAAGTCCTCGAACGACGACCGCGAGGCGTCCGCGAACTGCTGCGAGCCGGTGATCCCGGGCTCCCACAGCTCCGCCCACCACTGCTTGCGCTCCTCGGCCGGTGACCCGGTAAAGAACTCCCGCAGCGCCAGGCCGGCGCCATCGAGCCACTCGGACGTGGCATTCAGTCCGGCCGCTGGCTGCTCGTCCGGGTTGAACAGGAACTCCGTCGCCGCCGCCCACTCGGGGGCTTTCGTGACGATCTGATCCATCGCGGCGACGAAGCCAGGGATGGCGTCGATCGACGCATCGGTGAGCTTGTCGACGAAGGGCCCGAGCTTGTCGAGCGCCTTCTCGAACTCCGGCCCCGACTCCTGCAGCGCGTCCGCGAGCTTGGGCCCAACCCGGTCCGCGATCTCCCCGAGCCGGGGCAGCAGTTCCGCGTTCGCGTAGCTGACGATCGACGTGAAGCCGGGAAGCAGGTACTCGCCCAGGCGGACCTGCGTGTCCTCCAACGTCGCCGAGAGGATCCGCTGCTGGTTCGCCAGACCCTCGGACGTACGGGCGAAATCGCCCTGCGCGATCGACGACTGAGCGAAGATGACCTCGCCGGCCGCGAGGATCTTCTGCTGCTGGGTCAGCGAATCGGTGCCGTCATAGATGCCCATCTCCAAGGCCTTGGCCTTGAGAGTGGCGTCATCCAGCAGGATGCCGAAACGGCGGAGGGGCTCAGCCTCACCGCGGAGACCGGACCCGAGGGCCTCGATGACCTCCGACGGGTCGGCGTTGTAGAAAGAGGCGAGGTCGGTCGAGAGCCCCACGAGCCTCGTCGAGAACCGCGACAGGTCGGGGCCCGCGAGGCCCGCAGCCCGCCCGAACACTCCGAACGTCTGCGACGCGCGCAGCACCGATGTGCGGGTCTGGCCGAGTGCGGAGTTCGCGGTGTTCGCGTAGGTGTTCAGCTCTGCGGAAGCCTCGGCGCCGAAGACCTGCTCAACCGCGGAGCGGGTCTCGCCGAGGTCGGCTGCGAGGTTGATGCTCCCCAGCCCAACAGCCAGACCCACCGCCGCAGCGCGACCCGCAAGACGGAAGGCGCTGCCGGCAGCGTCCGCGAGGAAGTTGCCCGCGAAGATCGTCCCCAGCCCAGACCGGACCTCGGTGGCATAGTTCCGCACCGCAGTCGGGCCGGTGCGGAACATGCCCAGGAGGCCGTCCATCGTCCCGCGCAGACCACCGCTCGACGACGACGCCGTAGCAGTCGCATCCGCAAGGTCACGCTTCGCCGACGACAGCCGCGCGGTTGACGCACGCAGGTTGTCCTGCACCGTGTCCAAACCGCGCTGCGCCGTCGCCAGGCGCTCCTCAGCACGGATGAGCTGCGACGAGCCAGCCTCGTACTTCTGCCGAGCCTCCGCGAGCTGCGCCTCCGCAACCCGCAGCTTGCCCGTCGCGTCCTGCTCACGCAGCCGCACCGTCGACAGATCGCGCGACGCCTTCGCGATCGCGTCCGTCAGCGACTTGTTCAGCGCCCCGTTCGACGTCGCACCGAACGACTTCGCGAAACTCGACCCCGAATCCGTGCCGGCCTTCGCAAACCCACGCTGGAAGATCCCCGCCGCCGAGTTCGTCGATGCGGTGGTCTCCCGATCAACCGTCGACCGGAACCCCCTCAGGGTCGGGAAGATCGCGACCTGCCCGTTACCGACTTCAGCGATCGTCACGGTAGGTCTCCTCAGGTCATCGGATCGCGGATCTCCGCTCGAGCGCCGCATCCGCGGCCTTCAGCTCCTCGTCGGAAGCGATGGGTCCAGCAGTCCACGGCACAGGCACGTCGACCCGGTCGTCGTCTTTCCCGCGGAGGAAGTCGAAGACGCGCTGGGTGAGGCGCTGCTGCAGCAGTTCCCCGTAGGTGGCGGGGAAGTCCCACCCGTGCACGGAGGCGTGCGTGTGGGTGCCCATCTCGACCTGCAGCCGGTTGATGAGGTCGAATGCTTCGGGCCACGAGATCGTCTCGCCGAGGTCTTCCAACCCGATGCCCATGCGCCGGAGGTCGATGCGCACGGCGGCGCGGTGCTCCCCTACGAGGTCGAGGAGCGGAAGGATTCCCCCAGGCGGGCCGCGTTCCGCTGGTCCCACGCCTGGTACCACTTGTCGACGATCGTGCCGGTGTCGAGGATGTCGAGCTCGGCGAGGACCTTCAGCACCTTCTCCTGCCCGTTCGCTTTCAGGATGGCCTCGAGCCGCTTGCGGTTCGTGGGGATCGCGTCGAACTTCTCGGCGTTGGACGTCTTGATCTTGAGGGACATCACGATCTCGCCCTCGTCGGTCTGGGCGATCAGATCGGACCCGAGCATGTAGAACTGCGGCGGGACTTCGGGGCGCTCGGTAAGCACCTCGATCGGGATCAGCTCGTACTTCGGCTTCTCCGCCTCGGCAGGCTGCTCGTCGGCGCCAGGCTCGGTGGTGGGCTCGCTGGTTGCGTCGGACATGGGTGATCTCCTTCGGTTTGGGTGATGGGTGAAATGGGTGAAAGAGCGGGAGTCGCGGTCACCCGGCCACGACCCCCGCTCAGCTGTTACTCGGCGGGCAGGACCCACTCGCCCCAGTGCTTGCCGCCGACGGCTGCGGACCGCTTGATGTTGAACACGAACGCGATGCCGAGCACCTCGCCGCGCGAGTTCTTGTCCTCGGTCGACGACTTGATCGACACGTTCGGGCAGACGCGCCGGCGGATCGCACTGCTCTTGAAGATCTCCTCGATCCACAGCACGTACCGGGTGGCGTGGCCACCGCCGTCGACCTCGACGTAACCGTCGACGTCGGGGGCGACGCCGGCCACGAGCTTGCGCACCTCGGCGTTGAGGATCTCCGCCGCGGTCGTCGAGAGGGTGACCTCGGCGAGACCCGAGGGGATCTCGTAGCCGTCCTGCCAGAAGTCCAGCGGATCGCCCGTGGCAGCGTACGCGAGCTGCGGGCCGCCGTCCTTCTTGACGAGACCGATCGGCTTGAACGCCGCGTTGAGCGCGAGTTCCGGATCGGCCCCCGTCTCCGGGGTGGGGATCGCCGTGGCGAACGGGGCGATCGCGATGCGGCCGGAAAGCGGAACGCCAACCAGCTCGATGTCATTGCCCTGTGCATCGGCCATGACTTATCTCCTTCAGTGAATGGCCCCGCGGGGCGATGAGTGTTGAGGTTGGGTGAGGTTCAGAGGTACTCGGGAGTGGTCAGCACCGTGGCGGTGCCGTACTGGCGGGCGCGGTCCTGCGCCTCATCCACCGGGTACGGGCCGTTGACCGACTCGATCGACGTGATGGGGTTGCGGGGGTTCTCGCCGGCGTTCGGAGCCGGGATGTCCCAGAGCATCCCGAGGATGATCGCGAGGGCGCGCTTCGCGTCCAGCGGGTTCTCCGGGTTGCCCATGAGCACCGACAGACCGAGAGCGGTCTCGCCAGTGAAGTAGTCGCTGGGGCCGCCGTCGTCGCGGATGACGAGCAGCTTCTTCGGGAACGGACCGTGCGGGGGCTCCCGGTTGCCCACCTCGAAGTCGTGCAGCAGCTCGTTGTTGTGATCGTCGAGCCGCTGCCGGTACCAGGCGGTGAGGAACAGTTCGAGGTCGGACTGCACGGGGATCGCCATCAGTGACTCCGCTTCCTCCGCTGCAGTGCACGCACCATGTATCCGCCGATCGACTCGAGGAGCAGCGTCTTCTCATCCGTGCCGACGACCAGAGCGACGACGCGCTCCTGGTGTTTCACGCGCACCTCGATGCCGTTGACGTAGTCCTCCGTGGCCTTCGGGCCGGACTTGCGGAGGTCGTCCGCGATTGCCTCCGCCGCCTCAACGCAGAGGGCTTCGACCTTGGGCGAGCGGAGGAGCTGGTCGAAGAAGCTCTCGTTGAAGTCCATCAGCCCTCCGGCAGCTCGAGCGGGATCTCCACGACCGGACGCCACCCCGTGAAAGGACTCGTGTCCGCGATCGGACGGGCGGGCACCATGTACGCGGTGCCGGAGTCGAGGTCTTCCTTCGTCCCCCCGGTGCGGATCCGGTCCCCCTCCTGCACGTCGGCGTCGGGGTCGGTGAGGTACAGGCTCTTGTCGGTGAACAGCTGAGTGCGCGTCGCAGTCGCGACAGCGCGTGACGACGACGTCGCGACGAACGCCTGCTCCAGCTCGATCGTCAGCTCCGGGTCCCACTCCGCACGGACCTGCCGGGACGGGTTGTACGGGTCTGCCGTCGTGGCGCTCCGGTCACGGAAGACGGTCTCACCGTGGGTGAACTCCATCAGCCCGGGAGGACGGCGACGAGCAGGTCGGCCTTCTTGGTCGCGCCGGCCAGGTCGATGCCGTGCACGCCCGCGTAGGCGACGAGCTGCGGGTTCGTCCACTTGTCGCTCGGCTCACCGTCCGGGAGCTCGAGCGGGACGCCGTCGGGGAACATCTCCGGGGAGGTCCAGCCGCGCTCGATGTAGTGGTCGACCGCATCATCGGGGACGACGATCGTGCGGCCCTTGCGGGTGAGGTTGGCCATGGGGTGCTCCTTCGATCAGCAGTCGTCGGGGAAGAGGCGCGAGACCACGCGCGAGGGCTTCGGGAAGCTCCCGAGCGGGAGCGGCGCGGGAGCATCTGCCCCGCACAGGGCGCGGAGGCCGTTGATGTCGTCGGCGGCGAACCACGACTTCACCTCGCGCCACGTCACCGCAGCAGGGCCGATGCGCTCGTTCGCGACGTGTCGTGAGCCGCGGCCCTTCGCCTCGCCGGCGACACCCTTCAGGATCGCGATCGCGTCCTTCTGGTCCTCGCCTTCGAGCGTGTTGAGGCAGGGGGCGATGGAGCGGGCCACGACGAGAATCCGTCGGCCCAGATCCTCGCTGACTCCGAGATCGGAGAACGTGATCGGCACTCCATCACCCCCTTGGGTTACTGCTTGCGCGCCTCGAGCTCGGCAGTGATCTGCGCGAGCCGGTGCTTCTTCGTCGGCGGCTTGGCGCCGTCGACCGGGTTGACGAACACGATGGGGGGCTCCTGCGCGGCAGCCCACTCGTCGATGCGGTCGTTGTTCCACGACTCCGCCGGCAGCTCGACCGGGTCGCTCTCCGCGACCTCCTCGAACTCGCTGAGGAGTCCGACGGAGAGCGCGTGCTCGATGCTCTCCGCCTTGAACCCGTCGCGAACGAGAGCGCCCTGGTACAGGTACCGCTCGCTCCCGTCCTCGGTGCGCAGCACGACCGCCGCGCCGGTGACCTGGTACGTCATGGTCACAGCCCCGTGTTCGTGATCTTCACGCCGGCGGTCGGGTCCTCGACGATCGGGACAACCACGCGGCGAGCGCGCACGTCGTAGCCGTCGCGCTTGTTGCGCTCGGACCACGTCTCGACGTTCGAGCCAGCGACCTTCGAGTAGTCGGGCGACTCGAGGTCCTCGTCGGCCATGCCGCCGAGCTGCTCGCGGTCGACCAGGAGAGGGTCGTTCGACGTGAACCACGGCGACGTCACCCAGGTGAACCCCAGCGCGTTCACGGGGATGTTGCCCGTGATCGCGATGTTGCCCTCCTCGCGCGGCAGCGCCTTGTCATCGACGAGCATGCCGATGAGCTTCGCGTACTGCGCGGGCTTGAGCACGACCGTGTCGAGGTCGACGCCGGTGCCGAGGTCGGCGCGGGTGCCCGAGATGCTCGTGAGCGCCTCGATGACCTTGCCGGCGGTCGTCCACGTGGACGGCGACGCGAACGTGCTCGTCACCTTCGCGAGGACGACGGCCATGGCGACCGAGTCGACGCTGCGGATGACCGCGTTCGACAGGCGCAGGAGACCCTTGTTCACGTAGGAGAGACCCCGCTGGGAGATCTTCTCGTCGGTGATGGTCGTCTCGAGGCCCGTCTTGCGGGTCTTCGCGGCGGCGATCTCACCGGAGGTGAGGACCGTCTTCGGGTACGCCCCGTTGGGCGCGACGGCCTCCGGCGAGTCCGCGGCGAAGATCTCTTCGCCGGTCTCGTAGAAGACACCGCCGCCCTTGGCGACGTAGCGCCCGGACAGGATGAAGTCGCCGATGAAGCGCATCTTCGAGATGTCCGCGATCTGGGCTGCGATGACGTCCGGGTTGCGGAGCAGAAGGTGGATCTGCGCCGTGGTGAGCGTCCCCTCGGGGTTCGCCACCGGGTAGGTGTAGCTGGGCATTTCGCCTCCTCCTTAGATGAACAGGACGTCGATGACGTCCCCGTCGGCGGCGGCGGTCTCGAGCGCGATGCCAATCGCGTTCGTTCCCGCACCGATGGTGGCGATCTTCCCGGCGGCTGCCGAGATGACCTTCGCGCCCGCGGTGATCGCCGCGCTCGCGACGAGCGGGTGCACGCCGGCCGGGCGCGGGTAGACGGTGACGTCCGTCCCGGTGAGCGCGTCGAAGCCGGCCACGCCGACCACGTTCGCGGCGTCGGCGCCCGAGTTCGCTACGAGGTTGACCCCGCTCGCGATCAGCAGGCGACCGCCGATGACGTCGGCCGAGGTGAGCCGCGTGAACGGCTCGGAGCCCATGAACTTGGGCAGGTAGTCAGCCATGATCAGGCCTCCTTCTTGGGAGTGACCCACCCGGCCGCGAGGGCCAGGGAGTCGACGGTCGAGGGCTCGTCCGAGTGGCCGATCTCCTCCACCGGGACGGTGTTCTTCGGGAGCGTGTCGAGGAGCTTGGTGGTGCGCTCCTCGTCGGTCTCGAGGTTGTCGCGCCACGTGTCGCGGTTGGCCGCGGAGATGCGGCCGTCCTTGAGCGCGCTGGCGACGATCGCGTCGCGGCGGTTCTTGTTCTGCTCGTCGCGGGCCTGACGGCCAGCGGTCGCGTCCGACTGCAGGGTCGCGAAGACCTGCGAGTCGACCACGACGGTGCCCTCAGGCGCCACGAAGGTGGGGTGTTCGGCCTGCTCGCCGAGCGACTCGTCGAGAGCTGCGAGCAGCGTCTCGTCCGAAGCATTGGCATCGGTCACGCCGAGCCGCTCGATGATGCCAGCCTTGAGGTCGTCGTAAGCCACGACATTGTCCTTTCGGTTGGGGTCACCCGGCTCGACTGAGTCCGGGAGTTCTGGGGACCGGGCTGCCATCCGGTCGGGGAGGTAGGACATCCGCATGCGCGCGAGGTCCTCGACGTCGCCGTCCTCGACGACGACGATCCGGTCGCCGACGGTCTCGGTCTCGCCCGCGTCGGGGATGACCGCGATCCGGTCAGCGAGGCCCAGCGCGACGGTCTCCTCGGCGGTCATCCACGTGTCGTCGGCGAGCAGCTGCGCCCAGTCCTTCTCGCCCGCCTTGCCGACATAGATCGAGATGATCGACGCCTCCAGCCCGTCGAGGATGTCGGCGGTCTTGCGCAGCTCCGCGGCGTTCCCCCAGGCGATGACCGACGGCGAGTGGATCATCATCTGCGTGCCGGGCGACATGACCGTCTCGTCACAGCCCGCGGCGATGAAGGAGGCGGCGGACGCGGCGAGCCCGTCGACCACGGCGGTGACGCTGGCCTTGTGGGCGCGGAGCATGTTCAGGATCGAGACGCCCTCGAACACCTCGCCACCAGGCGAGTTGATGCGCAGGATGATCTGCGTCACCGAGTCATCGAGAGCATCGAGCACCTGGCCGACGTCCTTCGTCGAGATGCCCCAGAAGCCGCCCCACGAGTCGATCGGCCCGTACATGCGGATCGTCGCCACCGTTCCATCGCCCGACGGGGTGGGGGTGGTGACGGCGTTGAAGAAGTCCGCCTTCGACTTCGGCAGGGACTCGTTGCCCCAGTACCGGTTGAACCGGGCGTTTTTCGTCATGCTTCCTCCTGAGTTGCCGGGGCGATCGGGACGGGCCCGGGACCGGTGAGGTCGGCGCCCGAGCGGCGCACGATGTCGCGGGCCTCGTCGATGCTGATGACCTTGCCGACGCCGAGGTAGACCTTCTGCACGACCTCGGCCGCGTTGCGGGCCTTCTCCGCGTCCGTGCTGGACTGCGGGTTGTCACCCTCGGTGGCCTTCTCGACCGGCAGACCGTAAGCGTTGCGCACGTGCGCCTTGAGTCCTTCGTCGACGGTGATCGCACCGCAGTCGACGAGCGCCTTGATCGCCTCCGCGGTGACGGGGTGCTGCGACCCAATCGGCTCACACACGAGCCGCGGGGCGGGCTCAGCGTCGCCCCAGTTCAGGTCGACGAGATCCTCGATGACGTGCTGCTGGGTGACGTCGGCGACGTGCTCCGCGACGGCGTTCAGCGAGTCAGTGAAGAAGTTCGCGAACGTGGATCCGAGCGCCCACGACCCTGTCTCAGTGCCGAGGTTCAGGAAGTGCGCGAGCACCGCGCGAGCGATCTGCTCGTCGTGGTACCGGATCGGGCCGTCCGTGTCGGGGAGCTTCCCAGACACGCCCTTGAGCTCGAGGCTGGCACCGTTCGGGATCGACGCACCCGCGCCGTCGCCCGCACGGAAGCTCTTGGCGATGGCGAGGCCGGCCTCCATCTCGGACTTCTGCCACTCCTGAATCTGCTCGAGCGTCATCTCGACGCCCTCAGGCAGGGGCGCGCCCTCGTACACGGGGACGCCGAGCCCGTTGCGCTCGACCGTGAGGGCCTGCGCACGGAGCATCCGGTCCTTCAGAAGCCAGTTCTTGTACGCCGTGCGCAGCAGCGACTGGCCCAGCCAGTTGCCGCCCTCGCGCTCGTTCACGTACACGACGAGGTTGTCGACCGGGATCGGCACCTTGGTGTCGCGCTGCTCGATCGACATGAGTCCGCCGTCGCGTGCGACGTTGAACTTGCTGATCGTGCGCGGCGGCCGCCACGCCAGCTTCTTCAGGTGGTCGCGCTGACCGTCGAACTCGTACACCTGCTCGAACACCGAGTGCCCGTAGACGTGCTCGAGGAGCGCCATCCGCAGGTGCTCGGACCAGGAGAACCGCCCCCGAGTGCGAACGGGTGCGACGGGATCCTGCCCCTTCACAGCGAGGCCGAGGTCCCTGGCCACCATCTCCACGACCTCGTCGCGGGCGCCGGCCGGGTCGATGACCCACGTGGCGCTGCGGATCGGAAGCTGCACCGCGCGGAGGACCGAGCCGACCTGAGCATCCTCACGGCGCATCCGGTCGAACACGTCGAGCGACAGCGGCCAAACGAGCTCGGGATTCGTCTCGTTCGACTCGGCCGCGAGGCTAGCCCACGAGCGGAGCTCGGACGTCTGGTATCCCGTCTCCGTCACGTGGTCACCTCTTTCAGAATCGGGCCGTGGCCAAGTTGGTCTCGTCGGGAACGACGTCCTCGCGCGTGACGAGCTCCGCCTTCGGAGGTGGCGGCGGGACAGGCTTCTTCGCTTCAGGCACGACCGCCTCCAGCCCGTACAGCGCGTTGGTCACAGCGACCGCCGCGGCGACACCGACCGGGGACTTGTACCGGTCCCACACGTCCATGCCGGAGAGCTTGTTCGTCGTGCCGTTCTCGATCGCGAGGTTCAGCGGCGGCTGTGAACGGTGCCGCACGCCCCTGTCCCGCACACGGTCGTGGAGACGGCCAGCTGAGTTCAGGAGCGCGGTCTGACCGATCTCGATGACCGTGAACCCGGCAGCCTTCAACGGGGCGACCAGGTCGGAGGCGGGGCAACCGCGGGGCTGCACTGCAACCTCGGTGATGCCCGTCTTCTCCCGGATCCGGATCGCGTGCTTCACGACCCAGTCCATGCCGGCGCGCTGGGCGACGAGCTCAATCATCGGCAGGCCGTCGTCGCGGAGACCGGCGACGCCGATGAAGCTGCGGCCGCGGTTGCCCTCGACGTCGATGCCCATGACCATGCGGGAGTCCGCGGCGATCGTGGAACCCTCGTCGACGAGGTTGCCCTGGTCGTCAAGCTCTGGACCGTCGGCGCACTCCGCCCACCCCTCGCCGTCGATGTACGGCTCGACCATCGACGTGACCCAGTCGCAGAGGATCTCCGTGCGCTTCACCGCTTCCGGCTCGTCACCGAGCAGGTCGGACCAGATCGACTCGAAGAACATCGGCTTGTAGCCGACGGACGGATTCGACTGGAGGATCGACGGAACGTCGAGGAGAGGCTTCTTCGGGACTGCGCTCCACTCGAACAGCGCGGTGGCGACGTCGTGCGTGTTCGCGAACTCTTCGAGCGACTGCACGCCGGTCTCGACGTAGCGGTCGTAATCCTCGATGGTCTTGATCGCACCCTTGCGCAGCGTCGAGAGGACGATCGATTTCACGTCGCCCGCGGAGGAGATTCCCCACAGCTGCGAGTTGAAGATCGCGTTCTTCGTCTTCGAGACGGAACCCCACACGTCCCAGGTCTGCTGCTCGCGCATCTCGTCGAGGAGCACGCGCGCGGCGGACTTGCCGCGGCCGCCCATGCGGGACGCTGCGCGCGGCTCGTACTTCGCGCCGTTGCGCAGCCGCAGGGACTTCTTCCCGTTCGTCTTCACCGGGCGCCGCGCCTCAGCGGCGAGGTCCTCGACGACGAGGGGGATGTCGTCCTCTTCGGGGAACGGGTCGCAGCGCTTCAGCGCTGAGTCCCACGCCTCCTCGGCGAGGTCGAGGTTCTGCGCCGTGCCGAGGATCAGGAAGTCGCGGGCGGCGAGGTGCTCGGGGAAGCGCTCCGCATCCATGAACAGCCACCACAGCGTCAGCACCGTGAGCAGCGTCGTCTTGCCGTTCTGCCGGCCGACGAGGACGAACACCTTCCGGAACCGGTAGGTGCCGTCCTCGTTCAGCTCGAGCGCTCGGATCAGGAGGGCACGCTGCCAGGGGAACAGGACGATCCCGAGAACCTGCAGGGCGAACGCGATGACCGCGAACCCGTGCGACGTCTCCGGCGTCAGCTCCCGCAGCGGCTTCGTGAAGATCCGCGGCTCGGTGACCCCGATGTGCTTGCCGTACGTCGTGCAGTCCGCGAACACCGCGCGGTCGTACTCCGACTTAGCGCGCCGCGCTCCGCTTCTGGTTCCGCTTCGCGGCGAGGGCCGCTTCCTCACGTCGGAGCTTGGCAAGGGGAGACTCCTCAACGGCATGGAGCTGCGGCGGGCTCGCCGGGTCAGGCCCGTCGACCGCCTCAGGTTCGGGCGCATCTCGACCCGGTTTCGCCGGCGCCCTCACGGCCGCCGCACGCTGCAGGTCCTTCAACGCCGACTGGTACGTCTTCACCAGATCCATCGACGCCTTCTCGATACCCACCGCATCCAGCCGACGCGCGAGATCCTGCGCAAACTCGACGATCGCCGCATGCGCGCCCTTCGCATCCAGACCCGCAGCATCCACCGTGTGATTGACCGCCACCAGGTGCTTACGAGACGCCACAAGCACACCTCCGACAGTTCGAAAAAACCCCGACTCAAAATCGGGGGGAGAGGACCAGCCCGGGCGGGAGGTGGTCCGTGCCTCGGCCTGTTGCTGGATTTTTCAGCGGTTCAGGTCGAGGCGGTGGTGCGGGTGGTGCTGCGGAGTGATGGGAGGGCGTGGGGCATGAGCGTGTCGCGCTGTTCGGGTGTGAGGCCGAAGGTGCAGGCGATACGGTCGGCGATGACCCCGCGTGCACCGTGTGGGGACAGTGGGGTGACGATCGCTACCGGGTAGACGCCCCATGTGGCTGCCTCTGCCCAGCCGATGGACTTCGTGGGTGCGAGGACGATCACGCGCAGGGCGGCCATGACCAGCATCCGGGCTTGGGGGTCTCGCTGTACTCGACGTGCTCGTCGAAGAACATCCCGGTGGGGTTGAGCACACACAGGCTGATCGTGACGACGTACTCGTCTACGCGGTCATCCTCGACCTCGGCATTGGCGTACTCCGACCAGTGACGTTCTCCGTCGTGTCGCTCGCCCAGGTAGTCCTCGCCCGGCTCGGTCGACGTGCTGACCTCGGTGATGATCGCTGCGCGCGGTTCCGGTCGGAAGTGACCGTCGGTCGACCCTCGCGACGTGTAGTGGACGATGCGGCCGACAGTGGGTGACTGGCTCACGAGGTATCTCCGGTCTATGCGGGTGATGGGTCTGTGCGTCTGCGCATCAGGTGGAAGCGCTGGGTGCCGACGTCGTGGACGTACAGGCGACCACGGCAGGCGTCGTGGCGTGGGCAGTACAGGTGGACGGTGACTCCGTCTATGCGGTATCCGGTGAGGCCAGCGCCGTTGCGGTGCTGCCACACCCGGAGGCGGAGCACGAAGCTCATGGGTGACCCATCTCGGCGTCTACCTGCTCGGGGTCGTCGAGGCTGGAGAGCGGGAGCGGTGAGATGAGCTCGTGCCGGCCGCCGAGACGCACGCGGGTCGCGAGCTTGGCGGGCACGACCCGCAGTGGGGTGATGGGCACCATCGTCAGGTCCAATCGCGGGAAGGGATGCCGAGCGGAGCGACCGGGTCACCGTTGGAGCGGGCGAGGTTGCAGCCCGCGTGCGATGCGCGGAAGTTCGTCGGATCATCTTGCAAGCCGGGATGCGTGGACACCGGGAAGAAGTGGTCCATCTGGTAGCGGTCGTCGTTGCCGAAGTCGTCCCAGGGGGCCGTGTAGTCGATGGGCATGCCGTCCATCCAGCACGGGGCGTTGACCTTCTCGCACTGCTCCCGGAACTCTTTGCGGAGACGCTTGCCTGAGCGGGTGCTGGTACGTGCACCGGCCATCAGCGCCTCCTCGGGCTCGTGTGGCGGGCGGCCTCGGCAACCACCTTGGTCTAGCCCGCCACACGGCGCTCATCCGTCCCTCGCGACTCTGCCCGAGCGGTGGGACCACGTCCGAACGGGGCGAAGAGAGACACGCCCCGGACATGCGAAAAGCGCCCGCCCCGTGGTGGGGTAGACGCTTCCTTAGGAAGATCTTACTTCACAGACGTACTAGCCCGGAATACCGGGCTTCGTGTGTCGGATCTGTGATTCTCGGAGCTTGTCCATGCGGTCTCGGTACTCCTTCAGCAGCTCGTCCCGGTGGACGAAGGCGCCGAAGTGGAGGGTGAGCCCCTCGCGGATGTACTTGCGGATCGTGGCAGGCTTGTAGCCGAGGTGCTCGGCCGCCTGGTCGATGGTCCACAAGACGTCGTTCTTGTCGAACAGGTCGCGCCCGGAGGTCATGAGCCCACTTTCGTGAGGTCGCGGCAGAACCGCTTGATCCGTCTCTGCCCGCTCTGGAGTAGGGCGATCGCGCCGTCGGTCTCCAGTACGGTCCACACCGTCCCGTCGGGCCAGAGATCAGTGTGCGCGGTGCGCACGTGGTCCTTCGCGCGGATGCGCGGGATAGGGGTCGTGGTGGTTGCCTCACGCTCCCGCTTGATCGGACCCTCGCTCACCGGGAGTCCACCTCGAGCAGCGACGTCGCCCACTCCTCGTAGGAGCTCGGTTGCGCCCGACGCCATTGCTGCTCTCCTTGGCGGTAGCCCTCCTCGAAGCGGGCACGAAATTCGCGCGCATTTGCCAAGAGCTGCCGTTGAGTGACTACGCTCGCGCTTTCGATTCGGAGGAGGCGCCGGAGCAATGCCCTGACGCCCCTACGGAGTGCGGTCATCCTTGGCACGCTCCTTCGGGGTGGTACAGCCAGCAGACCTTGCACACCCGTTGGTCGGGGATGGCGGTGGAGGCGGGGATGCGGGGCACGGACCCGGTGACGCGGACGGGTGTCTCCTGCCCATGGCCGACCGTGGAGGCGGCCCAGTCGTGGCACCAGCACGTGCACGTCAGCGACTCGCAGGTGGGTGCGTGGTCGCCGGCCTCGCACTCCTGCGACAGGGGCCGGTTCGTGTCGGTGAACGACTTCAGCCAGCGGATGATCTCCGACGGCTTCGGGGTGTCAGCGACCCATCCGCAGTGCTCGCAGCGGATCTCGACGTAGGTGAGCTCGTAGCCCATCCAGTCGGCGCCGACGGCGAGGTGACCGTACGGGCAGGGGCGGAGGGACACGGGGCGGGGTCGGCGGGGTGCGACGGGGTAGCGGCCGCGGAGGGCGGTGATCTCGTCGACGAGGTCGCGGCAGAAGCGGAGGCCGTGCTCGTGCTGCTGGATCTCCTCGAAGTGGTGGATGAGCCAGTTCGTCTGCAGGCGGGTGAGGACGAGGGCGCCCTGCGGGGTGGTGTTGGCTCGGAACCCTTGCACTTCCCGGTCGTTCGCCCAGGCGACCGTCGACGAGCTGGGCGGGGTGGTGGTGAGGTACTCCGCCCAGGTGAGGACCCAGTTGATGATGTTCGCGTAGAACTGGTCGGCTTCGTCGGTGGGGGTGAGGCGCATGGGTGCCCACATGTGCCGGTCGAACTCTCCGCGTTCGGGGGTGGGGATGAGTTCGCGCATGTGGGCCATGAGCTCGGGGGCGTCGCCGAGGGCGCGTTGGGCACGCCATGCGAGGACACGGGCGGCGGCCTCT
>Ga0247738_10000223_pt1 | contig 23963 bp, 29 predicted proteins | sample UWRJL013104B2_FD_180936 | JGI IMG/M metagenome (GOLD analysis project Ga0247738, IMG submission 180936) | Plant litter microbial communities from Arlington Agricultural Research Station in Wisconsin, United States - UWRJ-L013-104B-2 | ecosystem: Environmental > Terrestrial > Plant litter >...
CGGGCTGGCGAGGTGATCGGCTACGACCCGGTGAGGCTAGCGCGGCCAGGCCGTGCGAGCGGCCGCGGCGGGGAGCTGCTCGTGCACCTTGGCGGTGGCCTCGACCGCGAGCGGGTTCGTCGAGACGCCGTTCTCGTTGACCAGCACCCCGCCCACGTAGACGCGCTTGAGGTTGCGCAGGCTCATCGACAGCACGTAGTTGTCGAGGGGGTGCCACAGCGGTCCCACGTCGGGGGAGCGGGGGTCGACGACCACGAAGTCGGCGAACTTGCCGGGCTCGAGGCTGCCCACGCGGTCGGCCAGACCCAGCACCTGTGCGCCGCCGAGGGTGTGCAGGCGCAGCATGTCGGCGGGCGACATCGAGTTCGGGTCGCCGGTCGCGGCGCGCTGCTGGTAGATGCCGATGCGCATGTTCTGCCACGGGTCGGAGACGTCGGTGCAGGCCTGGTCGTCGAGCCCCACGCCCACGGTCATGCCGCTGGCCCGGATGTGGCCGAGGTCGGCAATGCCCGACGCGAGCCTGCCGTTGGAGGCGGGCTGCCACGACATGCCACTGCCCGCCTCGGCCGCCCGGTCGATGATCTCGGGGGTGGTCTGGATGAAGTGCCCGAAGATGAGGTCGGGTCCGAGGGCGCCCGCCCCCGCGTACCACTCGAACTTGGAGCGCTGCAGCTCCACCTCCTCGCGCGTCTCCAGGAAGTGGGCCTGGTTGATGAGGCCGAACCGCCGCATGGCCTCCACCTCGAGCTCGGCGGCGTCGCGGCGGGGTGACCACTGCACGGCGCCGAAGACCGCCGAGCCGAGCATCCGGGCGCTGTCGGCCGCGGCGTCGTGGGCGACGACGGCGGCGAGGCGATCGAAGATCTCGTCGTCGCTGCCAACGGTGACGTCCATGCCCACGGCGTTGACGTACCGGATGCCGCTGTCGGCCTTCGCGTCGGCCTGGCGGGTGAGGTAGTCGAGGTCGCGCAGCACGCCGTTGCCGCTGCGCACGCCGTCGACCATGGGCACCCACGACAGCCGCGGATCGGTGAAGTCGAACGCACTCGTCACGCCGTTGGAGAGGAAGTCGAGCGAGCCGTGCAGCGTCGACCAGTAGATGTTCGTGGGCGTCAGGCCCGCGGTGAAGCCGAGCATCGAGTCGCACCAGCCGTACAGCGTCTGGTCGACGCCGAGGCCGCGCAGGCCGCTCGTGAACAGGTGGCTGTGCGACGACACGAAGCCGGGTGCGACGAACGCCCCCGCGACGTCGAGCACCTCCGTGCCGGGGCCGACGGCCGGGGGCGTGCCGGAGCCGAGCGACTGGATGACGCCCGCGTCGTCGACGAGCATCCAACCCTCCGGCAGCACGTCCGGGCCGGTGGCGGCGACGGGGATGAGGAGCGCGTTGGTGATGAGCAGCATGGGCCGATTCTGCCGCGTCGATGTGTCGGCGGCGTTTCGCCGAATAGGCTCGGCGCATGTCGACACGGTCCGTCCTCGTTACGGGAGCCTCCACGGGTATCGGCAGGGCGACCGCGCTCCTGCTGCACGAGCGGGGGTTCCGCGTCTTCGCGGGCGTTCGCAAAGACGCGGATGCCGAGGCGCTCGCCGCGGCGGGCCTCGAGCCGCTCATCCTCGACGTCACGAACGAGCAGCACATCGCGGGGGCCGCGACGACGATCGAGGAGGCGGGCGGCGGACTCTACGGCCTCGTCAACAACGCGGGCATCGCGTCGGCCGCGCCGCTCGAGTTCGTGCCCGTCGCCGACCTGCGCCACCAGTTGGAGGTCAACGTTGTGGGCCAGGTCGCGGTCACGCAGGCCGTGCTCCCCATGCTGCGGTCGTCGCGGGGCCGCATCGTCAACGTGACCTCGATCGGCGGTCTCATCGCGGGGCAGATGCTCGGCCCGTACAACGCCTCGAAGTTCGCGCTCGAGGCGGTGACCCATGTGCTGCGCCAGGAGCTCGCGCCGTGGGGCATCGAGGTGATCGCGATCGAGCCCGGCGTGATCGCGACCCCGATCTGGAGCACGTCCGCGGCGTCGGCGGACCGGATGCTCGAGCCCAGGCTCGACGAGGTGACAGCGCTGTACGGAGCCCAGATCGAGGCGGCCCAGCGGATGGCGGCGAATGCCACGACGGCGGGCATCCCCCCGGCGGCGGTCGCCGCGGTGATCGAGCGCGCGCTCACCGCGAAGCGACCCAAGACGCGGTACCCGGTGGGAACGGACGCGAAGGTCGGCTCGGCCGTGCTCGCGCGCCTGCCCGACCGCACCCGCGATCGGCTGCTCGGGGGTCGGCGGCGCAAGCGCGCCGAGTAGCCTCAGTGCTGCTTGCGCAGCACATCCCTCAGGTAGGCCGCGCGCACGGCGGGGTCGCCCCCGAGGCCGATTCGGTCAGTGCCGACCCGGTCGTCGATCCAGTCCTGCACCGCCACGGGCAGCAGGCGGGAGAAGCGCAGCACGGGCCCGAGTCCGCGAGGGACGACGGTGCTGTACCGCCGGCCGTGGAGCAATCGCATCACCGAGGCACTCACGGTCTGCGCGTTCACCGATCCGGTGAGCCTCGGAGGGGTGATACCGGCCCCGAGGGGGGTGCGGACCAGGTTGGGCAAGACGACGCGCACGTTCACGCCCGTTCCGCGCAGTTCGCGTCGCAGCGCGTCGCTGAAGGCGATGATGGCGGCCTTCGTACCGGAGTACACCGCGAGGCCGGCGAGGGGCTTGATGCCGGTGGCGCTGGCGACGTTGATGATCGTGCCGCTCCCGCGATCGAACATGCCGGGCAGGATCGCGCTCGTGGCGCGCACGACTCCCGTGTAGTTCACGTCGATGATCGTCGCGGCGAGGTCGACCGGCTGGTCGTGGAAGGGGCCGGTGGGCATGATCCCCGCGTTGTTGACCCACAGGTCGATGGGGCCGAGGCGCTTCTCGACGCTCGCGATGATGTCGGCGAGCTGCTGGCCGTCGGTGACGTCGAGCTGCACGGCCGAGGCGCCGTCGCCGAGCTCGAGGGCCGTTGACTCGGTGGCCGCCAGGTCGAGGTCGCCGAGCACCACGCGGTAACCGCGGTCGAGCAGGTCGTGTGCGATCTGCCGGCCGATGCCACGGGCGGCGCCCGTGACGAAGGCGATGGGGGAGTCGATCATGATCTCTTCACGTCCATTCCGAAGATTATCGAGGCGTCGCGGATGGCGACGTTGAACAGGGGGCGACGGCCCGCGAGCCACGCGAGCGGGCCGCCGGGGTCGAAGGTCCACGTGGCGCGGAGGCCGACGATCCGGCCGACCACGCGGTTGTGGGAGAGGATGCGACGGCCGCTCTCGTGCTGCAGGATCGGCAGGGCGAGCTGCCGCATCCCGGGCAGCAGGGGCAGTCCGTAGCTGGCGCGGATCGAGGCCACCGCCCCGCGGGCGTCCGTCATGGCCGTGCGGACCCGGCCCCCGTCATCGACGCGCGCGAACGATGCGAGCTGCTTGGGGATGCCCCACAGCTCACGCCCGCCGGCCTGCGAGGCGGGGCTGTCCACCCAGATCTGCGGGATCGTCACGCGCAGTCCGCCGGCGCCCACGGTCGGCACGGCGACGAGCAGTTCGTCGTACTGCAGCGCGCCGCCGGGCACGTAGTTCACGAACGCGGCACCGACCACCGCCCGACCGCCGATCACGAGGGGGCGCCGGCCGGTGGGAAGGGCGGGGAGGTCGCGGACCGGCACGAGGAACGCTGACACGAGCAGCGACCCACCCAGGTGCCAGGGTTCGGGCGGGTACGCGGTCATCGTCGTGCTCCCGCGAGCCGCACGGCCTCGGTCACTCCGAAGCCGTCGAAGAGGGCGCGGACCGTGCGCTCCAGCTCGGCGGGAGGACCGCCGCCCCGCGAGAGTTCGAGCAGCAGCACGCCGTAGAACGAATCGGCGATCGCGGCGGCGGCGCCCGGCGCGGGCGCGAACGGCACGAAGAGGTCGCACAGCGCGTCGATGAAGCGTCGGTTGGCGTCGCGCAGCGACGTCTCGCGGATGGCCGCGATGGCGAGCTCGAACACCACGATGGCGGTGTGCGACTGGCCGGACCGCTGCCGCTGGATGTAGTGCAGGCACGCGGCGACGGGGTCGAGGCGGCCATCCAGGATCTCCTGCCTCACCGCGTCGATCTCGGTGACGGCGATGGAGGCGGCATGGTCGAGGGTGGCGGCGAGCAGCCCGGCGCGGGTGGTGAAGTGGTAGGTCGTCGAGGCGAGGGAGGTGCCGGCCGCCTCGGCCACGCTGCGCTGGGTGGCCCCGGCCACACCCTGTGCGGCGATGATGCGCATGCACGAGTCCAACAGCGCGGCGCGGGTGCGGTCACCGCGCTGGTGGCGTCCGTCGTTGGAGGGCATCTGTGCAGGTTATCAGTTATTAGTACGATCGTACTGATTGTTGTGCGCCGGCAATCCGGGCGGAGGCGCGCAACGAACAACTCGCATGAATCGACGGGTACTGGGAGCACTGCGGCTCCTCGCGGGCCTCGGCCTGCTCGCCACGATCGCGGTCCAGATCGCCGACCGCGTGGTCAACAACGCCTTCGACCCGTGGGAGTACTTCAGCTACTTCACGATCGAGACGAGCCTCATCAACATCGTCGTGCTCCTGGTCGGGGCCGCGATGGCGCTCCGCCTCGACCGGGACACCGTGCTCCTCACGACGGTGCGGATGACCGCGCTCACGTACGCGATCGTCACGGCGGGCGTCTACAACCTCATGCTGCGCAGCGTTCCCTACGAGGGTTTCGTCGGGCTGTCCTGGCCGAACGAGGTCATCCACGTGGTGGTGCCGCTCGCGCTGCTGGTCGACTGGCTCGTCGCGCCCGGCCGCCCCGCGCTGCCGTGGTCGTCGCTGCGGGCGGTGCTGCTCTACCCCGTGGCGTGGATCATCTACACGCTCATGCGCGGGGCCGCGAGCGGCGGCACGATCTACCCGTACCCCTTCCTCGACCCCGCGACCGGAGGGTGGGGCAGCGTGCTGCTCTACGTCGTGGCGCTCAGCGCGGTGCTCGTGGGCCTCGGGGCCCTCGCGGTGGAGTACGGGCGGGCCCGGTCGCGCCGGCCCCTCCCTCGCGCGGTGCCCAGCCCCGGGTAGAGGATCGCCGACAAGGTGCGCCACGAGCTTGCCGGCGTCGACCGGGAATGGCTGGCGGCGGCCCAGGCCGGTTCATTGCTCAGGTGCGCCCGAAGCGCTTTGTGAACTCCATACATTTGTCAGGAGACCTAACTAATGTATGGAGTTGGCAAAGCAGCCGAGGTACGGAACCGACGCGAACGCCGATCAGCCCACCTCGAGCGCCGTCACGCCGCGCAGGTCGATGCGCAGGTGCCCACCGGCGCGCACGAAGGTCATGAGCACGTCCTCGCAGACGTGGCAGCGCACGCACCAGCCGGGGGCGGCGTCGTAGACCATCGCGGTCGCGAGCACGGAGATGTCGCCGCACGAGGCGCAGCGCGCCGTTGCGGTCGTCATGTCATCCCGGAAGACGTCGAGCAGCGGCCCCGCCAGCACATTGCCGTCCAGATGTTCGGTCATCACGCACCTCCGAAACGCTCGGTCTTGATCATGGCGGGGTTGTGGCCGAGGTCGACGAGCCACGACGCCACGGCCTCGACGAAGCCCGTGGGCCCGCACACGAAGACGGCGGCGCCGACCGGGAGAACGGAGGCCGCGAGGCGCTCTTTGGTGAGGCGGCCGATCACGGCATCCGCGGGCCCCGACCGCGTGTAGGCGTAGGTGACGTCGTCGAGCTCTTCGAGCTCGTCGGCGAAGAACCGGTCAGCGGGGGTGCGCACCGAGTACAGCAGCCGCATGGGGGCGGTCGACCCGGATGTCGTGTGCGCCCGGATCATGGCCACGAGGGGCACGACGCCCGAGCCGCCCGCAATGAGCTGCACGGGCGCGGTCTGCTCCTGCTTCCAGACGAACCAGCCGCCGAGCGGGCCGCGCAGTTCGAGCATGTCGCCGGCCTGCAGGTCGTCCACGAGGTAGGGCGACACCTCGCCGTCCGGCAGCCGGTCGACCGCGAGCTGCAGGCGCGGCATGGCGCCGGAGGAGGCGAGGGAGTACGAGCGCGTGGCCTGGTATCCGTCGGGGGCGGTGAGCCGCACGTCCACGTGCTGGCCGGCGATGTTGCCCGGCCACTCGGGCACGTCGATCCAGATGCTGCGGCCGGTCGGGGTCTCAGCGTGCGTCGAGGCGACGGTGCCCACGGTCCACGATCCAGGTCGGGGTGTCGGGGAGGAGGGGGTCGCTACCAATAGCGCTGCTCTTGCCAGGGGTCGCCGTAGATGTGGTACCCGTTCTGCTCCCAGAAGCCGGGGTCGTCATCCTTCATCATGGTGAGGCCCTTGATCCACTTGGCGCTCTTCCAGAAGTACAGGTGCGGCACGATCAGCCGCGCGGGGCCGCCGTGCTCGGGGTCGAGCGGCTCGCCGTCGAACTCGAAGACGATCCACGCCTTGCCGTCGCGCAGGTCTTCGTAGGGCGCGTTGGTCGTGTATCCGCCGTAGGAGTGCTCCATAACGTAGTCGTACTCGGTCTCCACGTCGGCGAAGAGGGTGTCGAGCGAGACGCCGCGCCACGTGGTGCCGAGCTTCGACCAGCGCGTCACGCAGTGGATGTCGGTGTGCACGTCCTCCGCGGGCAGCGCCATGAGCTGCTCCCAGTTCCACCGGTGCACGGTGCCGGTCTCCGTGGTGATCGTGAACTCCCACGTGTCTGTCTCGACGTTGGGGGTGGGCCCGGCGGACAGCACAGGGAAGTCCTCCGTGAGGTATTGGCCGGGCGGGAGAGCCGGATTGTCGTCCCTGCCACGACCCGAGAAACCGCGCGTGAAGATGCTCATACGCACAGGCTAGTCAGCGCACGCCTAGGCTGGAAGGGTGACCCTCTCCCTCGGCATCCCGGTTCTTCGCCGGACGCCGTCCGAGCGCCCGTCCACGGAGGGCCGACCGGATGCCCCGGGCCTCATCGACAGGCACGGTCGAAGCGCCCGTGACCTTCGCATCTCGGTGACCGAGAAGTGCTCGCTGCGGTGCACGTACTGCATGCCGGAGGCCGGATTGCCGGCCATCCCGCGCAACGACCTGCTCACCCCCGCGGAGATCGCACGGCTCGTCGGCGTCGGCGTGCGCGACCTCGGGATCACCGACATCCGTTTCACCGGCGGCGAGCCGCTCATGCGCAACGACCTCGAGGAGATCATCGGGCTGAGCTCGGCCGCGGCCGGCGCTTCGAGTGCCTCAGCGCCCGTGTCGATCTCCATGACCACCAACGGCATCGGTCTCGACAAGCGCATCGACCGGCTCGTGGCCGCCGGACTCACGCGCGTGAACATCTCCCTCGACACCGTTGACCGCGACCACTTCGCGCGCCTCACCCGCCGCGACCGGCTGCCCGCGGTGTTCGCGGGCATCGAGGCCGCCAAGCGCGCCGGGATCACTCCGCTGAAGATCAACGCCGTGCTCATGCGCGACACCCTGGGTGGTGCGGCCGATCTGCTCGAGTGGGCCCTCGCCAACGACGCCAAGCTGCGGTTCATCGAGCAGATGCCCCTCGACGCCGACGAGCAGTGGGCCATGGACAACATGGTGCCGGCCGCCGAACTGGTGGAGGTGCTCGCCAGCCGTTTCACGCTCACGAGCCCGCACCGCGACGACCCCTCAGACCCCGCGGAGGAGTGGATCGTCGACGGCGGCCCCGCGACCGTCGGCATCATCGCCTCGGTCACGCGCGCGTTCTGCGAGGCGTGCGACCGCACGCGCGTCACCGCGGAGGGCACCGTTCGCTCGTGCCTGTTCGGTGACGACGAGACCGACCTGCGCGGACTGCTGCGCGGGGGAGCGGACGACGCCACGGTCGCCGACTGGTGGCGGGCCGCGATGTGGGGCAAGCAGAAGGGCCACGGCATGCAGCTGCCCGGATTCCAGCGGCCGGTGCGCAGCATGGGGGCGATCGGTGGATAGCCACATCACGGTGCGCTACTTCGCGGCCGCAGCCGAGGCCGCCGGCGTGCGCGAGGAGCGCCTTCCGCACGTGGGAACCGTCGGCGCACTGCGGCAGTTGCTCGTGGCGCGGTACGGCGCGGCCATGGCACGTGTGCTGGCCTCCGGCTCGTTCCTCGTCGACGGCGTCGTCAGTCGCGATGATGCGCGGATGCTCGGAAGCGCCGTCGACGTGCTGCCGCCGTTCGCGGGCGGCTAGGTCAGATCCCGACCCACTCCGTCGTGCCGACGGCGAGGTGCTGGCGCTTCCAGATCGGCACCGTGAGCTTGATGAGCTCGATGAGCCTCGAGCACGCGGCGAACGCCTCGGCGCGGTGCGGTGCCGCGACCGACGCGACCAGGGCGATGTCGCCCACCGTGAGCGCGCCGATGCGGTGGGCGGCGGCGACGCGCAGCCCCGTCTCGGTCGCGACGATCTGGCAGCACTCCGCCAGGAACCGCTGCGCCTCCGGGTGCGCCTCGTAGTCGAGGGCCGTGACGTCGCGCCCCTCATCGCTGTTGCGGATGACCCCGCTGAAGGTCACGACCGCGCCATTCGCCTCGTCCTGCACGAAATCTTCGATCGGGGTGACGTCGAGGGGCTCATCGGTGACGAGAGCGAAGACGTCCATGGTCATAGCCTGCCACCTTAGGGTGGAATGCTGGGAATGTGACCCCCCGGCATACCCTCCTCGCGCTTCTCGTCGTCGTCATCTGGGGGCTCAACTTCCTGGCCATCGATTTCGGCCTCGATGACGTGCCCCCGCTCGTCTTCCTCGCCATGCGGTTCGCGCTCGTCGCCATCCCCGCGGTGTTCTTCATCAAGCCCCCGGACATCGGCTGGAAGAACATCGTGCTCATCGGCGCGTTCCTGAGCCTCGGGCAGTTCTCGCTGCTCTACATCGCCCTCGCGATCGGGATGCCCCCGGGTCTCGCCTCACTGCTGCACCAGTCGCAGGTCGTGCTCACCGTCATCGTCTCGGCGATCGCGCTGCGGGAGCGTCCGACCCGCCGCCAGACGATCGGCATCATCGTGGGGATGACCGGGCTCGCGATCGTCGTCGCGGGGCACAGCTACGCGGCTCCCTGGCTGCCCATCGTCGTGCTGCTGCTCGGGTCGTTGTCGTGGGCGATCGGCAACGTGCTCAGCCGCCGGGCGAAGGCCGCATCGGGGCTCTCGCTCGTCGTGTGGTCGGGGCTCGTCGTGCCGATCCCCGCGTTCGCGCTCGCGTTCCTGTTCGACACACCGGAGACGATCTTCGGGGCCCTCGGCCACCTCTCCGTGGCGGCGATCCTCGGCACGCTGTACACCACGATCTTCGCGTCGTTCGTGGGCTACGGCATCTGGAACACGCTGCTCGCGAAGTACCCCACGAGCGCGGTGGTGCCGTTCACGCTCCTCGTGCCGGTCGTGGGCATCCTCGCCGCGTGGTTCGCCGTCAACGAGCAGCCGTCCGTCTCCGAGCTCATCGGCGGCGCGATCATGATCGTGGGGCTCGCGATCGCGGTCGTGGTGTGGCGGCCGTGGCCGGGGGCCCTTACCGAACCCCCACGGCTACGTACTTGACCTCGAGGTACTCGTCGATGCCCTCGTCGCCGCCCTCGCGGCCGTAGCCGCTCGACTTCACTCCGCCGAAGGGTGCGGCGACGTTGGAGAGCACGCCCTTGTTGAGCCCGATCATCCCCGCCTCGAGCGCCTCGGCGACCCGCAGCGCCCGGTCGAGGTCCGCCGTGAAGACGTACGAGGCCAGGCCGTACTCGGAGTCGTTCGCGTATCCGACGACCTCGTCCTCGGTGTCGAACTCGACGATGGGCGCGACGGGGCCGAAGATCTCCTCGCGCACGATGCGCGCCGTCGCCGGCACGTCCACGAGCAGGGTCGCGGGGTAGTAGCTGCCCGCGTCGTCGGGGGAGTCGCTGCGGAAGGCGACGCGCGCTCCCTCCGCGAGGGCGGAGTCGACCAGGTCTGCCACCTTGGCGACCGACGGCCCGTCGATGAGCGGGCCGAGGGTCACCGACGGCTCGGTGCCGCGCCCCACGACGATCCGCTCGAACCGCTCGGTGAGGCGCGCGATGAACCCCTCCCGTGCGCCCGACTGCACGTAGAAGCGGTTGGCGGCCGTGCAGGCCTCGCCGTTGTTGCGCAGCTTGGCGCGCATCGCCTCGTCGGCGGCGTGATCGAGGTCGGCGTCGTCGAAGACGATGAACGGGGCGTTGCCGCCGAGCTCCAGCGACGTGCGCAGCAGCCCGGGAGCGGCCTGCTGTGCGAGCGCGACGCCCACCTCGGTCGATCCGGTGAACGACAGCTTGCGCAGGCGCGGATCGGCCATGATGGTCGCGACGACCGCGGATGACTCCGAGGTGGTCAGCACACTCAAGACACCCTCGGGCAGCCCGGCCTCGAGCAGTAGCCCGGCGAGGGCGAGCATCGACAGCGGCGTCTGCTTGGCGGGCTTGACGATCACCGTGCAGCCGGCCGCGAGGGCGGGGCCGAGCTTGCGCGTGCCCATCGCGAGGGGGAAGTTCCACGGAGTCACGAGCAGGCAGGGCCCGACCGGCTGCCGCAGGGTGAGCAGGCGCGACTGGCCGTCCGGCGCCGTGCGCCAGGTGCCCGAGATCCGCACCGCCTCCTCCGAGAACCAGCGGAAGTAGTCGGCGGCGTACAGCACCTCCGCCTTCGACTCGGCCAGCGGCTTGCCCATCTCGAGCGTCATGAGCAGGGCCAGATCATCCGACCGCTCCACCATGAGCTCGAACACCCGGCGCAGCACCTCTCCGCGCTCGCGCGGCGCGGTGCGGCCCCACGAGGCCTGGGTCTGCGCGGCGATGCGGATGCCCTCCTCGGCGTCGGCGACGGTGGCATCCGCGACGCTCGCGAGCACGAGGCCGGTCGACGGGTCGGTGACGTCGAGGGTGCGCCCCGTGGAGGAGTCGCGCCAGATCCCGCCCACGAGCAGGCGGGTGTCTACCGCGTCGACGACGCGTCGCTCGTCGTCGGTCACGCCTCGTCCTTCAGCAGCGCCATCTCCTCCACGAGGATGGGAACGGCGGTGGTGGCGGCGTGGATGCCGATCACGCTCGCGATCTCCATGACCTCGAGGATCTCCTGCGCCGTCGCGCCGTAGCCGATCGCGTTCTCGATGTGCAGCTTGAGGCCGGGCACGTACAGGTGCGTCGCCGCGGTGTCGAAGGCGATGTAGACGAGCTCCTTGACCTTCGGGGAGAGGGTGCCCGACTTCCACGGGACGCTCGAGAAGGCCGTGTAGGTCTCGAACAGGTCGGGGTCGAGCTCGAGCATCTCGTCCCAGAAGGAGTGCCAGTAGCCGCGGTTGGCCGTGAACTCGGCCTTGATGCGCTCCTGGTTGGCGTCCAGCGGCGCGGGCCCCGTGCGCAGGCCCTTCTCCACGAGCACCTGCACGAGGATCGGCACGCCGATGTTCATGGCGTGGATGCCGAGGGTCGAGGTGAGCTCGATGACCTCCATGATCTCCTGCGGGGTGGCGCCGGCGTTCAACGCCGCCTTGATGTGCTGTCGGACGCCCGGGGTGTACAGGTGCGTCGCGGCGGCGTTCACCGCGATGAACATGAACTCCTTGGTCTTGTCGTCGAGGTGGTTGTGGCCCTCGCGCCACGGCACGGCGGAGAAGTCGAGGTACGCCTTGAGGAACTCGGGATCGAGCATGAGGATGCTCTCCCACAGGTCGCTCCACGTGCCGCGAACCGCGATGAACTCCTCTTTGATCTCAGTCTGGCGATCGGTGAGTGACATGGTCTTACTCCTTCGTAAAAGGGCGCGACGAACGTCGGCCACGGGTAGTGGTACTTCGGTCACGCGGCAATGCCGCGGGCGATCAGGCCTCCGCGCGCAGGTGGGCGAGCGCGGTGCGGGCGGCGGCGTGGATGTGCTCGGCGCACAGCTTCTGGGCGCGCTTGGAGTCGCGCTGCGCGATGGCCGCCACCACGGCCCGCAGCTCGACGACGACCTCGCTGATGCGGCCCGCCTCCGACAGGGAGGTGGCGCGCAGCACCTGCACACGGGCCTGGATGCCCTCGAGCAGCTGCTGCATCGCGGAGCTGTTGGCACCTTCGATGAGCACGGCGTAGAACCTGTCCTTGGCGGCCAGGATCTTCTTGATGTCGGTCGACTTGTCGGCGAGGGCCGCGAGCGACTCGATCGTGCCCACGAGGCGCTCCACCTGCTCGTCGGTGGCGCGCTCCACGAAGCGCTTCACGACCAGTGATTCGAGCGCGGCCCGCACCTCGTAGAGATCGATCGCGTCATCGAGGGAGGGAGCCGTGACGATCGCGCCCTTCTGGGGCACGACGGTCACGAGTCCCTCCGATGTCAGCTCCCGCAGCGCCTCACGGATCGTGGTGCGCGAGACGCCGAGCATCTCGATGAGCTCGCGTTCGACGAGTCGCTGCCCCGGCTTCAGGCTGAAGTCCAGGATGGCGTCCCTGAGCGCGGTGATGACCTGCTCGCGCAGGGGCGCGGCAATCCGGCCCACCGGTTCGGCGGTCCAGGAGGTGGAAAGCGAGTTCGTCGACGACATGTCAATCAATATAGGTCGGTAGTGCTCGATCGGTGTTCGGGGCGCGGGATCACTCTGCCATCACGGTGCTCCCCTCGCTGCGCTCCCGCAACCAGCGGGCGACCTCGGTGTGGTCCGCGCCGGCGGGGTAGGCCTCGGCGACTTCGGACCACAGCTGCACGGCATCCGACCCCAGCAGGGTGGGCAGGCCCAGCTCCTCGGAGAGCCCGACGGCGATCTTCATGTCCTTGAGCATGAGGCGCAGCCCGAAGCCGGAGTTGTAGGCCTCGTTCAGGATGAAGTTGGGCCACTTGTTCTCCGTCGACCCGCTGCGGCCGCTCGAGCCGTTGAAGATCGAGAGCAGAACGGCCGGCTCGATGCCGAAGCGCTCGCCCGCGATGACCGCCTCGCTCGTCACCCAGAGGTGCGTTGCCGAGAGCAGGTTGTTGAGGGCCTTCGCCGCGTGGCCGGCGCCCACGGCCCCGGCGTGCACGGTGCGGCCGAGCACCGAGAGCAGGGGGTCGAGCTCCGCGGCGTCGTCATCGGAGGCCCCGACCATGATCGTGAGCGAGCCGCCCGTGGCGCCGGTGACGCCGCCCGAGACGGGCGCGTCGACGAGGGTGAGGCCCCGCTCGCCGAGCCGGTCGGCGAGGGCGCGCGTGCGCAGCGGCTCGGACGAGCTCATGTCGACGATCGTGGTGCGACCGGCGCGCAGTGCCTCGAGCATCGCCCCGTCGGCGAGCACCGATTCGACGATGTCGGAGTTGGGGAGCATGAGGATGACCACGCCCGCGCCCTCGGCAGCGGCGGCCGCGGTCTCGGCGACCGCGCCGCCCGCCGCGACGAGCTGGTCGCGCGCGGCCGGGGCGAGGTCGAAGCCCACGACGGGGTAGCCCGCGGCGACGAGCCTGCTCGCCATCGGGGTGCCCATGTTGCCCAGGCCGATGAACGCGACCCGGGGGAGCGGCTCAGGCTGCGTCATCGGGCTTGAACTCCCTCAGCACGCCCTCGGCGACCCGGAACGACTCCAGGGCCGCCGGCACGCCGACGTAGATGGCGGTCTGCAGGAGGGCTTCCTGGATCTCGGCGACCGTCGCGCCGTTCGTGATCGCGCCGCGCACGTGCACCGCGAGCTCGTGCGAGCGGTTGAGCGCCGTGAGCATGACGATGTTGAGCAGGCTGCGCGTCTTGCGCTCGAGCCCGTCGCGGGTCCACACCACGCCCCAGCAGTACTCGGTGACGAGCTCTTGGATGGGGCGGGAGAATTCGCTCACCTGGGCGAGGGAGCGCTCGACGTGCGCCTCACCGAGGACTTCACGACGAACCTGGAGCCCCGCCTCGTAGGTCTGCTCGTGCGTGCCGTCGTTCGTCATTCGGTGTCCTTTGTTGCGGAATGGCCGGGATATTCGGTGTTCGAGACTTCGTCCGACCACTGGGTCGGGCCGAAGGACACGGCGGTGTGCGCCATGAAGCTGTCGGGGGAGGCGCCGTGCCAGTGGCGCTCGCCGGCGGGGATCCAGACCGTGTCGCCCTCCCTGATCGGCTGCGGCTCCTCGCCCGCCGTGCAGATGAGCCCGTAGCCGGACTTCACGAAGAGGATCTGCCCCTCGCTGTGGCTGTGCCAGTGGGTTCTCGCGCCCGGGGCGAAGGTCACGGTGTTGATCGTCACCCCGTCGGTGGTGGGCAGCACGACGTCGCCGGAGGCGAGCCCCGTGAACTGGGACGCCTTCCCGGGAACCTCGCGCTGCAGGTTCGGTCGACTGATGATCATTCGGTACCCTCCTGCTGGATGCGCACGCCGCCGGACACGTCGCCGATGGCGTCGACCACGGTGTTGCTGATCTCGTCCGCGTACCCGAGCGCCTTGGCGAGGCCGAAGCTCGCGAGCGGGCCCGAGGCGTTGAGGCTCGCGACACCGAGCTCGGAGATGAGCTCGGTGTAGAGCACGACGTCCTTCATCATGAGCGTGTTGGTGAGCCCGCCCTTGAGGTAGTCGCCGTGGATGATCTTCGGGAAGCGGTTGATGGTGGCGAAGTTCACGCCCGAGCTCTTGTTGAGCACCTCGAGGAGCACCTCGAGGTCGAGGCCGGCCTTCTTGCCCGCGACCATGACCTCCGCGGTCGCGGAGAGGGCGATCGCGTTGAGGAAGTTGTTGAGCAGCTTCGCGGTGTGCCCCGCCCCGCTGACCCCGCAGTGGAAGATCGAGCCGGAGAACAGGTCGAGCACGGGCCGCGCGGTCTCCAGGGCCGCGGCGTCGCCGCCCACCATGAGCGTGAGCTGCCCCTTCTCGGCGGCGGCCGCTCCACCGGAGATGCCCGCGTCGAGGTAGAACGCGCCCTTGTCGGCCATCTTCGCGGCGATGTCGCGCGTCGAGGACGGCGCGGCGGTGCTCAGGTCGACGACGACCTGGCCGGCCCGCACGTGGGCGAGGATGCCGTCGTCGCCGAGCACCACCTTCTCCACCACACGGCTGTCGGGCAGCGAGAGCAGCACGACGTCGGAGCTGTCGACGACCTCGGCGCCCGACGCCGCGGGCGTGGCGCCGGAGGCGGCGAGCGTGGCCGCCTGGGCGTCGAAGCCGAGCACGTCGACACCCTGCTCGAGGATGCGCCGGGTCATCCGGCCGCCCATGTTGCCGAGGCCGATGAATCCCACCCGGGGTTGTGTCATCAGGAGACTCCCTTCAGTTGGTCGCCGTACAGCGGCTCGTCGACGGCGGCGGTGCTCCAGGCACCCGCGCCCCCCGAGGGCCGGACGGTGTTGACGATGGTCGCCCCGCCGTCGGCGGAGAGGATCTGGCCCGTGATGTACGCGGAGTCGTCGCTCAGCAGGAACTGCGCGACCGCGGCGATCTCGTCGGGCGTGCCCGCGCGGCGCAGGGGGGTGGTCGAGGCGCGGCGCTCCATGTCGTTCTTGCCGCCGGAGGTCGTCGCGGCGGCGGCGAACAGGTCGGTGGGCACGATTCCGGGCGCGACGCCGTTGACGCGGATGCCGAGCGGCCCGCCGTACACGGCGGCGCCGTGCACGAGGCCCACGACACCGTGCTTGGAGGTCTGGTATGGCAGCAGGTCGGCGGAACCGGTGAGGCTCGCGATGGACGCGGTCACCACGATCGTGCCGGCGCTGCCCTGCGCGGCGAACTGCCGGAACGCGGCGCGCAGGCCCAGGAACTGGCCGCGCACGTTGACGTTCATCACGCGGTCGAAGTCGTCGACAGAGATGTCGGGGAGCGCGGCGAAGCTGCCGAAGATGCCCGCGTTGAGGTGGTGCAGGTCGATGCGGCCGAACCGGGTGACCGCGGCGTCCACGTAGTGCTGCACGTCGTCCTCGTTCGACACGTCGGCGCGCACGGCGATGGCCGGGCGACTCAGCGACGCGGCGACGGCCTCTGCGGCATCCCCGTCGATGTCGACGACGACGACGTTGGCCCCCGCGGCCGACAGCCGGGTCGCCGAGGCGCGCCCAAGACCCCCGCCAGCGCCCGTGACGATCGCGACCTTGCCCGCGAAGAAGCCCTCGCTCATGACAGCGTCCCGATCGTGGCGGCGAGCCCGGCGAGGGGCCCCTCGGTCACGGCCGTGAAGCGGGCCAGGGTGTCGGGGTCGTGCCCGGAGACCACGTGGGCGACCTCGCCCGAGTGCTCCATGGCGTGGATGCGGTCGAATCCCTCGTACATGCCCACGAGGTCGGCGACGTACGTGAAGGGGATGTCGCTGTCGTACTCCTCGTAGAAGTGGATCGAGTCGGAGGCGAGCAGCACCGTGCCCTCGGAAGTGAGCACGGAGACGATGCTCTGCCCGGGCGTGTGCCCGCCGACCTCGATCACCTCGATGCCCGGCGCCAGTTCGCGGCGGCCGCTGAACGTCGTCAGGCGCCCGCTCGCGCGCACCGCCGCGAGCTGCTCGAGCTCGGAATCCTCGATGGAGTGGTGGAACTGCCGGCGCTGGGCGTGCCGGCCGGTCCAGAACTCGTACTCCTCTGCCGAGATCACGACCTCAGACTCGGGGAAGTGCGCGATGTTGCCCGCGTGGTCGTAGTGCGCGTGGGTGATGACCACGAGCGGAGCCGACTCGGGGGTGATGCCGAGCATCCCGAACGCCTCGGGCGGGCTCACGAGCACGTCGCGGTTGCGCGCGAGGGCGCCCTGCGCCGAGTAGCCGGTGTCGATGACGATCGTCCTGTTCTTGTTGCGGGCGACCCAGAAGAAGTAGTCCATGCGGATCGGGTCGTCGGGCAGGTCGTACAGGCCGAAGTTCAGGTAGACGTCGCTCTTGACCGTGAGCCTCGTGCCGTGCTTGACGATGACGACCTCGTAGAGCTCCGTCATGCAAGCACGATCGCGACGTCACCCGCGATGCCGGGGGCTGCCGGGAACCTGGCGCGCGTGCGGCCGTCGTGCCCCGGCACGATCGTCGAGTTCGTCGTGGCGGCGAGCTCGGTGATGAAGGCGAGCCCGTCGCGCATCTCCTGCAGGTCGGTGAAGGCGAAGAACGGCCACTGGTTCTCGATCTGCTCGTAGAAGTGCGCGGCGTCGGAGGCGAGGATGAACGAGCCGGAGCCCGTCTCGGCGCGCACGAGCAGCTCGCCCGGGCAGTGCCCGCCCACCGGGTACACGGTAAGGCCCGGGAAGACCTCGGTCTCCTCCGTGATGAGCCTGAGGCGGTTCTCGTCGCGGGCCTTCTTGACCGCCTCGAGGTGCGGGGCGATGGTGAACTCGCCCTCGAGCTCGTCGCGCTCCCACTTGCCGAACCAGTAGTCGTACTCGGCCTGGCCGGAGACGACGGTCGCGTTGGTGAACAGCTTGAGGTAGCCGATGTGGTCGTAGTGGAAGTGCGACGTGATGACCAGGTCGACCTTCTCGGGGTCGACGCCCACCTTCTGCAGGCCCACGGGCGGCGGGGTGACGCTGATCTCGCCGAGCCAGTCGTGCTCGGGGATGTCGTAGCCGGTGTCGACGAGGATCGTCGTCTCGCCCGAGCGCAGCACCCAGAAGTTGTAGTCCATGTCGAGGGGGCCGTCGGGGAGGCCGTAGGCCTCGTAGTCGTTGAACACGTCCTTCTTGCGAACGACGCGCTCTCCGTACTTGACCTGCCACACGGTGAGGGGGGCGATCTGGGCGCTGTTGTCAGACACGACTTCTCCTTTGAGTTCGTTAGAGACCAGTGTGCTGGATCAGGGCGGTGATCATCCCGACCGAGGGCCAGCAATGCCCGACTATATGATCGTCATACAAAAAACGCAAGCAAGCGTTCGTGTTCGAATCTGCGACTTGACAGGGCGACCCCCGAGGGTCCTAAACTGCCCTTGATTGTCCGACAATCATACAGTCACTCATGATTTGGCTGGCTCGCAACGTTGCGATTAGGCGTTGGGGCGGCCCCAACCACAGAAGGTGCGTTTGCAATGAAGCGAATAGCAATTCCCGTTCTCGCCTCCCTCGTCGCGGTGGCTCTCGCCGCGTGCTCGCCCACGACCGCCCCCGGCGGCGACACCGCCGGCGGTGACTCGAAGGTGCTCGGCATCGTCGCGTACATCGGCAACAACGCCATCAACCAGCAGGCCATCCGCGGTGCGACCCAGGTCGCCGAGGACGCGGGATGGGAAGTCAAGGTCACCGACACCCAGGGCAACGCCGACACGGCCAACGCGGCGATGTCGTCGTACGCCACGCAGGGTGTGGGCGGCATCATCACGCTCGTCTTCGCGACGACCGCGCTCGGCAGCGGCCTCGCCGCCGCCGAGGCCGCGGGCATCCCCGTCGCCAGCTGGGGCGGTGGACTCGCCCAGGGCGTGACCGCGACGACCAGCAACGAGGCGGTGGGCGCGGCTTCGGCCAAGGCGCTCGTCGACGCCATGGGCAACGAGGGCGACGTTCTGGCGCTCACGTTCCACCCGGGCAAGCTGTGCCTCGACCAGGGTGACGAGTTCGACGCCGCGGTCGCCAAGACCGACCTCGAGGTCACGCGCAACGAGCTCGTGGTTCCCGGGCAGCAGACCTCGGCCGCCAACTTCACCACCGCGTGGCTCGGCAGCCACCCGGTCGGCGGCAACTACGGCATCTGGACCTGCTGGGACGAGCCCATGGAGGGCATCCAGTCGGCCCTCACGCAGGCCGGCCGTACCGACGTGAAGACGTTCAGCACCAACGTGAGCGCCCCCGGCATCCTCGACATCCAGGCCGGAGTCGTCACCGCCGGCGTCTGGCAGCCCGCCGAGGACGAGGGCGCGGCGCTCATGCAGTCGATCCTCGACTACAACGAGGCGCCCGAGGGCTGGGAGCCCCTGACGATCAAGATCGACGGCGTGGTTCTCGACTCCACCACCGTCGACGACTTCATCGCCGAGCGCCCCGAATCGGTCAAGTAGTCCCTCGGGGCGCGGCGTCCGCGTCGCGCCCCGATGCACACCCGGGCACCCGCCCGAACGAAACACCCAGAACGGCCGGTGCGCCGGCCTCAAGTGAAAAGGTGCGTTTGCAATGAAGCAAAAACTGCTCACCGTGCTCGCGGGGGTGGCCGTCCTGGCCCTCGCCGCGTGCGGTACCACCCCCGCCGCCGACTCCGGCAGCGAAGACTCCGGCACGAAGACCCTCGGTATCGTCGCGATCGTCGCGACCGACGCCCTCAACGCGGCCATGATCAACGGCGCATCGGATGCCGCTGAGGCCGCCGGCTGGGAGGTCAACGTCATCGACGCCCAGGGCAGCCTCGACAAGGCCAACGCGGCCATGGTCACCTTCTCCACCACGCAGAAGACCGATGCGATCCTCGTCTCGGCCTTCGCGAGCAGCTCCATCGGCGCGGGCCTCGCGGCCGCCACCGGCGCGGGCATCCCCGTCGTGACGTGGGGCGGCGAACTCGTCGACGGCATCGTCGCGGCGTCGAGCGCCCTCGCGGTCGGTGAGGACTCGGTCAACGCGCTCCTGGACGACTTCGGCACCGACGGCGAGATCCTCGCCCTCACGTACCACACGGGTGTGCTGTGCCTCTACCGCGGCGTCGCGTTCGACGAGGCGATCGGCAAGGAGTCCGGAATCACGGTCACCGCCAACGAGGTCGCGATCCCCGGCCAGGTCGAGGACGGCACGTCGTACACCTCGGCATGGCTCGCCAGCCACCCCGAGGGCAGCGGCAACTACGCCATCTGGGGCGCGTGGGACGAGCCCGCCATGGGCGCCGTCGCCGCGCTTGCGCAGGCCGGTCGTACCGATGTGAAGGTCTACTCGATCAACGGGGCGCCCAACGCGCTGCAGGGCGTCAAGGACGGCACCGTCACCCAGATCATCTGGCAGGACGGCTACACCGAGGGCCAGGAGCTCTTCGCCGCCGCCGTCGACGCGATCGAGGCCGGCGACTCGTGGGAGCCGAAGACCATCGACGTGCCCGGTGTGCTCGTGGACTCCAGCACCATCGACGCCTTCCTGGCCGACCACCCCGACGCCCTCGGCTAACAGCCGAACCCGTCAGCAACACCCTTAAGAAAGGAAACACCCGAGATGCAGAGCGAACCCGCCGCCTGGCTTCAGGTGCGTGATTTCAGCAAGCATTTCGGAGGAGCCCGTGCCCTCTCCGAGGTGGATATCGATATCCACCGAGGGGAGGTGCACGGACTCGTCGGGGCCAATGGCGCTGGCAAGTCGACGCTCATCCGAAGCCTGGCCGGCGTCATCACCCCCGACACCGGCACCGTCACGATCGACGGGGTCGAGACCCGCATCGCCCGCCCGAGCGACGCCGAGGGGGCGGGGCTGGCGTTCATCCACCAGGAGCTCAACCTCGTGCCGCACTTCAGCTCGATCGAGAACATCCTGCTGGGCGCGCCCAAGCAGAAGCGGTTCGGCATCATCGACTGGAAGGCGTCGAGGCGGGTCGCGTACGAGGCCGCCGAGCGCATCGGCGTGCAGTTCCCGCTCGACCGCCGCGTCGACGAACTGAGCGTCGCCGAGCGATGGCTCGTGATGATCAGCAAGGCGCTCGCCCGTGACGCGGCGATGATCGCGATGGACGAGCCCACGGCATCCCTCTCCGACGTGGAGAGCAACCAGCTCTTCGGCGTCATCCGGGATCTCGCGGCGAGCGGTGTCGGCATCCTCTACGTCTCCCACCGGCTCGACGAGGTGCTCGACCTCTCCGACCGCATCACCGTGTTCCGCGACGGCCGGGTCACCGAGACCGCCGTGCGCGGCCAGCTCGACAAGCGCGGCCTCATCCGCGCGATCGTCGGCCGCGAGATGGCGGCCGCCACCCGGCCGCCGCACGTCGAGGTCGACCGCACCGATCCGATCTTCGAGGCCAAGTCCGTCACGCGCGGCAAGGCGGTGAAGGATGTCTCGTTCCAGCTCTACAAGGGCGAGATCCTGGGCCTCGGCGGGCTCGTCGGGGCGGGGCGCACCGAGCTCGCGCGGCTCGCGTTCGGCGCGGACAAGCTCGAGGCGGGCGGCTTCGAGCTGCACGGCGAGCCGGTGCCCTCCGGGTCGATCCCCGCGGCCGTCGCGCGCGGCATCGGCCTCGTGCCGGAGGAGCGGCGCTCCCAGGGCCTCATGCTCGAGAAGTCGGTCTCGTACAACATGAACATCGCCGTGCTGCAGTCGCTGCGCACGGTGCCCATGCTCCCCTTCCTCAGCAGCGGCAAGGCCAAGGCGCGCGCCCAGCGGCTCGTGAACCAGTTGAGCATCAAGACGTCCAACGTCAACGAGCGCATCGGCGGCCTCTCCGGCGGCAACCAGCAGAAGGCCCTCATCGCCCGGTGGCTCGCCCCCGGCGTCAAAGTGCTGTTCCTCGACGAGCCGTCCCGCGGCGTCGACATCGGGGCCCGTCAGGAGATCCACGCGGCCATCCGCCAACTGGCCGACGACGGCATCGGCGCGATCGTGATCTCGTCCGACGTCGAAGAACTCGCCGTGCTGTGCGACCGCGTGGTCGTGCTGTGCGAGGGAACGGTCACCGGCGAGATCGTCGGCGACGAGATCACCGAGCAGCGGATCATCGAGCTCAGCTACGCGCACATCGATTCACAAGGAGAAGAGAAATGACCCCGACCCTGGCGCCTCGCACGACGGTTCTCGCCGCCGCAGCGTCCAACGGCAACCGCAGGCGCAAGATCCTCATGATCGTGTCGCGCTACGGCACGCTCATCGGCCTGCTCGGCATGATCGTCGCGTTCACCATCAAGGCGCCGACGGTGTTCCTGACGGTGCCGAACTTCCTCAACATCCTCAACCAGTCGTCGCTCACCGCGATCATCGCCGCGGGGCTCACCATGACGCTCGTCGTGGGCGAGTTCGACCTGAGCATCGGCTACGTGGCGAGCTTCGCGGGGCTCCTCGTGGTCGGGTTCATCGCCCGTGACGGGCTGCCCGTGCTCATCGGCATCCCGCTCGTCCTTCTCATCGGAGCGACCATCGGCACCGTCAACGGCTTCCTCGTGACGAAGGTGCGCATCAACGCGGTGATCGCCACCTTGGGCGTGGGCACGGCGCTCGTGGGGCTCGGCTTCGCGTACAGCTCGTTCCCGATCGCCTCCGGCGTTCCCGCCGAGTTCGTCGCCATCGCCCTCGGCAAGCCGATCCTGGGCATCCCGAACCCCATCTTCATCATGCTCGTGGTGCTGAGCATCCTCTGGGTCATCCTGAACAAGACCGACCTCGGCCAGAAGATGCAGGCCGTGGGCGGCAACATCGAGGCGGCAAGGCTCTCGGGCATCCGCGTCGACCGGGTCAAGATGTTCGCCTTCGCGACCGCGGGCGTGTGCGCCGCGATCACCGGCACGCTGCTGTCGTCGCTGCTCGGGTCCGGCACGCTCGCGGCCGCCGACGGCTACCTGCTCGACGCGTTCGCCGCCGTGTTCCTGGGGTCGGCGACACTGCGCGACGGTGAGTTCCACATCCTCGGAACGCTCATCGGCGTGCTCATCATCGCGGTCGGCTTCAACGGCCTGAGCATCTTCGGGGCGCCCACCTTCTTCCAGCCCATCTTCAAGGGCGCGATCCTCGTGCTGGCCGTCGGCCTCTCGACCCTCGCCCGGCGATATTCCAAGGCCTAGCGGCCGCCCCGATCCCACCCCACCCACCGAAGCTAGAAGGAGAAATCATGGACAGGCTCACCGGCAAAGTCGCCCTCATCACGGGCGGCGCCCGCGGACAGGGTCGCGCGATGGCCGAATTGTTCACCCGCGAGGGCGCCACCGTCATCGCCGGCGACGTGCTCACCGCCGAGGACACCGCCGACAGCACCGTCGAGTTCGTCACCCTGGATGTGACGAGCGAGGAGTCGTGGAAGAGCACCGTCGACGCGATCATCGCCAAGCACGGCAAACTCGACATCCTCGTCAACAACGCCGCCATCATCACCTACGAGTCGATCCTCGAGACGACGGTCGAGACCTGGAACAAGATCATCGACGTCGACATGAAGGGCGTCTTCCTCGGGATGCGCGAGGCGCTGCCGCACCTCATCAAGTCGGGCAAGGGCGCGATCGTCAACGTCGCCTCGATCTGGGGCCTCGCCGCCGTGCCGAGCGCGCACGCGTACCACGCGGCCAAGGGCGCGATCCTCAACATGAGCAAGAACGTCGCGGCAGCCCACGGCGGGGACAACGTGCGGGTCAACTCCCTGCACCCGGGCTACATCCTGTCTCCGATGAACGTCGACCAGGCCGACGACATCAACGCCGCGCTCATCGAGGGCACCCTGCTCAAGCGCCCCGGCATCCCGATCGAGACCGCGTACGGCGTGCTCTTCCTGGCCAGCGACGAGGCGAGCTACATCACGGGCACGTCGCTCGTCGTCGACGGCGGGTACCTCGCCCCCTAGCGGCGGTGTGCGGGGGAGTGCCGCCGGCTTTGCCGCGCGCGGGATCTGTGGCACTCTCCCACCATGGGATCCGATGATGTGTCCGCACGGCTCGACAGGCTGGAGAGCATCTCCGCCCTCACGCGCATCGTGCACGAGTTCTGCCGCAGTGCCGACCAGCGCGACCTCGAGCGGTTCATGGCGCTGTGGCACCCCGACGCCGTCTGGGTGACGCACGAGCGGGCCGAGGGCCACGACGCGATCCGGGCGGCGATCCTCGCGCAGTGGGACTCCCTGCCCGAGCTGCACCACTGGGCGACGAACGTCGTGGTCGACGCGGACGGTGATCGAGGCCAGGTCGAGTCTGACGTGCTCCTGCTCGTGCGCCTGCGGGACGGCAGCCTGATCCGCGCGGCGAGAACCTATCGCGATGTCGTCGAGCGCCGCGACGGCCGGTGGCGCATCCTCGAACGGCACGCGGGGCGCGCGATCTCGTTCGACGGGGATGGGGCCGCGTTCGGCGCCTGAGCCGCCCCGCCCCGTCCGCCTCCGCCCATTTGCCCCAATCTGCTCTTCAGGGCGTGCCGAAGAGCGGTTCGGGGCAAATGGATGGGGTGGGTGCGGCTCTCAGTCGTGTGCGCCGGCGCCCGCGACCT
>Ga0247738_10000224_pt1 | contig 23909 bp, 6 predicted proteins | sample UWRJL013104B2_FD_180936 | JGI IMG/M metagenome (GOLD analysis project Ga0247738, IMG submission 180936) | Plant litter microbial communities from Arlington Agricultural Research Station in Wisconsin, United States - UWRJ-L013-104B-2 | ecosystem: Environmental > Terrestrial > Plant litter >...
GAGCGCCTGGAACTGCATGAAGCCGTGCGCCGCAAATTTCTCGCGGGCGCGCGCCACCATCAAGGGGCCGATGTCGGTGAAGAGGTAGTCGCAGCGGTCGGCCGGCAATGAGGGCGCGAGCCAGGCGGTGGTGCCGCCCGTGCCACCCCCCACTTCGAGGATGCGCAGGCGCCGACCGGCGGGCAACTGCTCGAGCGCCACGCGCACGGTTTCGCGCACCAATTGGTTGTAGGCCCGCGCTTCGGGCGCGTCGCGGTAGAGCGCCTCGGCCAGTTCGGCCGAGCCGTCGGGAAACAGCCGGTGCAGGGGGTCGACCGTGCCGCGCAGGATGCCGCCAAGCACGTCCGCGCACTGGGCGGTGAGCGTGATGCGCGGGCGCGAAGCGGGGTGGCGCTGAATGAGCGCGGGCACCTGCGCCATCGGATCGGCCAGCGTCGGCCAGTTGAGCACCGTCCAGCCATTGGTGGCATCGCCGCGCAGCAGGCCGTCTTCGGCAAGGATGGCCAGCAGGCGGGGCATCAGGCGGTGGTAACGCGGGGCCACCTGCAGTTGCCGCGACAGGGCGGCGGCGTCCACGTGCTCACCCACCCTGGGCGTCCAGCCCAGTTCGGCCATCGCGCGTGCGATCCAGGCCGCGCTCATGGCTTCGAGCGACAGGAAGGCTTGCTGGTAGTCGTCGAGATCGTGTTCGCGGGCCAGCCCCTCGAGCAAGGGGCCCGCGCGACTGGCGAGTTCCGTGGGCGTGGGCAGCCAGGCCGCGCCGGCGTCGGCCTGCCAGGTGATTTCATAGAAGGGCTGGGCCGCACCGCCCGCCGCGCGCAGCGCGATGCCGGTCAGCGTGGCCACCGGCCCTTGCGCGTCGAACACGGTCACGCTGGCCTTGAGCGTGGTGTCGCCGCTGCGGCCGGAAGCCTCCACACGCGCGTGGCTCGACACCACCGTGCCCGGGCTGCGGTGCACGTCGATCTGCTCGATGGACATGGGCAGGTAAGCCTGGCCTGCCGCCGTGCGGGTGGGCAACGCGGCGGCCATCACCTGCAGGCAGGCGTCCAGCAGGGCGGGGTGCAACACGTAGTCGCCCTCGCCTGCCCCTGCGGGCAAAACGATCTCGCCCAGACCCTCCCCCTCGCAACGCTGGATGCGCCGCACGCCTTGCAGGCTGGGGCCAAAGCTGAGCTGGCGTTCGTCGAGGCGGGCGTAGTGCGTGGGCCCGTCCAGGGTTTCGCTGCAGCGCGCGAGCACGGCCGAAGACGCCTCGCGCGGCGCGGGCGCCGCCACCTCGCCATAGCCGCCCTGCACATGCAGGAGCCATTCATCGTCTTCGCTGCCTTGCGAGAGCACCTCGAAGGACGCCTGCCCGGCCTCCTGGCGAACCAGCACCTGCACGGTGCGGCTCTCGGCGCCAAGGAAAGCCAGCGGTTCGGAAATGACCACGCCGTGCAGCGCACGCGGACCACCCCACACCTGCCGGGCGGCCGCCAAGGCCAGCTCGATGAAACCGGTGGCCGGCAGGATGGCGCGGCCGTTCACCTGGTGGTCGACCAGGAAGGGCAGATCGTCGGCCTGCAACACGCGCTCGAAAGACACCACGTCGCGCACGGCGGAGCGCAGGCGCACGCCCAGCAAGGGGTGGTGGGTTGCGCGGCCGCGGCCCTTGGGCGCCGCCACCCGGGCCTGGAACCAGTGCCGCTCGCGCTGGAACGGGTACGCTGGCAGATCGATCACCTGGCAGCCGGACGACGCCCAGACGGCGCGCCAGTCCAGCGCAGCGCCCGCAAGGAACAGGGCACCGAGCGCTTCGGCCAGTTGGTCCGCGTCATGGCGTCCCTTGCGCAGGGTGGGCACGAGTGAGGCCTTGCTGTCGCCAAACGCACTTTCGGCCAAGGTCAACAGCGTGGGGTGCGGGCCGACCTCGATGCAGATGTCGGGTGAGAGGCTGGCCAGGGTGCGAAGGCCGTCGGCGAAACGCACCGCCTCGCGCACGTGGCGGCGCCAGTAGCGCGGCTGGGTCACTTCGGCGGCGTCGGCCCACCCGCCGCTCAGGTTGGACACCAGGCGCAGCTGGGGCCGAGCGAATGGCACGGCGGTGGCGGCGCGCTCGAAGGCCTCCAGAATGGGGTCGACCAGCGGTGAATGGAAGGCGTGCGAGACGGGCAGCTTCTGGCATCGCACGCCCCGCGCGACAAAGGATTCGCAGAGCGCGTCCACGTCCGCCAGGGCGCCGGAAATCACGGTCTGCTGCGCGCCATTGAGGGCGGCGATGGCCACGCGCGCGGCCACCGGTGCCACGGCGGCGGCCACCTCTGGTTCGGCCGCGAATACGGCCGCCATGGCCCCGCCCGAGGGCAGCGACTGCATCAGGCGGCCACGCTCGGCGATCAAGGCCAGCGCGTCCTTCAGGGGCATCACGCCCGCGATGCAGGCGGCCACCAGCTCGCCCACCGAATGGCCCATGACCACATCGGGCATCACGCCCCAGGCGCGCCAGAGCTGCGCCAGGGCGTACTCCACGGCGAACAGCGCGGGCTGGGTGTAGGCGGTCTCGTCGAGCACCGGGGGCGTACCTTCCGCGCCAAAGACCACGTCCAGCAGCGGGCGCTCCAGCGAATCGCGCAACAGCGCGGCGCAGGCATCCAGCGCCTGGCGGAACACTGGCTCGCGCTCGTAAAGGGTCTTGGCCATGCCCAGGTACTGCGCGCCCTGCCCCGTGAACAGGAAGGCGATGCGGGCCGGGTCGCGGCGGTTCAGGCGGGCCGTGCTCAGGCCATCGGCGGATCGGCCTTCGGCCAGCGCCGTGAGGCGTTCGCACAGCTCGCGCATGCTGCGCGCCAGCACCACCGCGCGCTGCGGCTGCGGCGCGCGGCCCACGGCGGCGGTGAAGCAGGCGGCAGCCAGTTGCTCGTCTGGTTGGCCCGCGAGCGTGGCGGCGTATCGGCCAGCCAGCGCGGCCAGGGCCGGTTCGTCTTTGGCCGAGAGCACAAAGGCATGCTGCAGACCTGGCACGTCGGCCCGGGCGACCGGCGCCAGCGGGGCTTCCTCGAGCACCACGTGCGCGTTGGTGCCACTGAAACCGAACGAACTCACGCCGGCAATGCGACGCCCGCCGATGGGCGCCCAGGGCGTGTGTTCGGTGGGCACGCGCAGCGCGAAGTCGTCCCAGGGAATGTGCGGGCTGGGGGTGTCGAAATGCAGGTGCGCGGGAATCTCGCGGTGCTGCAGGGCCAGCACCAGCTTGATCAGGCCGGTGACACCGGCGGCGGCTTCGAGGTGACCGATGTTGGTTTTGACCGAGCCCAGCCACAGCGGCTGCTCCCGCTCGCGGCCGAACACCGCGCCCAGTGCCTGCACCTCCAGCGGATCGCCCAGCTGGGTGCCCGTGCCATGCGCCTCGATCAGGCCCACCTCGCCGGGCGCCACGCCCGCATGGGCCAGGGCCTCGCGGATCACGGCTTCCTGCGCCGGGCCGTTGGGCGCGGTCAGGCCGCTGCTGGGGCCGTCCTGGTTGACCGCGCTGCCACGGATGACGGCCAGCACGCGGTCGCCATCGGCCTGGGCATCGCTCAGCCGCTTGAGCACGACCACGCCGCAGCCCTCGCCGCGCGCGAAACCGTCGGCCGACGCATCGAAGGTCTTGCAGCGGCCGTCGGGCGCAAGCATGCGCGAATGCGACAGGGCAATGTAGAGGTCGGGCGAAAGGATCAGGTTGACGCCACCGGCCAGCGCCATGCGGCAGTCGCCGGCGCGCAAGGCCTGGCAGGCCAGGTGGATCGCGACCAGGGACGACGAGCACGCGGTGTCGAGTGTGACGCTCGGGCCCTGCAGGCCCAGCAGGTAGGACAGGCGGCCCGAGCCGATGCTGTGCGCGATGCCGGAGGTGAAATGGGCGTCCAGCAGCGAACGGTCTTCGCTCATCAACTGCAGGTAGGCGTAGTCGCTGCTGCACATGCCGACATACACACCGGTGCGCGAGCCTTCCAGCCGGTCGGGCGACTGGCCGGCGTGTTCGAGCGCTTCCCAGCTCACCTCGAGCAACAGGCGCTGCTGCGGATCCATGCCCTGGGCTTCACGCCGCGCAATGCCGAAGAAGCCGGCGTCGAACTGGTCCACCGCTCCGATGAAGCCGCCCGAGCGGGTCGCGATGCGGCCGGGCGCGTCCGGGTCGGGGTCGTAAAACGCGTCCACGTCCCAGCGGTCGGCTGGCATGGGGCCGATGGCGTCCACGCCGTCGCGCAGGAGATTCCAGAAACTGGCCGGGTCGTTGCCCCCACCGGGCACGCGACAACCCAGGCCGATCACCGCAATGGGTTCGCGCGCCGCGCGCTCCATGGCCGCCAGGCGCGCCTGCGCGTCCTCAAGGGCAAGAAACGCCCGCTTGAGGGGTGACAGTGCCGTGGGCTCCTGGGGCGCAGCGGCGGGTGGGCGGTCATCGTTCATTGTTTTCCCAGGCGGTCGAGGAGCAAGGCCTCGATGTCCGCATCGCTCATGGCCGCGACCGCGGCCTCTCCCAGCACGGCAGGCGCCGCTGCAACTTCCATGCCCGTCGCCACCGCAACGGCCGTCGCGGGCGGCGCCAAGCGGCCCAGCAGGTGGGTGGCCAGGGCATCGATCGTGGGGTAGTCAAACATCAGGGTGGCGGGCAAAGGCTTCTCCAGGCCCAGGCCAACGCCCAGATGGTTGCGCAGTTGCACAGCCATCAAAGAGTCGAATCCCAGGTCCATCAGCCGATCATGCCGGCCAGGGGGCGCATTTCGGTCCAGGCGCAGCACACGCACGACCCGATCGCGCACGAATTCACGCAAAACCTCGACACGTTCACCCGGCAGGGCGTCCATGACGCGCTGGCGCAGGGCGTCGGCCTGCTCCTGCATCACCTGGGCCGGGGTCGAGCGGGAAGACGGAGCCGCTGTCTCCGCGCCCAGGCTGGGGCCTGCGCCGGCCACGGCCTCTCCCGGCACCCGGGCCACGATTACATGCTGGCCCATGGCTTCGGCGGCGGACCCGGCGGGCGGCCAGGCGCCCGCCTCGTCGAAACCGGCCTCGCGCAGCGCGCGCACCCAGGTCTGTGGGGGGAGCAGCGGGTTGTCGGTGCGCAGGTCATCGGCGAAATGCTGCCAGCCTTCGATCAGGCCGGTGGTCATGTCGAACCAGGGCAGATGGGTGGTGGACTCCACCAGCACCAGCAGGCCGCCCGGCGCGAGCAGGCCGCGCAGCGTCTGCAGCGCGGCGCGCAGGTCCTTGCTGGCGTGCACCGCATTGGCGGACACGATGGCATCGAAACTGTGCGGTGCGTAGCCCTGCTCCGCCGCGTCCCGGTCCATGTCGTACGTGCCGAAGCTCAGGAACGGGTAGGCCGCGAAGTGCGTGCGCGCCCGGTCGAGGAACACGTCGGACACGTCGGTGAAGTGGTAGCTCGTGCGCTCGGGGGGCAGCGCGGCCAGCAGCGCCGAGCTGGTGCCGCCGGTGCCGGCGCCGACTTCCAGCACCCGCAGGCGCCGCCCGGCGGGCACGCCCGCAGCCATGGCCTCGAAGGCCGAAGCCGCCAGACCGTTGATGTAGCGCATGGTGGCCGAGCGTTCGTACAGGCCTTCGGCCAGATCGAAGGACCCTTGCGGAAACAGCGTCTCCAGCGGGCTCTCGCGGCCCAGCAGCACCGGCGCGACCAGGTCGCCGCAATGGCGCACATAGGCCAGCAGGGGCTGGTTGTCGGCGAACAGGGCCTCGGCTTCGGCCCACAGCGCCGCGAGGGGCGGTTCGGCCAGGGGTGCGTCGGCCACGAAGGCATCGCCCTGGACGCGCAGCGCGCCGCTGGCGGCGAGGCTGTCAAGCCAGCGCCCGACCAGGTGGCGGTAGCTGGACCCGATGTGGGCCAACTGCATCAGTCCATCAAGGGTGTGCGATTCGCCCGCCCGCAGGAACAGGCCCGCCTCGCGCAGTGTTTGCACGGCGTGCGCCGCCGTCACACGCTCCAGGCAATCCCATTTGGCCGGGTACGACGCGACGTTGAGATCCAGCGGCCCGAGACCGGCCTGGCGGTCCAGCGCGCCGGACACGCCGGCCCAGCGCTGGCCGGCGCCGGTCTGCACGGCCGGCGCCTGGTTGACCACGTCCATCCAGTGGCGCTGGGTGCGGAACGGATAGCTCGGCGCGGCCACGCGGCGGCGCGTGTAGGGCGCATCGAACGCCGCCCAGTCGATGTCCGCGCCGGCCACGTACAGGCGCTGCAAACCTTCGAGCAGGTCTGGCGCGTCGGGCCGCTCGCGGTGCAGCGAGGGCAGCCACTCGATGGGTGCACCGGCGGCGCACTCGGCACCCATGCCCAGCAGCACAGGGTGCGGCCCGACTTCGATGAAATGCGTGATGCCCTGGCTCACCAGCAACTGCATGGCCTGCGCGAAGCGCACCGGCTGGCGCATGTGGTCCAGCCAGTAAGCGGCACGACCCATGTCCTCAAGACCGACGAAACCACCCGTCAGGTTCGACACCAGGGCGATCCGGGGCGGTGAGAACGTCACGCTGTCCAGCACCTGGCGCAGGCGCGGCAAGGCCGGCTCGATCAGCGCGGAGTGCGCGGCGTGCGGCACCATCAAAGGCTTGACGCGCACCCCCTGCCCCACCAGCTGCGCCGTGACCGCTTCCACCGAGGCGCGCGGACCACTGATGACGAAGTGCGCCGGTCCGTTGTAGGCGGCGATCGTGAGCCCGTCCTTCCAGCCGGCCAGGGCCTCGGTGACGACGGCTTCGGGCGCGAACACGGCGGCCATCGCGCCGTGCGCGGGCAGTTCGTGCGTCAGCCGCCCCCGTGCGGCGACCAGGCGCAGGCCATCCTCCAGCGAGATCGCACCGGCCACGCAGGCCGCAGCGTACTCACCCAGGCTGTGTCCCACGAGGGCCACGGGTTCCACGCCCCAGGAGCGCCACAGCGTGGCGAGCGCGTATTCGATGGCGAAAGTCACCGGCTGGGCATAGGCCGTCTCGTTGATCGGCGAGACCGTGCCTGGCTCGGCGAACATCAGCTCGAGCAGGCCGCGATCCAGGTGCGGCTTCAGCGCTGCGTCACAGGCATCGAGCGCGGCGCGGAACACCGGCGAGCTGGCGTACAAGGCGCGGCCCATGCTCACGTATTGCGCGCCCTGCCCCGTGAACAGGAAGGCCACCTGTGGGCGCATCGCCCCTTCGGTGTGGCCCGTGGCCAGCGTGTCGTGTTCGCGCCCTTCGAGGAAAGCGCTCAGGCCTTCCACCATCTGCGCGGCGGTCTGACCGCGCACGGCCAGGCGGTGCGAAAAATGGGTGCGGCCCGCATTGGCGGTGAAGCAGAGGTCGGCCAGATTGACCGAGGTCGACGACAGCGCTTCCACGTAGCGCCGCGCCAGCTCGGCCAGCGCGCCGTCGTTGCGCGCCGACAAGGCCAGCAGATGGATGGGGCGCTCCTGCGTCGGGGCCTGCGCCACGGCCGGCGGGGCTTCCTCCAGGATCACGTGCGCATTGGTGCCGCTGAAGCCGAAGGCGCTCACGCCCGCCAGGCGCCGGCCGCCGATCGGCGCCCAGGCCAGGCGTTCGGTGGGCACCTGAAGCGGCCAAGCCTTCCAGTCGATGTGGGGGTTGCCGGCCTTGAAGTGCAGGTGCGGCGGAATGTCGCGCCTCTGCAGGCTGAGCACCACCTTGGCGACGCCAGCCAGCCCGGCCGCGGCTTCGAGGTGGCCGATGTTGGTCTTGACCGAACCGATGACCAGCGGGCGCGCGGCTTCGCGCCCCGCACCGAGCACCGCACCGAGCGCACCCACCTCGATCGGGTCGCCCAGAGGCGTGCCGGTGCCGTGCGTCTCGACGTAGCCGATATCGCTGGCGGCGACTTGCGCCGAGGCCAGCGCGGCGCGAATCACATCTTCCTGGGCCGGGCCGTTGGGTGCGGTCAGTCCGCCGCTGCGCCCGTCCTGGTTGATGGCACTGCCGCGCACCACCGCCAGCACGCGGTCACCGTGCGACTGCGCGTCGGCCAGGCGCTTGAGCACCAGCACCACGCAGCCTTCGCCGCGCACATAACCGTCGGCAGCGGCGTCGAAGGTCTTGCAGCGGCCATCGGGGGCCATCATGCGCGCCTTCGTGAAGTTGATGTTCATTTCGGGCGTGAGGATGAGGTTCACCGCCCCTGCCAGCGCCATGTCGCACTCGCCCAGCCGCAGGCCCTGGCAGGCCAGGTGCAAGGCCACGAGCGAGGACGAACAGGCGGTGTCCACCGCCACGCTGGGGCCCTGCGCGCCCAGGAAGTACGACAGCCGGCCCGAGGCCACGCTGAAGGAATTGCCCGTGCTGAAGTACGGATCGATCAGCTCCGGGTGGCGGTAGATGGCACGCCCGTAGTCGTTGTTGCCGATGCCGACGTAGACGCCGGTGCGCGAACCCACCAGGGCCGCAGGCGCCTGCCCGGCATCCTCCAGCGCCTCCCAGGCCACCTGGAGCAGCATGCGCTGCTGCGGGTCCATGCTGGCCGCCTCGCGCGGCGAGATGCCGAAGAATTCGGCGTCGAACTGGTCCACCGCGTCCACGAAGCCGCCGAAGCGCGTGCTCATCTTGCCCGGCGCATCGAGATCGTCGGCGTACAGCTCGTCGAGCGACCAGCGCTCGGCGGGAATGGCCGAGATGGCGTCCGTGCCGTTCCACAGCAGATCGGCGAACCCCGTCATGTCCTTCACGCCACCGGGCAGGCGCAAGGCCAGGCCCACGATGGCCAGCGGCTCGTGCAGCGTCGCCTGGGCCTGCGCGAGCTGGGCCTTGAGCTCACGGATCTCAACCAGCGCGCGCTTGATCGGCGAAAGGGGTTCGGCCGGAGGCCGGGGGTCGTTCATGGGGATCTGCTTTCGTTTCCGCCCGACAGTTCCTGCATCAACAGGGCTTCGGCCTCTTCGTCCGACATCCCGGCCAGGTCGTCGTGCGACACGGGCGCCGGAACGGGTGAGGCCGGGGTGGGCGTTTCATCGTGGAGTTCGAGCGCGCGCATCAGGTAGCTGGCGAGCACGCCGAGGTTGGGGTAGTCGAACAGCAGGGTCGCCGGCAAGGGCTTGCCCATCGAACGCGTCAGGGCGTTGCGCAGTTCGACGGCCATCAGCGAGTCCAGGCCAAACTCCTTGAGCGCTCGGTTGGGGTCAATGACCGTGCCGGCTTCCAGGCCCACCACGTGCAACGCGCGTTCGGCCAGGTGCGCCATCAGCGCGTTTTGGCGCTGGCCCGCCGGCAAGGCCCGGATGCGGCCGGCCACCGACACGTCGGCGGGCGCCGCCGGCGGATCGGCCGGAGCGCGCGCCGACAGCGCGGCGAAGAAGCCTTCGTCGATCCCCTTGGGCAGGCGGGAGAGGAAGCGCGTCCAGTCGATGGGCAGGACGACCGCGTGGGCCCCACCTTCGCGCAGCAGGCGCTCCAGGCGCTGGAAGCCCTCAGCCGGTTCGATCCGGCCCAGGCCGCGTTCGCTCCAGGGGTCGTGGCCGGTGGCCGCCAGCTGCGTGGCCATGCCCCCTTGGGCCCAGGCTCCCCAGGCCACGCTGAGCGCGGGCAGGCCCTGCGCCTGGCGCACATGCGCGAGGGCGTCCAGCGCCGCGTTGGCCGCCGCGTAGGCGCTCTGGCCGGGCGCGCCCAGCAGCTGGCCGGCGGCGGAATACAGCACGAAGAAATCCAGCGGCAGCCCCAGGGTGCGCTCATGCAGCACCTGCGCGCCACGCAGCTTATTGCGCAGCACGGCGGCACAGCGCGCCCAGGTCTGGCGAACCAGGATGCCGTCGTCCAGCGAACCGGCCGCGTGCACGATGCCGCGCAACGGCGGCATCTCGCGCGCCAGGGTGTCGAGCAGCTCGCCCATGGCCGCGTCATCGGCGGCATCGGTCGCCACGACACGCACGCGGGCACCCGCCTGCTGCAGCGCGTCGATGGCCTCCAGCGCTTCGCTGGACGGCGCACGGCGACCCAGCAGCACCAAGTGGCGCGCACCCGAGGCCACCAGCCAGCGCGCCGTGTGCAGGCCCAGCGCGCCGAGGCCGCCGGTGATGAGGTAGCTGGCCTTGGCGTGCACCAGGGCGTTGCCCGCCGAGGGCATGCGCAACACGATCTTGCCGATGTGCCGCGCCTGCGCCATGTAGCGGAAGGCGTCGGCCGCCTGCGAGAAGCGGAATGGCGTCACCGGCAGGGGCTGGAGGCTGCCATCGGCCAGGCCATCCACCACATCGGCCAGCAGGGGCGCGAGCAGCGCGGGCTGCGCGTAGGCCTCTTCACCCAGGTCGTACGCGCGGTAATGGATGCCTGGGTACTGCGCGGCCACGGCCTGCGGGGTCCAGACGCCGCGTTTGCCCAGCTCCAGGAACCAGCCGCCCGCCGCCACGGTGGACAGGCCGGCCGGGATGAAATCCCCCGCCAGCGAGTTGAGCACCACGTGCACGCCTTGCCCTTGCGTGAGCGCCATCACCGTTTGCGCGAAGTCCGTGCTGCGCGAGTCCATCACGTGCGAAACGCCCATGGCCAGCAGGTGCTCGCGTTTGGGGTCGGAGCCGGCGGTGGCGAAAACCTGGGCCCCGGCGCGCAGCGCCAACTGCACTGCCGCCAGGCCCACGCCGCCGGCGGCCGCGTGGATGAGCACGCGCTGGCCACGCTGCAGACCGGCGATGCCGTGCAGGCCAAAATGCGCCGTCAGGTAAGCCACTGGCAGCGCGGCGGCCTGTTCGGTCGTCAGCCCCGCCGGCATGCGCGCCATGAAAGCCTCGGCCACCACGGCCTCGCTGCCCATGCTGTCGTGTGCGAAGCCGAACACCGCATCGCCCACCCGCAGGTTCGCGACGGCCGCGCCCACGTCGACCACCGTGCCCGCGCATTCGGCACCGAGTGGAATGCCCGTGCCCGGGTACACGCCCAGGGCGAGCAGCACGTCGCGGAAATTGAGGCCCGCGGCGGCCACCTGCACGCGCACCTCCGTGGGCCGCAAAGGCCTGGACGGCAAGGGACGGATTTCCAGGCCGTCGAGCGTGCCTGGGCGCACCACCTCCAGCCGCTGTGCCGCTGGCCGCGCGGCCGGCCCTCGGTGGGGCACCAGGCGCCGCACCAGGCCGCGACCAGCGCGCAGTGCGAGGTCGGCGCCGCCCGGCGCCGCCAGCACGGCGGTCATCAGCGCGCTGGCGCTGGCGTCCTGCGCATCGGTGTCGATGGCACGCACCGCCAGCTCGGGGTGCTCCACGCGAAGCACGCCGAGAAATCCCCAGGCACCGGCCGCCGCCACGCTGGACGGCACATCGCCCGCGAGCACCGGCTGGGCGCCACGCGTGACGAGCCACACCGGTGGCGGCGCTTCGCGCGCCACCAGCGCCTGCGCCAGATGCAGCAAGGTGCCACTGGCCAGCAGATCGGCCCGACCGCCTTCACCGTGATCGGCATCATCCAGGTCCACGCACCAGGCGTGCACCACGCCGCGCAGCGGGGCTTCCCCCAGCGCAGCCAGAAGGGCTTCGAACTCGGCCGGTTGTCCGGGGTTCAGGGACCAGCGGTGCTCGCTCAGGCGTTCGAGACGTTCTCCCGCAACGGCCTCCACGCACCGCGCACCGCGCGCTTCGAGCGCGGTGCGCAGCGCGGCGGACACGCCACGCCGGTCCGCCAGCAGCAACCAGGTGCCGCCCGCCTTGGCGCTCTCGGGGCCGGCCGGGGTCGCGTCCTGCCATTGCACGTCGTACAGCCAGTCGTCCGTGGCCTCGCCCGCGAGCAGGCGCGCTTCGGTGCGGGCGAATCGCACGTTGTCCAGCCGCGCAACCAGCGCCCCCGATGCGTCCTCGATGCGCAGGTCCGCTGCGAGCGAGCCCACGCCCCCTTCGGTGCGCAGCACGGCGGTGGCCTGCAGGCGGTCCGCCGCACCCGGCCGCAACAGATCAAAACGTTCGAGGCCCATGGGGGCCCACATGAGCGAAGGCACGGCTTCGTCGTCGCCCGACGCGGCCGCTGCGCAAAGCTGCAAGGCACCATCGAGCAAGGCGGGGTGCAGGCCGAAGAGCGCGCCTTCCATGCCCGGGTCTTCCGGCAGTTGCAGCCAGCCGCGCGCCCAGCCCGTCCCCTGCTCGAGTTGCCGCACGGTGCGGAACGCCGGCCCGAACGCCACACCCAGGGCTTCGAAGCGTTCATAGAAGCTGTCCCTCCCGATTTCGCGCAGGCGCGAAGGCGTGGGGGCGTCGGCCGATGGCCCGGCCAGGCCCGGCCGTCCACTGGCCGAGCAGATGCGTTGCCATTCCACGTCCGCCGCGTCGAGCGGGCCCATCGCCTGGAAGAGCTCCAGCGCCTGGCCCTCGGGCTCATCGCGCACCACCACCTGCCAGCTGACCACACCCGTCTCGGGCAGGAACAGGGGCCGTTCGACGACGAAGGCCTCCAGGTGGGCTTCGGCCGCGCCAGGCCCGGCGCGCAGCGCGGCATGCAGGATCTCCAGCATCGCGGCGGCGGGCATCAGCAGGCGGCCGCCGATGCGGTGGTCGCGCAGGCCACCCGCGCTGTCGACGCTCCACTGGCCTTGATGGACGCGCGCCACGCTCGCTGCCGAGGCCAGGCGAACGCCCAGCAGAGGATGCGATGCGGCCGCAGCGGCCGGCCGGCCGATGGCCACCTGGGCCGGCGTGGGGCGGAGCCAGAAGCGCTTGCGCTGCCAGGGGTAGCGCGGCAGATCTACCACCTCGCCCAGGCCCAGCAAGGCCTCCATGTCGAGCGAGTGGCCGACCACGTGCAAAGCGGCCGCAGCGTTGAGCATCGTTTCGCGCTCGGACTTGCCACGCCGCAGCGAGGCCACCACCGTGGCCTGATGCCCACCCGCTTCCAGGCTGTCGGTGAGGGTCGCACCCAGCACCGGGTGCGGCGCGATTTCGAGGAAGGCCGTGAAACCGTCTTCGGCCATGGCGGTGATGGCCGGATGCAGGCGCACCGGCTCGCGCACGTTGCGGCCGAAGTACTCGGCGTCAAAGCGCTGCGAAGGGGCGGCCGTGCCGAGCACGGTGGAGTACACCGGAATGGCCGGCGGGGCGGACGGCACCTGGCCCAGCAGCGCCACCAGGGCTTGCTGGAACGGGGCCATCTGCGCGCTGTGGAAGGCGTAGTTCACCGGCAGCATGCGGTGGTTGACACCCTGGCGCGTCAAGTCCGCCAGCACCTCGTCCAGCGCGGCCGGTTCGCCCGACAGCACGATGCTGCGCGGCCCGTTCATCGCGGCCACGGCCAGGCGGTCGCCCAGGGGCGCCACCAGCCGGGCACCCTCTTCGGCGGTCATGTCCACGGCGGCCATGCGGCCGGTGCCGGTGGCCTGCTGCATGACTCGGCCCCGGTGGCAGACCACGCGCACCGCCTCGGCCAGGCTCAACACGCCGGCCACATGCAGCGCGGCGATCTCGCCCACGCTGTGGCCGGCCACGCCGTCCGGGCGGATGCCCCACGAGGCCCACAGCGCGGCCAGGGACACTTGGATGGCGAACAGCGCGGGCTGGGCGATCTCGGTGTCGCCCAGGCGCGACTCGGCCTCACTGGCGCCGAGTTCCTTGAGCAGCGACCAGCCGGCGGAGGCCGACACCAGCGCATCGCATTCGGCCATGGCGTCGCGGAACACCGGCTCTTCGGCCAGCAGCTCCCGCCCCATGGCGTACCACTGCGGGCCCTGCCCGCTGAACACGAAAGCCAGTCGCGGCGCCGCCTCTGGCGACACCTGGCCCACGGCCAGGCCGGGCACCGATGCACCGTCGCCCAGGTAGCTGCCGAGCCGGGCCATGAAGTCTTCGCGCGTGCGCCCCAGCATCACCAGGCGATGGTCCAGGGCCGAGCGGCGCGCCCCGGCGGTGAAACACAGGTCGGCCAGCGAGGCTTCGCTGCGCGGCAGGAAGGTCGACCAGGCCTGCGCGAGCGCGCGCAAGGCCGGCGCGCTCTGCGCCGAGAGCTGCAACAGGTGGGGCAGCGCAGGCGCTTCTTCCGGCTCGGCGGCGAGGCGCGGCGCCTCTTCCAGGATCACGTGAGCGTTGGTGCCACCGACACCGAAGGAGCTGGTGCCTGCGCAGCGGGTGAGCTCGGCGCGCGGCCACGGCGTCATCTGCGTGGCCACCGCGAGGCGCGTGCCATCCAGCGACAGGTGTTGGTTGAGCGACTTGAAATGGATCTGGGGCGGAATCGCTTCGTGCCGCAGCGCGAGCACGGTCTTGATGACGCCGGCCACGCCGGCCGCCGCCTCCATGTGCGCCAGGTTGGCCTTGGCCGCGCCCAGCCAGCAGGTGCCGCCACCGGCATCGAGGCGGCCCACGGTGGCCGCCAGCGCCTCGACCTCGATCGGGTCGCCCAGCGGCGTGCCCGTGCCGTGGGCTTCGACGAAGCTGATGCGCCCTGGCGCCAGCTGCGCGGATGCCAGCGCTTCGCGGATCAGGTCCTGCTGCGCCAGGCCGTTGGGCGCGGCAAGCAAGGTGGAGTGCCCGTCCTGGTTCACGGCCGAGCCGCGCACCACGGCCAGCACGCGGTCGCCATCGGCGATGGCATCGCTCAGGCGCTTGAGCACGATGACGCCGCAGCCCTCGCCACGGCCGAAGCCATCGGCGCTCTGGTCGAAGGTCTTGCAGCGCCCGTCGGGCGCCATGAACCCCACCTTGGACAGCGACACCATGAGGTCGGGCGTGACCATCAGCGACACGCCGCCGGCCAGCGCCACGTCGCTTTCGCCGTGGCGCAGGCTCTGGCAGGCCAGGTGGATGGCCACCAGCGAGGACGAGCACGCGGTGTCCACCGAGATGCTCGGCCCCCGCAGGTCGAGCAGGTAGGACAACCGGTTGACCAGCACGCTGTGCACGGTGCCCGTGAGGGTGCGCGCGTCGATGGCCTCGTGGTCACGGTATTCGAGCAACTGGTAATCGTTGTGGTAGCTCGCCACGAACGCGCCCGTGCGGCTGCCGCGCAGCTTTTCGCGCGTGAGGCCGGCGTCGTCCAGCGACTCCATCGCCACCTCGAGAAACAGCCGCTGCTGCGGGTCCATGCGCTCGGCTTCACGCGGCAGGATGTTGAAGTAGGCAGCGTCGAAACCGTCGATCCGGTCCAGGAAGCCGCCCCACTTGGTCGCGGCCTTGCCGGGTGCGGATGGGTCTGCGTCGTACAGCGCGTCGGCATCCCAGCGGTCGGCGGGCACGGGGCGCACGGCGTCCACGCCATCGGCCAGCAACTGCCAGAACGCTTCGGGCGAATCCACGCCACCGGGGAAGCGGCAACCCATGCCGATGATGGCGATGGGGTCGGCGCGCAGCACAGCCTCGCTCTGCGCGCGGACCTTCTGGGCCATCAGAGCGATCTTGAGGGCGGAGACACCTGCAAGCGGGAGGGAGGAAGGTGTGTCGCTCATGGGTTCAACGCCGTTTGCGCAGCAGCCGGGCCGCGTCTTCGTCAGAGAGTTCGTTCACGCCGCTCAGCACCTCGGCCACTTCCGCCGCCGGCGGCGGCGCAACAGCGCTGGGGGCTGCGGCGACCGGTGCCGGTTCATCGGCGCCGGACAGGAAGCCCACCAGCGCGTCCACCGTAGGGTAGTTCCAGGCCAGCGTGGCCGACAGCGGTTTGCCGTGCAGCGGCTCCAGCCGGTTGCGCAGTTCCAGTGCCATGAGCGAGGTCAGGCCCATGGTGCCCAGGGGCTTGCGGGCATCGATCTTCGCGGGCGCCAGTTTGAGCACCCGGCCCACCACCTCGCGCACCGCGCGCTCCAGCGCCCGGCGGCGTTCGACCGGATCGCTGGGCACCTCGGGCAAGGCCGCGCCTTGTGCCGCGTCGACGGCCTCGGCCCGGGCTTCGTCCAGCAGGTCTTGCAGCAGGGGCATGCGCCGCCCCGACAGGGCCGTGCGCAAGCGCGCCCAGTCGATCGGCAGGGCCGCCACGTGCGCCACGGGCAGCGCCAGCACATCGGCCAGCAGCGACAGTGCCTGGGTCGGCGTGTAGCCGCCGATGCCCTGCCGGGTCAGTTCGTCCAGTTGCTGACGCCCCACCTCGCCCTGCATGACGCCGGTCTGCGCCCACACGCCCCAGCCGATGCTGAGCGCGTGCTGCCCGCCGGCGCGGCGCCGTCGGGCCAGGGCATCGAGAAAGGCGTTGGCCGCAGCGTAGCTCGCTTGCCCGGCCTGCGGCATGAGCGCGGCCATGGAGGAAAACAGCACGAAGGCGTCCAGCTCGGGCAGCAGGCGGTGCAGGTTCGAAGCACCGCGCAGCTTGGGCCTCAGCACGGTGCCGAGCGACTTGGCGTCCAGATCGTGCACCAGTTTGTCGTCGGTGACGCCGGCGAGGTGAAACACCCCACGGACGGCAGGCCGGCCCTCGGCCATGAAACCCGCGTGCCATTCGTTCAACGCCGCTTCATCGGCCACGTCCAGCGCCACGTGCTGCACGCTGGCGCCCAGGGCCTCGAGTTCGCGCACCGTGGCGATGGCGCGGCCGGGGGCTGACGCGGTATCGATGGCCGACCACTGCGCACGCGGCGGCAAGGCGCTGCGGGACATCACCACCAGGTGGCGCACGCCCTCGCTCGCCAGCCAGCGGGCCACATGGGCGCCCACGCCCCCCAGGCCACCGGTGAGCAGGTAGGACGCGTCCTTGCGCCAGCGCAACGGGCCGGTCGATGCAAGGTCGTCGAGGCGCCGCAGGCGCGCCTGCAGGCGCTGGCCCTGGCGCAGCGCCATGGAACCGGTGTCGGCTTTGACCGCTTCGATCAGGGCGCCGGCCTGGTCGGCCAGGGCCATGGCGGGATCGAGATCGACGGTGCCGCCCCAGCGGTCGCCGTGCTCCACCGCCAGCACGGCCGCCAGCCCCGTCACCGGGGCCTGCGCCAGTTCGAGCCTGGCGGCGTCGCCGGCCTGTGCCACCTGGGCGCCCCGGGTCACCCACCACAGGCGCACATCGGCCGAAGGCGACACGCGCCCCAGCAGGCGGGCCGGTTGCAGCAACGCGTCGAGCGCCACCTCCGCCTCGCCGTCACTGGCGACGAGATCGAGGGCGCGCAAGTCGATCACTTCCGTGCGGCTGCCTTTGGTGGCCCCTTCCACCGCCTCCGCCAGGCGCGCCGCGCCGTCCAGCACGGCGACGTGATCGCCAGCCTGCTTCAGGGCCTGGGCCAGCACCGCAGCCTGGCCCCGCGCATCGGCCACCAGCAACCAGTGCCGCGGCACCGTTTGGGCAAGCGCCACCGGGGCCGGCATGGGCGTCCATTGCACATCGAACAGCTGCTGTCGCGCGTCCATCGCAGCGGCATGGTCGAGCTTGTGCAGCACCAGCCCCTGCAATTCGAGCACCGGGCCTTCGGCGTCCAGCAGCAACGCGTCCACCAAGGCTGCTTCGGCGCCGGCCACCGCTGGCCGCCGGCGGGCGTGCAACCACAGTTCTCCCCGGGGGGAACGCGTGGCCTGAGCCGCCTCGAGCGCGGAAGGCAGGCACAGCCCGCCTTCGGGCGCCAGCAGCACCATCAATTGGAAACAGGCATCGAGCACCGCCGGTGGAAAGCAGAAGCGGTCGCCCGGAGCGTCGTCCCGGGACTTCAACTCGATCTGCGCGAGCGCCTCGCCCGGTGACAGCCAAGCCCGCGAGATGCTTCGCAGGTTCGCGCCGAAATGCGCACCCAGGGCCTGCAACCGCGCGTAGACCTCGTCGCCGCCCAGTGGCGCCGTCTGGCGCAGGCGTTCCCGCGCGGCGCCATCCAGCGATGTTGTGAGGGGCTTCGCGCCCATGCCCAACCGGGCGCTCGCGTGCTGCACCCAGCCGGTGTCGGTGCGGCTCTGGAAGTCCAGGCGCAGGCCGCCAGGCCCATCGGCGCGGGCCTGCATCTGCAGGCGGCCGGCGGCGTCCGCCTGCAGATGCCATGCGCGTTCGAATTTCAGGTCGTGAACCGCCAGCGCGGTATCGGCGACAAGGGCACGCGCTGCGGCGAGCGCCAGTTCAAGGTAGGCCGAAGCCGGGAACACCGTGCTGCCGTGCAAGCCGTGTTCGAACCACGCCGGCATGCGCGCGGGCTCCACCGAAGGGGTCCAGAGGCCGCCGGTGGGCACACCCGCCAGCTCCACACCATGCCCCAGTACCGGATGCCGGCTATCCAGGGCGCGGCCGTGGCCTTGCGCCCCGGTGGTGGCCGCTTCGGCTGCGGCGATCCAGTGCCGCTCGCGCTGCCAGGGATAGGTGGGCAGGTTCACGAAACGCCCCCGCGCGGGCATGGCGCGCGACCACTCCAGCGCCACACCGGCGCAGTGCAGCGCGCCCAGGGCGGCCAGCATGCTGGCCTCCTCCGGGTCGCCGCGCCGGGCACAGGCCAGCGGCAGAACCTCGACGGCGACCGCCTGCGCGGTCTGCTCGATCGAGGGCAGCAACACGGGGTGCGGCCCCAGTTCGACGAACACCGTGAGGCCATCAGCCAGCATGCGCTCGACGGTGGCACCGAAGCGCACCGGCTGGCGCAGGTTGTCGGCCCAGTAGGCCGCACCGAACTCGGCGGCATCGGCCTGCCGGGCCAGCACCGTGGAATACAGGGGCACGTCGCCCGCCTGGGTGGCCATACCCGTCAGTTCGGTCTTCAGCTCATCGGCCAGCGGCTGCATCTGCGGGCTGTGCGAGGCCACGTCCACCTTCACCAGGCGGCAGAACACGTTCTCGCGCTCCAGCTCGGCCATGACCGCGCTCACCGCGTCGGGCTGGCCCGAGATCACGCAGGAACGGGGGCTGTTGCTCACGGCCACCGACACGTCCTGTTCGCGACCCGCCAGGCGCGCCTGTGCGTCGGCCATGGACAGGTCCACCAAGGCCATGGCTCCCTGGCCACTGGTCTTGCGCATGAGCGCACTGCGGCGGCAGATGATTCGCATCGCCTGATCAAGGTTCAGCACGCCCGCGATGCAGGCAGCGGCGACTTCACCCATGCTGTGGCCCACCACGGCATCGGGCTTCACGCCGCGTTCGCGCCACACCGCCGCGTACGCGATGGCGAGCGCCACCAGCACCGGCTGGATCACATCGATGCGGTCGAGCAGGTGGTTCGGATCCCCTGGCTCGGCCATGAGCTGTTCGACGATGGACCAGTCGGCGTAAGGCCGTGCGGCTGCGTCGCATTGCGCCAAGGTGGCGCGGAACACCGGCTCGGTGGCCAGGAGTTCCCGGGCCATGCCCTGCCACTGAGCGCCCTGCCCCGGGCAGACGAAGGCGATCCGTGGTGGCGGCCCACCGCCGTAGGCCGTGCCTTCGGCCGCAGCGGCCTCGCCACTGGCGTACCGCTGCAGGGCGTCGATCATGGTGGCGGCATCGGCCGCGACAAAGGCGGCGCGCCGTTCGAGCGCGGTGCGGCGCGTGGCCGCGCTCCAGCACACGTCGGCCAAGGGCGTGCCCGCTGACAGCAGGTCGGCGTACCGCGTGGCCAGCGCGCGCAGCGCAACCTCGTCCGTGGTCGACAACACGAGCAGCGAAGGGGATCGCAGCGAGGCGTCCAACGGACCGGCTTGCGTTTCGGGCGCCCCGGCCAGCACCACGTGCGCGTTGGTGCCCGCGATGCCGAACGCGCTGACCCCTGCCAGCCGCCCGGCCGATGCCGTGGGCCACGCGCCGCCGTTGCGCGCCACCTCCAGCGGCAACCGGGCCCAAGGGATGGCGGGGTTCGGCTCGTGGCAATGCAGGCTGGGCGGGATGGCCCCATGGTGCAGGGACAGGGCCACCTTGATCAGGCCGGCGACCCCGGCCGCCCCTTCCGTGTGGCCCAGGTTGGTCTTGACGGAACCGACACGGGCGCGCAGCTCCGGCGCACGGCCTTCGGCCAGCACCGCGCCCAGCGCCCCCAGTTCCACGGGGTCACCGGCACGCGTGCCCGTGCCATGGGCTTCGATGTAGCTCACCTCGCCGGGCGAGCGGCCGGCATCGCGGTAGGCGGTGCGCAGCAACTCCTCCTGCCCGACCTGGCTGGGCGTGCCCATCGAGCCGCTGGCACGGCCGTCGTTGTTCACGGCGCTGCCCTCGATCAGGGCGTAAATGCGATCGCCATCGGCCAGCGCTCGCGCCAGCGATTTCAGGACCACGAGACCGGCACCCTCGCTGCGCACATAACCGTCGCCCTTCGCGTCACCGAACTTGCAGCGGCCATCGGGCGCCATCATGCGGCTCTGCGAGTAGGCGATGCTGATGTGCGGCTGCAGGATGACGTTGGCCCCGCCCGCGATGGCCAGGTCGCTCTCGCCGCTGCGGATGCTGCGCACGGCCAGGTGCACCGCCGCCAGCGACGACGAGCACGCGGTGTCCAGCGTGAGGCTCGGGCCGCGCAAGCCCAACAGGTACGACAGGCGGCCCGACGAGGCATAGCGCCCGCTGCCGGTTGTCATGAAGAAATCAACCCCTTCCGGGTCGGCAAACAGACGCCCCTCGAAATCGCTCAGCCACTGGCCCACAAAGACGCCTGTGGCAGAGCCATTCAGGGTCTCGGTATCGATGCCAGCGTCTTCCAGCGCCTCCCAGGTGGTTTCGAGCAGCAGGCGCTGCTGAGGATCGAGGCGCTCCGCCTCCCGAGGCGACATGCCGAAGAACCCGGCATCAAAATCCTCGATGCCGTTCAGAAAACCGCCCCATCGCGTCATGATGCGCCCCGGGGTGCTCGGGCGGGGGTCGAAATAGTGCGCCAGGTCGATGCGGCTCTGCGGGATTTCACCGATCGCGTCCTGCCCCTCGCTCAAGACCTTCCAGAAGCTCGCGGGATCGACCACGGCACCGGGAAAACGGCAACCGATGCCGACAATGGCCACCGGGTCGCGCGAGGAGGCGCTCATGCCGAGGTCTCGCGCGGCCGGGCCTCGACCAGCAGCGGCGCCAGCGTGGCCGACACATCGGCCAGCAACGGGTCTTTCTGAGCCTGAAGATAGAAATGGTCGCCAGGGAACACCCGCACGCGGAACGCGCCCTGGGTTTCGCTGCGCCACCCATCCAGGTGCGCGCGCGGCGTCAGCGGATCGTCCGAGCCGCCAAACACAGTGACCGGGCAAGCCAAGGGCGCGCGGGAAGCCGGCGGCAAATGGGTCTCCAGCGCATGGATGTCGGCGCGCAGCGCGGGCAACAACAGCGCCAGCAACTCCTCGTGCTCGGCCACTTCGGGCGGAATGCCACCGTAGCGGCGGTTGATCTCGGTCACGAAGTCCTTGTCGGACAGCACGTGCAACAGGGGATCGGGGTTGGGCCAGTGCGGCGGACGCCGACCCGAGACGAACAGGTGGCGAGGTGTCGGCGCGCCAGTGGCGTGCAGTGCGCGCGCCACTTCACTCGACAGCACGGCCCCCATGCTGTGGCCAAAAAAGGCGAAGGGCAGATCGAGGTGGGGCTGCAGGACGGTCACCAGCGCGCTGACGAGCTCGGGCAGGTGCGTGATCGCGGGCTCGTTCAAGCGGTTGGCTCGGCCGGGCAACTGGATCGCGCACATTTCCAGATCGGCGGGCAACGAGACCGCCCAGGGCCGGTACACGGCCGCCCCCACGCCTGCGTGGGGGAAGCAAAACAAGCGGGCCCGCGCTTGCGGCCTTGGCGTGAAGCGTTGCAACCACAGGCTGTTCATCGATCCCCCTCCACGAGAGCTGAAAAAGGCGCCCTGGTGGTCACGACTGTGCCGCAGTCAGAATGTGGAGCAGTCCAGCGTTTCATCGTCTCGTCCCTTGCGATTCCCCGCCCCCCGCGACCACCGCGCGGCGAAGCGTGAACGAATCTACCTATGAAAACATTGATGTTACCAACCGTAGCCTCACGGCCATGTGAAAGGCCCCTCATTAAGTGCAATTCCGCACACTCACGGAAATCGATCTTGAGGCAGCGCCAGACGAGCGCCCGACAATCTCGGCCCCACTTGGTCCCATCATGACCACAACGCCCCTGCCCTCCCCCGAAACACCCGACATCGCCCTCTGGTTGGTCCACCTGGACGGGCCACCGTCCGACCCCGGCGATCCCGGCCAGACGGCGCTGCTCAGCGAGCCCGAAAAAGCCAAGGCCAACCGCTTCCATTTCGAGCGCGACGCCCGCCGCTACCGTGCCAGCCACACCGCGCTGCGTCGGTTGCTGGCGCAGGTGACCGGCCAGTCGGCGAGGGCTCTGGCGTTTGTCGAAGGGCCGTTCGGCAAACCGCGCCTGCCTGGCGAGGGGTTGCCCCACTTCAACATGAGCCACAGCGGCGACTGGGCCCTGATCGGGGTCTGCGCCGATGCACCGATCGGCGTGGACATCGAGGTACCGCGGGACATGAGCGACCTTGAATCGCTGGCGCAGCGCAATTTCAGCGCTGCCGAGTTCAGGGCGATGCTGGCAGTCGATCCGGCCCAGCGCTTGCATGCCTTCCTGCGCTGCTGGACGCGCAAGGAAGCCTGCCTGAAAGCGGTGGGCAGCGGCTTGTCGATCGAGCCCGGGGTGTTCGAGGCCGGTATCGAGGCCTCACCGCGCTCCACCACGATCGACGTTGGGGGACAGGCCTGCGGCATGGTGGTGCACAGCCTCGCGTTGCCGTTGAATGGCCTGGCCGCGTGCGCGCGCCTCGCGGACACCAGTCTCAGCCTGGCGATGTAACACCCACTCAAGCGCCCGCACGGGACCGGTCGCGACGCCACCACGCACCGGCATTCCAGAGACTCAGCAAGCGCGCGCGGTACCAGTCCCGACGCAGCTCACCCACCTGGGCCAAGACCCAGGTGACGCCCAGCACCGCCAGCAGCAGCGCCCCATACATGCCCCACCCCGGCTGTGCAAGGCCGAGGGCGCTGGCAAACACCAGCAGGGTGAAATGGATCAGGTAGAAGCTGAAGGTGAAGCCCGCGAGCCGTTTGATCCAGCGCGACCCCGCCCCGTTGAACGCCCACTCGCAACGCGCACAGCCGACGACGAAAACCGCAAAGATCAGGGCCACCACATAGTCCGACAGCACGTGCACCGTGGAGCCCGGGTCGAAGGGCATCGGCAAGATCTCACTGAAACCGGCGTACAGGCTTCGGGATGCCGCATCGGTCAGACCGCGCAGGCCTGACAGGAAAAACACCAGGTAAGCCACCAAGGCCAGGCCCATGAGGCTTCGTGCGGCGCGCGGCCCCAGCTTCAGGTCGGGCAGGCGCCGCTGAAGCCAGACGCCCAGCAACCAGACCGGCAGCAGCAACACGATGCGCGGCCCCATCACCACCAGCACCCCGATCACCGCGATCCAGCGCAGCGGCCCGCGCAGAAACAAGGCCACGCCGAACAGCACGTAGTACCAGACCTCGTAGCCGAGCGACCAGTACGGCGCCATGCTGAAGGGCTGGATGGCACCGAACCAGGTTTCGCCCAGGAACAACCAGTGAAACGGCAGGTAGAACCAGAGCTTGGGGTACTGCCAGTCTGGTGCGTAAAGACCGGGGTTGAGCCGCATGCCGACGAGATCGATGGCCAGGGCCAGCAGCACGGCGGGCAGCGCCACCGAGTACACCCGGGAGAGGCGCGCCAGCGCGTAACGCCCCCCACCACCCGGCTGAGCACGGGTGGTGTGTGCGATCACCAGGCCCGAGATCACGAAGAAGGCGATCACCGCATCGTCGGCCGAGCGGTGCCAGGTGAGGGAAAGCGCCGGCGGCGCCACCTTGAGGTACACCGAGTGGCCGATGTAGACCGCCAGGGCCGCAAGCACGCGGCACAGGTCCAGCCACACGGAGAGCGCGGGGGTCATCGTCGCGGCGGGTCGCGCGGCATCGCGGTTTGCCGGCATGGGGGAACTCCGTCAGAGGGGGACGCTCAATGTAACAAATAGTTGACAAATCAGGCCCGCAAAAGCGGCTGGATTCCGCATTGCTTCACATCTGGCGTCGAATCGGATGCACCAAACGAGACGAAACCCGTACACACTGCCGTACCACTGGAAAACCTTCGATTCCGCACGCCGTCGAGTCATG
>Ga0247738_10000225_pt1 | contig 23841 bp, 26 predicted proteins | sample UWRJL013104B2_FD_180936 | JGI IMG/M metagenome (GOLD analysis project Ga0247738, IMG submission 180936) | Plant litter microbial communities from Arlington Agricultural Research Station in Wisconsin, United States - UWRJ-L013-104B-2 | ecosystem: Environmental > Terrestrial > Plant litter >...
TTTACCGCAAAGGCGTAAAGTTTTTAATTAGCAAGTTTTATAAAAATGCATCCCGAAGCCTCGGGACGCAAAGCTGTATGAATATAACTTTGCGAACTTTGCGTAAATCTTTGCGCTCTTTGCGGTAAAAAAAACTTGAAACAAAGAAAACCTGAAACTTGAAACCTTTTAATTACTTTTGCAAAATGAATAAAAATCACCATTCCAATAATATACTTTCGAATTTAGGCATTGAAAGCCTGAACGAAATGCAAGAAGTTGCTCAGGACGCAATTTTGAACGATAATAATGTTTTACTGCTTTCTCCAACTGGATCAGGAAAAACATTGGCTTTTTTGCTTCCGGTTTTAGAATTGCTACAGCCTGAAATTCTTTCGGTTCAGTGTTTAATTTTAGTTCCTTCACGCGAATTAGGTTTGCAAATCGAGCAGGTTTGGAAGAAAATGGGAACACAATACAAAGTAAATATCTGCTACGGCGGGCATTCAATTGATACTGAAATCAAAAATTTGAGCAATCCTCCGGCGGTTTTAATTGGAACTCCGGGCAGAATTGCAGATCATATCGACAGAGATACTTTTAGAACAGATAAAATTCAAACTTTAATTCTGGACGAATTTGACAAATCATTGCAATTGGGTTTTCATGAGCAAATGTCTTATATCATTGGTAAATTGACTAAACTGAACAAACGTGTTTTAGTTTCGGCAACTTCAGATATTGAGATTCCGAGATATACAAGAGTTATAAATCCAACGGTTTTAGATTTTATTCCTGAGGAAGAAGAAAAAGCAAATCTTTCGATGAAAATGGTGGTTTCGCCAGCCAAAGATAAATTAGGAAGTTTATTCAATTTACTTTGTTCGCTGAAATCAGAATCGGCTATTATATTTTGCAATCATCGTGATGCTGCAGAACGTATTAGTGATACATTAAACGAAAAAGGAATTTATTCTACTTATTATCACGGCGGAATGGATCAGGAAGAACGTGAACGTGCTTTGATTCAGTTTAGAAATGGAAGTATGAGTTACTTAATCACAACAGATTTAGCGGCACGTGGACTGGATATTCCGGAAATGAAACACGTAATTCATTATCATTTACCTTTAAAAGAAGATGAATTTACACATCGTAACGGTCGTACAGCACGTATGCAGGCTTCTGGAACGGCGTATATCATCATTCACGAAAGTGAAAAACAATTAGACTATATTGATTACGGAATGGATGTTTTGAATGTAGACAACGCAACTACTTTGCCAAAACCACCTGAATACCAAACCATTTATATTAGTGGCGGAAAGAAAACAAAATTGAATAAAATTGATATTGTTGGTTTCTTTTCTCAAAAAGGAAAACTCGAAAAAGGCGATTTAGGTTTAATCGAAGTCAAAGATTTTATTTCGTTTGCAGCTGTAAAATACAATAAAGTAAAAGACTTGCTTAAAAACATAAAAGACGAGAAAATGAAGGGGAAAAAGTTCAAAATTGAAGTTGCCCGTAAAGTTGTGAAGAAGGAAGAAGAGCGTTAAATTTAAAAAAACAATCAGATTTTTTAATTAAAGGCACACGCTTTAGAGTTAAAATTTTGCGTATAATTTATTGATAATTAAAAAGTTGCAATATTTTTGTCTTAAGTTGAAATAAATTTAAACAAAAATCACAATTTAATGTTAATAAAAGAGTGTTTTTAGAAGTAATTTTTCATAATTTCGGCGTTTATTATAGTAGTACAAATTAACCCCAAATTCCGTTATGAAAAAGATTATTACCCTTGCCACTTTGTTCTTTAGTGTTGTTTCGTTTGCACAGATTAAGGTTCTTGAGACTGTTCCTGTTGAAAAATTAGGAAAAGTAAATAACAACTATATTCAAAAAATTGGAGATGAATATACTGTTTATTACACAAGTATTCAAAACGATGACGACTCTTCACCAATGAGAAAGTTTTCATTTAAAAATGTAAACAACGATTATAATGGCCTTTATAATATCATTATGGGAGGCTTTACTGCAAGCCCTTTATATGATATTAAATTAGAATTACCTAATAACTATATCTGGTTGCACTACACAGGAAGTGTTCTTCCTGAGAAGGCTACAGTTCAGTTTATGGTTTCAAGCAAAGAAGCTACTTCTGCAACAAGTAGTGTTTCTGAGCCATTCGTAAAAGATCAGATCAATAAATTATTCCAAAAATAATTTACTTCAAGTATAAAATTAAAAGGCCGTTCAGTTTTGAACGGCCTTTTTTATGTTTTAAAAAGTTTCAGGTTTTCTTTGTTTCAAGTTCAAAAAAAAACTTAGAATCTTAGTAACTCAGAACCTTAGCAACTTTTAAAACTATATCTTCTTCACGTACTGTGTTATAATTACAATCTGTTGTCCATCAACTTTTCCCTCAATATATTCTGCGTTTTCGTGATCCAGACGAATGTTACGTACAGCAGTTCCTTGTTTGGCCACCATGCTTGATCCTTTTACTTTAAGATCTTTAATTAAAACGACAGAATCTCCGTGTTCTAGAATTACGCCATTGCTATCGCGGTGAACCAGTTTGTTTTCATCATCTTCGCCTTCTCCGGTTGCTTGTGCCCATGCAAGAGTATCTTCGTCTAAATACATCATGTCCAATAATTCCTGTGGCCATCCTGCTGCGCGCAAACGGCTTAACATTCTCCAGGCAACAACCTGTACAGCAACGTTTTCATTCCACATGCTGTCATTAAGACATCTCCAGTGATTTAAATCTACATTATCAGGGTTTTCAATTTGGTCAATACAAGTTGCACACGCAAGGATGCTTTCATCCAGACCGCCTTTTTGAGTTGGTAATACCTGATATACTTTTAGGTTTTCTTCTGCTCCACAAAGTTCACATTTAGATCCGCTGCGTTTGTTTAATTCTCTTTCGATGCTCATTATTTCTGTTTGTTTAAAAATGCGAAATTACTTATAATTGCTTTCGCTTGCAAGTTTATGTTTTGGAGTTGGTACAACCTTAATAATTGATTTCATTACGGTTTTATTCTAACTATTTTACCATCTTTTAAGACAATTAATTCGCTATTCATTTTCTTTTTGAATTCAATTAATTTATCATAAACTTTATCCATTCCTTCCAAAATTTTAGTTTGGTTTTCTGTCCTTTTATGAGTTTTCATTATAGTACTTTTTAAGTTTATTGAATTTAATTTCGTTAACAATATTAATCTCAGCGTCTAAAATTTTTTCAGCAATCAATTCAGGTTTTCCTCCAGAATTATCAAAAATCATGACTTCATCAACTATTGGAAGATAAATTTCAAATAAGTTTTTTATCCCATTTATATATCTTCTATGAACAACATTTGTTTCGATATTATGGCCGCCTTCTAAAACTCTTGTTTTAACTCTTTCAACAGCTAAGTCAACATTTTGCAGCCAAAAGAAAAGAAGCGTCACGGTGTAACCATTTTTTTGAGCTTCAATGACTTTTGATTTGTAACTTTTGGTTGCTAAAGTTGTTTCAAAAGCAAAGTTTTCTTTAATTATAAAAAGTTCATTTATGCGATTTAGCATTATTCTTCCAGCTTCAAAAGATACTTTTTCAGGTTGAAATGGTGATAATCCTTTTGCAATTTCATCAGCATTTACAAATTCTTTACAATTTAGAATTTCCGGAAGTATAGTAAAAGAAGCAGTAGTTTTTCCAGCTCCGTTACAACCTGCGATTATGTAAAGATTTTTATTCATATTAATGCAAATATAATAATTTGAAATTGTAAATAATTTTTTACTTCTTCACCCTAACCGCATCCGGAACCAACATTTCGTATTCACCGCCATTTCGTAATACATCACGAACAATACTTGAACTTATAAATGAAGTACTTGCAGCGGTTAATAAAAAGACAGTTTCTATTTTAGAAAGTTTTCTGTTGGTATGTGCAATTGCTTTTTCGAATTCGAAATCGGCAGGGTTGCGTAAACCTCTTAATATGAAATTTGCTTTTAGTTTTTTGGCTAAATCTATCGTTAAACCTTCATAAGTAATGACCGATATTTTTGGTTCGTTTTTGAAAGTTTCTTCGATAAAACGTTTTCTTTCTTCAAGTGAAAACATGTATTTTTTTTCGGCATTGACACCAATTGCGATTACGATTTCATCAAAAAGTGAAATTCCTCTTTTGATAATGTCTTCGTGACCAAGTGTAATGGGATCGAATGATCCAGGGAATATGGCTTTTCTCATTTTTTTTAAGGTTCAGAGGTTCAAAGTTGCAAAGGCTCAAAGATGATTAAATAAAATTAAAATGGTTTGAAGCTTTGTTGTTGGAATTTGGAATTTGAATTTTGTAATTTATTCTAAGTAATCCTAAGTGTTTTTATCGCAGGAACCCATTCTTCTTTTTTGCAGACTTTACATCTGGCGGTTCCGGGTTTTTGTTCTTCGGTATGACCACAAAAAGTACAGGCATGAATACCATCGGTTGTAATGATTTTGCTTTTTTCATTGAATGCGGCTGGCAAAATTGGCAAACCAAATTGTACCTCTTTATCTTCATAAAAAAACACACTTACTTCTCCGCTGGTTTCTATAAAAGCATGTTTTACCTGACCCAAATGTTCGATCGATCGTATACGAAGTTCTGAGAAAAATTCATCCTGCGCCAAAGTTTCTTTTTTGAAACTTGATATAGAAAATTTCCCGTCCTGGATTAAACATTCGGTTTTTCCTTCTATAAATTCTTCAAACCTTTTGCTTTTTCCGGTAAGCCAGGTTACGGCGCGGTATAAAATAATGATTGTCAAGAAAACAATTGCTGCGGGTACAATTCCGACATCTTCATAAAACATTGGGTCGCCGGCTGCTGATCCAAGTGCAATAATAATTACAGTTTCGAAAATAGATAATTGTTTAACACCTCTTTTACCTGCCAATTTTAGCGTAAGCAGTAAAATAGTAAACATTACAGTTGAACGAAATATTACTTCCAGAATAAAAATTTCGGGAAGCTCGTTAAAAAATAGTCTATTCCATTCAAAGATTTCTTTCATTTTTTTTTAAGGTGCTAAGGTTCTGAGATTCTAAGGTACTAAGTTTTTTATGAAGTAAGCTTTTAGTTATTTTGCGGGACTTCTCCCGAAGCCTTCGGGACGCTCAGTCTGATAAAAATAGGTCAAAAAAAGACTAAGGTTCTGAAGTCTTAGAACCTCAGTCCCGAGGCTTCGGGATAGTATCTTAGAGCATTAAAGAAGCGCTAACTCAATTGCATTGGTGAACAAATCTTCAAGAGAAATTCCGGCTGCTTTGGCTTGTTGCGGAATCAAACTTTCGGTTGTTAAACCCGGAATTGTGTTCATTTCAAGCATATACGGTTCGTTGTTTACAATAATGAATTCGCTTCTTGAGAAACCTTTCATTTTTAAAACTTCGTAAGCACGTTTGGCAGTTTCACCCACTTTTTGTGTTAGTTCGTCTGAGATTCTTGCTGGAGTGATTTCTTGTGATTTTCCTTCGTATTTTGCTTCGTAATCAAAGAAATCATTGTCTGAAACAATTTCTGTGATTGGTAAAACTTTAATTTCTCCTTTGTAATTGATTACGCCGACAGAAACTTCTGTTCCGTCAAGGAAACTTTCTATGATGATTTCGTTGTCTTCTTTATAAGCCACTTCAATTGCGATTGGCAATTCGGCAGCGGTTTTTACTTTTGAGATTCCGAAACTTGAACCGGCTTTGTTTGGTTTTACGAAACATGGCAAACCTACTTTTTTAACGATTTCGTCTGTATTGATTTCGTCGCCTTTATTTAAGTAATAAGAAATTGCTGTTTTGATTCCGTATGGTTTTAAAACCGATAGTAAATCACGTTTGTTGAATGTAAGCGCCGATTGGTAATAATCGCATGATGATTGCGGAATTCCCAATAATTCAAAATACGCCTGCATTAATCCGTCTTCGCCCGGAGTTCCGTGTATGGCATTGAAAACACAGTCAAAAGTGATTTTTTTTCCGTCTACTGTAACAGAGAAATCATTTCTGTCGATTGGAAATTCAGCGTCTTTTTCGTCTACATAAACCCATTTTTCCTTGAAAATATGAATACGGAATCCGTTGTATTTTGTTTTGTCAAGATATTGGTGTACTACGTTTCCTGAGATAAGTGAGATTTTATATTCGCTTGAATATCCGCCCATTATAATGGCTATGTTTTTCATTGATTTGATGTTTAATCGTTTATTTGTTTAACTGTGTATTTGTTTTTTTGCCACGAATTGCACTATTTTCTCGAATTTTCTCGAATTTGTTTTGTTCGTTTGTCTTAAAAAGAAAACGTCTTATGAAACCTAAAGCCCTAGCCCTGATGGTCCCGAAGTTTCGGGAGGCATCCTTTTGTGCCGGGGTTCGGCGCAAAAGATACAGCGGACAGCAGGAAACAGCTTCTGAAAAATGAAATTCCAAATTTTGAAATTCCAAAATCCAAATTTTTTTAATAATGGTAACATAGTATTACTAATATTACTTAAAACAAAATTATCATTTTTTTTGAAACGAAATAGCTTTATCTTTGCGACAACTAAAAATAAATTTATGAGTTTACGTAAGTATTTAACTAGCCGTGTGTTTTTTTTACAAGTATTGGGTGCGGCTGCTATTATTGCCGTTTTAGGCTATTTGTTTATGCATTGGCTGACTTTTACAACTGATCACGGACATGAAATTACGGTTCCGAATTTGTCTAAATTGACGGAGGAGCAAGTAGAATCAAAATTGGATGAATTAGACCTGGATTATGTGCTTTTGGATAGTGTTGATTATCGAAGCGGATTTCCTAAATACAGTGTTGTTGAGCAAGATCCGTTGCCGGGAACGAAAGTAAAAGTAGGTCGAAAAATATATATTAAAATCAATGCTTCCGGTTTTTCTTCTGTTAGAATTCCGGATTTAATCGAAAAAACGTATCGTGAAGCGGTTCCTACTTTGAAAGCTTTAGGGCTTGAAGAGGGAACGATTACTTATATTCCGAACTTAGGAAAAGATATGGTTTTGGAGATGCGTTATAAAGGAAGAAACTTAAAAGTTGGAGATCGTGTATTGAAAGCTTCTAAAATTGATTTGGTTTTAGGAGACGGAAAAGCGACTTATGTAGATGAAAGTCAGGCGACAGATAGTACAGCAGTGCCTGCAGAAACCCCACAAGATGAACAATAATATTGAAAATTTAGATCTGGAAGACGAATTATTCGAACATTTTAGATTTGAGGTACCTAAAGGTCAGGCGCTTTTGCGTATTGACAAATATTTAATGAATTTGATTCAGAATGCGACCCGAAATAAAATTCAGAACGCCGCAACTGAAGGAAACATTTTTGTAAATGATATTCCGGTAAAATCAAATTATAAGGTTAAACCTTTTGATGTCGTAACAGTTATGTTATCGCATCCGCCGTTTGAAAACCATATTCTGCCGGAAGATCTTCCGTTGAATATTGTTTATGAAGACGACGCACTTTTGCTGATTAATAAAGAACCTGGAATGGTTGTGCATCCGGGTCACGGAAATTATACCGGAACTTTGGTTAATGCTTTGGCGCATCATTTTGATAATTTGCCAATGAACAGCAGCGAACGTCCAGGATTAGTGCACCGAATTGATAAGGATACATCCGGACTTTTGGTTGTTGCCAAAACGGAAGCTGCAATGACGCATTTAGCAAAGCAGTTTGAAGCTAAAACTTCTGAACGTGAATATATTGCCCTTGTTTGGGGAAATGTTGCCGAAGAGGAAGGTACAATTGAAGGAAATCTTGCCAGACATTTAAAAGATCGCATGCAGATGGCGGTTTTTGCTGATCCTGAAATAGGAAAACCTGCAATTACGCATTATAAGGTTCTAGAACGCTTTGGTTATGTAACCTTGATTTCTTGCAGGTTAGAAACGGGAAGAACGCACCAAATTCGTGCGCATATGAAACATATCGGACATCCGTTGTTTAATGACGAGCGTTACGGTGGTCATTTGATTTTGAAAGGAACTACATTTACGAAATACAAACAATTTATTGAGAATTGTTTTAAAGCGTTGCCTCGTCAGGCGTTGCATGCTAAAACACTTGGTTTTGTGCATCCAAATACAGGCGAAATGATGCGTTTTGATACTGAATTACCTCAGGATTTTCAGGATTGTATTGAGAAATGGCGCAACTACGGAAAGTCGCATAATATTGAAGATGAAGAGAATTAATTAGATAATTTGTCGATTAGAAAATTAGATAATTTGTTATATACTAAAAAAGCTCCTTGTGGAGCTTTTTTTTTGAACTTATTTTTTACCATTAAGATATTAAGTTAGTTAAGTTTAAAAGACTTTATTTCTTATGCTTAGAAGAGAAAATTAAGTATAGCATACTTAATCAGCTTAATATCTTAATGGTAAAAAAATCATAAAGTTTTAATCGTCAAATCAATTATTTTGGCTTCTCCGTTTGTTATAAATCCCAGCGTTCCTTTTTGGCTCAAATTGCTTTTTTCGAGAGAACATTCTAATATAGTTTCGTTATCAACTGAATAGAATAATTGATTATTTATCGCTCTTATTTTTACAGCGTACCATTTGTTGTTTTCTAATTTTAATGGTTTTTTGAATAAAGTTGGTCCGCCTCGTTTATTATATTCATCGCTTCCTTTTTTGTAAGTACCTTTTCCGATTACTATATTTTGCTCAATTTGATAAAGATAAGTTCTGATGTAATTTTCTTTATCGATGTTTAGCATAACTTCAAATAAAGATTCTTTTGTCATGTTTACTTTAAAATTGATTTCGTAGTTTTTAGGAAGTTCTTTTTTAGATTCTATAACGCCCCAGTGCATTGGCCCTCCCGTTCCTGTTAAAGTATCACTTTCAAGAATCCATTCTTTGGGATTAAAATTCCATTCTGATTTAAGTTTTGAAGTATTTGTTATTTGATATTGTTTTTCTGCAGTTGAAATTGTGCTTGCACATGAAGAAATTAATAATGCTATTGTTATTAATAAAAGGTGTTTAAAATTCATTTGTGTATTTTTAATTCAATTCTGAATGGTATTTTATTTTTCCGATTGATCCTGTCGGAGTAGGAATAAGTTCAAAAACAGAAGTAGGAGCGAGACCTTGTTCTATGCGATGTGAAACATATAAAATACTTACGTTTGTTTCTTGTTTTATAGTGTTGATAAGCTGAATTACTAAATCTACATTTTCATCGTCGAGACCTTCTACAGGTTCGTCGAGAATTAATAATGGCGGATGTTTTAAAACGGCACGAACAATTAACGCAACTCTTTGCTGCCCGATGGAAAGATCGATGAAACGTTTTTTTCTTAAATGTGTCATTTCAATTACTTCAAGCCATTGCGAAACAATTTGTTTTTGATGTGTGGTTGGCTCAATGTAAAGCCCGATAGAATCGAAAAATCCGGAGAGAATCATTTCTTCTAAAGTGTGACTTTTTTGAAATAAATCTGTCATTGAAGTGGCAAAGATCCCGATTTGCTTTTTGATATCCCAAACACTTTCGCCGCTCCCTTTTTTTCTTCCAAATAAAAATAAATCCTGACCAAATCCTTTTGGATTATCTCCTGTAATTAAGGATAAAATCGTGCTTTTTCCGGAACCATTCGGGCCGATTAATTGCCAGAATTCGCCTTGTTTTATGGTCCATGAAATGTTGTCGACGATTTTTCGTTCGTCATAACTTACAGAAACATTTTCTAGTTTTATTAATACACTTTCGTGGAAAGAATGCGTTTCTATGGCTTTTGGAATTGCAGCCGTATTTAAGGTTTTAAAATGGCTTTCGGTTTTTGAAATGGGATGCAGTTCAAATGTATTGTCTTTAATCTGGGCTTTATTCGGAACAAAATTTAATACGTCTGTAATACGATTTACAATTTGAATAATAGCAATAATATTCGATAAATCTTTTAATGATTCTGCCAAAATTACACGCGAAGCCTGATCTAAATGATCAAACGGATTGTCGAAAATAATGAAATCAGGTTTTTGATTAATGCAGTATTTTAAAAACTCTTTCTTACGCTCTCCAGAAGAAAAAGTGCGCAATTGTCTGTGTGATTCAGGAGAAGCTTCAACAGAATCGTATTGGTATTCTTTTTCGATGAATTTTTCAATCGCAATATCAGAAAACAAAATTCCTTTTTGATTGTTAAAAACGGCTAATTCTCCTTTTGCTTCGCCCGAAAGTATTGTTTCTATAAAGGCTTTTTTATTTACCAGATTTGATAAAAGTATATCCCAATGCTGCATTTTAAATATTTATTTATGTCGACATAGATAATTATATTTTTGCCACAGATTTCACAGATTAGAATGATTAATCTTTTAATTTGTGGCAAATAAATTTTAAAGATTATCTACGCTTTAAATGTTTTTTAGTTTATTTTGTTTCTTGTGTAAACATGTCGCGATCGTTTCTCGACCATTCGCTCCATGATCCCACATAAAGTTTTGGAATTTCAATTCCCGCGTAATCCATTGCTAATAAAGTATGGCAGGCAGTAACTCCTGAACCGCAATGCACGATTACATTTTCCGGTTTTACATTGCCTAAAATTTCAGCATATTTTTCAGCCAAAACTTCAGATGATTTATAAAAACCATCTTCGTTTAAATTTTCACTAAACGGAACATTAATTGCGCCCGGAATATGTCCGGCGATTAAATCTAATGGTTCTGTTAAGCCATCAAAACGATTTTTATCTCTTACGTCAATTACAATATTTTGACTGTTATTTCGGGCTTTTTCGACTTCTTCAATATCGGCAATAGCCAAATTCCATTTTGTTAGAGGATATTTTTCAGTTGGTTCAATATTTTCAATTTTAGAACTTGTCTCAAAACCAGCTTTTATTGCAGCCTGTAAACCACCATTCAAAACCTGAACTTTTTGATGTCCGATTGATTTTAGCATCCACCAAAATCTTGCTGCGGCATTCGATCCGTTTTTGTCATCATAAATAATAATGTGACTTTGAGGTGAAATTCCGAGTTTTGAAAGTACTTCTGCAAATTTTTCTAATGATGGCAAAGGATGTCTTCCGCCATTTGCAGGATTTTTTTCTACAGCTGCCAAATCTTTATTCAAATCGATATAGCGAGAACTTTTTAAATGTTCGTTTCTATAATTTTCTTCGGCATTTGCACCGGCTCGTGCATCAATTAAAACAACTTCAGATGAATCTTTTAAATTTAAAAGTTGTTCGGGATTTATAATAGGAGAAAGTTTCATTTGGTATGAGTTTGTTTTTCTGGTATCTCTTAAATAAAAATTACCGTCGTCTTATCAATCAGGGATTTTTTCGATTAATATTTCATTTTCGGCCTTATCAAAATAAGTACAAGTCATTGCGATAATATCCACTCTCCATTTTGCAATTCCGCATTGTGCTGCGTGATTACAAAAAGTAAGATAATCTGTTTCACCGTTCTGGTGCATTACCAAAAATTCGATAAAACGTTCTTTATTAGCAAAGGCTTCAACTTTAATTTCAGGATATTTTTCGTCGGCACTAACATTGTAATTGTTAACGCCGTAATATTCAACATGACCGTCATTTACGAATGTATCGTAGCCTAAAACACCCAGAATAATTAAGTCTTGTATATAGTTTGGAAAATCGGCTCCGCTTTTTACTTTGGCATGTGCTTCTTTTATTTGTTCGATTGTAAACATGATATTTTGGTTTTTAAGTTAAAGTTTGCCACGAATTACACTAATTTTCACGAATTAATATTGAAAAGTTTGCGTATAAAAATTTGTGCAAATTAGTGTAATTCGTGGCGAAAAAAGATTTCGTGGTGAAAAATTATTGATTCAAAAATACAATTAATGGTTTTATAAATTGATCGAAAGATTCAATATGTGGTAAATGCCCTGTATTTGGAACTTCTATTAATTTTGAATTCGGAATTGTCTTTTGTGTTTTTTTACCTAATTCGGCATAATTTCCCATTGTTTTTCTAACTTCTTCAGATACAAATTGTTTTCCGATTGCAGTTTTATCTCTTGTTCCGATGATTAATAAAGTAGGACTTTTGATGTTTTTGAATTCGTAAACAACAGGCTGTGTAAAAATCATATCGTACATCAATGCCGAATTCCAAGCCACCCGGTCGTAATTTGGTGCCGATGTCCAACCCGCGCTGAGTTCTGCCCATTTCTGGAAATCTGCATTCCATTTTCCGTCATAATAATTCGCCATTTGGTATTTTTTTATGGCTTCGTAATTTTGTTTTAATTCGCTTTCGTACCACGAATCTATGGTTTGATAAGGAACAACGAGCTTCCAGTCTTCCAAACCAATTGGGTTTTCCAATACTAATTTTTCAGCTGTTTCAGGATACATCAAGGTAAATCTTGTGGCTAACATTCCGCCCATCGAATGCCCTAGAATTGTTGTTTTTTCAATTCCCAAATGATCTAATAATTTCTTGGTGTTTTGGGCAAATTGCTGAAAACTATACTGATAATTTTCGGGTTTTGTTGATTTTCCAAAACCAATCTGATCTGGAACAATAACACGAAAACCTTCTTTTGTCAGGGCTTTTATGGTCGTTTCCCAATAAGCTCCGTTGAAATTTTTTCCGTGTAGTAAAACGATATTTTTGTTGTTGTAATTATCGGGTTTGATATCCATATACGCCATTTTTAAAAGCTGGCGCTGATTGCTCAATTCTAAAAACTGAACAGGAAAAGGATATTCGTAATTGGTTAAATTAATGTCGAGTGCTTTTATATTCTCTTGCTGTGAAAAACAAAGAAAGGGAAGGAGAAGAATTATAAATTTCAGATTTTTCATTTCAGTTTAGTGTTGGTTTGCTTTAACTATAAAATTAAAGTTTACCATTTTAAAAGCAAAACTTAAAATCTTAAAGTTATCAGAAAATAACAATTTTGCATTATGCCATAACCGACCGTCTGGACACAAATATTATAAATCAATTTTAAACACAAATTCTAATAGTTAGCTTAGTTTGTGAAATTAATTTCACAAACTAAAATTAGTGACAATTCGTGCAATTTGTGTTTGCTTTTTATGCTTTATATCCAGACGCTAGGCCATAACTGCAATAATATTTAAGGCAACTTCGCCCAATTTTTGATCACCAATAATTTCTACTTTTTGTTTTGCATCTTCCGGGGTTATTCCTTTTGAGAATAAAAGCCAGGCATCGTCAGGATTTATTTTAATAATTGCAGTTGGCTTTTCTTCAAAGGATTCAATAAATTCCCACTGTTTTTCTTTTTTAATTATGCTCCATTCACCTCCAATTTCAGTCTTTACAATCAAAGTTACAATTGTGCCTTTTTGTGCCGAAACATCCCGATAAGTGTGGGGTAAAGCATACATGAAAGTGCTGATAAAAGGATAGAATAATTCTTTGGTAAAAAGTGCCTGTTTGCCAACAGCATTTCGAATTTGTTGTTGATGCAGAAATTTTTCGGTGTATTCCCGCGCAATATGAAACCAGTTTAATGAAGTTTCTTCGCCAGCCCAATCGACTGAAAAAATAGCATTTTCAAAAGGATCTAATGTTTTTAAATGAGCTGAATATTGTTTTCCTGTACTTTCTAATAATTCAATTATAACATTCGGGCTAAGTCGTTTTGTAGCGTTTGTCCAGGTCATATTGAGCTGATTTAAAAAGTCGACCAGATCACTGTATGAATTAATATTTTCGGGTTTTTCTCCAAAATAATGATCTCTTGAAAAAGATAAACCTCTCAGGTTTCCGTCAAGTAAATGTGAAGCAATATCTTTTACTATCCATTTTTTTGCAACAGTTCTGGCATTCCATTCATCTTCTGTTAATGATTTTAAAAGTTGAATTAATAAATCATCAAGAATAGAAAAAAGAGGTAAGGTGTTTATCGGAACAATTTCAGAAGATTTCATAAACTAATTCGCTTTTGATATTTTAATGTCGTTATTTTTAAGCGTTACAACCTGTTGCGGATACGGAATATTAATATCAGATTCATCAAAACGTTTTTTAATACTTTGCAGTAAATCGCAATACATGACAAAACCATCTGTAGAATTTTTGGCCCATGCCCAGGCTTTTAAGGTAACGCTCGAATCTGCAAGAGCCACAACGCGTGCTACAACCAAAGGTGTTTTTTGTTGCTTGTTTTCGGCTGTTCTGGTATCGATAAAAAGAGGATGTTTTGCAATTTCATCTTTCATGATTTCCAACGCTTTGTCAATATCTGATTCGTAACCAATACCAATTTCTATAATTTTACAGCATTTCGTATCGTGCATATTCGTGTTTACAATAATCTGATTGCTAATGACGGAATTGGGAATAATGATTCGATTGTTTTCGGCATCTTTCAAAACAACTTGTCTCAGGTTTATATCTTCAACAGTGCCAACAAAATTGTTGATGGTGATTTTATCATTGATTCGAAAAGGTTTAAAAATCACCAGAAAAATGCCGCTTACAATATTACTTAAAGCTTGTTGCGAAGCAAGACCTGCGACCAGGGAAATCATTCCTGCTCCGGCCAGAAAAGAATGCCCAATGATTTTAAATTCAGGAATTTGAATTAAAGCAAAAGCAAATCCCAGAATATAAATTACGGTAATAATTAAGTGTTTTAAAAACTTAAAACCAGTGGCATCATATTCTTTATTGTTTTGTTTTCGATACAAAAAATAGCGAAGTACTTTATCTGTTACAGCACCCAAAACAATGGTTGTAAGAGCTATTATCGCAATGAAAAAGCCAATTCTAAAGTCTTTTGTAAAATCGATCATGCGCTTTGAGTTTTGTAAAAATCCTAAAAAGTTGGAAAAGCTAATTTACGAAGTTTTCCAGCTATCAGCGTAATTGTTGTAAAAAGTATTACAAGACTCTTGCTGAAAAAAATATTTTTTGCTGATTTTGAAATTATAATTAATTGATAACTAATAGGATAAAGCAGGATAGGGCAGGATGGTCTCTTTTGAGCTTATAAGTAAATTAGTTATACTAACATATAACCAAAATTTATGAAAAAAAGTAACCTACAATTTAAGTTTTTGCTTAAATTATTTATGATCTACGGATTTATTAACAGTTTTGTTAATCTGCAGGCTCAAACACTAGCTTTTCCTGAAGCGACTGGTTTTGGGCGATTTACAACGGGAGCAAGAGGGGCTGCAAATCCTCAAATTTATTTGGTAACCAATTTAAACGACAGCGGTCCGGGTTCGTTTCGCGATGCCGTTAGTCAGGAAGGACGATTTGTAATTTTTAAGGTTGGCGGTATTGTAAACTTGCAAACTCAGGTTGTTGTAGCAAGTAATACGACGATTGCAGGACAAACGGCCACAGGCGAAGGAATTGTGTTTTTAGGACCAAGGGTAACTTTTACAGGAGCCAATAATACGATTGCCAGATACCTTAGAATTCGATATGGCGGAACTGCCCAAAATCAGGATGCATCGGGACTTGCAAATGGTGCCAATATGATTTTTGATCACATGACTTTTACCTGGGGAACAGATGAAGTTTTTTCGATAAACTGGGATAGTAAAGGAGTAAGTCCCGATAATATTACGATTCAGAATTCTATTATTGGTCAGGGATTGCATCGTCATAATCATTCGGCGGGAGGATTAATACAGCCTTCTGGGGGAAAAATAAGTTTGATTGGAAATTTATATATCTGCAATAAAACACGTAACAATAAAATTAAGGGAATTAATGAGTTTGTAAATAATGTTGTTTACAATTGGGGAAATTACGGCAACACCTACGGACATACAGAATCTGGCGATGCATACATTATGGGGGGCGATTCTGCCGGAAGTTCTGATGTAAATATCATTAATAATTATTTTATAGGAGGGCCAAATACTAGTAATTTGGTTTCGACGCCTTTTAACCGCGGAAACGATAATTTCTCCTTATACGGATCCGGAAACTATTTTGATAACAACAAAGATGGAGTTTTAAACGGAACTTTGGTTCCCGCAGATTTAACAGGATATCCTACAGGAGATATTTCTACGATATTATCAACTCCATATGATTATCCAATGAAGAACACTACTTTAAGCGCTCAGGATGCTTATAATAAAATAGTTTCAGATGTTGGGGCTTCTTATCCAAGACGTGATCAGGTTGATAATTTGATGATTTCTGATTTGATGTCGAAAGGAACAACCGCGACTTATGTTTATGTTCAAACAGATTTGGCTACCCAATTTGGATTTATTAACGGCGGTGCAGGTCATGTTTACGGCGCTCCGGCTCCTTTGGATACTGACAATGACGGAATGCCGGATGCTTGGGAAGATGCAAATGGATTGAATAAAAACCTTGCCGATGCTTTATTGGTTAGTACATCACATGCGCCTTATCTGAATATTGAAGTTTACATTAATAGCTTGACAAATGAAACGCCAGCTTCTTTTATTATTCCGCCATCAAATATAAATTTTACAAATGTTGTATCAACAGAAATTCCAGCCGCTAGTTCTTTAACAGTTAATTGGATTGATGGAACTACAAATGAGGATAATTATATTGTAGAGCGCTCAATAAATGGCACAGATTTTATAGTAATTGCTACATTAGGCGCTAATATTACAAGTTATAATGATGCCGGTTTAGTACCAAATACTACCTATTATTATCGTGTTAAAGCAACAAATAGTACAGAATCATCGGTTTATGAAACTACATCATTAACTACGTCGCCAATTCCGTTGCCGCCAACTAAGGCAACAGCTCCAAACCCCGATTCGGGATTTATTAATGCTGAATTATCGGGCGGTAACTTGACTTTGAAATGGAGCGGGAGTTCAAATACAGTAGACTATGCTGTATATTTTGGCACAGATTCCTTAAACTTAACCAAATTAGGAGATGTTGTTTATACTGCAAATCCATCTTATCAGGTTACGGGTTTAAGTTCGGCAGTAAATTATTATTGGAGAATTGATGCCGTAAATGATAAAGGAACAACAACGGGAGATGTGTGGAGTTTTCGTGCGCTTACACCAAGTCTTGTTGGTCATTGGCCATTTAAAGAAACTGCTTCTCAGGGAGAACAAATTGCAGATATTACATCTTATGCCAATCTTGGTACTTTGGATATTGCTTTTGATAATGCCAATGTAAGAGTGGCCGGAAAAGCAAATAATGCGATTGATTTTGCAACATCGGCAAGTGATAAAATTATGGTGAGGATTCCAAATCAGGATCATTTGTTGTTTGATAAAAGTTCGTTTACGATTTCATTTTGGATGAAAGCGGCTCCGGCTTTATTGCCAGGTTCTTCAACCACTAGTATGTATGTTTTGTGTAAAGGTTCGTTTACCAAAAACACAACAACAGGAGCAACCGGCAGAAGATATAATATAGAAATCAAGGGCGGACTCTTGCGCTTTGCGATTGATGATGATAAAACGAAAAAAGAAGTAACAACAGCTGCAGCCAAATATTTTACAGACGATTGGGTAAATGTTGTTATTATGAGAGATGTTCTTGCTCATAAAATGAGAATTTATACCAATGGCGTATTTTCTGCTGAATTGGATGAATCTGCCGTAACCGGAATTTCTGAAGAAACAGATTTAATAATTGGAAATATCGGAGAATTGGAACTTGCATCAGGAACTGCGCCTGCGCCTTACAAGGGACAATTTGATGAACTTCAGATATTCAATTATCCTTTAAATGCCACTGAGGTATTGGGATTATTTAATCAGGAATTTTTAAGTACCGAAAAATTTAGCCTGAATAAAAATGCAGGAATTGTATATCCAAATCCCGTGAAAGATCAAATTTTTATTAATATTCCGGATCCTGCATCGTCTTATGCAACGGCAACTTTGAGCGATATGACAGGGAAAATTATTCTGAAAGAAAAAATTACTTCTGATGGAAACGGACTTTTTGCTTTAAATATTTCGAATAGAAAAATAGCAGGAATGTATGTTTTGAATATTTCTTCGGAAGATTTAAACAGGACTTTTAAAATTTTGGCAGAATAAGAATGAAATAAAAATCTGTTAACATAACCAACGGTTTCAACCGTTGGAGCGTATTATATTTCTACAATCTGGAATAATTAAGATCAAAAAAAAATCCAAAAACATAATTGAGCTTATGTTTTTGGATTTTAAATATTTATTTCTTTTAAAGCCCAACAAAATCATCACTTTTTGGGAAAATACTTAAAGCTTCGATAGCAATTTCCGGTGTTGGAGAAGCTAATTTACGCAGTTTGGTATCCATCCAGGCACCGTCGACTGTAATTACGGCACAAAGTGTGTCGTCTTCTTTTCTAAATTCGTGAATGATAGACCAGCGCGAAGCATCGGCTTTCATTTTTGATGTTTTAGTATGGATGAATATTTTGTCTGAAAGTTTTAATTCTTTTCTAAAAACACATTCTTCTCTAAATAAAACAGGACCAAAGCCCTGCGTTTGCATTACTCTTAAAGTTAAGCCTAATTCTTCCAGGATTTCGATACGATGCTGTGCGCCAAAATCGTAATATGCACTATGACGAACGTGAAAATTAGGGTCAAGATCTGACCAGCGAAAAGATATTTGTTTGGTAAATGAAGCCATTTTTTATTTATAATTTTATGAAAATCGAAATTACAAATAAAAAAGCAAAGGCAACTTTTTTGAAAAGTTAAATCTTAAAAATACTCTGTTTTAAAAGGCGTAAAATCCTGTAGTTTTGGCAATGGCCGAATCATCATTTTCGTTTGTTTTTTTGTTTTCGGAAAATCATCTTCGCCGTAAGGTTCTGTTGTTTTTATTCTGATTCCCGTTGAAAGATTAAAATCAATCATTCCCATTGTTCCCTGGCCGTCAGAATATACTTGGGAGAAACCGATTAACTCAAAATTCCGGTTTTGATATCTGAATTTGTGTTCAAAATTTCCACGGATAAGTTCATTATGAATGCTTAAAATTCCTTTTATAATGGTGATTTCATAAAAAGAATTTCCGTTGTAATAACCGTTTCTCCCTTCTGGAAATTGCGGATCTATTGCTTTGATTGTAGAAATTATTTTTTTGAAAGTACCATTGGTTTCTGCGAAATAAATTTCGAGTTTATAGGGTGCAGTTTCACTTACGGTATCTTGCAAAACCTGAACGTAATCAATTAAGCCGTCTTTATTTAAATCACCTTTTACTTTTGTAATTTCTTTGGTGAAATTATTTTGGGCAGAAAGCATTACTGAAAAAAGAAAGACAAACGGAAATATAGACTTGGGCATTATAAATTATTTTAATTTTGATTCTTCAATGACTGAAATTGTTATGTCATCTTCATTTAATGAAGTATCTCGGCTTTGATCAAATAATTGTAATTCCATCTTAGATAATTCAACCTCTAACTTATCAAAGTTTTCTTCATTCAACCACATAAGGTTTTAATTTCCGGTATTATTCTTCTGTTTGAAAAAGCATTTAAAAACGACTTTTGTTTGATTTTTAGCAACGGTTTCAAATATGGTAAGAATTTGAAATAATGGTTTTGAATGCCGTTTCCAGACAATAAGATTATGTTTATGAATTTTTATAAACTCGCATTCGTTGGGATAATTAGCAGCTTCAGGGCATGCATAATACAGCTCCATTTTCCGCCTTCTCGAAAATCAAATTCGTAAAAAGGATTAGTAAAACCTTTTTGGTTCCCACCAGTTTTTTTAATGTTCAGGATCACTCCATGCTTCGTAAACATGTTTCTGAGGAAAGTTCAGAATTCGTGTGGTTACAATTTCTGAATCTGAATTAGTAGATAAGATTTCTGATGTCATTTTGAAATATTTCTTTAAATAAATTAAGATATCTTTCTAATTTTCTGTTTCAGTAGGAACACTTAAATATTTGTTTTTGATATTTTCGTTTTCATTAGATAAAAATGCCATGGAACGTCAAAGATCAATTTTAGTTTTCCAAATAACTTTCTAATTTTTTTTACTCTAATGTTTAATCTTCATTTGTCATAATAAACTATTGTCAATTTTTTACATTGATATGTTTTTTATAACTTAAATAAATTTTTGAAAAGACTTAAAAAGAAATAAAGTTGATTTGTTTTTTAGTGAAATTCGAAATGATTTACTATTATTAGTGTTTTTTAAGGTAAGACTTTTAGTATTAAATTTTAATAAGGCAATAAAGTTTGGATTTGAATTTCATTTAAATAAAAATTAAATCGACGTTTTTCAGCTTAGCCTTTTTTAATTTGTTCTATCATTTGATTTATACGTTTTCTTGTAATATTGTTTCGTAATATTTTTCTTGAGAACCAATTTCTTGGAAAATTTGTTGAAATATATGTACAATACTTGTTAGTGATTCTTAATTTTTGATGATTTCTCATAAATGAATCTACTCTTTTTTCAAATAATTCTCCTCCGTACTTTGGATAACGTTCGGATTCTTTGTTTTTTTCATTGTAGATATTTTTAATAAAATCTTGTTTTTTAATAAGATAAGCTTGGTCTGAAAAGCCGTAGCTTGAATAAAAACCTTCGATTTGTTCGATCGATTCTTCTTCTGCTTCCTTAAATTTATAATTCCAAGTCGGATTCGCAACGATAATATTTGAATTATTGTTCATTATGTCAATTGCTTCTTTAATCCAATTTCTATTATTGTTTACTGGAAAAGAATCACCCGAAAAGTGCATTAAATAATCAGTTTCACATTTATATATTCCAGTTAATTCAGCTATTGAATAATAGTATCCCCCATCAAAACTATCAGCACTTAATTCAAAATGATCCAATACTTCAGACTTGTAATTATCAACTACAAAATAATTATCAATAATACCTTCTGCGATTTTTTGTTTGCAATATTTTTCAACTAATTGTTTGTTTTTTACATTGTTAACAATAACATGTTTTCTAGAAAACTTGAAATTACAATTGGAAATCATATTTTCTAAGTAATTTCCCTTTAATATATATTCCCAATCTTTTTCCCAAACTTTTGTTTCAAATGTAACCATTTTCTATTCTTGTATAAGTTATTGTTAAATGTTTATTAACTTAGCTATCAATGTTATGATGCATGTATGCATTTCTAAATTAATGCAGACGATATTTTGTACGAATGTAATAATTTTTTAAAATTTAAAAGGGCTTTAATTTTTAAATATCATATTACATTGTTGGTTATTGGCAGTATGGTTTTAATTCCTGCTTATTTTTTAATTTATATACTGATTGAAATTTAAGAGAATTAAAAATGTCATCTTTATTACATCAGTATCATTAAAAGTGTTCGTAAAACCTTTTGGTCTCCACCAATTTTTTAAGTGTTCTGGTTCGCTCCATGCTTTGAAAACAAATTTCTATGGGAAATTTAAAATTCGGGAAGTAATAATTTCCGAATCTGGTGTTTTTGAAAGAATATCTGAAGTCATTTCTGAAAAATTTTAGATTAAAGCAAAGATGCAGTTATAAAGTTAAGTTTTTTTTTGATACTTTTAGTTTAAAGGGTTTCCTAAATATACTTTTTGCAAATTGTTATTCTTTTTGCTCTTCTTCTTTTAAGTTTAGTTTTTTCACAATCCACGGAAGTGTCAGTCCTTGCCCGATAAGCGTTAAAAGTACAACGGCTACAGAAATAAATATTATGGCATTTCGTTGGGGAAAAGGAGTTCCGTCTTCAAGGAATTTCGGTAACCCTAAAGCGATTGCAAGAGAAACAATTCCGCGCATTCCGGACCAGCTGATAATGAAACTATTTTTGGTATCGAGTAGGGCATGTTCGCTTACTTTTCGTCTTTTTTTATCATTGTTTTGAAAAGCTTTTTGAAGATTAATTTTTTGAAGAAATATCCTGATCATTCTGGTCAATAATGCTACAATGGTTATAACGGCTGCATAACCTATGTATGGTAAAATCATATCGTTATCAATATCTTTTAGAATATATCTGAAATTTAGTCCGATTAGGATAAAGATTAACCCGTTTAGGAGGAAAATAATGATGTCCCAAAGGCTTTTTGAATTGTCTTTTAAGTTTTGAGGAAAAATTTTATTGCTGAAACGAGATATTGCCAAACCTAATACTACAACAGCAATTACTCCGGAAACGTAAAGATGTTCTGCAATTAAATACGTTACAAATGGCATTAAAAGCATAAATCCAATGGTAGCGTTGGTATTTTTATGGACTTTGGTAAGAATTAGGGATAAAATTTTTGCCATAACAAAACCAACTAAAAAACCTCCCCCTAACAATAATATGAAGTTAAATGTGGCTTTCCAGATTATAAATGCAGAGCCCATTGCAGCTGCCACGGCAAAACGATACGCAACTAAGGCTGAGGCATCATTAATAAGACTTTCTCCTTCGAGGATTGTAATGGTTTTTTCGGGTATTCCTAAACCTTTTGTTATGCTTACTGCCGCAACGGCATCAGTGGCAGAAAGTATGGCACCGAGTACAAAAGACAGTGGCCAGCTCATGCCGGGAATCATGTAATGTGAAACGACTGCGATCCAAAATGTGGTTAGAAAAACCAATGGTATTGCCAAATTACTTATTGTACCCAGGTTTGTTTTAAAATGTTTTGGAGAAATATTAAATGAAGCATCATACAAAAGTGGCGGTAGAAATATCAGAAAGATAATTTCGGGATTGATTTCGATTTCGCCCATTGAAGGGATAAAGCCAATTGCGATTCCGGCAATTACTAAAAGAATTGGGTAGGGTAATGTTACTTTATCTGCAAATGCAGAGAGACCAATTACGATGGCGAGTATAAAAATAATGATGCTGTAGTTTTCCATTTTTATAATTTAGAAGTAAAAATCTCAATCCTGGGCTTTTTTAGTTGTTCTAATTTTCAACATTTAAGGTCATAGAAGTATAGTCGTAAGAAATATTGTTAATTCTAAACATATCCTTTGTCGTACTCAATTGCTCAAAATTCATTTTCTTGTAAAGTCTGATTGCGGGGATATTATTTGTTAAAACGTGCAAATCAATCCAACTAATTTTATGATTATTTCTACAATTGTCAATAATAAATTCTAGCAATTTCTGACCAATTTTCAAATTTCTAAAATTACTGTCGACTCCCATTCCAAGTAATACCCTATGTTCCGCATTTAACTGATTTTGAGAACGAATATCAATGTGTCCTGTAATTCTATTTTCTTCATTTATTGCAACCCAAACTTTCCTCCATCCAATTTCATTATTTTCTTTATCAATTCCGTCCTTAAATTTCACTTTCCAATCATCGGATAAAACAGATTGTTGTTTTGAAAGGGGTTGAAAAAGAGGTGTTCCGTTTTGCCCGTTTTCAGAAAGATGATCTGTCAGGTATTGAATAAAATCGTCAAGTTTATTTTTTTCTAATTTTTTAATTGAAATCATTTATAAAATTATTTTGATTAAGTCGGTAATTTTTATTTTTATTAGTTTGATAAATAGGGTTTTGTGTTTTACTTTCTAGTCTGAAATCAAAAACCAAATTTGTTGCTAATTGTATTAATGTTGGTTTTGAAATCTTTAACAAAGCGTCATACAATAAAAAATGCTAATGTAAATATTTCAAGCTTTAATTGAAAATATGAAAAGGCATTAAAATTTCAGATAATATGATTTTCTTATGGAAATAATTGCCCTAGCCCTGATGGTCCCGAAGATTCGGGAGGCATCCTTTTGTGTCCGCTGGGCGGACATAAAAGATATAGCGGACAGCAGGAAACAGCTCCTGATAATGACACGTAAAGTACTGATATGCCATGATTGTCAGGTTTTGAAAATGTCATGTTGTCAGATGATTTTTATTGTGCCGACA
>Ga0247738_10000226_pt1 | contig 23825 bp, 20 predicted proteins | sample UWRJL013104B2_FD_180936 | JGI IMG/M metagenome (GOLD analysis project Ga0247738, IMG submission 180936) | Plant litter microbial communities from Arlington Agricultural Research Station in Wisconsin, United States - UWRJ-L013-104B-2 | ecosystem: Environmental > Terrestrial > Plant litter >...
CGCGAAATATCGCAATGCCGGGCAGGTCTGCGTCTCGCCGACGCGCTTCATCGTGCAGGAAAACGTGTTCGAGCGCTTCCGCACCGGCTTCACCGAGCGGGCCAAGGCCATCAAGGTCGGCAATGGCGCAGACGCAGGCGTGCAAATGGGGCCGATGGCCAATCCGCGCCGCCCGGACGCAATGGAGCGCCTTATCGGCGGCGCCGTCGCGGCGGGCGCGAAGCTGCACACTGGCGGCGAGCGGCTCGGCAATCAGGGCTTTTTCTATGCGCCAAGCGTGCTGAGCGAAATCCCGCTCGATGCGGAGATCATGAACGAGGAGCCCTTCGGCCCCGTTGCGCTGATCAATCCTTATCGCGATGCCGACACGATGCTCGAGGAGGCCAACCGCCTGCCTTATGGCCTCGCGGCTTATGCCTGGACCGATGACGTGAAGCTGCAGCGGCGCGTTGCGCGCGACATCGAGAGCGGCATGGTCGGCATCAACACGACGATGATCGGCGGCGCAGACGCGCCCTTTGGCGGCGTGAAATGGTCCGGCCACGGGCATGAAGACGGCCCCGAGGGCCTGATGGCGTGCATGGTGGTGAAGGCTGTTCACGAGGGCTGAAAACCGGAATCGCAGGCGTGAATTAAAAGCCCGGTTCAAGCCGGGTGACGATATTGAAATGGGAGAGGAATAGCGGTGACACATAAGCTCAACACGGGCGGAGACCGGGGTTATTTGCGGATTGCGACCGAGGAAGCCTTTGCGCTTCCCGAGCAGCTCGACGCCTATGTGAAGCTGGTCAAGGACGGGCGGGCCGACAAGGCGACGACATCGCTCTGGGGCTTCTATGGCACCGCCAAGTCCGAGCGCACCCAGTTCATCCGCGACCGGCTTGTCGATCTCGATGCGCTGCGCATCGGCGCGATGGACGATACCGGCATTGATGTCGCCATTCTCTCGCTGACCTCGCCGGGCGGGCAGGTGTTCGAAGCGGACGAAGCCAAGACGCTGATCCGCAAAGCGAATGACGCGCTGAAGTCCGCCGTCGATCGTCATCCCACCCGCTATGCCGGCATGATCTCGATCGTGCCGCAGGATCCGGAATGGTCGGTCGCGGAGATTGCCCGTGGCAATAAGGAGCTCGGCTTCAAGGGTGTGATGGTCAACAGCCACACCAAGGGGCATTATCTCGACGAAGCCCAGTTCGATCCGATCTTGCGCGCCTGCGTCGACAACGACCTGCCGCTCTACATTCACCCGCAGTCGCCGCCGGACGACATGATTGCCGGCATGGTTGAGGCAGGGCTGGATGGCGCGGTCTTCGGCTTCGGCGTCGAGACGGGCTATCACCTGCTCCGGCTGCTCACGACCGGCGTGTTCGATCGCTATCCGGGCCTGACCGTCTGTGTCGGCCATGGCGGTGAGGCGATCCCTTACTGGCTGTTCCGCATCAATTACATGCATCAGGCTGGCGTTCGCTCGCAGCGCTACGAGCGCCTGAAGCCTCTCCAGCACGACATGTTCCATTATATGCGCAACAACGTCATGGTGACGACCAGCGGCATGGCCAGTGAACCGGCCATCAAGCTGTGCATCGACCAACTCGGAGAGGATCGCGTCATGTATGCCATGGATTATCCCTATGAATATGTGGCCGACGAAGTGCGCGTGCACGACAATCTCGTGATCCCATTCGGCGCGAAGAAGAAGCTGATGCAGGACAATGCCGTCCGAGTGTTCAAACTGTGAGCGCGGGCGCGGGTGAGGAGGCGGCAGGCCAGACTGCCGGAACCAGCGGCCGCCTTTCCGGCGCGGCCTGGTATTCTTTGACGCTGGTCGCGGCCACGCAGGCGGTGAGCCTGCTCGACCGGCAGATCCTCTCCATCCTCGCGCCCAGCATCCGCGCAGACCTGCAGATCGGCGATGCCGAACTCGGGCTGCTCTACGGCACGGTGTTCGCGCTCTTCTATGCGCTCTTCTCGTTGCCGCTCGGCCGCCTTGTCGATGGCTGGATTCGCACCCGGCTGCTCAGCATCTGCCTGGCGGTATGGTCGGGCTTTGCCGGGCTCGCCGCTTTTGCAGGTGGCTTTGGCTTGCTCGCCATCTCGCGCCTCGGCGTCGGCATCGGTGAGGCGGCGGCGCAACCGGCCGCCAATTCGATCATCTTCGACACGTTTCCGCGCTCGAAGCGCGGCACCGCCATGGCGGCCATGGGCATTGCCACAGCGCTCGGCCTTGGCCTCTCCATGACGCTGGGCGGCGTGGTCGCGAGTTGGTGGGATCATCGCTTTCCGGAAGGAACCGCGCCCGGCGGCTTCTCCGGCTGGCAATTTGCTTTCCTCGTCGCGTCAATCCCCGGCTTCATTCTCTCCATCCTGATCTGGCGCCTCAAGGAGCCCGTGCGCGGCGGCGTCGATGGGATCATCTCGCCGCCCGATCCCGCGCCGTTCCGTGCCAGCGCGGCCGTGCTTGCCGCCGTCACGCCAGGCGCGAACTGGTTCTCGCTCTGGAGCCGCAAGGCCGGCGCGAAGCAATGGCTGTTCAATATCGCCGCGCTCATCGTCATTCTCGTGGTCTGCGTCGGTATGACGCGGCTCACGCAGGCCTATAGCCCGCGCCCACCCGTAAAGGCGCTGGGGCTAGAACTCGATCCGCATGTCATGCAGTGGTTCGTCGTGGGCTTCGGCCTGTTCGTGGTCGTGAACCTGTTCCAGTCGTTCAAGCTCACCGACAAGCCTGCCTATAATGTCATCGTCTCGCCCTCGATCCTGATGCTCATGGTTGTCGGCGGTCTCCAGACATCGATCAACTATGGCGTCATGGGCTTCACGCCGTCCTTCCTGGTGCGGGAATTTCATCTCTCGCTGGCTCAGACGGCGCTGCAATTCGGCCTGCTTTCGGCGGCGATCGGCATTATCGGGCCGATCATCGCCGGGCCGCTCTCGGACTGGCTGACCGTGCGCATGGGGGGCAGGGGGCGTGTGTATCTCACGCTCTTCTCGCTCGGCGTGTCGCCGCTCTTCGGTATCTGGACGTTCAGCGCGGAGAGCGCAGGCGTCTTTTACATGCGCTTCACGCTCTACAGCCTGATCCTCACGGCTTGGATGCCGCCGGTCTATTCGCTGCTTTACGATCTGGTGTTGCCGCGCATGCGGGGCATTGCCTCGTCCACCTACATCATCGTATCGACGCTGCTCGGGCTCGGCATGGGGCCGTATTTCGTGGGCATCGTGAGCGATCGCAATGGCGGCGATCTGGGGCAGGCGATCATCTCGGTCAACGTTGTCGCGCCCGTCCTCATCGTGATCCTGCTGGTCCTGCTGCTGCGCATCAATCGCGACGAAACAAGCATGGTGGCGCGCGCGCGGGCGGGTGGCGAGCCGGTATAAGCGCCGGGTTCCGTCGGTTGAGTGGACATTGTTGACTTTGCTCAATTCCGGCCCACTAATTGCCGCTAGTTTCGAAAAATGAGTCCATGCGGGCCAGCAAGGTCGCGCATGAGGAGAGAGGAAGCATCCATGTCGAATGAGATCATCGCCGACTATGTCGTCGTCGGTGCAGGCAGTGCGGGCTGTGTGCTCGCCAATCGGCTGTCGGCGGACAAGAACACCAAGGTCGTGCTGCTTGAAGCAGGCGGCGATGACCGGCCGACGCGCGAGCTGAGCCAGTTCCGCTCGAACCTCATGATCCACATCCCCATCGGCTTCGGCAAGACGCTCAACGATCCCAAGGTCAACTGGCTCTACGAAACCGAAGTGGATGCCGGTTCCGGCGGTCGCCCGCACAAATGGCCCAAGGGCAAAGTGCTTGGCGGCTCATCCTCACTCAACGGCATGCTCTATGTGCGCGGCCAGTCGGCTGACTATGACGGCTGGCGCCAGATGGGCAATGAAGGCTGGGCTTGGGACGATGTCCTGCCCTATTTCAAGAAAAGCGAAGACCAGCAGCGCGGCGCGATCCCCACGCATGGCACCGGCGGCGAGCTGGCCGTTTCCGATTTCCCCGAGCAGCACCCGATCAGCAAGGCGCTGATCGACGCCTGTGTCGAGGCCGGCATCGCCTATAAGGACGATCTCAACGACGGCGATCAGGAAGGCTCGAGCTGGTTCCAGATGACGGCGCGCAATGGCTTGCGCTGTTCGGCGGCAGTCGGCTTCCTGCACCCGGTCATGCATCGCGACAATCTCGTCGTCGAGACGCGTGCGATGACCACGAAAATTCTGTTCGAGGGCAAGCGTGCCGTCGGCGTCGAGTTCATTCAGAAGGGCGTCAAGCGCGTCGTCAAGGCGCGCAAGGAAGTCATTCTCGCAGCGGGCGCGGTGGAAAGCCCCAAGCTGCTCGAAATTTCCGGCATTGGTCAGGGCAAGGTGCTCAAGGAGATCGGAGTCGACGTGCTCCATGAGTTGCCCGGCGTCGGCGAGAACTTGCAGGATCATTACATGATCGGCTGCCAGGCGCGCCTCAAGGACGGCACGCCTTCGGTCAACAGCATGGCGAGCGGCCTGCCTTTGCTCGGCCAGATCGTGAAATATGGCCTCACCCGCAAGGGACTCCTGTCCTACGCCGTGGCCCATGGCTGCGCTTTCGTGCGCTCGCGCGAAGGGCTGGAGACGCCAGACATCCAGATCCACACCATGGCGGCCTCGATGGATCTCGAAGTACTCAACGCCAAGCAGCAGCTTGCGCTGGAGAAGGAGCCGGGCATGGCCTCCAATCCCTGCCAGGTGCGCCCGGAATCGCGAGGCCACATCCATGCCAAGTCGCCGGACGGCACTGTCGCGCCCAAGATCGTGCCCAATTATCTGGACGATCCGATCGATCAGCAGATGGCCGTCACCCAGCTCAAGCTCATCCGCAAGATCTGGCAGCAGCCGGCAATCGCCAAATATCTGGCCGGTCCCGATCCGTTCGGCGAGACGGACGACCAGATGTTCTTCTACGCGCAGGTCGCGGGCGGCACGCTCTATCATGCGGTCGGCACGGCGCGCATGGGCTCCGATCCCAAGGCGGTGGTGGACGCGCGCCTTCGCGTTCACGGCATTGATGGCCTGCGCGTGGTCGATGCCTCGGTCATGCCCAAGATCGTCTCTGGCAACACCAATGCGGCCGCCATCATGATCGGCGAAAAGGGCGCGCAGATGATCCTGGAAGACGCCAAGGCACTCGCACCAGCCTGACATCCGTCCTGCGAAAAAGGGGGCGGGGCCAAACGGCTCTGCCCCTTTTTCGTTCATGTGCGGGCATGGTCGATTCTGCTAATCAGCGGCAAGTTTCAGGAGATTCGCCGTGCGCAACATGATCAAGGCCGCCGCTTTCATCGCAGCATCGCTGCCTCTCGCCGCACCCGCGCTGGCGCATCCCAAGCTGCTGTCATCGACCCCCAAAGCGAATGGCAGCGCTAGCAACGTCAAACAGATCACGCTGACCTTCAGCGAAGGACTGGTCGCGCCTGTATCGGGCGCCGATCTCAATATGACGATGGCCAATGACGTCATGAGCGTGCCGGGCCTCACCACGGCGGTGGGCAAGGACGGCAAGACGCTGGTGGCGACCCTCGCCAAGCCTCTCCCCGCAGGCAAATACAGCCTCAACTGGCATGTCGTCTCGACTGACACGCACCGCATCACGGGCAAGCTCGCCTTCACCGTGCGCTGACCATGGCGGACGGGGCATGGGTCGCGGTCCGTTTCGCGCTCTATGCCGATCTCGGGCTGCTCTTCGGCCTGCCATTCTTCTTGTTGACGATGGGGCAGGGCGCGGAATTCTGGCGTCTGTTTCGTCTCGCGCGCGTCATCGCATTGCTGGCGGTGACGGGCCTTGCGCTGAGCCTGCTCGGTTTCGCGCTCCTTGCCGCGCAGATGAGCGGCGCGCCTCTCGGCCAGCTTGACCCGGCAATTGCGCAGGTGCTTCTCACACAAACGGCGTTGGGCTGGGCGCTGATCGTGCGGATCGCTGCGCTCATTCTGGCTTGCGGTGTCGCGCTGTTCATTCGCGATGGCGCGGCAAAGCGCTGGCTGCTCGCGGGTTGTGGCGGCCTCGCCGTGGCGACGCTGGCCTGGTCCGGCCATGGCGCGGCGGATGTGGGCGTGGAGGGCCTGCTGCATCTTGGCGGCGACATCGTCCATCTACTCGCGGCGGCCGCCTGGATGGGAGCGCTTGTCCTGTTGCTGGCTCTCGTTTCCCCGCGCGGGCCGGTGACGCGAGCGCGCGTCGAGATGGCGCATGATGCATTGGCGCGGTTCGGCAACGCCGGCACCGCCATTGTCGCGCTGATCGTCGCCACGGGCCTGCTCAACGGCGCCTTCATCGTCGGCATGGACGGGCTGATGACGCTTGGCGGCTCGCTTTACGGTCAACTCCTGCTCGCGAAGCTCCTGCTCTTCGCCGGGATGCTCGTCTGCGCGGCCCTCAACCGGTTCCGCCTGACGCCCGCCCTGCAAACCGCGCTCGACAGCGGGAATGAGCAAGCCGCGTTCGCGCTCCTGCGCCGCAGCGTTGCCATCGAGACAGCGCTGGCGATGCTTGTCCTCGCGCTCGTCGCTTGGCTTGGGACGCTTGAACCGCCGTTGTCTGGCATGTGAGTGAGTTCTGAGTCGAAAGCGTCTTGTCGCGCGCCTCAGCGCTTCCCCCGAGCGAGCGTAGGCATTAGGCCCCGCTTCATGTTCGACACCATCGCCCTGAAATCCGCATGACCGCCACTCATGATGTCATCATATTGGGCGCAGGCGCGGCTGGCCTGATGTGCGCGGCGGTGGCCGGGCAGCGGGGGCGGCGCGTGCTGCTGGTCGAACATGCCGACGAGCCGGGCAAAAAAATCCTCATTTCCGGCGGCGGACGCTGCAATTTCACCAATCTCGGCACGACCGGCGAGCGCTACCTCTCGCAGAACCCCCATTTCGCCAAGTCGGCGCTCAGCCGCTACACGCCGCAGGATTTCCTCGCGCTGGTCGAGCAACACGGCATCGCATGGCATGAGAAGACGCTTGGCCAGCTCTTCTGCGATGGCTCGGCGCGGCAGATTGTGGCCATGTTGCTGGCGGAATGCGCGAAGGGTTCAGTCGAAGTCGCCTGCAGCACGCCGCTGGGCGAGATCGGTCACAGCGATGGCCTGTTCCATGTGGCAGCAGGCACACGCAACCTATCCGCGCCGTCGCTGGTCATCGCCACCGGTGGCCCTGCGATTCCGAAAATGGGCGCGACTGGCTTTGCCTATGATCTCGCACGCCGCTTCGGGCTTAAGGTCGTCCAGCCACGGCCCGCGCTGGTGCCGCTGACCTTGAGCGGAGAGGACGCGCTGTTTCAGTCGCTTTCCGGCGTCTCGGCGGATGCCGTCGCGCGCTGCGGCAAGACGGCGTTTCGTGAAGCGGCCTTGTTCACCCATCGTGGCCTCTCCGGTCCGGCCATCCTCCAGATTTCCAGCTATTGGCAACATGGCGACCAGATCGGCATCGACTTCCTGCCCGACCGGCCCGCCGACTGGCTGCTCGCTGCCAAGCGCGCCGCGCCCAAGGCGATGCTCCGCCGCCTGTTGCGGGACGACTTGTCCGAGCGCCTCGCCGACACACTTTGTGCGCAACTCGGCATAGACGGCGAGCTTGGCAATCTGCCGGATCGCGCGCTGGCGGCGGCGCAGGCGCGGCTGGCCGACTGGCGCTTCACGCCCAATGGCAGCGAGGGCTATGCCAAGGCAGAAGTGGCTGCCGGGGGAATTAGCACCGCCGATCTCTCGTCCAAGACGATGGAGGCCCGCCGCGTGCCCGGCCTGTTCGCAATAGGAGAGGCGGTGGACGTGACCGGCTGGCTGGGCGGCTATAATTTCCAATGGGCCTGGGCCAGCGCAACTGCGGCGGGACAAGTGGCCTGACGGCAACGGCCTCTGGCTCGATTGATGATTTTGTCTACCGAAGCCTCAAAACCACTGGCCTGCTTCGGCAAAAGGCCATAACAATGCGGCAAAATAGATCAGCACATTTGGGAAGGGGAGCAAGGCTCATGAGGCACCACAGTCTCGCGTCGCGCATCAGCACATCGATTTCCGTCATCGCCGCCGTCGCGATGCTCGTTGGGCCCACAAGCGTGGCCGCGCAAAAGCCCCCCACCGACCTGACGGCGCTTCCCCCGGTGCCGACCGATTACACCCCCAAGAAGACGAGTTGGGGCGACTGGGATTTCACCGGCACCTGGCCGATTGAGAACATCCCTTCCACGCGCATCCTGTTCCAGCGCCAGAAGACCTATGGCAATCGCATCTGGCTCACCAAGGAAGAGCATGACAAGCGCATCGCCAATGCCGAGCGCTCGGACAAAGGCTATGACCCCAATGGCGGCCTGAATGCGGGCGGCACGCAGGGTCTTGCCGACTGGGTGAAGACCTCGCCTTATTCATGGCGCACCTCGATGCTGGTCAAGCCTGCTGACGGCCAATTGCCCGCGCTGACGCCCAAGGCCGAAGCGCTGTACAAGGCCGGTCGCTCAGGCTGGGTGCCGCGTCAGGAGTTCGACTGGGTCGACGATTTCGACTCATGGGATCGCTGCATCTCGCGCGGCTTCCCGGCCTCGATGTTCCCGTTCCGCTATAATTATGGCCAGCGCATCTGGCAGTCGCCCGGTTATGTCGTGATCGAGCTGGAAATGCTCGGCACGCGCGTCATTCCGCTCGACAACCGCCCGCACTGGCCCGGCCAGATCGAAGGCTGGATGGGCAATAGCCGCGCCCATTGGGAAGGCAAGACGCTCGTCATCGAGACGAGCAACATCAAGTCCGGCGACAGCGCGACGCACGACCCCCAGAAGCGCGCCGCTTCACCGGTCAACATGGCGACGCAGAATGTGCCGCCGTTCAACACGATCCCCACCAGCAATCGGGCAACGACAGTCGAGAGGCTGACCATGACCGGACCGAATTCGATCCTGTACGAAGTCACGTATAACGATCCGGAAGTGTTCACCGCGCCCTGGACTGCGCAGCTCGAGTGGAACCGCGACAGCAAGTACGAGATGCCCGAATATGCATGCCATGAGGGCGACGTGCAGGTCCGCAATTATATCACCGCCTCGCGCGCGCATCGCCGTGACGTGAAGGCAGGGGTGGCGCAGGCTATCGAGACCGATACGCGCGATCGCTTTGCACAGCAGTTCGACTTCGATCCGGTCGCACCTGTCGATCCGAACGCACCGCCGCCCGCGCCGCGCCGCCCGGAATGAGCTGAATAGGCGTCGCCCGCCTCGGTGTGGGCGACGCTTCTATTCTAGGCCGTGACGGCGATTTTCTCGAACGCCTGGGCCACCAGCGCCATCGAGCGCAGGCGGGCTGCGGGATCATAGACCGATCCGTGGACAATCACTTCGTCGACCTGCGTGCGCTTGATGAACAGGCCCAGCCCGTCGGCCACATCATCCACCGATCCGAAAGCGGCGCAGCGCAACACATTGTTGAGCATCGCGCGGATCGCGGGATCGAGACTGTCGCGATAGCCCTCGATCGGCGTCGGTAGCTTGCCCGGATTGCCTGTGCGCATCGCCACGAAATTCTGCTCCATCGAGCTGGCCAGAGTCCGGCCTTCGTCGCGCGTCTCGCCGGCAATCGCGTTGAACGCGGCGGCGGCATAAGGCTCACGCAAATGCTGGGACGGCCGGAAGTCGCGGCGGTAAACCATCAGCGCCTCGTCGAGCAGGTCGGGCGCGAAATGGCTGGCAAAAGCATAAGGCAGCCCAAGCGCGGCGGCGAGCTGTGCGCCGAACAGGCTGGAGCCGAGAATCCACATCTCCACCTGCGCACCGCGGCCCGGCACGGCGATCACGCCCAGATCGGGCTCGCCGGTGAAATGCGCGCGTAGCTCGACGACATTGCGGGGGAATTCCTCCGCCTCGCGATTATAGTCGCGGCGCAGCGCCCGCAGCACGCGGCCATCGGCACCGGGCGCGCGGCCCAGCCCCAGGTCGATCCGGCCGGGGAAGAGCGCGTCCAGCGTGCCGAACTGCTCGGCAATGACCATGGGGCTGTGATTGGGCAGCATGATGCCGCCCGCGCCGATGCGAATGCTTTTCGTCGCGCGCCCGGCCTCGGCGATGATCAGCGATGTCGCCGCCGCGGCGACGCCCGCCATGCCATGATGTTCGGCGACCCAGTAGCGATGATAGCCGCAGGCCTCGGCTTGCGCTGCGACCGAGCCGACCCGGGCAATGGCCTGCGCGGCTTCTTCGTCCTGACGGACATTCACGAGATCGAGGAAGCTTAGTTTTGTCATGGCGTGAAGATGGGAGCGCGGGTGTCGTGGCGCAAGCGCCTCAGGTGACGCGCCAGACCCAGAGCTTGATGCCGGCCGGATAACGCGCGCCCGAGCAGACGAAGATCGAGTTGTTCATCCATTCATATCGCCCCTTGGGCGCGATGAACTCGGGCACCGTGCGGAAATAATAGTCCGCCGGATCCACATCTTCGCCAGCAGCGAGCCGCGCCATCACGTCGGGCGGCCCATGGCGCAGGCCACGGTTGCGGATCTGGATGACGACGCCATCGTCGGTTTGCAGCGCGTAAAGCGCGTCGGCTACAGTGACACCGTCCGGCCGCGTAAGCTGAAAGTCCGCTGCATTACCGAGGAGCTTGCCCTTGATGAGCGGCCCTTCGACTCGCCCGCCCTCGAAGATCGGGATGATCCTGCGCGTACCGTCGATGGTGTTTCCAAGCGGGACGGGCGCGCCGAGATTGCCCTCGGCTTCATAGACGAATTCCAGACCGGGCTTGATCATGGCAGCATTCCTCTCCGTTGATTTCTTGGCGTTCGGGCCAGCGGCCGTCGCGATGCCGGGCATGGCGGCGAGGCCAGCGGCCGACAATATTGCCGTCAATGATGCTCTTCGGTCCAGTCCGTCCGTCATACTGTCACGCTCTCCTTCGCTAGCCCGATCTGGTCGGCATTTGCCCAATTGCCATGCAAGCCAAAGCGGAGCTGGAAGGGGACGCGGATTGTCGCGACCGGGCCCTTAGCAATGTCCAGCGCCTCGAAGATCAGCAGGTCGCTGCGATGCTCGTCGAGCCGGTTGCAGACCATCACGATCCAGCCGTCGCCCTCGGGTGCATCCTTGCTGCGCGGAATGAAGCATGGCTCCTGCAGCGAGGAAACATCGCCGCACCACCAGTGCTGCTCGGTCTTCGCCTCATGATCGATGAGGCACAGGCAGTTCATCAGGAAGCCGCCCGCGCTGCCGCCCTTGAGCGCCACCGGCCGCTTCATGTCCATCTCCAGGAACCAACCATAGCGATAGGGGAGGCCGGTCTTGCGATCATCGATGCGCGGGAATTCGCCCGCTGTCTCGGTCAGCCGCTCGATGCTGGCAAACTCATCGCTGTTCGACGCAAGATCGACGGTCCAGCGCGTTAGCTTGCTCATCGCCTGCATCGGATTGAACGGCGCGCCGTGCACATCCGGGAAGAAGGGGAACATGTTGTTCGCCGCTTCCGGCACGTCGATGCTGACCTTGGTGCCGTCCTGAAACGCATTCATCACATGGCTGGCGAAGCAATTATCGCGCTTGAACCAGCGAATATCCTCCTGACGGAGCTCGCCGCGGCGCGGGATGATGCCGAGATAGACGGGCAGCGTGGTGTCGAAGCCGAAATGGGGTTTGCCTTGCTCCAGCCGCTCCCAGCTGCCGATGCTCGGCACGATGTGCAGCACGAGATAATCGGGCGTGATGCCGAAGTCGTGCATCATGCAATAATAAGGCACCTTGAACCACGCCTCGCGGATCAGCTCGCTCTGCGGGTTGATCTCATAGAGCGTCACATCGTCGGTGCAGAGGCCCGAGGCTGCATAGCCGATAGCCACCATATTGCCCGTCACCGGATCGATCTTGGGGTGGGCGGTAAAGGTCTGGCCGGTCATCTTGCCGCCGAACTTCTCGAAGCCGAATGTCTCCATCGTCGCCGGGTCCATGGTGAGCGATGGGCTATCTTCCTTCATCGCCCAGAGCTTGCCGGCGTAAAGGAAGGCGTTGGTGTTCGCGGTCGAGCGAATCTTGCCTTTGACGGCCGGATCATCGGTCAGCGGATTGCGGTAATTGCCGAACAGCGCTTTGCCCGCTTCGTTCTCCAGCTTCCACTTGTCCGTCTTCGCCCAGCGCTGACGCACGTCGCACTGGCCGTCATGAATGTGGAAGCGCGTGATCATCCCGTCGCCGTTGAAGCTGATATCGTCGCCATGACGCGGCGGAAATTGCGGATCGGGCTGGACGCGAAAGAAGGCGCCATCCAGTCCGGCGGGGATGGTCCCGTCGTGCGCCAGGTTGGCAATGTCGCATTCGATCCCGGACGGGGCGTTGAAACCCGTGAAAGCCGGGGTTGCCGGATAATGTGCCATGGCTTGCTCCTCTCGCTCAGAATTGTATGCTACGCTTACGAAATCGGCAAAATCTTTGCGCTTGATCAAATGCGCGGACGGTCAAATGAGTGCGTTATCAAATTGGAGGTCGGACAGGGGCCTTGGGAGAGACTGAGTTGGACGCAGAGGAAAAGCAGGGTTCGGCGCTTTCGGCAAGTGCTGAACCGGCGACTGGACGCGCATCCGTGCCGCTCTCGAAGGGCAGCGAGGCGGAAGTTGGCGCGCTTGATGAAATTATCGGCTTCCACATCCGTCTGGCCCACGGTGCGACCTATCGCCATTTCACCGAGACCTTCGTCGAGCTGGGACTCACCCAGAAGATGGTGTCGGTGCTCTGGTTGATCGACGATCATCCGCATATCGCACAGGCCGACATCGGCCGGCGGCTCCAGATGGACCGCGCCACCACCATGGCGATTATCAACCGGCTCGAAGCGCGCGGCCTGCTCGTGCGCGGCGAATCCACGCGCGACCGCCGTCGCCAGACGCTGACGCATACCGATCTCGGTCATGCGGCGTTGCTTGAAGCCCGGCGATGCATTGACGAACATGAACAATGGGTGCGCTCGCGCTTCACGAAGCGTGAGGCGAATTTGCTCATAGAGCTCTTGCGCCGCATCCACGAATAGAAGACGTATCCGCGAGTCAGAATCGGCGCGTAAAGACGCCCGATCAATCAGGTATATTGGAGGGGACGACGAACATGGCTGCAACTGACCCACGCCAGATCATCGATGAAAGTGTCATGTCGGTGCGGCAATGGATCGTCGTGATCCTGATGGTATTTCTGAACGCGCTGGACGGCTTCGACGTGTTGTCGAGCGCCTTTGCTGCGCCGGGCATTTCCAAGGAATGGGGTGTGCCGCGCGATGCACTGGGCATCGTCCTGTCGGCAGAGCTCGTCGGCATGGGCTTCGGCTCGGTGCTGCTGGGCGGCCTTGCTGATCGCATGGGCCGCAAGCCCACGATGCTGATCTGTCTCGTGATCATGGCAGCGGGCATGTTCCTTGCCGGTCAGGCCGGTGAAGTGACCCCGCTCATCATCTGGCGCTTCCTCACGGGCCTCGGCATTGGCGGCATGCTCGCCGCGACCAATGCCGTGACCGCGGAAATGTCGAACCGCACCAACCGCAGCCTCTGCATGGCGCTCTATGTGATCGGCTACCCGCTGGGTGCCGTGATCGGCGGCATCATCGCCCAACAGTGGCTGCTGGTCGCCTTCGATTGGCGCGCAGTGTTCGATTTCGGTGCCGTTGTGACCGTGGTCATGATCCCGCTGGTCTACTTCCTCGTACCCGAGACGCCGGCCTTCTATGCTGCGACCCGGCCTGAAGGTGCAGTTGAGAAGATCAACAGGTCTTTGAAGACGCTGAAGCTGAAGTTGATCACCTCATTGCCTGCACAGCTGGCAAAGGCTGATCGGCCCAAGATCTCGGACATTCTGAGCAAGCCCGACCTGCGCAAGGTCACACTGCTGCTCGCCTTCGGCTATATGTGCCACACGATTACCTTCTACTATATCCTCAAATGGGCTGTGAAGATCGTGGCCGACTTCGGCTTCTCGGCGCCCGACGCTGCAAGCACGCTCACCTGGGCCAATGTCGGCGGCGCGCTTGGCGGCTTCCTGTTCGGCTTCGTGATGCGCAAGTTCGACATCAAGGGCCCGACGGCTGTGATGCTGATCCTCGGCTCGATTGCCGTGGCTGGCTTTGGCATTGCCAAGGAAACGCTGTGGGGCTGGCAGATGGCCACCTTCGCATGCGGTTTCTGCACCAATGCCGCGATCGTCGGCTATTATGCAGCCTTCGCGAAAGGCTTCCCGGCCCATGCCCGCGCCACCGGCACGGGCGTCGTGCTCGGCGTTGGCCGTCTGGGCGCGGCGGGTTCGCCCATCCTGGCGGGCTTCCTGTTCAAGGTGCTCGGCAATGAAAATCTGCTCGCCGTCTCGATCATCATGGCTGCAGGCTCGGTCTTCGCCATGATCCTGCTGCTCCTGCTGCCGATGCGGGATGCTGACGAGGACGCAATAGCCAAGACCAAGACAGCCTGAGCGAGGTCTCGGTTCCCGAAAGGGCTCTAAAAATGAAGGGGGCGGGCATGATGGCCCGCCCTTTTCGTTAGGGGAAGGTCGGCACGGCAACGATGGCTGGCGGCCGCTTCTCTGGCGCCGCGATAACGAAGCGGGCAGCGCACCATCGCAGTGCGGCCCATTGCGTCTCGGTATACCGCTGCCGTCGCGCGACGGATGATGCGGACATGGCGGAAGGCGGTCATGTAAAAGACGGTGATCTCACGACCATCGCCAGCCACGCGCGATTTCCAGTTCATCCAGCTTATTTCGGCATTGGGCCGGGAGCCGTGCTGGTCGCCAGCGCAACGAGCAATGCAATCATATGTTCAAATCGAGATGGAAGAAGCGGTTGAAACCACTGCCGCCAACATAGTCCCCAAAGACATCGCCCTCGATGAAGCCGCGCCGTTGATAAAGGCTCAGCGCCGCCTCGAATGCAGGACCAGTGCCGGTCTCCAGGCTGAGCCGCGTCATGCCGCGTGCCTTTGCCTGCGCGATGACATGCTCCAGCAGCGCCCGTGCGATGCCCTTGCGCAGATGATCGGGATGGGTGCGCATGGACTTCACTTCACCGGTCCCGTCCGGCAGTGCCTTGAGCGCGCCGATGCCGAGCACTTTCTCGCCGTCACGCAACGTCCAGACCGTCACCTCTGGCTTCAGCAGGCCGGAGAGATCGAGCGCAAACACAGTACCGGGCGGAGAAGCGGCATGCATACCGGCGAGATGGATGGCGAGCAGGTCGCGCGTCGCCGCGCTGGTCAGATCATCGACGATGATCGCCGTCATGGCACCACTTGGAGAATTTCGTCCGGGCGGGCGAGGGCGAACAGGCTCAGCCCCGCCGAGCGCGCGCGTGCCGCTGCCATGCTCGTCGGCACGGAGATGGTGACGAGCGTCGTGGCACCGGCTTTCACCGCTTTCTCGACAATCTCGTAGCTGCACCGCGCGGTCGAGAGGATGAAGCCGCCAGCGAGAGGCGTGTTCGTGCGCGCCATCGCGCCGATCAGCTTGTCGAGTGCATTATGGCGGCCGACGTCCTCGCGCACGCCAACGATGTCTCCATCCGCGCTGACGAACGCTGCCGCATGCATGCCGCCTGTGGCGCGGTTGCCCGGCTGATGCTCGCGCAGCCCTTCCAGCGCCTTGAAGATCGCCGCCGGGGCAATGGGCGCGTGATCCGCGACCGGGGGCAGGGGCTTGGCGATGACGTCCAGATTGTCGATGCCGCACAGGCCGCAACTCGATTCAGCGACGCGTGTGCGCACCCGCTCTTGAAGCTGCTCTACGGCCAGCGAAGTGATGGTTGCCCGCGCGACCCAGCCCTTGTCGGTCTCGGCGAGATCAATGTCCACGACGTCACCGACCGCGCCGGCCAGCCCTTCGGTGAGTGCAAAGCCCGTGACGAAATCCTCGAGGTCAGACGGGCTCGCCATCATGACCGCATAGGAAAGGCCGTTATATTCAAGAGCGACCGGGATTTCCGGAGCGAACGGACGATCGACCGGACGGGTCGAGCCATCCGGGCGGGTCGCCGTCAGCCCGTCGGCCGGGAGCATCAGGCCGCTTTGGCCGCCACGTCGGCTTCGACCCTGACCATGGCTTCGGCCGCGATCGGCACGAGCAGCGAGCGATCGCCAGCAAGCATCGTCGCCTTCATGCGCGGATCCCAGAACTTGATGATGTGCGTTGCGGCTTCCGTGACGGCTGCATCATGACCGCGCGCCTCAAGATTGCGCGCGATCTGATTGGCCATGTAGGCGAGGCGGGTAATGTCCATATGCCTTACTCCGCCGCCTGCACTTCGCTGACGATCCGGCGCGAACGGCGCGCCATTTCCTCATATTCTTCCTGCCAGTCGCTCGGACCATTGGAAGGCGCGATCTGCACCGCCGTCACCTTGTACTCGGGGCAGTTGGTCGCCCAGTCCGAATATTCGGTGGTGATGACGTTGGCCTGCGTCGTCGGGTGGTGGAAGGTCGTATAAACAACGCCCGGCGCCACGCGATCGGTGACCTGCACGCGCAGGGTCGTCTCGCCCGCGCGGCTGGTGAGGCGCGCCCAGTCGCCATCCTTCATGCCGCGATCTTCGGCATCGATCGGATGCATTTCCAGCAGATCCTCGGGATGCCAGGCGACATTGCCGGTGCGCCGTGTCTGCGCGCCAACATTATAGTGGCTGAGGATGCGGCCGGTGGTGAGCAGCAGCGGGAAGCGCGGGCCAGTCTTCTCGTCGGTCGGCACATAGTCGGTGACGACGAACTTGCCCTTGCCGCGCACGAAGCCGTTGACGTGCATGATCGGCGAGCCGTCCGGGAACTTCTCGTTCACCGGCCACTGCAGCGAGCCTTCGCGCTCGAGCCGCTCCCAGTTTACGCCCGTGAAGGTCGGCGTCAGGCGCGCAATCTCGTCCAGCACCTGGCTCGGATGCGTATAGGTCCAGCCCAGGTCGAGCGCATTGGCGAGCAGCTGGGTGATTTCCCAGTCGGCATAACCGTTGGCGGGCTCCATCACCTTGCGAACCGGCTGAATGCGCCGCTCGGCATTGGTGAACGTGCCGTCCTTCTCGAGGAAGGTCGAGCCGGGCAGGAAGATATGCGCATAGTTGGCGGTTTCGTTCAGGAACAGGTCCTGCACGATGACGCATTCCATGGCCTTGAGGCCGGCGGCGACGTGATGCGTATTGGGATCGGACTGGAGAATGTCCTCGCCCTGGATGTAGATCGCGCGGAACGTGCCATCGACGGCGGCGTCCAGCATGTTGGGGATGCGCAGGCCGGGCTCGGGATCGAGCGTGACGCCCCAATCATCCTCAAACAGCTTGCGGGTCGTCGCGTCCGAGATATGACGATAGCCGGAGAGCTCATGCGGGAAGCTGCCCATGTCGCAGGCGCCCTGCACGTTGTTCTGGCCGCGCAGCGGGTTCACGCCCACGCCGCGGCGACCGATATTGCCGGTCACCATGGCGAGGTTCGCAATGGCCAGCACGGTTGAGCTGCCCTGGCTATGCTCGGTAACGCCGAGGCCATAATAGATCGCGCCATTGCCGCCGGTTGCGAACAGGCGAGCCGCGCCGCGCAGATCGGCGGCTGGGACGCGGGTCACGGCTTCGAGGAATTCGGGCGAATGCTTGGGATCGGAAACGAAGTCTGCCCACTCGGCATATTCGTCGACGTCGCAGCGCTCCTTGATGAACGCTTCGGCGGCGAGGCCTTCCGTCACGATCACATGAGCGATTGCGGTCAGTACGGCGACATTGGTGCCGGGCTGGAGCGGAAGGTGAAAATCGGCTTCGATATGGGGCGAGCGCACCATGTCCGTGCGGCGCGGATCGATGACGATCAGCTTGGCACCCTGACGCAGGCGGCGCTTCATGCGGCTGGCGAACACCGGGTGTCCGTCAGTCGGGTTGGCGCCGATGATCAGGATCACGTCGCTGTCCATCACGCTGTCGAAATCCTGCGTGCCGGCGCTGGTGCCATAAGCCGTCGAGAGGCCGTAGCCGGTCGGCGAGTGACAGACGCGTGCGCAGGTATCGACATTGTTCGCGCCAAAGCCGGCACGGATCAGCTTCTGCACGAGGAAGGTTTCCTCGTTGGTGCAGCGCGAGGACGTGATGCCGCCCAGTGCGCGGGCGCCATGCTCGGCCTTGATGCGCTTCAGTTCGGATGCGGAATAGGCGATCGCCTCGTCCCAGCTCACCACCGTCCAGGGATCGTCCACGGACTTGCGGATCATCGGCTTGGTAATGCGGTCCTGATGGTTCGAATAGCCCCACGCGAAGCGGCCCTTGACGCAGCTATGGCCGCGATTGGCCTTGCCGTCCTTCCAGGGGACCATGCGCACGAGCTGCTCGCCGCGCATTTCGGCGCGGAAGGTGCAGCCAACGCCGCAATAAGCGCAGGTGGTGACGACGGCGCGCTCCGGCTTACCGATCTCCACCATCGACTTTTCCTGCAGCGTCGCAGTCGGGCAGGCCTGCACGCAGGCGCCGCACGAGACGCATTCGGAAGAAAGGAAATCGTCGCTGGCGAGGCCGGCCGAAACCTTCGAGCCAAAGCCGCGACCTTCGATGGTCAGTGCCAGCGTGCCCTGCACTTCGTCGCAAGCGCGCACGCAGCGCGAGCAGGCAATGCACTTGCTGGGGTCGAAGTCGAAATAGGGGTTCGAGATGTCGGTCGCGAGGCCGAGATGGTTCTCGCCGGAATAGCCGTAGCGCACGTCGCGCAGGCCGACAGCCGCCGCATTATCCTGAAGCTCGCAGTCATTATTGTCCGAGCAGGTCAGGCAGTCGAGCGGGTGATCGGAGATGTACAGCTCCATGACGCCCTTGCGCAGCTTCTGCAGGCGCGGGGTCTGGGTGTGCACGACCATGCCGTCGCCCACAGGCGTGGTGCAGCTTGCCGGTGTGCCGCGCGCGCCCTCGATCTCGACGAGGCAAAGACGGCAGGAGCCGAAGCTCTTCACGCTGTCCGTCGCGCATAATTTGGGGATCGAACCGCCGCTTTCGGAGGCAGCGCGCATCACGCTGGTGCCTTCGGGCACCGTGATAGCGCGGCCGTCGATGGTCAGCGTGACCAGCTTCTCCGATGTGGACGCGGGAGTGCCGAAGTCGGCTTGCGGTTCATAGCCCATGGCGTTCTACTCTCTCGAGGTCAGCAGCAGTGTTGATATTAACAGGATTACGCGACAATTTCACCGGCCGCGCGGAAATTTGCTCGGCAAAGGCGCGCATCGAATGCTTGCCATTGCCTGACATGATCTCATCCAGCGCACCGGAACAGCGCGCTGGCCAAAGCCCGACGACGGGCTGCGCTTCCAGATAGGCAGGCGCGGGCCAGAGCGTATCGGCGAGATTGTCGGGCAGGGCGACGCTATCGACGCCACTGGTCAGCACCTCGTCATAGCCCCGCTCGCGCGCCGCTTCGAAAGCGCCGGCAATGCCGCCCAGCGGTCCGCAATCAGGCTGTGGCCAATCGGGAACGCAGTCATGTGCGCTATCGTTCCGGCCGACCACGACGACCTTGTCGCAATAGGGCTCAAGCGCCGTCACTGCGCGGTCGATCAGGCGCTTGCCTTCCAGCAGTGCCAGCGCCTTGTCGCTGCCGAAGCGCGACGACTTGCCGCCAGCCAGCACGGCGCCGAGCCGGCGCTTGCGCGTCGGTCCTGCACCGAGAAGGCCGACGCAGCAGCTCATTCGGCAGGCTCGATCACGCGCGCGCCAAAATCTTCCGGCCAGTGCTTGAGCGCGCTCATGACCGGATAAGGCGTGAAGCCGCCCAGCGCGCAGAGCGAACCGAACTTCATGGTCTCGCACAGATCTTCGAGGAGGATGATCTCATCCTCAAGGCTGCGCTCGTCCTTGGGTGCATTGTGCATCTGGGGCAGTGCTTCAACAGCGTCTCGATCACGTGGCACGCGGTCGAGAATGCGGTCGATCAGTTCGCGTCCGCGCGTCGAGCCGATGCGGCAGGGGGTGCATTTGCCGCAGCTTTCCACTGCACAAAATTCCATCGCGAAGCGCGCCATGCCGGCCATGTCAGCCGTATCGTCAAACACCGTGATGCCGCCATGGCCGATCAGCGCATCGACGGCCGAGAAGGCCTCATAGTCGAACGGAATGTCGAACTGTTCCGGGTGGAGATAGGCGCCCAGCGGACCACCGACCTGCACGCCCTTGAGCGGACGGCCGCTTGCCGTGCCGCCGCCAATCTCGTTGACCAGCTGGCCGAGCGAAATGCCGAATGCGGTCTCATAGAGTCCGCCCTGCTTCACATTGCCGGCAATCTGGATGGGCATCGTGCCGCGCGAACGGCCCATGCCAAAGTCGGCATAGCTCTTTGCGCCTTCAGACAGGATGTACGGCACAGCCGCGAGGCTCAGCACATTGTTGACGATCGTCGGGCGACCGAACAGGCCAACCAGCGCCGGAATAGGCGGCTTGGCGCGCACTTCGCCGCGCTTGCCTTCCAGGCTGTTGAGCAGCGAGGTCTCTTCGCCGCACACATAAGCGCCAGCGCCCGTGCGCACTTCGAGCACGAACGGCGCAACGATATGCGCGCTCAGCTTGATCGCGGTCTGGAGCTTGGCGATGGCGTGAGGATATTCCGAGCGGCAATAGATGTAGCCGCGCGTCGCGCCCGCTGCGAAGCCGGCAATTGCCATGCCTTCGATGAGCATGAAGGGATCGCCCTCCATGACCATGCGGTCAGCGAATGTGGCGCTGTCGCCTTCGTCAGCATTGCAGACGATATATTTCTGGTCGCCCTTGGCCGCAGCGACGGTGCGCCACTTGATGCCGGTCGGGAAGCCTGCGCCACCGCGGCCGCGCAGGCCGGATGCCAGCACTTCCTCAACAGTCGCTTCGGCGCCGATCTCCTTGGCGCGAGCGAGGCCTTTCCAGCCGCCGGTCGCCTCGTAATCCTCAAGGCTCGTCGGCCGCGTCTTGCCGGCGCGCGCAAAGGTCAGGCGCTGTTGGTTGGCGATCCAGGGATGCTCGGCGATCACGCCGATGGCGAGCGGCGAACTGCCGTCGATGATTGCGGAAACGTCGGCGAGCGAGGCGGGGCCAAAGCCCTTGCCGTCAATCTCGACCAGCGGCTCAAGCCACTGCATGCCCCAGCTGGAGACGCGCTCGACCACATGGCCAGCCTTCTCGAAAGCTGCAGCGACGGCATTGGCGCCACAGGCAATTGCCAGCGCGTCGTCAGAAATGCGCACCACAGCCATCAGGCCATCTCCTCGATCAGCGCAACGAGCTTCTTCTCGTCGAGCCGCGCAAACACGTCCTTGCCGATCATCGCATTGGGGCCGACGGTGCACAGGCCCAGGCAATAGATGGTTTCGATCTCGACACGGCCAGCCGCAGCAGCTTCTGCGCCCGCGACCAGCGCCTCGACGCCACGCGCCTTGCAGGCTTCGGCGCGGCACAGTTTCAGCACCGGATGCGGCGCCTTTTCGGCGGTATAGTCATGATAGAAGCTGACCACGCCATGCACTTCGGCGCGGGAGAGGTTGAGCGTCTTGGCGATATGACGCTTGGCGTCCTCGTCGACACAGCCGAACTCGTCCTGGACGTCATGCAAAATCGGAAGAAGCGGGCCTTCGCGGTGACTGTGAGACGCAATGATCTCGTCCAGCCTGTTGGCCTTGGCATCATTCATGCGCACGCGTCTCCCAAGCTCTTTGGCTGTCTAAATTCGTATGTCTTACTGCATATTTTTTGCACCGCTGGCAAGCGTAAACCGTCGCTTGTGCGCGGTTGCGTTCATCGCATCCGTTCAGGAAATGCAGTCAGTTATTGCGCAGCAAAAAGGGAGCGTCAGTCGTTCCTGCGGCCGAAGGTGCGCGGACCGGGAACGAAGGATGCAGGCCGCGCCATATGTGGCTGGGCAAGGAGTGAGCCGGTCGGGCTGGGTGCGGCAACGGGCCGAAGCAGGTCGAGTGTCTCGGCAAAACAGCCGCGCAGCATGGCCACTTCGCTGGCAACCTCGCTCGGTGCTTTATGCTCTTCGAGGCATCGGCGCGCCGTCTGCTCGATCACTTCGGCAAGCTCGGCGAGACGTTGGGCGCCGAACTGGCGCGACTCGCCCTTGAGCGTGTGGGCCGGGATGACCATGGCAGCCGCATTCTCGCCGGCAAGCGCCTGCTCGATCAGCGCGATCGATTTCGCGCCGTCCTCTTCATAATAGACGAGAATCCGGGCCAGGCCGGTTCCCAGCATCTTGCGCGCCTCATCGAGTTCGGCTTCGACCACGACGGGCAGCGAATAATAATAAGACATGGGGCTAGCACCTGAACCAAATACTACACGCTGTGTCAGTCCGCTTATGACAATCTGCGGTAAAGGTGGGCTTAACGGCCGAGCTTTTGCAAATGAAAGCGGCTGTGATTTCCTTCATCCGTTTGGACGAGGCTCCAGTCATTGCTGGCCGCCAGCGCAGGCACGTCGATGAGCGCGACCGGATCGTCAGCGAGAAGAATGATTTCGCCGGTCTCACGCATCGCCCGCGCGGCCCGCAGCACAGGCCACGGGCATTTGAGGCCGCGCGCGTCGATAATCGGCGTGTCCGCCTCAGCGCTTCTTTGTGTCAAAGGGGTTGCTCGCCGTGCGCAGGTTGAGCCGCACCGGCACTGCGCCAAAGCCCAGTTCCTTGCGGATGCCATTGACCAGATAGCGGCTGTAGCTCTGCGGCAGTTCATCGAGGCGCGTGCCGAAGATGACGAACGTGGGCGGGCGCACGCGGGCCTGCGTGATGTAGCGCAGCTTGATGCGTCGGCCACCCGGTGCCGGGGGCGGATTGGCCTCAAGCGCGACGTCGAACCAGCGATTGAGCGCGCTAGTTGAGACGCGCTGCGACCAGGCGAGCCGCGTATCGAACGCCGCCTGCAGCAGGTCGTTAATGCCTTTGCCGGTCGCGCCCGAGATGGTCAGCAGCGGCACGCCGCGGCATTGCGCCAGTCCTTCGTCGAGCGCCTTGCGCACGCCCTGATAGAGCGACGAGCCGTTTTCGGACACGTCCCACTTGTTGAGAGCGATGACGAGGGCGCGGCCCTCCTGAAGCACCTTGTCGGCAATTTTCAGGTCCTGCGCTTCCAGCCCAAGCGTCGCATCGAGCAGCAGCACGACCACTTCGGCGAAATCGATCGAATGGAGCGCATCGGCAACGCTGAGCTTCTCGAGCTTGTCCTGAACCTTGGCGCGCTTGCGCATACCGGCCGTGTCGATGAGGCGCACGTCGCGCTCGCGCCCTTCCGGGTTAGTCCATTTCCAGTCGATCGTGATGCTGTCACGGGTGATGCCCGCTTCCGGCCCGGTGATGAGCCGGTCCTCGCCAAGGATCTTGTTGATCAGCGTCGATTTGCCGGCATTGGGTCGCCCGACAATCGCCAGCTTGAGCGGCGCATTATCGTCCGGCTCTTCCTCGTCATTCTCAACGGGCGCGGCGTCTTCGTCCAACTCATCGCGCTCGATATGACCGCGCAGCGCCTGAAAGAGATCGGCAAGGCCCTGCCCATGTTCGGCAGAGAATGCGACTGGCTCGCCAAAGCCCAGCGCATAGCATTCCATGAGCCCCGCTTCAGCGGCTGAGCTTTCGGCCTTGTTGCCCATCAGCACGACCGGTGTGTCGCCAGCGCGGAGCCAGCGGGCGATATGCTCGTCGAGCGGCGTCAGGCCGACGCGCGCGTCGATTACGAACAGCGCGACATCGGCGCCTTGCACAGCCGCTTCGGTCTGCGCGCGCATCCGGCCGGGCAGAGTGAGCACGTCATGTTCTTCGAAACCGGCGGTGTCGACGATGCGGAACTTGAGTCCCAGCAGTTCGGCATCGGCCTCGCGCCGATCGCGAGTCACGCCGGGCATATCGTCGACCAGCGCCAGTCGCTT
>Ga0247738_10000227_pt1 | contig 23691 bp, 26 predicted proteins | sample UWRJL013104B2_FD_180936 | JGI IMG/M metagenome (GOLD analysis project Ga0247738, IMG submission 180936) | Plant litter microbial communities from Arlington Agricultural Research Station in Wisconsin, United States - UWRJ-L013-104B-2 | ecosystem: Environmental > Terrestrial > Plant litter >...
AAGGAGGTCTGGACGTTCATCATCTGGACGATCTTCGCCGGCTACATCCACGCCCGCGCGACGCGCGGCTGGCGCGGCTCACGGTCGGCCTGGCTCGCGATCATCGGGTTCAGTGCCGTCGTCTTCAACTTCACGATCGTGAACCTGTTCTTCAAGGGTCTGCACGCCTACTCGGGGCTGTAAGCGCCCCGAAGCGTCCGGGTGGGGCTGACCTTCGCGGACGCTCACCCTACAAACGGTGAGCGAACCGCGGGGCACGGCCCAACGTGAGCGAACTAAGGGGCACGGCCCTCGGGCGAGCGGTTGACGGCGTCGGTCCTACACGAGCTCGTAGCAGCGCGCGAGGCGGTCGAGCCACCAGGCCTGCCGCTCGGGGGATGCCGCGTGCTCGGCGAGCAGCTCCGGCTCCGCCGTCACGCGGCGCACGCGCAGGCTCCCCCCGACGGGCACGAGCGTCTCCCGGGTGACGTCGTCGGCGAGCAGCGACGCCGTAGCGAGCCCGCAGTCGTACTCGAGCTGCGGCACAGCCGCCGCCAGGTGCAGGCCCATTGAGATCCCCACCGACGTGTCGAGTGCGCTCGACACCACCACGGGCAGGCCGGCGTCGGCGACGATGCGCAGCGCCGCCGTGATGCCGCCGAGCGGCTGGGCCTTGATGACGAGCAGGTCTGCCGCCCCCGCGCGCGCGACGGCGAGCGGGTCCGAGGCCTTGCGCACGCTCTCGTCCGCCGCGATGGGGATGCCCATGTACGCGACCCGCTCGCGCAGCTCGGCGAGCTCGTCCACGGTCTCGCACGGCTGCTCGACGTACTCCAGGTCGTACGGGGCGAGGGCGTGGATGGCGCGCTCGGCCTCATCGACGGTCCAGGCGCCGTTCGCGTCGACCCGCACGCGGCCGGCCGGGCCGAGGTACGCGCGCGCCGCCGCAACGCGGGCCACGTCATCCGCGAGCGTCTGGCCGGGGTCGGCCACCTTGACCTTGACGGTGCGGCAGCCCGGGAACCGGTCGAGCACCCCGGGCACCTCGCCCGGCGCCACGGCGGGCAGCGTCGCGTTCACGGCGACCTCGTCGCGGTGCAGCGGCGGAAGGATGCCCCAGCCGAAGTCGATCGTCGCGGCGAGCCACGCGGCCGCCTCGACATCGCCGTACTCGGTGAAAGGCGAGAACTCCGTCCATCCCGAGGGTCCCTCGAGCAGCACCGCCTCGCGCACCTCGATCCGGCGGAACCGCGACACGAGGGGCAGCGCGACGACGTGGGCGGTGCCCAGCAGGTCGGTGAGCGGAGGGAACATAGGACAAGTGTGGCGTTAGGGTGATTCGGTGACCAGTCCGGAGGAGCCCATCGCGCCCGACGACGCCCCGCCCCACGGCGAGGTGGAGCGCGTGCCCCTCAAGGTCGTGCCCATCTTCGTACAGCCGATCGTGGACGAGCCGGAGGTGGTGGTCGAGGATGACGACGACGATCTCGACCCCGCCGTAACGGCGGAGGACGAGCCGCGGCGGCGCACCCGCCTCGTGGGCATCGCGGCGGCACTGCTCGCCCTCGGCACCATCGGCGTGCACATCGCGGCGGTCGTCGTGTCGTCCGCGGGCGACTTCGCCGCGGGCGCCCAGCTCGGCTGGGTGGCCATCGGGCTCTCCGCCCTCGCCGTGCTCGTCGGCGTGATCGCCGCCATCATCGGCCGCGGCCGCGCCTGGGGCATCGTTGCCGCCCTCGTCGCGGTGCTCGCCAACCCCTACGTGCTCCTCACCGTGCTGCGGTTGCTCTCCGGGGCGCAGACCGCGTAGCTAGGCTGACGGTATGGCTGTCTCCGAACTGTTCGATGAGTCCCTCTGGCGCGACGTCGACGGGTTCGAGCACCTCACCGACATCACCTACCACCTCGACACGACCGGCCGTGTGGCGCGCATCGCCTTCGACCGGCCTGAGGTGCGCAACGCGTTCCGGCCGCACACCGTCGACGAGCTGTACCGCGCGCTCGACGATGCTCGCCAGAACCCGCGCGTGGGCGTGGTGCTGCTCACGGGCAACGGTCCGAGCGACAAGGACGGCGGCTGGGCGTTCTGCTCGGGCGGCGACCAGCGCATCCGCGGTCGCGCGGGGTACGAGTATCACGAGGGCGAGGTCTCCACGAGCTCGACCGGCAGTTCCAGCCGGCTGCACATCCTCGAGGTGCAGCGCCTCATCCGCTTCATGCCCAAGGTGGTCATCGCGGTCATCCCCGGCTGGGCGGCCGGCGGCGGCCACTCGCTGCACGTCGTGTGCGACCTGTCGATCGCCTCGCTCGAGCACGGCAAGTTCAAGCAGACCGACGCGGACGTCGGCTCGTTCGACGGCGGCTACGGCAGCGCGTACTTCGCCCGCCAGGTCGGGCAGAAGTTCGCGCGCGAGGTGTTTTTCCTCGCTCGCGAGTACAGCGCGCAGCGCGCCCTCGAGACGGGCGCGATCAACGCGGCGGTGCCGCACGCCGACCTGGAGAAGGTCGCCTACGAGTGGGCCCAGGAGATCCTCGGCAAGAGCCCCACGGCCATCCGGATGCTCAAATTCGCGTTCAACGCCGTCGACGACGGGATGGTCGGCCAGCAGGTGTTCGCGGGGGAGGCCACGCGCCTCGCCTACGGCACCGACGAGGCGGTCGAGGGCCGCGACGCCTTCCTGCAGAAGCGCGAGCCCGACTGGGGCCCGTACCCCTGGCAGTACTGACATGACGCGCGAGCTGCTGGTCGTCGACTCCCGGGACACCGTCGCCGTGGCGACGGCCCTGCGCGCGGCGCTCACGGCGGACGGGCCCGCCGTGTTCCCGCACGAGGGCACGCCCGCGAACGTGCCGGCCACGGTGGAGCAGCGCGTTGCCCTCGTCGTGGAGACGAGCGGTTCGACGAGCAGCCCGAAGCGGGTCGCCCTCGGCGCGGATGCCGTGCTCGCCAGCGCGGCGGCGGCGGAGTCCGCGCTCGGCGGCCCGGGGGACTGGGCGCTCGCGCTGCCGCTGCACTACATCGCGGGCATCAACGTCGTCGTGCGCGCGATCGCGAGCGACTCCGACTTCGTGGCCGACGAGGACGGGTTCGACGCCGCCCGGTTCATGGCATCCCTCGCGGGTGTCAGGTACACCTCGCTCGTGCCCGCGCAGCTCGCCAGACTCCTCGAGCTCGAGGACATCGACCCGCTGCGGCGCCTCGACCGCATCCTCGTGGGCGGTCAGGCGATGCCGATCCCGCTCGCCGCGCGCGCCCTCGAGGTGGGCCTCAACATCACGCGCACCTACGGGTCGAGCGAGACGAGCGGCGGGTGCGTGTGGGATGGCATCCCGCTCGGCAACACGGAGGCGCGCATCGTCGACGGCCGCATCGAACTCGCCGGCAGCGTGCTCGCGCACGGCTACCTCGACGACCCCGCGCGCACCGCCGCCGCGTTCGTGGAGCACGACGGCAAGCGCTGGTACCGCACGGACGACACCGGCCACCTCAATGACGGCGTGCTCACCGTCACGGGCCGCGTCGACGACGTGATCGTCTCCGGGGGCGTCAAAGTCTCCCTGGCCGAGGTCGAGGCCGCGGTGCGCGGGATGCCCGGGCTCGCCGCCGCCGTGGTTGTCGCCGCACCGCACCCGGAGTGGGGCGAGACGACCGTCGTCGTTACCGACGTGCCCGTGCTGCTGGAGGAGGTGCGGGATGCCGTGGGCCGCACGCTGGGCCGCGCGGCGGCCCCCACCCGCGTGGTCGTGGTGGCGGGTATCCCGCTGCTGCGCTCGGGCAAACCCGACCGGCTCAGCATCGCCACGATCGTGCGCCAGTAGACTGCCGCCGTGGCATCCCCCAAGCAGCAGCGCATCGACCCCAAGACCGTTCCCGCGCCGACGAAGAAGTCCGGTTCGAGCAAGAGCGGCCGCCCCGGCGGGCGACCGCCCGGTGCACCGGCCGTGCCCAAGCCCACCCTGCGCAGCTGGATCGGCGCGGCGCGACTGCAGACGCTGCCGCTCGCGATCGCGCCCGTGCTGCTCGGCACCGCGGTCGCCTACCGCCTCGACCATGAGGCGGGCGACACCGGCTGGCACTGGCTGCGTGCGCTGCTGTGCCTCGCCGTCGCCCTCGCCCTGCAGGTCGGCGTGAACTTCGCCAACGACTACTCCGACGGCGTGCGCGGCACCGACAAGCACCGCGTGGGCCCCGCCCGCCTCACCGCCTCCGGCGCCGTGCGGCCGCGCACCGTGCTCATCGTCGCGCTCGTATTCTTCGGCCTCGCCGCCGTGGCCGGCCTGGTTATCGTGATCCGCACCGAGCACTGGTGGCTTCTCGCGGTCGGCGCCGCCGCCATCGTCGCGGCCTGGTTCTACACGGGCGGCAAGCGGCCCTACGGCTACTACGGCCTCGGCGAGGTCTTCGTCTTCGTGTTCTTCGGCCTCGTCGCGACCGTCGGCACCACGTTCGTGCTCGCCGGAACGGTCTCGGCCGACGCCTGGCTCGCGGGCGTCGCGATCGGCCTCATCGCCTGCGCGGTGCTCATGGTCAACAACATCCGCGACCGTGAGCAAGACAAGGTCGCGGGCAAGCGCACGCTCGCCGTGCTGCTCGGCGACCGGGCGTCCCGCATCGTCTACGGCGTGCTGCTCCTGGCACCGTTCGGCATCCTCGCCGTGTTCACGGTCGTGTACGCGAACGCGTACCTGGTCTACTTCGCGCTGCTGGCGGCCATCCCCGCGGTCGGCATCACCATCAGCGCCAAGACGCCGGGCGAACTCATCCTCGCCCTGCGTCTCACGACGCTCGTGGCGCTGCTCTACGGCCTCGGCCTCGGGTGGGCGATCGCCTTCTAGCGGGGCATCCCCGGCTGGGCGTCTTCGGCCGCGCTGTCGGCATCGCCCGCGGGGCGGGCGCGGCGGGCGGCGATGTCCAGAGCAACGGCATCGCGCAGCGTGCCGAAGAAGATGTAGCCCACGCACAGCCCGATAACGGCGGCGATGATCGCTGACAGCCACCACGGCACGTTCGCGATCATGAGCAGCGCGAACACGACGGCGAAGACGCCGAGGCGCAGAAGGCTGTAGGCGACCCAAGGTTTCACCCTGCCAGTGTAGGCACGCGGGATGTGTGCAGGTTGCGCGCCTACAATTGGGCCATGGCCCGCCTGTTCGTGATCGTTCCCTTCATCGTTGTGGGGCTCTACGTCTTCGCGTTCGTCGACCTCGCCCTCACCGACAGGGCCCGCATCAGGACGTTCCCGAAGCTCACCTGGGCCTTCGTGATCCTGCTGCCCGTCATCGGGGCGGTGCTGTGGTTCATCTTCGGCAAGGAGCGGCTCGACCGTGGCGGCGAGCCCCGCACGGTCGCCCCCGACGACGACCCGTCGTTCTTGGCGAACCTGCGCCGCGACGAGGAGCACGAGGAGCGCATCCGGCGACTCGAGCAGGAACTCGCCGACCTCGACGATGACCCACCCAAAGACTGACTCACCGGCCACCGATTTCGCGGTGGCCCTGCTCGACGAGTTCATCGCAGCGGGCGTGCGCGATATCGTGCTGAGCCCCGGCTCGCGCTCCCAGGCCCTCGCGCTCGCGGCGGCGGAGTTCGAGCGCCTCGGTCTGGTTAGGCTGCGCGTGCGCATTGACGAGCGGGTTGCCGGATTCCTCGCACTCGGGCTCGCCGTCGAGACCGGCCTGCCCGTGCTCGTCATCACGACGTCGGGCACCGCGGTCGCCAACCTGCACCCCGCCGTGCTCGAGGCGCACCACTCGGGCGTTCCGCTCATCGTGCTCAGCGGTGACCGCCCCGACGAGCTGCGCGGCATCGGCAGCAACCAGACCACGCGGCAGCCCGGGATGTTCGGCGCGGCAGTGCAGCACAGCTGGGACGTCGGCGCCCCCACGGGTGAGGCGGGCGAGGCCGACGCGGCTCGGGAGCTCGCGCGCGACGCCGTCGCCGCCGTGGCCGCGGGCCCCGTGCACCTCAACCTCTCGTTCCGGGAGCCGCTGTCGGCGGCCATCCCCCCGCCCACCCCTGTCACTTCTCCGGAGGTTTCGGACGAAACACTCCCGGATCCGGTAACGGATGAGGTTGCCGATCAACTCCTCCGGAGAAGTGGTCACGTGGTGACGGCGGACGCGGGCACCATCGTCATCGCCGGCACGGGCGCGGGGGAGCGCGCCGAGGAGGTGGCGCGCGAGCTGAACGTGCCGCTCATCGCCGAGGTCTCCAGCGGCGCCCGCTTCGGGCCGCAGCTCGTCGTCGCCTATCGGCAGCTGCTGCGCGAGCCAGAGTTCGGCGGGGCCGTCACGCGCGCCATCGTGTTCGGGCACCCCACTCTCAGCCGCGAGGTGCCGGCGCTCCTGCAGCGGGAGGGGGTTGAGGTCGTCGTCGTGCGCGGTGCGTCGCCGGAGGACTACAACCCCGGGCACCGGGTCACCACCTTCGTCGACGGCGTGAGCGTCGAGGGCGAGCCGGCCCCGCGCGCGTGGCCGGGCCGCTGGGTCGCGGCGTCGCGCGCGCTCGCCACCTCAGACGACGTGGCCCCGGATGCCGCCGCCCCCGCGGGAGAGCACGCCAAGGCCGAACTGGCCGCCGTGCGCGCCCCCGTCACACGTCGCGCGCTCGCCGAGGCCGTGTGGCGGGCGACGTGGCCCCACGACCGGCTCGTGCTGGGGGCTTCCCGGCTCATCCGCGAACTGGACACTGCCGTCACGGGCAAGCGCATCACGGTGCACGCCAACCGGGGGCTCGCGGGCATCGACGGCACGATCGCGACGGGCCTGGGCATCGCGCTCGCCTCCCAGTCCGGCGGCGCGACCGGCACGACACGGGTTCTGCTGGGCGACCTCGCGCTGCTGCACGACGTGGGCGCGCTCCTGTTCGGTGTCGGTGAGGCGCGGCCGCGCATCCAGGTGATCGTCGGCAACGACAACGGCGGAACGATCTTCGACGGCCTCGAGGTCGCCGCGACCGCGGGTCCCGCGTTCGAGCGGGTGCTCCTCACGCCCCAGCAGGTCTCCGTCGAGCAGCTCGCCGCGGCCTACGGCTGGGACTACCTCCGCGTCGACACCCGCGGCCAGCTCGACCAGGCGCTCACGGCGTCCCTCGCACCGACCATCGTGGAAGTGCCGCTGCCTCGCTAGTTCGAGGCCGCGCTGTCGGGCCGCATCGGGTCGGACACTCATCGTTTGTAGGACACTTCTCGCGCATGCGCCGGTTCCTCCCACCGCCCTACACGCGGTGAGTGTCTCGGGGTGAGGCCGCTGGCCCGGAGAAGCATCCACCCGTAGCGTGGGGGGATGACCGCACTCACTCCCGTCGACGCCGACTTCGACCTCGCGAAGGTCGACACCTCCTCCACACCCGGAGCAGTTGACCGCAAGCACGCTGAGAAGGAGCTCAAGGGAAACCTCGACGAGCTGGGCACCCTGCAGGAGAAGCTGTACGCGGAGAGCAAGTTCGGCGGCACCCGCAGCGTGCTGCTCGTGCTGCAGGCGATGGACACGGCGGGCAAGGGCGGCATCGTGCGGCACGTGGTGGGCGGCGTCGACCCGCAGGGCGTGCACCTGCACGCGTTCAAAGCGCCCACCGACGAGGAGAAGGCGCACGACTTCCTGTGGCGCGTGCGCCGTCAGCTGCCCGAGGCTGGCCAGATCGGGGTCTTCGACCGGTCGCACTACGAGGACGTGCTCATCCACCGCGTGCGCGGCTTCTCGACTCCGGAGGCGATCGAGGAGCGCTACGGCATCATCGCCGACTTCGAGCGCGAGCTCGCGGAGCGCGGCACCACGATCATCAAGGTCATGCTGCACATCTCACCGGAGGAGCAGAAGGCGCGGCTGCAGGAGCGGCTCGACAACCCCGAGAAGCACTGGAAGTTCAACCCCGGCGATATCGACGAGCGCGAGCACTGGGAGGCCTACCAGGAGGCGTACCAGATCGCGCTCACCCGCACCTCGACGCGGGATGCTCCGTGGTACGTCGTTCCCGCTGACCACAAGTGGTACGCCCGCTGGGCGGTGCAGGGGCTGCTGCTGGATGCCCTGCGCGGACTGGCGCCCGAGTATCCCGGCGCAGACTACGACGTGGAGGAGCAGAAGCGGCGCCTCGCGGCCACCTAGCGACCGCACAGGTTCACGTCTTTGGTCGTGACACCCCAATCGACTGGAAGGCCAAATCGACTGTCTCGTCGACGGTGCGCCAATTGCTCACTCGTCCTAGATTCACCTGCTCATCGAAGAAGACCTGAAGCTCGTCTCCATCCGGGGCCGCCACAGTACCGAGAACCTTGCGGGTGATCGCGCCGGTGAGCATCCCAACGAAGAGAACGCGAGTTCTACCCGTGGCGTACCCGTTCACCTCTCGATAGCCGTTCTCATGTACGACGATCACGGGACTCCCGCTGCTGCCGGTAGTTGCACTGGCGTCCACTAGAAACTCTTCAGCCCCGTCAAACGCCAGATGAATTGGCGTGGCTGTGTGCCCGCGCCGCACCAGCGGGGTGCCGTGCTCACCGTCGATCAGGGACGCTGGATATCCCACAACTGTCACTGGTTCAACCGCGTCAAGAAGCTCGAGTTCCTCCGGGCTGGGAAAAATGTCGGTTCCGAGGGTTCGGAAGAACGGCGGGGTGCCAGAATCCAACAAACTCTGCATCTGTCGCCCAACGAACATGACCGAGACGTCTGCGGTCGGGTGATGAATCCACTGATCATTGGTGAAGTCCAGCGACACCGTGGTCCCGAGCTTGGGTTTGCCGTCCTCCATGGCGACCATAAAGGCGCTCCCCGATGTTGCATTCTCCACCAGGTGTTTCGCCGTAATCAGGAGCGGTGCCGTGCTCGCACCACTCCAACCTTCATAAAAGAATCCTGTGCCGGTAGAGATCTCGTCAGAATTGACAATCAGCATCGTGGTGCAGAACAGAAGGTTCATTCCCGGAAGGTCCAGATTCAAATTAGCTGCCATTGCCGAACCTTTCGTGTTCCCTCACCGGAAGGCCTCCACGATCGGGCGCAGCTTGAGGCCGGTCTCGGCGAGCTCGCGCGCGGGGTCGGACCCCGCGACGATCCCGGCGCCGGCGTAGGCGATGACCCGTTCGCCGTCGACCTGGGCGCACCGCAGCGCGACCGCCCACTCGCCGTCGCCGTTGCCGTCCACCCAGCCGACGGGCCCGGCGTAGCGGCCGCGGTCGAACGGCTCGAGCTCGGCGATCACGGCGAGCGCGACGCCGGTGGGTGTTCCCGCGACCGCGGCTGTGGGGTGCAGCACGGCGACGAGGTCGAGCGCTGTCGACCCGTTCGTGAGGATGCCCGTCACGTCGCTCGCGAGGTGCCACAGGTTCGGCAGCTTGAGCGAGTACGCGGCGGTCGAGGTGAGATCGGCGCTCACCGGGGCGAGCGCGGTGAGCACGCTGCGGATCGCGAACGAGTGCTCCTCCACGTCCTTGAGGGAGGCGGCGAGCGTCGCGGCGGCGGTCGCGTCGGCCATGGGGTCGGCCCCGCGGGCGGCGCTGCCCGCGAGCACGCGCGCGGTCACGGTGCCGCGGTGCGCGCGGACGAGCGTTTCCGGGCTCGACCCGAGCAGCCCCGCGACGCAGAACGTGAAGGTGTCCGGGTAGCTCGACGTGAGTCGGGCGAGAGGCAGGCGCAGGTCGGCATCGGCCGGGATGCTCGCCACGAGGTCGCGCGCGAGCACCACCTTGCGCGGCTCGCCGTCACGGATGCGGGTCACGGCGGCGGCCACCGCGGCACGGTAGCCCTCCGAGTTGAGCGCCCCGTCGGAGAAAGCGGCGGCGAACGGCTCGCCGGCGGGCTCCTCGGGCGGGGCGGCGCCGATGCGCGTGATCCAACTGGTGCCGTCGCGGCGCCCCAGGATCACCGACGGAACGATGAGCACGCTCGTGGCGGCCGAGGAGTCGGCGAACGCGAAACTGCCGAAGGCGACAAGGCCGGTGCCCGCGAGCCCGACGACATCGTGCACGGTCGACCGCTGCACGAGCGCCTGCCACGCGGCCGCGGCCTCCGTGATGCGGTGGGGGCCGGAGAACTCGAGACGCAGTGCCTCGCCCAGGCCGACGATGCCGTCGTCACCGCGGAGGAAGGCAAGGGGCCGACGCGAACCGAGCCGTGAGACCAGCGAACCGTGGTCGGCAGAGAGCTCCGTGCTCACGCTCAGCGCGGGAAGGGAAACCGCCGCGCCATCCACACTCCCAGTGTATGTTCACACGCCGGGCGGGCACCTCGCCGGCGGCGACCGTCAGGGCTCGTCGAGTACCGCGACGAGGCCGTTGAGCTGCAGCCGGGTGCTGCCGCGTCGTTCGCGGGCCGCGGCGGCGAGGCCCCCCTCGAGCTCGAGGGTGACGCTCACGCTCCCGTGGCGGTCCTGGTTCTCCATGCCGTCAGGCTACGGCCGAACTCCCGCCGCGGGCAGGATGACATTGTCGATGTTCGAGATGAGGAACTCGCGGTCGACGGGCTTGCGCAGCATGAGTGTGCGGTACGCGACCATGGAGGGCCCGATGGTGCACAGCAGCTCGATGTCGACGCTCGCCGCGATCTCGCCGCGGTCGATGGAGCGCTGGAAGAGGATGCGATTGGCGATCGCCCGCGGCTCGATGAGGGCCTGGCGCGCTGTCTCGGCGAGTTCCGGGTTGCCGGCGAGCATCGACACGATTCCCGCCATGACCTTCATCTTGCGCTCGGCGTCGCGGATGCTCGGCGGCTTGATGAGGGCGATGAGGTCTCCGCGCAGTGTTCCCGTGTCGGGGAGGTCGTCGTAGTCGATGTCGTTGCTCTTCATGCACGCGACGGCGTCGAGCACCAGTTCGGGCTTGGACGCCCAGCGGCGGTAGAGCGTGGCCTTGCCCGCCTTGGCGCGGGCGGCAACCATGTCGATGGTCATGCCGTCGTAGCCGGTCTCGGCGAGCACGTCGAGTGCAGCATCGAGAATCTCGCCATCCCGACTGGGGTCGCGCTTGCGGCCGAGCTTGGTCGCAGGTTCAACGAGGTCGGTCTGCGTCATTGCACCGCCCCTTTCCTGTTGTGTTCATGTTACCCAAGGATGAATTACTGAACTCTGTATATCCGGAACTCCACAGTACCGTATATAGTGGCCGTCATGTCTGAAACCGCCGCGCCCGCGACCGACAACCGTCGCTGGCTCACCCTCATCGTCGTGGGCCTCGCCCAACTCATGGTCGTGCTCGACGCCACCGTCGTGAACATCGCCCTCCCGTCCGCCCAGGCCGACCTCGGATTCTCCGACGGCAGCCGCCAGTGGATCATCACCGCCTACTCCCTCGCGTTCGCGAGCCTGCTGCTTCTCGGCGGCCGGCTCTCCGACCTCATGGGCCGCAAGCGCGCCTTCGTCATCGGCCTCATCGGCTTCGCCATCGCCTCGGCGCTCGGCGGGCTGGCCGGCTCGTTCGAACTGCTCGTCGCGGCGCGCGCACTGCAGGGCGTGTTCGGCGCGCTCCTGGCCCCCACGGCGCTCGCCGTGCTCACCACCACGTTCGTGATCCCCAAGGAGCGCGCCCGTGCGTTCGGCGTCTTCGGCGCGATCGCCGGTGCGGGCGGCGCGGTGGGGCTGCTGCTCGGCGGCCTGCTCACCGAGGCGTTCGACTGGCGCTGGAACCTTTACATCAACGTCTTCATCGCGGCGATCGCGCTCATCGGCGCGCTCATTTTCGTGCCCACCGTGGCCCGCACCGGCCCGCGCCCGAAGCTCGACGTGCCCGGCACGATCCTGGTCTCGGGTGCGCTCTTCGGCCTCGTCTACGGGTTCTCGAACGCGGAGACCGACGGGTGGGACTCCCCGCTGACCTGGGGCATGCTCGCGGGCGCCGTCGTGCTGCTCGTGGCCTTCGTGCTCTGGCAGCGGCGGGCCGCGCATCCGCTGCTCCCGCTGGCGATCGTGCTCGACCGCAACCGCGGAGCCGCCTACAGCTCCGTGCTGATCGCGGGCGCCGGAATGTTCGGCATCTTCCTGTTCGTGACCTACTACCTGCAGGCCACCCTCGGGTACTCGCCGATCCAGACCGGCGTCTCGTTCCTGCCCATGATCGGGATGCTCGTGATCGCAGCCCAGCTGGGCACGAACTTCCTCGTGCCGCGCTTCGGGCCCAAGGTCATGGTTCCCGCGGGAATGGTGCTCGGAGTGGTCGGGATGCTGCTGCTCACGCGTCTCGACGCCGACAGCACCTACGTGGGCAGCATCCTGCTGCCGCTCATGGTGATCGGCACCGCGATGGGCACGATCATGCCCGCCTCGATGCAGACCGCCACGCTCGGCGTCGACCGCCAGTTCGCGGGCGTGGCCTCCGCGATGGTCAACACGAGCCAGCAGGTGGGCGGTTCGATCGGCACGGCGCTGCTCAACACCCTCGCGGCGACCGCGGCCACCGACTACCTCGCCTCGCACACCCCGCTCACCGCGGCGGTCGGCGTGGAGGCCGCGATCGCGAGCTACTCCACGGCCTACCTGTGGGGCGCCGGGTTCTTCGCCGTCGGCGCCGTGCTCTCGGTGCTGCTGTTCCGCCGCCGCGGCCAGGGCCTCTCACTGGCCAACGCGCACCTGCCGGCCGCGGAGCCGGTGCTCGCGCACTAGAACCCGCTCAGACGTGGTCCCGCCAGCTGTGGCGGGCCCGCCACCCGAGCGCAGCGCGGATCTTCGCGGTCGAGGTGAGCGAGGTCGTGATCCCGAGGTCTCCCCGGGTCTCGACCTCGCCGAACACCTCGGCCACGAGCTCCGCGTTCGGGCGCGTCATGACGGTGTCGGCGGCGAAGACGTTGAACACCTCGAAGCCGGGGTGCCCGGCCTCCAGCGCGAGCCTGATCGCCTCGGCACCGTCGCGCGCGTCGATGTAGCCCCACAGGTTCCACTTGCGCAGGGTCGCATCGGCGTCGAAGGCGGGGAAGCCGGCGTAGTCGGCCACGTCCATGACGTTCGAGAACCGCAGCGCGGTGATGCTGAGCTCCGGGTCCCACCGGACGAGCTTGCGGGCGAGCTCCTCCTCGAGGTGCTTGACGAGGGAGTACGTCGACTCCGGGCGCGTGTCGTACTCCTCGTCGAGCGGCAGGTACGGCGGCGGGGTGTCGAACGGCAGGCCGAGCACGGTCTCGCTCGACGCGTACGCGATGGTGCGGATGCCCAGCCTCCTGCACGCCTGGAACACGTTGAAGGTCGCCGCCATGTTGTTGTGGAAGGTGGCCACATCCGACGCGATGCCCGGCGCGGGGATGGCGCCCAGGTGCGCGACCGCCTCGATGCCGTCGTGGCGGTCGTCGATGCCCGCCAGGGCGTCGATCACCTGACCGTAGTCGGTGAGGTCGACGCGCGTGAACGCGGAGCGATCGGGCCCGACCGCGTCGAGCACGGTCACCGCGTGCCCCGCCTCCCGCAGGTGCCGCACCGTTGCGGTGCCCAGTTTGCCGTTGCCGCCGGTCACTGCGATCTTCATGGGGTTCCTCTCGCCCGTCGTGAAGTCCACTCTCGTCCATCGCGCCGGGAATCCGTCGGCGCCGCGGGCGGTTGCAGCCACCATGGCCACTCAGATCGAACGACAGCGACCGCCCCGCATCGAGCTCACGGTCATCCGCACCCAGCGGCTCGCCCCCGAGATGGTGCGCGTGGTGCTGGGCGGGCCCGGCTTCGACGACTTCGTGACCAACGACTTCACCGACAAGTACGTGAAGCTCGTGTTCGGTGAGGTGACCCGCACCTACACGGTGCGCTCCGTTGACCCCGAGGCGCGCGAGATCGCGGTCGACTTCGTGGTGCACGGGGATTCCGGGATCGCCGCGCCCTGGGCCGCGGCGGCGCAGCCGGGAGACGTCCTCTCCCTCGCCGGACCGGGTGGGGGCTACGCCCCGGACCCGGCCGCGGACGCGCACATCTTCGCGGGCGACGCGTCGGCCCTGCCGGCCATCGCTGCCGCCCTCGAGGCGCTGCCGGCGACGGCTCGCGGGTTCGCGTTTCTCGAGGCCGAGAAGCAGGTGTTGGATGCCCCGGCCGGGGTCGAGGTGCACTGGATCGGCCCCGCCGCGGCGGACTACGACCCGACTCGACTCGCGGGTGCCGTCGCCGCCTCGAGCTGGCCGGACGGCGTCGTGCAGGTGTTCGTGCACGGCGAGCGCGAGTCGGTGAAGGCGCTGCGCCGGGTGCTCGCCGACCGCGGGGTGCCCCGCGAGCTTCTCTCCCTCTCCGGATACTGGGCCTTCGGCCGCACCGAAGACCGCTTCCAGGCCGAGAAGCGCGAGCCGATCGGCCGCATCGAGGACTAGTCGTCGAAATTGCATCATTGAGCGCGAAGTGCAATACTGCACTGTGTGACTGAGAGTGCAACTACGACGCGCGCGACCGAGCGCCGACAGGCGACCGCCGCGCGTCTCACCGCACTGTGCCGCCGGCTGACGGCCGAGCGGGGTCTGCACGGGTTCACCATCGAGGAGGTCTGCAGCGAGGTCGGCGTTTCGCGCCGGACGTTCTTCAACTACTTCCCCTCGAAGGAAGACGCGGTCTTCGGCGTCGACGAGGCCGACGAGCTGCGACGCTTCATCGACGACTTTCTCGCGCGCGGCTCGCACGGCTGGGGCGCCGTCGTCGACGACCTCATCGAATTGGTGGGCCACTACGCCGAATTCGCCGGCCTGACCGCCGCGGACCACCTCGAGTTCATGACCGTGCTCGGTCGCGAGCCGAAGCTGCTGGCCCGCTTCATCGGGCTGAGCCGCGAGCGCGACCAGCAGTTGCTCGGCCTCGTGGCGCAGCGTGAGGGTGTCAGCATCGACCATCCGCTGGCGCAGGCCTCCGTCACCCTCATCACGGCGGTGCTGCGCTCCGTCGGCGACCGCCTCACCGATCCCCGCGTCGCCGAGAACTTCGGCCCCACACTCCACGAGACCCTCGCCGCCATGCGGGAGGTTCTCGCACCTTCAGCCCGAAAGGCACAACCATGAGCACCGCGACCACCAAGGGGCCCCTGCTCCTGACCAAGCGAAGGATCTGGATCATCTTCGCGGCCCTCATCGCGGGCATGCTGCTCTCCAGCCTCGACCAGACCATCGTCTCCACGGCGATGCCCACGATCGTCGGCCAGCTCGGCGGCGTGGAGCATCAGGTCTGGCTCACGACGGCCTACCTGCTGGCGACGACGATCGTCATGCCCGTGTACGGCAAGTTCGGCGACGTGCTCGGCCGGCGCAGGCTGTTCCTCGTGGCGATCGCCCTGTTCACGATCGCGTCGATCGGATGCGCGTTCGCCACCGACTTCACCCAGCTCATCCTCTGGCGCGCGGTGCAGGGCCTCGGCGGCGGCGGGCTCATGATCCTCTCGCAGGCGATCATCGCCGACATCGTCCCCGCCTCCGAGCGCGGCAAGTACCTCGGTCCGCTCGGCGCGGTCTTCGGCCTCTCCGCCGTGGGCGGCCCTCTGCTCGGCGGCTTCTTCGTCGACCACCTCACCTGGCAGTGGGCGTTCTACATCAACATCCCCGTGGGCATCGCGGCGTTCGCGATCGCGTGGTTCACGCTCAAGCTGCCCAACAAGAAGGCCACCGCCCCCATCGACATCCTCGGGGTGCTCTTCCTCTCCGCATTCACGACGTGCCTCATCTTCTTCACCGATTTCGGCGGCGACGCCGAGTACGGCTTCGACGCCGTGCAGACCTGGCTGTTCGGTGGCGGCATGGTCATCGCCGCCCTGCTCTTCGTGCTCGTGGAGTCCCGGGCGAAAGACCCGATCATCCCGCTGTCGCTGTTCAAGAACCGCACGTTCATCAACGCGACCGCGATCGGGCTCACGCTCGGGCTCGGAATGTTCTCGGCGATCGGCTTCGTGCCCACCTTCCTGCAAATGTCGTCCGGCACGTCCGCGGCCGCCTCCGGCCTGCTCATGCTGCCCATGATGGTGGGGCTCATCGGAACCTCGATCGCCTCGGGCATCCTGATCACCCGCACGGGCAAGTACCGCATCTTCCCGGTGCTCGGCACGCTCGTCACGGGTGTCGCGATGGTCGCCATGACGACCCTCACCGCCGACACACCGGTCTGGCTGATCTGCGTCTTCCTGTTCGTATTCGGCGCGGGCCTCGGCCTCATCATGCAGGTGGTCGTGCTCGTCGCCCAGAACTCGGTCGACCCGTCGATGATCGGAACCGCGACCAGCACGAACAACTACTTCCGCGAGGTGGGCGCCTCGCTCGGTGTCGCCGTGTTCGGCACGATCTTCACGACGCGCCTCACCGACAACCTCAAGGACGTCTTCGCGGGCGCAGGGGCGAGCCCCGCGGATGCCGCGAACGCGACCGCCACGCTCGATCCGCAGACGCTCGCCCAACTGCCGGACGTGCTGCGCGACGGGATCGTCACCGCGTACGCGGACGCGCTCGCCCCGGTGTTCTGGTACCTGCTGCCGTTCATCGCCATCGCGTTCGTGCTGTCGCTGTTCCTCAAGCAGATACCGCTCTCCGACGTCGCGGGGCTCGTGGCCCGCGGCGAGGCGGTCGGTGGCGACGAGGCCGAGGCGCTCGAGGCGGCGCAGCGCGAGGGCGCCGCGACCGAGCCCGTGGGGCGTCCCGGCGCCTAGGGGCGCGAGTCGACGAGCTCGCCGCCCACGGCGCCCTGCAACGCCTCGGCGTCGGCGTCGTTGAGGATCCAGTTGGGCCCGACGAGCAGCACGGCACCGCCGATGTCGGACGTGCCGCTCAGCACATTGTCGACGATGGCGTCTCGCGAGGCCTCGTCCGGGAAGATCTGCATGGTCGTGTCGCCATCGCAGTCGCCGGCCTCGAGCGCGCCGTCGACGTCGTGCTCGAACCACTCCTCGCACTCGCCGCCCGCGGCCTCGTACGCGGCCCTGAGGTCGAGGACGGTCGCGTAGCTGCCGTCAGCCGCGACAGGCTGCGGCTCGGACGCGGGCGCGCATCCCGTGAGGAGAGCCACGGCGAGGGTGGCGGTGGTCAGGGCGAGGGCGGTGCGCATGCCGTGATGCTATCGGGCGTTGACCCTGTCGGTTGCCGGGAGTACAGCTGGTGTCATGAACGATCTCGTGCAGACCTGGCTTGACCGCTACCTCGCCGCGTGGGTCTCGAACGACCCAGACGACATCCGCGCCCTGTTCACCCCCGACGCCACTTACGCGGGCTCGCCGTTCGACCCCGATCCGGCGGTCGGCATCGAGGCGATCGTCGCGTGGTGGCTGTCGAACCGCGACGAGTCCGACGACTGGACCTTCGAGGGCGCCCCGCTGGCTTACTCGGGCGGTATCGGCCTCGTGCAGGGCCGCACCGACTACCCGGGGGAGGATCGCGTCTACGCGAACCTGTGGGTCATCACGTTCGCGGAGGACGGGCGGGCCCGCTCGTTCGTGGAGTGGTGGATGCAGCCGACAAGCTGAGCTCCGTCGGTTGCGGTGACCACGCGAGGGCGCGGTGCACGGAGGCGACTGCGCTCGACCCCTCACCGACCGCCGCCGCCACGCGCTTCATCGAACCGCCCCGTACGTCGCCGGAGGCGAACACGAACGGCACGCTCGTCTCGAACGGCAGCGGGTCGCGCCCGATCGTGCCGAGCATCACCGCCGCCTCGGCGAGGGGCACGTCGGTGCCGGTGAGCACGAAGCCGTGCGCGTCGGTGGCGACCTCGCCGAGCCAGTCGGTGGAGGGCTCGGCGCCGATGAAGCAGAACATCCCCCGGCAGTCCACGACCTCGCCGGTGGAGAGGGTGACGCGCTCGAGCGCGGAGCCGCCCTGGATACCGGTCACCTGGGTCGACACGTGCAGCGTGATGTGCGGGTCGTCCGCGATGCGCTCGAGCAGGTAGTTCGACATGGTGGCGCCGACGCTGCCTCCGCGGACCACGAGGTGCACGGGGCATCCGTTCGTCGCCAGGAACAGCGCGGCCTGGCCCGCCGAATTCGCGCCGCCGACCACCACGACGGGCGAGCCGGCGACCTGCTTCACCTCGAGCGGGGTGGCCGCGTAGTAGATGCCGGCGCCCTCGAAGTCGGCCCAACGGTCGAGCGCGAGCGCGCGGTAGGTGGCCCCGGTCGCGACGATCACCGAGCGGGCGCGCACCCGGGAGCCGTCGCTGAGGGTGAGCGTGACGCCGTCGGCGGAGGGCTCGAGGGCGGTCGCCTCGCACGGGGCGAAGATCCGCACGCCGAACTTGAGCGCCTGCAGTTGCGCCTGCCCGATGAGGTCGGCCCCGCTCACGCCGTAGGGGAAGCCCAGGTAGTTCTCGATGCGCGAGGTCGCGGCGGCCTGCCCGCCGGGCGCGACCCTGTCCAGCAGCACCGTCGAGAGCCCCTCGGATGCCCCGTAGATGGCGGCGGCGAGGCCCGCGGGCCCCGCGCCCACGACCGCGAGGTCGACCGTGACATCCTCGGCCTCCGCGTACGCGAGCCCGAGCTTCTCGGCGAGGATGCCCGGCGTCGCGCGCGGGATCGGCTCGCCCTGCACGAACACCACGGGCAGGTCGTCCGGCCCGATCCCGTGGCCGGTGAGCTCCTCGTCGTCCTGCACGTCGTGCCAGGTGTGGGCCAGCTCGAGCCGCGCCGCGTAGGTACGCAGGGCCAGCACCTCGCGGGAGCGGGCCGCCCCCACGATCTTGAGCGTGAGGGCGGCGGGCCCGCGGGCGAGGGATTCGCGCCGCTGCCAGAGCGTGCGCAGCAGCAGGTCGCCCAGTTCGTCGTCCTCGGCCATCACCCGGCGGATCGCCTGCCGGTCGAGCCTCAGCATCCTGCCGGGCTCGGTGACGCGCGCGGTGAGGAACGCGCGCTGACCGCTCAGCACGCCGAGCTCGCCCACGAACACTCGGTCGCCCAGCGACGCGACGACCGTCTCCTCGAACCACTGGTTGGCGGGGCGGAAGATGTCCACCCACCCGGTGTCGACGAGCACGAGCGGGTACCACTGCTCGCCCGCGACGAAGAGCAGGTCGCCGGCGGACGGGTGAAACTCGACGCCGAACTTCTCGAGCCGCTGCCACTGCTCGTCGGTGAGGGTCGGGCCGATCGCGCGCGTCTGTCTGGTCACCCGTCCATCGTGTCGCGTGGCGCGGTCGAGCGCTACGCCCGGTGCCTACGCTTCGGCGGGCTCGGCTGTGAGCATGAGGCCCGCTGCCGTGAACGAGGCCTCGAGCTCGGCGAGCCAACGGTCGTTGATCGAGGAGGCGACGCCCGTCGCGTAGGTGATGACGATGGGGATGCGCGCGTCGAGCCACACCTGGATCGGGGCGCTCGCTCCCGCGATGATGTTCAGCGCGAACGCCTGGCGCTCGCGCAGGGCCCGGGTCACGACGATGTGCAGGTGCTCGAGCGTGCGGTCGGGTAGCGCGATGGGCGGCTGGGTGTCGCTGTACTTGAGTGTTCCCACGACGACAAGGATGCCCGATGTCCGCTGTGAAGTGGCAGGTATTACGCGAACGCCCTCAGCGCGCACACGCGCGTGGCGCGGACTACCGTGAGGGTATGAGCAGGACAGCACCCCACCGCGCGGCCATGGAGCGCCGCATCATCACGGCCGTGCGCGTCACGCTGTCTTCCGGGGGCGGGCTGGACGAGAGGCTCGTCGCCGACGTCTGCGAGCAGGTCGGCGTGCATCCCCACGCGTTCCGGCTCATGTTCCCCACGGACGACGACCTCCTCGACGCGGTTCACGCGGTGCTGGTGGACGAGTGCGCCGCGCGCCTGCGCGCCGGGGTCGACCGCTTCGACGCCTCCGGCGCCGAGACCACGTACAGCGACGCGGCCCGCGCGCTCGCCGAGGCCTGGCCGCTCGACAAGGGCGGGATGATCATCCGGGCCGAGCGCCGCGTGCGCGCGCTCGCCGGGAAGGCGGATGGGCGCATGGTCGCGCAGTCGGAGCGCCAGTTCGTGGGCGTGCTCGTCGATGTGCTCACCGACCTCATGGCGAAGATCGGCCGCACGTTCTCGTGGACGCCCGCGCTCGCCGTGCGCGTGATCCTCGACACCTACGAGCGGTCGTTCGAGGCGTGGATCCTCGACGGCAACCCCGAGCTCGAGTTTCACGATTCGCCGTACATCCGGCGCACGCTGCCCACGCTGCTCGAGGAGCTGAGCCGCGCCGCCTAGCTGCCGAGCACGACGTCGACGAGGCGCTCGATGCCGTCGGCATCCGCGGGCGAGCGGCTGAGCGCTCGCAGCAGCACGGCGCCGATGAGCGCTTCGCCGATCTCGTCGAGGGGGGCATCCGCCCGCAGCTGACCGGCGTCGATCGCCGTTTGGAGTCGCTCGGTGAGCGATGAGGCCGCGCCCAGGCTCTCGTGCAGGCGGCGCCCGATCTCGACGTTCTCGGTGGCCGCGGCGATGAGCGAGCGCACGAGGGCGTCACCGCCGGGCGCCGCCATGACCCGGTGAATGTCGCTGAGCCACTGCACGAGGTCGTCACGAAGAACGCCGCCGGTGGGGATGCTCAGCCGCTCGGGCATGAGCCGCCCCTCGAGCAGGCAGTCGGAGACGAGGGCGCCCTTCGACGGCCACCAGCGGTAGATCGTCTGCTTCGCGACCCCGGCCTCGGCGGCGACGCCCTCCATCGTGAGGTGGTCGTAGCCCCGCTCCGCGAACAGGCGCGCGGTCGCCTCGAGGATCGCTACCCGGGCCGCCTCACTGCGCACCGGACCGCCGCGGTGGTCGGACATCCTCACATCTTATGTTCACTTTCGTAGACGAGACGTTGCGTATGATCAAGCGTTCGTAGCGAGAGGATTCCCGTTGGCCGAGTTGCTGTACCGCCTGGGCAAGTTCGCCTCCCGTCGCGCCGGGATCGTCATCGGTGCCTGGCTGCTCGTGCTCGCCATTGCCGTCGGCGGATTCCTCATCGGCTTCACGGGGCTGTCGACGAGCTTCGACGTTCCGGGCACCGCCTCCGGGAAGGTCATCGAAGACCTGCAGGAGAAGCTGCCGGACTTCAGTGGCGCGTCGGGAACCGTCATCTTCTCCACCGAGGACGGCTCGGAGCTCAGCGCTGACCAGCGCGCCGCGATCAGCGCCCTCGTCGACGACGCCTCGGGCCTCGACGACGTCGCCCGCGTGGTCGATCCCTTCGCCTCGCAGCAGGAGCGCGACGACCAGGCGCAGCAGATCGCCGACGGCCGCACCCAGATCACCGACGGCATCGCTCAGCTCGACGCCGCGCAGGGGCAGCTCGACCAGGGCCGAGCGCAACTGGAGGCTGCGGGTCTCGGCACCGCGCAGCTCGACGCGCAACAGGCCCAGCTCGATGACGGCCGCGCGGAACTGGAGGAGCAGAGCGCGAAGCTCGAGATCGGCGCGGAGCTCATGGACCTCGCGAGCGGGATCGGCCTCGTCTCCGACGACGGCTCCACCGCCGTCGTCAACGTGGCGTTCACCGAGCCGCGGCTCGAGCTGCCCGAAGAGGCGAAGCAGGGCGTCATCGAGCACTTCGAATCCGAGCCCATCGACGGCGTCGACGTGGCCTTCTCCACCGACATCGCCCAGGGCGTTCCGCAGCTGTTCGGCATCGGCGAGGCGATCGGCCTGCTGTTCGCCGGCGTCGTGCTCATCGTGCTGCTCGGCTCGCTGCTCGCGGCCGTCATGCCCATCCTCACCGCCGTGTTCGGCCTCGGGGTCGGAGTGCTCGCGGTGCTGTCGTTCTCCGGCGTGGTGCAGATGGCCTCCGTGACCGTCGTGCTCGGCGTCATGCTCGGGCTCGCGGTGGGCATCGACTACTCGCTCTTCATCATCAACCGGCACCGCAAGCAGCTGATCCAGGGCGCCGAGGTGCGGGAATCCATCGGCCTCGCCAACGGCACGGCCGGCAACGCCGTGGTCTTCGCCGGGTTCACGGTGGTCATCGCCCTGCTCGCGCTCAACGTCACGGGCATCCCGTTCCTCGGGCTCATGGGCACCGCGGGCGCGGTGTGCGTGATCGTCGCCGTGCTCATCGCCATCACCCTGACTCCCGCGCTGCTGGGATTGTTCGGGCAGCGGGTGCTCAGCAGGCGCGCGCGGGCGAAGATCGGTCACGAGCGCCACCGCGTGGCCTCGGCCCCGCCCGTGCGCGCGATGTCGACCGTGCGCGCCGTGGTCACCGCGCTCGTCAGCATCGTCGTGCTGCTCACCATCGCGATCCCCGCGCTCTCGATGCGCGTCGGCCTGCCGGACGGCTCGTCCGAGCCCGTCGAGTCGGCGTCGTACCGGGCCTTCACCCTCACCGAGGACGAGTTCGGCGCGGGTGCGACGGGCCCGCTCCTGGTCACCGCGACCCTGCCCGCCGGCCTGGATGACGACGAGGTGCTGCAGCAGCAGCTGATCATCGCGACGGCCATCTCCGACCTGCCCGACGTGACCGCGGTCGCACCCATCGCGGTCTCCGACGACTCGCTGCTCGCCGCGTTCCAAGTCGTGCCCGCCGAGGGGCCCAACAGCCTCACGACCGAGCAGCTCGTGCGCGACCTGCGCGACCTCCCCCCGATCGCCGACGGGATCACGCTGGGCGTCGCCGGCCAGGCCGCCATCAACATCGATATCTCCGAGGGGCTGTCGGCGATCCTGCCGATCTACCTCGTCGTGGTCGTCGGCCTGTCGCTGCTCATCATGATCCTCGTGTTCCGCTCGCTGCTCGTGCCGCTCATCGCGACGGGCGGATTCATCCTGTCGCTGTTCGCCACCTACGGTGCCATCGTCGCGGTGTTCCAGTGGGGCTGGTTCGCCGACATCATCGGCCTGCACAGCACGGGGCCGATCCTGAGCTTCCTGCCGGTCATCCTCGTGGGAATCCTGTTCGGGCTCGCCATGGACTACCAGCTCTTCCTCGCGTCGGGGATGCGCGAGGCGTACGTGCACGGGGCGAGCGCCCGCGTCGCCGTCGTGCAGGGGTTCCGTGCCGGCCGCTCGGTCGTGATCGCGGCGGCGCTCATCATGGTCTCCGTCTTCGGCGGGTTCGTGTTCTCCGAGTCGACCATGATCCGCTCGATCGGCTTCGGGCTTGCCGGCGGCGTGCTGCTCGACGCGTTCATCGTGCGCATGCTGCTCATGCCGGCCCTCATGCACCTGCTCGGCCGCTCGGCGTGGTGGCTGCCGGGGTGGCTCGACCGCATCCTGCCCAACGTCGATGTGGAGGGTGCAGCGCTCGAGCGCCGGCACCACGCCCCGACCCCCTAGTCAGAGCCCTGACCGGGGCGTACCGTCGCCCCCATGGCTAACGTTCTCGACAAACTGACAGAATCGGTGCCCTCGTGGGGCGCCAAACTCGCGTACGGCGACACGGCGGTGGTGAACGGGCAGGAGATCGTGCCGGTCGCCTTCGTCGCCTTCGGATTCGGCGGGGGTGAGGGCTCGGGCGAGATGCCGCCGACCGACGCCGTGCCCGTGAGCAAGGGTGAGGGAAGCGGCGGCGGGGGCGGCGGATACGCCCTGCCGATCGGCGCCTACGTCGGCAGCCCGGACGGCGGCGTGGTGTTCCGGGCGAACCCGGTGGCGCTGCTGGTCATCGCGGTGCCGCTGGTGTCAGCGCTCGGATGGGCGCTGTCGCGCATCATCCGCTCCGCCTCCTAAGTGGGTCGGGCCTGCCGAGACCTCCCGCGCGAGAGCGCCGGTGAGATCTCGACAGGCCCAACAGCCTGCGGGCCTCAGTTCTGCGGGAACCCCAGGTTGATGCCGCCGTGGCTCGGGTCGAGCCAGCGCGACGTGATGGCCTTCTCGCGCGTGAAGAACGCGACCGACTGCGGGCCGTAGGCCTTGGCGT
>Ga0247738_10000228_pt1 | contig 23558 bp, 12 predicted proteins | sample UWRJL013104B2_FD_180936 | JGI IMG/M metagenome (GOLD analysis project Ga0247738, IMG submission 180936) | Plant litter microbial communities from Arlington Agricultural Research Station in Wisconsin, United States - UWRJ-L013-104B-2 | ecosystem: Environmental > Terrestrial > Plant litter >...
AAATACAAAATAAGTGTTGTCATTGTTTTCCGTAATTGCAGTAAGCCTAATTTTACTGGCAAACGGAGAGCTGATCGGTTTCATTGTATAAAATGGATTTAGCTCTGTGTAGTTATTCTCGAAACGAAATATTTTATCTGTATCCGTTTCGTGATTATATGATATTAACAAAAAATCTCCTGTTGGGGTAACTGCTAACCTGGTTGATAAAAAATTGTAGCTGCTTATTCCTTTCAGTAATGTTAAATTTCCATCTTTATCAATTTTTTGAAATTTAATTGGATAATCCTTATCATTTGGCGATTGTCCTATAAAAGAGACCGTATTATCGGTGTTTATTACAAAATCGCTAACACTATATGGCGAAATAAAATCTGCTTTTATTTCACCTTCTTGTAACTTTTCTTTATCTTCTACAGTATCGCCAGAATTTGAATCTGAGCTACAGCTCCCCAATACCATAAAAAGCTGTAATACTGCTGCTAATAAAATTTTCTTTTTCATATCTATTTTTTTTAATTATTTATTACAATTATTTTTATAATCTTCCAAGACCTTTATCAGCCCTTCAAGTGTTTTAAAATCATAATTTTCAAATACAAACGAATCACATTTTAGATATTCGATTGCGTTTTTCTTTAATTTATCACTAGTTGATTTATTGGTATACAAACCTTTTTCCTGAGTTGGAATTTTTAGAATAAAATCTGATGGCAATAACGGATCAACCAATACCAAATAACCATTATCTTCATATAGAATTTTATAGAAACCTGAAAAATCAAAACTTAGAGAGTTCAGACTTCCTGCCGCTGCCAAAGTATTACCAACTATTTTTAATCCTAAATAACATTCCTCTTTCCCGGCTTTGTCAATACAAAATCTTACTCCGTTTTTTGATTTAAAGTTTTCTGTTTTTTCTCTACCTTTTTCGTTTGTAAACTTCAAAGTCACTGTTTTTCCGTAAGATGTCATGTCTGATGTTCCGCTAGAATATTCAGCTTTTATCGATTCAAATTCTGCTGTTATTGGTCCTGATTTTTTTTCTCCTTTTTCATTTATAACATATCCGTTCTGCTCATAAATATTGGCAGAATTTAAACGTTCTGTTTTTATTTTCTCATTAGAAGCCCTTTCCTGCTTCACAAATCTTTCCTGAACTTCAGCCATTCCCTGATGCTGCAGCGTATATCCGTTACCAACCAGAACCCTTACAATATTCATAGCAGTATTATCTTTGCTCATTTTATAACCTATTGGATTACCGTGGTTATCAAAAGCCGCTTTATATACCTTTTTATCAAAAGTGATGAGTTCCTGATTTAAAAATTTATCATAACCTGAGGTCATACCTGCTTTTGCAAACCATGTTGCTATTCGATAATTATCTAAATCAACCACTTCATATTGTAATTCTCCATTGGTCGCTGGAGATATTACCTTGATGTAACCAATTCTTTTATCAAGCGGATCCTGATTTTGTGCTTTTATACTGTAAATAGTACCTGCATCATCGATTGATAATTGATAGGTGTCTGCAATTTTATTTGCCTGATCGATCACATTTTGAACGCCAAGTCGTTTTGCAGAAATACCGGCGGATTCACTGTTTAAAAATTTTTCAATTTCTTGTTTATTTAACCCCTCAGCAGTAAAATAATTTCGATCTAATAGTTCGTAAATAATACTCCTGTCATAGTTAAACGCACTAAATTTTCTGCTCTTAAAATCCAGTTCATTAGATTTTCCTGTTGTTTCATCTTTAAGTTCAATCCACGGCAGTGTCAACGAAGGCTCATTAGGGACACTTTTTATTTCAGCAGTAACTGAATAACTTTTATCTAAATTGTAAATCTTAAAAATTGGCTTTTTACCTTCTATGTAAGCAACCGTTTTTTCATCGAGCTTTATTTCTCCTTTGTCAATTTTTATTTTTTGGGCGAAACTAAAAACAGTAGATAGTAATATTAATAGGGTTAAAAAATAATTTTTCATATGTAAATACTTTTAATTACGTTAATTTTAGACATAAGAATTATCGAGTCAATTGTTTAAATGACTTAGATTTATCTTAATTTAAGGTGTGGTATTATTGGGTATTCAAAGGATAATATCTTAGAAATAGTGCTCTAATTCTACTAAGTAATAAATCTAGATATCGCTTAACAAAACTAGGTTATCAAACATTGTCAAATTCTAATATCTCATAAAGTTTTGCTTCATATCCATTAATATTATTTTCTTGAAAAATATTTAGCAATTTTTCAGAAATTAAAGTCAGATTTTCAAAAGTAAATAGGTCATATTTTGGGAATTTATCAAGAAAATAAATTTTCTTTAGCATAAATGTCTTTGTAAAATCATTCATACTTTCCATTTTTTTTTCATAAAAAAAAGCCTCCGAATTAAAATAAAAATCAGATACATCATTGTATTGTCTTACAGTAAATTGAGATAAACTCATATCTATGTATTGAAAAATATTATCATAAGAGTGAAACCAATAATAATCTAATAATTTATTTTGCCACATAACTTCAATTGGGAAAAACTTATTATCAGGCAAGTTTTTACTTTCTAAAATAGTTTTCAAAGTTTCGTTTAATACCAAACCATAAGAAACTCCAATCCGTTCAATAATATCAGTAGGAATTGCACTATCATTAATAATGATTTTGTATTTGGGAATTTTATCCGGTATAATACTAATCTTTGGAAGAAACGTACTGAACGGAGAAAAAAATTCTGATTCTTCTGACAAATCCGTCTGCGGATAAAATCCTATTTTATTTATATCGGTTGATGTTGTTAATGTATAATATCTCATAATTAATAACTCTCTACTTGGCGATCATCTGTCTCCGTAAAACATCCAAAAAAATCCCTTGTTTTAAAATATTTCATATTTTTTAATCGCAAAAGAATATCACAAATCCATTCCTAAATCTTCTCTAAAGAACTCTACAAATGTTTTTTTTGTGTCAAAAACTTCACTTGTAACATGATCAATTTCGACAACTGTGGGATTAGATTTTGATAAATCGAAACCAATAAAATCTCCGCCAAAACTATTTCCAAATAAAACAATGTTTTCATCAACATCATAAATATTTTCCAAACCAATTTCATAAAAATCAAATACAAAATTTTTAATTTCATATTGCGAATTCCTAAATTGTCCTCCTCCAATTTCTTTAAGAAAATCTATAAATTCTTCAGGTATGTTATTCCTGAATTTCTTTATCTCTAAAACTTCTTTTTCAGAAATAATATCTCTATTGTCTTCTAAAAGATTATTTTTTTTCAAATAATCTATTTCTTTTTTATATTTCATAACTTTTTATTTAAATAATTCTCTTGCCGGTGAACCTGCTCCATGAATTCCTCCTTGATGTTCATCTGGAAATTTTGCAGGATGCGCCCCCGCTACCGCACGAATCCTTTCGTGTGGTACGTTCTACTTAAACATCAAACATTCTAAAAACAACTATATCATCTACCAAACCTTTCTGTCCTGAATAATCAATTGCACTACTATACACATAATCTTCTGCTTTATAAACCAAGCCTTCTTCAACTGGATTATTATGTACATAATCTATTTTTTGCTGAATAACTTTATTGCTCCAAAGTTCAATTGGCTTATTATCATGTCTCCAAAATTGATAATGTTTTACATTAGAACTTTTTTCTGCCTCTTTTTTAAAGAAATCTAACAAGAATTCTTTCCTACTTTCTCTTGGATTTTCTTGTATGCTTTTTACGATAGATTGACTTGTAAACCTCTTTAAATCTCCTATCAATAATTCAGGATTTTGCCCTTTTATACTTCTAAAAACCAAATGAACATGATTGGTCATAATACACCACGCATGAATTTCTAAACCCTTATTTTTTTGACAATATTCTAAACTTTCCAAAAACAAATCTTTATACTCGTTTCTGGTAAATACATCAAGCCAACCCACAACAGCAAAACTGATAAAATACAAACCTTCTGGATTATGAAACTTGTAATTTCTACTCATAATTATCTTTATTCTTTACATTTAACTTGATTTCTTAACAGCCACACGAAAGGATTCGTGCGGGAGCGGGGGAAACCAACTTCCAACATAAATTCTTCTATTTTTTTTGCATCTACTAACATATCTTCCTCAGTTTCTCCACCTTTTAAAAAACTGTTAGTATGAGCAAAGTGCAGACTTTCATAATTAAACCAAAAATTATCATTTGTAACTCTATCAGCCGGTCTGCTTAAACCAAATAAGTCTACAAGTTGCTCATAAATATCTTCAACAGAATTAAATCTTTTTTTTACTAAAAATTCTGGTTGTTGTATTGGCCAGTAATTTGCAAATGACAACATAAAATGTTCAAAGCCATTTTCGTATTGCTTTACAAAACCAAACCACCTACTCTTTTTATATTTATACCCTCGTTCTAAAAAAATAGGACTCAAATACGTTATTATTATTTCTGTTGCTTCGTTTTGGTTCATATTTCCTAATTGTTTTTAAATTTAGTAAATATTTGAATCCTTAAATCCTTTATTATCTAAATTATATTTCAAAGAACAACTCTGTTTTAAGAGAACAGAAAACTCATTTCAAATCACTTAAAAAATCATAAAAAACACTTCTAACATCTATTTTTCTCTACTAAATCTTTCGATCCAACCATTTTCTATAATAGGCTCAGATTTTAACATCTCACTTATTTCTATTAAGTTTACTTGTTTATCCTCTTCTTCGTAAATAATTTTAAAATTCTCTTTTTCTTCAAAAATATTTAGGAAATCAAATAAAGCCCCTTGTAAAATCTCTTTAGTATAATTTTCCATTTCATTTTTTTGAATAACAGACATTTCACTAAATAAATTTTTATAATCTTCTGTTTTTGATAAGTCTTCTATAGAGTTTTTGATAAACCTATATTGATTATCAAATACTTGATTAATTAAAATTTTTCCAAATTCATCTAAAATTTCCTGATTATTTTTCATTGTATATTATTTTTTAGTTTACTCCATTCCAAGGTATATTTTTTATTTCTGTAACTCCATTAATTTTTATTTCTTCAAGAGATTTAACGACCCAACCTGTTGCTATATCTTCTGGAATACCAACATTCTTCATCGCTTTAATTTCTATATCTGCCATATCTTCTATTCCCATTTTCTTTAATGGATTAGCTTTTTTCCAAGCTGTATATAAGCTGCTTTGTTGTCCTGTTATTTTTGCATGAATATTTTGTGGAATACCATCATTTACCGTTTTCCAAACACTTTCTAAAGCTGATGGCTTTACACTAAAAGCTTTTTTATAATCATATTCCGTTGCATTTTCAAAAGCCTTTTTCGCTAATGGATGATGCCCCCCTACTTTACTGTATTCTCCAGTATCTTCAAGTACATATTTTGCTTTTTGTTTTAACTTATTAAGTGTTTCGTCTAGATTTTTAACAAATACTTTTCTTAACCCTTCTGCTGCTTCTTTTTCAATTTTTTCTCCGACTTCCTTGGTTCCCTTTTCCAGAGCATCATCTCCTTTAGTAATAAAGCTACCAGCCATCACCATACTCACAACAGCTACGCCATCTTTGGCTATTTCATGATGACCTAAATAAGCTTTATCAGTAAAGTTGTATTTGCTAATTTTATCCTTAACAGCATCTTCTGCCATCAAATAGACAGAACTTGGTGTAATGTTTTTAACTGCTGTCCAAATGCCTGTTCTTACCTCTTCTTTTGTGCCTACATCGTATGCTAATTTAATCAATTGCGGATAATCTGACACTATCCCAATTGCTCCGTCTGAAACACCGGTTAAAGTTGGAGGCAGATGAATGGTTGAATTTTTAAATCCTTCATTATCCTGATTCCAGTAATTTTCTGGCAAGGCAGCGCTTTCCCAAACATTAGAGCCTAAATCACAAATGGTACCCATCCATTCCTGGCCGTTCATTTCTTTTACATAAAAACCTCCGCCATCATCTGTGGTTTCAAAAAATGGTTTGCTTTTATCTTTGTTTAAACCGCCTAGCTCATTAATTTTTTCAGTTGCTAAATCACTTATCTGTTTCTCAATAGCGGCTTTCTGGCTTTTTGTTTTTACATTGCCTTCTCCTTTAAGTTCAGCTTCGACCGTATATTTACCTGTTATAGCATTTTGATAAATTTTTAAAACTGCTTTCTTACTTTTGGACTCTATTGCTGTTATATAGTTTCCTATTTCTTCTTCAGGCTTCACATCGCATCCTGTAGTCGTTATAGTTTCAACCAACCCATCACTGCTCTTATATACTAAATCTTCAATTTGACCAGAAAAATTATTATTAACACTTATATTCTTAGTGCTAAGTTGTATATCTTGTTTTAGAATTCGATATTCACTTTTTTCAGTATCTATGGGAATCAAACTGATTATATAAACGGCATATTTTCCTGCTCCACTATATTTAAATCCAGCATCTGAATAAGAAATTAGTTGTCCTTTATCCTTAACCCATGATTTGTTTAAAGCTTTGAAATAACCATTAAAATATTTTTGATTTAAAGCAAAATTTGAGGTATCATACCAATGAAATCCATCGGGAGTTTTAAAAGAAAATAATGCTCCATTTCGATAACGTTGCGGCTGATCACAAGTAAATATAATTTGCGTTCCTTTTGGTAGTTTGATTAATTTATTCGACGGTGTCAAGAAATACCCCTCGTCCTTAAGAACAAAATCCTTATCGACTTTCTGCCCACTTGCCTGGCTCTGAAATGCGTACAACTTAAAGGCAGGATCATTAATTTGTTTCCAATCCAGATGGTTTAAGACTGTTCCTGAACTATTGTCCATTAAGAAATCTGTACTTGATTCTGAAGTTTTATACTGCTCAGAAGGATGTTCTAATTTGAAGATTCCGTGACCTAACTCATGCGCGGGTGTTTTTTCATTTGCTGAATTAAACACGTACCCAAACTGTCCGTTGAGTCGCATATAACCCTGAATATTAGCACTGGAAGCTTTGTCAGTTATAAATAAAACATAACTATTAGCTGGGCCATGGTAGAGATTATTTATTGCTTGCTGTTCTGAACTATAGGTCGAGGTAAGTGTATTTTTTTGAGTCTGGATTTTATCTACAGTATCCGGAACTACACTATCGATTTTTAATCTGTTTTCCTTAGTAAAATTAATTTTTACCCCTACCTTATTATAAATTGCCTGAGTATTCGAGATAATCGCATCGAGCTTATTTTGCAAAATTTCATAAGTAGGCACTAAAGCCACATTTACTTCCTTTGGTGAAATATGAACCAAAATAAATGCTCCAATAACCTTCCATTTATCCCCTTGTTTTATAGTGGCTAAGATTTGTTCTTCGGCGTAAGTCAGTCTTCCTTTTACAGTTAAAGTGAAAATTTTGCCATTCCTAACAAAATCAATTTTAGCACCGCTTTCTGTTTTAAAAACGATACTGTCTAGTTTTATAGCAGTATCGGCAAGACTAATTGTTGCTAAAACAGTATCCAAATTTCCGTTTACAACTGCCTTATAGGGCAAAGCAACATTACCTGCTTTTTTGTATAACTTATCTAGAGCAGAAGACTTGTCATTGGGTGCTGCATCAAAAGCATATTTACTTTTAGCTCCATTTTTTGTATCTTCATTGTTCGAAAAAACAATACTGATTCCTTTTGCTGTAAACTCAGTTACCTGACCATTTTTATCTACACCATCTGTATTTGCTGCGGTTGATTTTCCGCCAACTGCAGGTTCAGCTCCTTCATTGCTGCCATTTCCATCCTTGTCTACGGTATAAATTTTTCCCGTACCGTCTATAATTATGGTATCTTTCCCTCCTGGTATGGTTATTTGTTCTCCATTTTTACCATTTACTACGAGATTACCGTTGGCATCGACAACAATTTTATCAATCTCAAACGGAACTTCTTCTTTTATTTTCCCACTTGCTCCTTCGCCTGTAAAATCTTCTACATTGACAACGTTTTTCCAATCGGGATTGTAACTAGTCTCAACAACACCACTAATCAATTGATAATCTGTATTGATTGTAATGTTGCTAAATTCAACTGCAATTTTGGTATCTGCCAGATAAGGCACAATAATATATCCTTTGCCAGAATAAGGACTATTTTCTCCTTTCAATTCTAAAACTGTTACAGGAAAATCGCCTGCCGTGAAAGTTTCACTCTGAATTAAATTGGTAAGTGTTTTTTGGTTTTGTATATTGATTTTAGGGATAATACCACAATTGTAAGCAGGAACTCCGTTGGTTTGTGTTGGCGTTGTAAATGTGCTGATTTCTGAGTAAGTAAAGGACTGAACTCCTTCGGTTGCAGGATCACAACTTGAACCAACCCTGAACTGATAGGTTACTCCCGGCTCTAAATTGGTAATTAAACTTTGGGTGTTTAAACTATTGGTCGAAAACCATTGTGCATTTCTTACATCCTGCTTTTTGTATTGAAGCTGATATTTGGTATGCTCAGGAATTCCCTGCCAGGTTATTTTAACGCTCGTTGGTCCTTGGGCCTCACTTAACAAAAAGGTTGGCGAAGCACAGGAAGCAGTATACTTAAACGAATATATTTCGCTGTAACCATCGTTTTTAAATATTGCGTTTTCTGAAAGCCCGGTTGTTGATATTGCCCTTACACGCCATGCATAACGCATGCCCGGAGTCAGTATGGGCATACTTAAATTATACAGCATAGCAGTACTAAAAACTGTTTCCTCATATAGAAGCGGTGCCATTTGAAACGCAAACTGTGGGTCTAATGTTGGGTCAATGAGTTGCTTTAATTCGAACTTATACGAAACGTTAGTTGCATTCATCTGGCGTGGTGTCCAGGTAAACATAATATTCGAAAAATCACTCGCTGCTATTTGTTCATTTTTTTGCGGTGTGTTTAATAACGGCGGATCATTTAATATAAGATAAATACTGGCACAGCTTTTCTGCGATATTTTTTGATTGGTGATGTAGTCATACATTTCAAAACAAAAATCATACATCCCATCAGGCAGAGGATTTGCATATTGTGAAGCAGTTATTCCCTGCAGGTTCTCTAACCTGAACAATGCTGAAATATCAGAGTTTGTTAAAGTTTGAAATTCACCTCCATTGATAAAAATGGGCCTTTGTCCTGTTATATAGTCACTGCTTCTTATGTTAACTCCATTGCCTTGTATGTATAATTTTAAGCGTACTTGTCTTTGCGATATTGTGACATCGGTAGGATTAATAAGCAATTGGAATTTGGTATCCATGCTAGTCGCGTAGTCGGATATTTTGACACTGTACGGACTTTTAAAAACAGGCGTTAACTGAACAGGAAATAATTGGGCATAAGCCCCCCAGCCCCCGAAGGGGGAGCATTGTGTGAGTAGAATAAATAAGAATGTATATTTTAAAAACTTTTTCATTTTTAATAGATGATAATTTTTTTAACCATTGTTTGTTGTTCTGTTTCCAGTACCAAAATATACATGCCGGATTGTAGTGAAGTATTAAAATCAACTTCGTAGTTTTTCCTGCCTGAATCTTTTTTCTGTGTAGTAAACTCTCCGGTTGTAGAAAACAGTCTTAAATTGACGGCGCTGTTATTTTCTAGATTAATAATGGCTTTGAAGTTTCCATTGCTTGGGTTTGGTGTTACAATAAAGTCTATAATAAATTTTGGAGCACTTCCAGGATTTGGTAATGCGCTTCGTTTTTCTACGGTTATGTTTTTATTGTACTCAGCAAAACATTCTCCTTGTGTTTGTTTTAAACCTATAGTGTAAGTACCTATTTCATCAAATTTGAGCGTAATATATTTTTCTTTTTCCTCTACAATTTTTACTCCGTTAGGAATATTCCATTGGGTACTTTCTCCAAATGGATCACTGGTATTAACTAAGATTACTTCTTCGTCTAAATAGGCCTGAGAACTTAAAAGAAACTCTGAACTAATAATAGTCTTATTTGTTTTTATCACGATTTCATCTTCTCCAATGCAACCTAAAGCTGAAGTTACTTTTACATGATAAGTTCCGGCTTTCGTCAAACTTACTTTTGCCTGGTTTGAGGTAAATCCGTTTGTAGAAGTCCATTCATATTGTGCACTTGCATCTGCAATTGTTGCATCTAAATCTAAAACCTGATCGTTGCATAAAGTTCTGTCTTTTCCTAAATCAACCACAATTGGGTTTGGATCTTTTAAAACAAATTTCTTTTTATAAACACAGCAGTCCGGACAGGTAATGGTAACTTCATAGTTTCCTGCTATAAGATTATTTAAGTCTTTAGTTATCGCTCCTGTATTCCATAAATAGGTATAAGGTAAATTTCCGCCTGTAACATTTAGCTGTATTGATCCGTCATTACCTGCATAACAAGTCGGATTTTTGATAGTTTCGGTAGTAAATATTCCTTTAGGGTCTCCCACAAAAATACTTCCCTGAACGGTACAGCCTTTTGCATCGGTAACTACTACAAAATAATTATTAGTCGTAATATTTTCAATTTTTGATGTTGTATCGCCATTTGTCCACTCGTATGTATAAGGCGCAGTTCCACCTGTTACATGAGCTTCTGCCCAGCCGTCATCACCATTATTACAACTTGCATTTAGTTTTGTAAAAGTCAGATTCAGTTTAGCAGGTTGTGGCATAAACTGTGTCACATCTGTTTCTTTTACTAAAACATTATTTACATAAGTACCCAATTTTATTCCATTGGCATCTTCAATATTTAACGCATAGGTTCCGTCAGACAGGTTTTCTGCTGTTTCATCATAATCGTTCCAGATGCTCCATGAGCCATCTTTTTGTTGTTTTTTCCAAGTGTAGAAATAGGGTAGTCCATTATTTTGATCTGACTGCAGCTGGATCCCTCCTTTTACGTGAGCTGTTAAAATTCCGTCCTGCGATTCGTCTCTTTGATTATCTTGTGGATTAGCGTCTGTCTCATTTCCAAATTCATTATTCACATTGCAAGAAATGGTACGAACTACCTCAAAAGTAACTTCAAGCGGATCCGGATCATCCAATGTTATGATAGAATTTGCCACAGTACAACTTACTTTATTTGTAGCTGCATTGTAATTGGCGTCACGAACCGTTAAGCTATAGGTTTCCTCCGCAAGTCCGTTTAAAGAAATGGTGTAAATACCATTGCTGAAATTAACCACTGTTGTAGTCTGCACTATTCCTTTGCTATTTTTCCACTCAAACCAATAGGTATTGTCAGGAAAAATAGTACCGCCGGTAACCTCTACTACAATTTTCCCATTTGTCGCCTTGTAAAAACTTGGATTAACAATTTCAGTATATTTTATAGCAATTGGTGTTGCTGGTTCTGTAATTGTAACATCGGCTTGTGCTGTACATCCTTTGGCATCAGTAACGAATACCCAATATTCACCAACTTTCAAAATCGTATTTTTATCAGTTTCTACCTCATTAGACCATTTATAATCATAGGGAGGCGTTCCGCCTATTACATTTGCTGTTGCCCAGCCATCATTTCCTCCATTACAAAAAACATTTCCATTTGTAATGGTTACTGATAATTTTGGAGGTTCCTGCATGAATTGTGTTGCATCAATTTCCTGTACAAGAACATTATTAACGTACGTACCCAGCATGATTCCGTTTCTGTCTTTTACATTTAATGCATAATTTCCATGTGAAAGGTTTAGGGCTGTTTCTCCTGTAATACCAGTTAATGCTGTCCATGAACCATCAGCCTGCTGTTTTTTCCAATAAAAATAATAAGGTAATCCGTTATTTGCAGAAGACGGTAATGGAGTTCCACCGGTAACATGAGCCACTAAAATACCATCCTGCGACTCATCGCGCTGACCATCTTGTGGAGTTGTATCGGTATCATTCCCGAATTCATTATTTGCATTACAAGAAATGCTACGGACAACTTCGAAAATAACTTTTAAAGGATCCGGTTCATTCAATGTTACTTTTGACTCTATTACTGAGCAATTAATGGCTTGATTAGTTCCTTCGTTATAATTTTTATCTTTAGCAGTTAAAAAATAATCATCTGCGGGAAGTCCTTGTATTGCAATAGTATAAATTCCGTCTTTAAATTCAGCAATTGCGGTTTGCAACTCACCTTTTGAGTTTTTCCATTCATAACTATACGTTTGATCGTCGTTTGGTGTTCCACCTGTAATTTTAGCTGTAATTTTTCCGTTTGTAGCGCCTGAGAAAGTAGGTGTGAAAATCTCTTCATATTCAATTGCCACAGGAGATTGTGGTTCAGTAATCGTAACATTTCCTTTTGTGAAACATCCATTTTTATCGGTAACTTCAACAGTATATGTTCCTGCAATTAAACTGGATATTTTATTTTCATCTATAATTCCGCTGCCTGTACTGTACCATGTATATTTATAAGATCCAGCTCCTCCCGTTACAGTCACTGTAGCCCAGCCGTTATTGCCTTCATGGCAGGAAACATTGCCGGAATTAAATGATAATTCAAGTTTAGCAGGTTCTGAAATTTCTTTTGTTGTTGGAATTGCTATTACTAAATCTGTAGTATTATAAGTTCCCTGTACGATTCCGTTAGCATCTAAAATATTTACAGCATAAGTACCTTTAGAAAGATTTTGTAACATATTGGCAGTTTCATCTTCCAATACATCCCAGGCATTTCTGGTTGTATTAAACTTTGACCAAACATACTGATAAGGCTTAATACCTCCTTCAACATCAGCTTTTAAAATACCATCCGAGAATTTATCGGCAGCAGTCTCCAGATTCTCTGTATTACAAGAAATAGATTGTGTTTCTACTAATGCTATTACAATTTTTTCTGGCTGAGTTACTATTTGTGATGATTCTATAATAGAACAGCCTTCTTTATTGGTAGCAGTATTGTAATTTTTGTCTTTTACAGTTAGTTTGTATTCTCCTGCCGAAACATTATCTAATGTAATATTATAGGTTTTATCAGCAGTATTATACTGGGCTATTGCTGGTAAAATTACTCCGCTGGCATTCTTCCATTCATAATCATAGGTTTTATCCGCTTTTATTGTACCACCACTTATTGCTGCAACAATTTTCCCATTTGCTGCACCATAAAAAGTTGGATTTTCTTTGTAGGTATAATTTAATGCAAGCGGTGATAAAGGTTCTGATATGGTGGTTTCGATAATTTTTTCTTCCCCTAGTTCAATTTCGCCATTAACTAAATTTTGAGTTCTGGCAATACAGCCATTCATATCTTTTACTTTTACTCTATAGGTATCAGGCCCCAAACCTGTAATTGTATACGGTTTATTATTTGGAAAAGATATCCAGCTGGCTCCATTATCTAATGAGTAATAATCATTACCTAATGAAGTCCGGGTTCCTCCTGATGGTGTAATAGTTATTGTCCCATTATTGCTTCCGTAACACAAAATATTTGAACTAGTTATTGTGAAATCAACAGGTATTGGCTTAATTATTTCAAATTCCAATGGGTTTAATATAGTAGATGAGTAAATAGGTGCCCCATTATAAAAGCCATTAAGCTGTAAATTATATTTTCCTGGTTCTAAATTTAATATGTCAAATGAATTATCTTCATTTAAAACTATTTCAATATAATTGGTAAGTTCATCACCTTTATCTTTATTAGTTAGAGTAATGTTTAATTTTTCATTTTCAGATAAAGGTCTATCAAACTTCACATTTAAAGAATTACCAGCTTCATCATAACATTTAGCATTTGAAGGTAGCAAAGAAGCAATATTTGGTGCAGATTTTAAATAAGTAAATGAAATAGCATTGGAATTGTAACTTTGGTATTCATCTACTAATTGCGGCGTATAAATTTCATCAAAGAATGTATCAAATTTTAGTGAGCAAGCTTTTCTACATATTGGACGAGTTAAAAAATTTCCAGTACAATTATTTGCACACTCGTTGACTTTATAAAATGCCTCTATCTTTGCAGAGCCTTTAGCTTGTTCTTCTCCTGCAGTACAATTCATTTTGACGTAAATTGAAACAGTTTTTCCGAAATCTGCTTCTGTCAAAAAGTCTGAACCCTTAATATTTAAAGTAGCTTTATAATTGTAAGGATAAGGAATTGTTTTTTCAATTCCACCTCCAACTCTATATTTCCAATCAAAACTACTTGAATCCAAATTATCAGGTAATTCTATTTTTATATTTTCTGAATCTCCAAGATATAATGGTTCTACAGGATTATTGATTTTAACGAAAGGCTTAGAAGTAACTGTTAAATGTAATAAAGAACTTTCATCCTTAGAATTATAATAAGAAAAACATTTATTAGTTATTTTGATTTGATCGTAATTATTATTTGGCCCCCCATCACAATTGCCTGCCCAATTTTTCCATCTAACTATTTTATAAAACTCTAAATTTACAATTGGATTAGCTTTAGTAAACGTTTCCTCTAAATTTATTTCAGAGTAGACTTTTCTACCTTGAAATATAAAAAAACTACTTCCATCCTGACGGGTTGCTTTAATATGTCTCAATCCATCACTTTCACCACATCCATCGGAATCGCGGTCCTGATAGCCCAGAATATTTAATTTATATTTTGTTTCACCACTTAAATTGATTTGTGCAAAACCAAATCCAGAAACCAATAAAAAAACTAATAAGTAAATCTTCTTCATAAGTCTAATAAACAACGGTTAAAACTTCTTCTTTTGCAGGGCTATTGCTCTCTAGGCCAGGAATTAAATGATATTCGTATTCCACGTTTATTTTTAGATTTTTATCTTCAAGAGTAAAAATATCGCCATTAAGTTCTTTCCATAATGTTGGCGGATTTCCTTTTGTATTCTTATAGATACTTAAACTTGTTACTTTATCTTTACTTTTATTATAATCCCAAGTCAGTGTTATTTTTTTATTTTCTCTATCTGGGAATCCTTGTAAAAATGAAATTATTTTAATTGGTGCAAAATCTAAAACCTGTACTGTAATCGTAGAATGATCTAATGATGACCAGTTATTACTTTTATCTTTAGCCAAAATAGCATATTGATATGTCTTTTTGTTCTCTACTCTTTCATCTGTAAATTCCTGAATATTATCGTTAATTTGTTTGATCTCCAACCACTTTTCCTGTCCCTTTTCTCTCCTTCTTAGGCTATATCCTACTACATCTTCGCTATAACTTCGTATCCATTTAAGATGTACTTTACCATCTTTATTATCATAATCTTTGAAAATTGGCGCGGCCGGCGGAATTTTATCCGGCTTCTCTAAAATCAAAATATCAGATGGTTCTGAAATATTAAAACGCATATCCTCGGCAGCAATTCTATAATATATTTTACTGTTTGTCATTTTCAAACTCACGCTGTCTTTATAAGTATTACCTTCATACGATTTATGATAAATATCGACGAATTCTTCACCTGCATTATTGGCTTTCAAAATTCGATATCCTCTTAAATCTTTTTCCTGATTAGGTTTCCATTTCAACCTTACTACTCCAAGGCTATCAATTACTCCTTCTAAACCAATTGGTTTTGTGGGCGGTATAGAATCTACCGGTTGAACAAGCATACTCTGAGATGTCAATCGCTGGTTGTTTTTACCCACAACTGAGATAGTAAAGTAATTAGATGGAAATAAATTTTCTTTATAATTTAGTTTTCTCTGAGACGGCGGTATCATTTTTGAAACTACTTTATAAGGTCCCTTATCATTATCTGCCAAGTTAATTTCATATCCCTGAATAAATCCTTCTGATGCTACAGGAAATTCCCATTCCAGGTTAACCTCGTTTGAGTTGACAATATTATAATCAATCAGTCTAGCCGGAGTAACTATGGCATCAATTCCTGTTGCAGTAATAGGTTTAGTCAATTCTCCTTTTTCTCCGAAAGAAGTGATACCATATAATCTGTAATGATACATTTTATCGTTGACACTAAGTGTGTCAACATAATACATTGTTTTTGATGGATGATCTTCTTTATCATTTAAGTTAACCAATGCTGTATTTGAGATTGGGGCATAATTGATTCCATCAGAAGATTTCTCGACCATAAAAGAAGTATAAATTCTTTTGAAGGTTTCATAATCCCAGGAAAGCAGTACTTTTTTATCATCTGGAATTGCAATAAAATCTGTTGGTGCCGGTAAAATGCTGTAATCTTTCAAACCAATCATATAGGAAGATTCTTTTACTTTTGGGCTTTCAAAAACACTTATCTGATAGGCATAAACTTCATTTTTCTTTACATTCGTATCCACAAATCCCCAACCAGCTTTTACGGCACTTTCAAAACTCATATCGGCTGCGTACAATGCAAAAGTATAGCGCTGATCGAGTTCGTCAGCCATATTTACAATTTTAGACAATTCTCCTTCTTTGGCACCGGTTACCTCAAAACTTTCACCATAAATAGATTGTGCTATAATGGCTGCATTATTATCTCTTTGTACTAAATCAATCCATGAATCAAGAGGTTCAGGCATTAGAGGCTTTGGAGTTAGAAGAGCTTTTTCTGGTTTTGATAAAATATTACCATCCCGTAAGACAGTAGTTCTGGTAATTACAAATCCTTTTTTGTTCGCTTTTTGCCATTCTATTGGAGAATTAACTGCCCAACGTATCAAAATTTTGTCTTTTTGAGCTCGGGCATTGACCATGACAGTCGGGTGTTTACCCTGAGAATAGGATAACGTTATAAATAGTAAGAATAAAAAAAAGAGTAATTTTTTAGCCATTTTGCAATTGTTATAATATTAAAAAAACAAATACCCCATTGAAATGGAGCATTTGTTTTTTTAATTAAGAATTTTTAATAAGCGTACAGAGTAGTTTCTGTTGTAGTTGAACTACCATTTGGGAAGGCTGCTACTCTTTCAGTTGGATAATTGTTTGCATCATATTTATAACTATAGATTGTTTCATAAGTATAAACGTTATTACCTGATCCTGAAGTTTCAGTCCTTTTAATTACATTATTAGTAGTCGGTTCTTCATCTAATAATAAATTATAACCAATAACATTTTTAAAAGGATTATTTTGAGTGTCGTACTCATATATCTCCACAGAACCAAATTGATCATACGATCTTTCTGCTTTTATTAAATTGCCATCTTTGAATGTTAATTTTCCAGTTTGTCCATATTTTTCTTCATCGCCTGTAGAAATATTGACCTTAAATTGTTCATAAGAAACTGTTCCATCATTATTATGAATATATTTAGTTTTATGATTATAAAGATCATCGTATTTTTTAACATAGCTTGTCATTAATCCATTGGTATAGCCATACTCAATAGGCCCCTCTGACAATCCATCCTCGTCAAATTCTTCGATTTTTACTATTTGATTTCCATTGTAAGTAAATTTTGTTTGAGAACCATCAGTTTCTGTTATACTTACAATTTTATTTCCATTATATAGAACATCTCTAAAAACAGGCAAACTATTTTCATACTCAGTTATTTTTTTAACTAAAATTGATGAAGCAGGATCAGATGAATCATTATCATCATTTGAACAAGAGGTAAACACTAATAAACTAGCGGTAAATAGGTAAAGTAATTTTTTCATGGTTTTGATTTTAAAATTAAGTGCAAACTTAAATTAAGTTAAAACCTAAAACCGCCACCAGAAGTTATAAAAGCACAATAATAAGACATTTATAAGCACTTAACCATCAAGCAAAACACTAAAATTCAACAAATTGCAACCAAACAACATTACCGTATTCATCTAAGAGATGTCAATATATATTGGAAATGAAAAAACTGAAAATGTATTATAAAAAAAACGCTAAGATAAATCTTAGCGTTTTTTGTTTTGCATATTATTCTAAAACCAACCCAATTTGGCCGTCGTCATCTAATTCTGTTTCTACCGAATCGTCTTCATCTAATTCCGGTTTTTCAGGAACTTCTTCAACGGGTTCTTCATATGGTAATGGATCCAATAAATTAACTTGTTTTAACTTATCAGTTGTCAGTTGATTTCCTAATGCTTTAAAGCCTTTTACAGCAATAAAATCTTCAACGTCAATATGTAAATCTTCTTTCTGAACTCCTTTTACCTTTGCAAATATTAGTTGTGCTACCGGACGATAATCTGTTGATACAATTTCTAATTGCGAATTTGGATGGTCTGTAATAAAGCTTTCTTCTTTTCCTTCATTTTCTACAAGGAAACGTTTCAGATAATAACGTTCTTTTTCTCCATCATAATAAATCGCTGAAATTGGTTTTTTAGGATTAAATTTCTCCAAAACAATCATATCTTCCTCGAAATGCGTTGACAATTCCGGAATAATGACTTTTAATTTACCTGCCTGACTAATTACTAAAATTTTATCACTTGGTTTAAACTCGCCTAGCAATTCACCTCTGGCATCAACATTTAAACGTTTAACGGTATCATCAAACCAAACTTTTCTTGGCAATAAAGTCGAAATTCCTTTTTCTTTTAGCTCGATTTTCTTGATTGGATATTTCGTTACCAAATTTCCTTTCGAAGCTCTACCTTTAATAGCAAGCTTAGCAAAATCAATATCGAATTTCAGTTTTTTGATTGTTCCTACCTGACGTAATAAAATGGTTACAACCTCAGCTTCTCCATTCGGATTATGTGAAAAATAAACAACCTGAGAACCATTCGTTCCGTTTGTTAAATCGTACGCTTTATCTCTGGTAACACCCGAAACATTGAAACGTTTGATATACGAAGGACCTGATTTACCATCACGATACATCATATTATAAATCGTACGTTTATCACTTTTATCAAAAACAGCAACATGAATAATATCTTTTCCGATAAACGTTTTGGCATCAACTTTTGTTACCATTAATGTTCCGTCTCTTAAAAACACAATAACATCATCAATATCAGAACAATCCCCTACGTATTCGTCTTTTTTAAGGCTGGTTCCAACAAAACCTTCTTCACGGTTTACATACAATTTTGTGTTACGTAAAACTACTTTTGTAGCCTCAACATTATCAAAAACACGAAGTTCTGTCTGACGTTCGCGACCTTTTCCGTATTTCTCTTTTAATTTGGTGAAGTATGCAATAGCAAAATCGGTAAGATTTTCTAAATGATGCTGTACCTCTTTCATTTCGTCTTCTAACTTGGCGATGAAATCATCGGCTTTATCTGAGTCAAAACGAGTAATACGAATCATAGGGATTTGGGTCAAACGCTGCAAATCATCGTCATTGATTTCTCTAACGAATGATTTTTTGAAAGGCTCGAATCGATCGTATAAATATTTGTAAAGTGATTCTCTATCTGAATACAGTTTGAAATCGATGTACATTTCTTCACGAATGAAGATTTTTTCTAAAGTAGAAAAATGCCATTTATTTTTTAATTCTTCTAACTGAATTTCTAATTCTTGTTTCAGCAAATCAACAGTTCTGTGTGTCGAAATTTTCAACATTTCAGAAACTCCGATAAACAATGGTTTGTTATCCTCGATAACACAACCTAAAGGCGCTACAGAAGTTTCGCAAGCGGTAAAAGCGAACAAAGCATCGATCGTTTTATCTGGAGAAACTCCCGGGAAAAGGTGAATTAAAATTTCAACATCTGCTGCTGTATTGTCTTCGATTTTTTTGATTTTGATTTTACCTTTATCATTGGCTTTCAAAATACTATCAATCAAAGTAGTCGTATTGGTCGAAAACGGAATTTGCGTAATCACCAAAGTATTTTTATCTAATTGCGCAATTTTAGCACGTACACGTACACGTCCGCCACGAAGTCCGTCATTATAATTCGACACATCGGCGATACCTTGTGTCATAAAATCAGGATATAATGTAAAGGCCTTTCCTTTTAAAATCTTGATCGAAGCATCGATTAACTCATTGAAGTTATGAGGTAAAACTTTAGTCGAAAGCCCCACTGCAATTCCCTCTGCTCCCTGTGCCAATAGCAACGGAAACTTTACCGGAAGATTATTTGGTTCTGCACGACGACCATCGTATGAAACACCCCAATCGGTAATTTTTGGAGAATACAAAACCTCCAAAGCAAATTTAGATAAACGTGCCTCGATATAACGAGAAGCCGCAGCTCCATCGCCTGTTAAGATATTTCCCCAGTTTCCCTGGCAATCAATCAATAAATCTTTCTGACCAATTTGTACCATAGCATCACCAATACTCGCATCTCCGTGTGGGTGATACTGCATGGTGTGACCTACAACATTGGCAACCTTATTATAACGACCATCATCCAACTCTTTCAAAGAGTGCATAATACGACGTTGAACGGGTTTAAAACCATCCTCTATTGCAGGAACTGCACGTTCAAGAATTACATAAGAAGCATAATCCAAAAACCAGTCTTTGTACATACCCGTTACTTTGGTAATAACGTCTTCTCCTTCTTCTTCCTGATTTTCGTAAAAATGCTGTCCTTCAAAATTCTTAGCATTTACACTAATAATTTCTTCAGAATCATCTCCATCCTGATTGTCATCAAACTGGTTTTCTTCAGAATTATTCTCGTCGTCGTTTGGAATTATGTTATCGTCTTCTTCGTCTTTCATTTAATTATATTCGAAATTATAATTTTATTATTTGTTTTCGATGAGTTGCTTTAAAACCTCAACGCTTGGTAAAACGGTCTTATATTTACTGGCAAAAATTTGCTCATTATTTTCTGGTAAAGTATATTTTACTACTGACTCACTTTTATTTTGACAAAGTATAATTCCGATAGTTTTATTTTCATCTTCCAGTCGCATTTCTCTATCATAATAATTAACATACATTTGCATCTGACCTAAATCCTGATGTTTTAATTCGCCTATTTTCAAATCAATAAGCACAAAACATCTTAAAATTCTATTGTAAAAAACAAGATCAATTCTAAAATGTTTATCATCAAATGTAATTCTTTGCTGTCTTGCAACAAAAGTAAAACCGTGACCTAATTCTAATAGAAAATGCTCTAATTTATTAATAATCTCTTGCTCTAATTGAGATTCGGAATATTGATGTAATTCTGGCAATCCTAAAAATTCAAGTATATAAGGATCTTTAATAAGATCTTTAGGCTTTTCTATTATTTGACCTTTTTCAGAAAGTTTTAATATTCCTTCTTTGTCTCTGCTTAAAGATAATCTTGTATAAAGTGCCGAATCATATTGACGCTTTAATTCCCGAACACTCCAATTATGTTTTTCAGATTCAATTTTGTAAAATCGTCTTTCTTTTTCATCTTCAATTCGCATTAAAAAAATATAATGGCTAAAAGTCAATTTAAAAAATGAAGATAAAGTTTGATAATCTACTTTACCAAATTCCGCAGACACTGACTGCGCTTTTTGAATTTGTAAAATCCGAGACAGTGTCTCGGATTTTGAGAAAGTCAAAAAGAGCTTCCTCATATTTTCCAAATTATCAATAGAAAAGCCTCTCCCAAATTCTTTCGTCAATTGCTTTGAAAGATCTTTTAATAGTTGTTTTCCATATTCAGCCCTGTCTTTTCCATTTTGTTCTTCTTCAACAATTATTCTTCCAATTTCAAAATAAGTAATTGTCATTGTTGAATTTACGGTACGTAAAACCTGTTGTCGGGCATTTTGCAATAACTCGGCAACTTGCTGAAAAATGATTTTATTTTGAAGACCGTTTGGCAATATATATTACTTTAAATTTAAACCTCAGCTTCAACCGCATCCAATTCTACCTTCAAATTCTTGATGATAAATTCTTGCCTGTCCGGAGTATTTTTTCCCATATAGAAAGACAACAATTGCTCGATTGAGGTATTTTTATCCATCATAATCGGGTCAAGTCGAATGGTTTCTCCAATGAAATTCTTGAACTCATCCGGAGAAATCTCTCCCAAACCTTTAAATCGGGTGATTTCAGGTTTTGGTTTTAATTTTTCGATCGCATCTTTTCTTTCTTCGTCAGAATAGCAATAGATGGTTTCTTTTTTATTTCTAACCCTGAAAAGTGGTGTTTGTAAAATGTATAAATGTCCTTCTTTAATTAATTCAGGAAAAAACTGAAGGAAAAAAGTAATCAACAGCAAACGAATGTGCATTCCATCGACATCGGCATCGGTTGCGATTACAATGTTGTTGTAACGCAATTTCTCCAATCCGTCTTCGATATCTAATGCGGCTTGCAGTAAATTGAATTCTTCGTTTTCGTACACAATTTTCTTTGTCATTCCGTACGAGTTCAAAGGCTTACCACGTAAACTGAAAACTGCCTGAGTATTCACGTCACGTGACTTTGTGATCGATCCGGAAGCCGAATCTCCCTCGGTAATAAAAAGTGTACTTTCTAAGTTTCTTGGGTTTTTAGTATCCGGAAGATGTGCACGACAATCTCTTAATTTTTTATTATGAAGATTGGCTTTCTTAGCACGATCTGTAGCCAGTTTTCTAATTCCTGATAATTCTTTACGCTCACGTTCAGCCTGCAAAATTTTACGCAATAAAGCTTCTGCTGTTGGAGGATTTTTATGTAAATAATTGTCTAATTTGGTTTTAATAAAGTCGTTTACAAAAGTACGAACTGATACCGGCGGCGTTCCATCATCAGAACCCATATCCATAGAACCTAATTTGGTTTTGGTCTGAGATTCGAAAACAGGTTCCATTACCTTGATGCTGATCGCACTCACAATCGATTTACGAACATCAGAGGCTTCGAAGTTTTTGTTGTAAAACTCACGAATGGTCTTTACAATTGCTTCTCTGTAAGCCGCTAAGTGCGTTCCTCCTTGTGTGGTATTCTGACCGTTGACAAAAGAGTGATATTCTTCGCTATATTGCGTTTTACTGTGCGTTAAAGCGATCTCAATATCATGCTCTTTCAGGTGAATAATTGGATATTCAAGATCTTCTTCGCTGATTGTTTCTTCTAATAAATCACGAAGACCATTTTCTGAAAGGTATTTTTCGCCGTTGAATATAATAGTCAAACCATTGTTTAGGTAACAATAGTTCTTTACCATTTTGATTACATATTCTAAACGGAATTTATAGTTTTTGAAGATCGATTCATCTGGCGTAAAGGTTACTTTTGTTCCTTTTCGTTTTGTTGTATCAATTACATCTTCTTCAAGAATCAGATTTCCTGCTGAAAATTCGGCAGCTTTTTGTTTATCATCACGAACAGATTCTACACGAAAAGCACTCGAAAGTGCATTTACTGCTTTTGTTCCGACACCATTTAAACCAACCGATTTCTGGAAAGCTTTAGAATCGTACTTTCCTCCGGTATTCATTTTCGAAACTACATCGACTACCTTTCCTAACGGAATTCCACGTCCGTAATCACGAACCGAAACCGTTTTATCCCTGATAGTCACCTCAATAGTTTTCCCCGACCCCATCACGAACTCATCGATACAGTTGTCTAAAACCTCTTTTAAAAGAATATAAATACCATCATCAGGTGAAGAACCATCTCCTAATTTCCCAATATACATTCCGGGACGCATACGGATATGTTCTTTCCAATCGAGTGATCGAATATTATCTTCGGTATATTGATTTTGCTCTAGCATAAAGTGAATTGGATTTTTGGCT
>Ga0247738_10000229_pt1 | contig 23526 bp, 21 predicted proteins | sample UWRJL013104B2_FD_180936 | JGI IMG/M metagenome (GOLD analysis project Ga0247738, IMG submission 180936) | Plant litter microbial communities from Arlington Agricultural Research Station in Wisconsin, United States - UWRJ-L013-104B-2 | ecosystem: Environmental > Terrestrial > Plant litter >...
CCGCGCTCGACGCGGCTCTCGCCGTCGCCCGCCGAGAGGTCTCCTTCCCCGCGGAGGACGTCGCCACGACGCGACTGGCGATCATCGGAATGGGCAAGTCCGGCGCACGCGAGCTCAACTACCTCTCCGACGTCGACGTGATCTTCGTGGTCGAGGGCGAGCAGAACGCCGTCGAGATCGGCACGCGCCTCGCGATGCTCACCATGAAGTGCATCAACGAGCTCGCGACCGAGCCGGGCCTGTGGGAGGTGGACGCCAACCTGCGGCCCGAGGGCAAGGACGGCGCCCTCGTGCGCACGCTCGAGTCCCACCTCGCCTACTACGACCGCTGGGCGAAGAGCTGGGAGTTCCAGGCCCTGCTCAAAGCACGCCCGCTCGCGGGCGACCTCGAGCTGGGGGAGCGGTACGTGCAGGCCCTCGCCCCCAAGGTGTGGTCGAGTGCGTCGCGCGAGGGCTTCGTCGACTCCGTGCAGCGGATGCGCGAGCGCGTCACCGACAACATCCCGAGCTCCGAGATCGAGGTGCAGCTCAAGCTGGGGCCGGGCGGCCTGCGCGACGTCGAGTTCACCATCCAACTGCTGCAGCTCGTGCACGGGCAGAGCGACCCGGAGGTGCGGCAGCGCGCGACCCTCCCGGCACTGCAGGCCCTCGCCGACCAGGGCTACATCGGCCGGGTGGAGGCGGCGGAGTTCTCTCGGGACTACCGATTCCTGCGGCTCCTCGAGCACCGCCTCCAGCTCTCGCGCCTGCGCCGCACCCACCTCATGCCGACCGACCCCGACGCCCTGCGCGTGCTGGGCCGGGCCAGCGGACTCGCGACGAGCGCCGACGACCTCACCGAGCAGTGGCAGCGCACCAAGCAGGCCGTGCGCCGGCTGCACGAGCGGCTGTTCTACCGCCCGCTGCTCTCCGCGGTCGCCGCACTGCCGGAGAGCGGCCTCTCCCTCTCGAACGAGCAGGCGGAGGCGCGGCTCGCGGCGATCGGCTTCCACGATCCGCGCGGCGCCCTCAAGCACATCGCCGCGCTCACGGGCGGGGTGTCGCGTCGGGCGAGCATCCAGCGCAACCTTCTGCCCGTCATGCTGCAGTGGTTCGCGGAAGGGGCGGACCCCGACCACGGCCTGCTCGCCTTCCGACGGCTGAGCGACGACCTGGGGGAGGCGTACTGGTTCCTGCGGATGCTGCGCGACTCGTCGGGTGCCGCCCAGCGGCTCACCCACGTGCTCTCCGGGTCGAAGTTCGTGGGCGACCTGTTCGAGCGCATCCCCGAGGCCGCGGCCTGGCTGGAGAACGAAGAAGAGCTGCGGCCCCGGTCGCTGCCCATGCTGCTGGAGGAGACGACTGCGATACTCGCCCGGTACGAGGGGGATGAGGCGGCCGCCGCCCTCGCGCTGCGCACCGCCCGACGGCGCGAGGTGCTGCGCACGGCGCTCGGCGCGATCCTCGGGATCACCACGATCGACGAGATCGGCTTCGCCCTCACCGACATCACCACGGCCGTGCTAAGCGGAGCGCTCTCGCTCGTGCACCGCTACGGCGACGGCATCGAGTTCGGCATCGTCGCGATGGGTCGGTACGGCGGTGCGGAGCTCGGCTTCGGATCGGACACCGACGTCATGTACGTGTACCGCGCGGCCGGGGCATCCGATGAGGAGGCCCAGCAGCGCGCCGAGGCCATCGTGCACGGCCTCAGCCGGCTGACCGAAGACCTGCGCATCCCGCTCGACCTCGACATCAACCTGCGGCCGGAGGGCAAGAACGGCGCCATCGTCCGGTCGCTCGAGAGCTACCGCGCGTACTACGCGCGCTGGTCGCTCACCTGGGAGGCGCAGGCGCTGCTGCGTGCGCGACCCGTGGTGGGCGATGTGCCCGTGCTCGAGGACTTCACCGCGATCGCCGACGAGGTGCGCTACCCCGAGCAGATCCCCGAACAGGATGTGCGTGAGGTCAAGCGCATCAAGGCGCGGGTGGAGGCCGAGCGCCTGCCGCAGGCCGCCGACCCGTCCCGTCACCTCAAGCTCGGCCGCGGATCCCTGAGCGATGTCGAGTGGTTCGTGCAGCTCATGCAGCTGCAGTACGGCGCGCACGTCGAGGGGCTGCGCACGACGTCCACCCTGCGCGCCCTCGCCGCCGCCGAGCGCGAAGAGCTCGTGACGCCCCCCGACGCGAAGAAGCTGCGCGACGCCTGGCTTCTCGCCTCCCGCGCGCGCTCGGCCATGACCCTGTGGACCTCGAAGACCTCCGACGTGCTGCCCACCGACCGCCAGCAGCTCGACGGCGTGGCGCGCCTGCTCGAGTACCCGCCGGGCTCCGCGAGCCGGTTCGAGGAGGACTACCTGCGCATCACGCGCCTCGCGCGCCAGGTGTTCGAGCGCCGGTTCTACGGCTAGCGGTTCTGCCAACCTCGGCGGAATCCCTGCCACAGTTCGCGGAACGGCGCCGCGGGCATCCGGGAGACCGGCAGGATCGGAGGATGACCTCCGCCCTCAGCGCCGAAGCGCTCGCCCTCGCGAGCGCGCACGAGATCCCGTCCGTGCTCAACCACAGCATCCGCACCCACGGGTACGCCCTGCTGCACGCCGAGAAGCTCGGGCTCGCGGCCGGCAGCGACTACGACGCCGACCTGCTGTTCGTCGCGTGCGTGCTGCACGACCTGGGCGCGTCGGACGCGTACGACGGTCCGCAGCGCTTCGAGGTGGAGGCGGCGGACGCCGCGGCATCCCTGCTCGAGAGCCACGGCCGCACCGCCGCCGAGATCGACCAGGTCTGGCAGGCGATCGCCCTGCACACCTCGCCCGGCATCGTCGAGCGCCGCGGAGCCGTTCCCATGCTCACCCGCCTCGGAGTGCGCACCGACTTCTTCGGGGTGACCATCCCCGACGAGCTGCGCGCCGCCGCGGAGCGCGAGTACCCGCGCCTCGGGCTCGACCACGAGCTGGGCGCACTGCTCGTCGAGCAGGCGCTCCGCCAGCCCGAGAAGGCGCGCGAGTCGTCGTGGGTCTCCGACCTCGTGCGCGAGAGCCGCCACGGGGGCTGGCAGCCGCCCGCCGCGACGTTCTAGGGCCCGCGCCGGCCGATGCGAAGCGCGCGCGGGGGTTTCGGCGAGATGCGGCGTTCTCCGTCGGCGCATCTCGCGGAAACCCCCGCGCGAGCCGGGCGAGTACAAGCCCTACTTGTACTCGTTGATGCGGATGTGGTTGCCGGAGGGGTCGCGGAAGGCGGCGTCGCGCGGCCCCCACGGCTGGTCGATCGGCTCCTGGAGCACCTCGGCTCCGGATGCCCGCAGCCGCTCGAACAGCGCGTCGAGGTCATCCGTGCTGAACACGACACTCGGCATCATGCCCTTCGTGAGCAGTTCCTGCACGGTGTCGCCGTCGGCCTGCGACCGGCCGGCGTGCGGCTCGGAGAGCACGATGTCGAGGCCGGGCTGGGCGGGCGACCCGAGGGTCACCCAGCGGAAGCCGCCGTTGGCGACGTCGCTGCTGACCTCGAGGCCGAGGCCGTCGCGGTAGAACACGATCGACTCGTCGACATCGGCGACGGTGATGTTGCTGTAGCGCAGTGTGGTGGTCATGGGGCAAGCCTAGGAAGCCGCGGCGCCGGACGCTTCTCGATTCCTGCTCGGTCTGGTGCGCGCCTGCGCGATGCACGCGGGCATGGCCTCGACCGCGCCATGCGTCGCGCCGCGGTAGGTGCTGGGGGTCATCCCGACGATCTCGGTGAACTTCATGCTGAATGACCCGAGCGACGTACAGCCGACCGCCATGCAGGAGTCGGTCACGGTCATCCCGGAGCGCAGCAGCGCCATGGCGCGCTCGATGCGCCGGGTCATGAGGTAGCCGTAGGGGGTCTCGCCGTACGCGGCCTTGAACTGGCGCGAGAAGTGCGCGGGCGACATGAGCGCATGGGAGGCCATCGTGGGTACGTCGAGCGGGGCCGCGTACTCGCGGTCCATGAGGTCGCGCGCGCGACGCAGGTGCGTGAGGGTCGCGATCTGCTCGGGCGTCATGACGTGAGGTTATCAAGCGGCAGGCGTGTGTGGGATTCTGGATAGGATCGCCCCGTGAACAGCATTCAGCGGTTCTCCGCGGTCGCTCTTGCAGTGCTCGCCGTGGCAGGGTGCGCTTCGCCCGCCCCGGAGCCGACCACCACGGCCGCGGCGGTACCCGCTCCGACGCCGACCCCGACCCCGACCCCGATCGACCCCACGTTGTTGCCGGTGAACAGGTTTGGGATCGACTGCGGCGCCCTCCTCGTCCCCGCGGACCTGGCGCCCGTCTACGGCGCCGAGCTCCCTCTCGGAGTGCCTGACCGGTTCGACTCGCTGTGGGACGAACCGCTGATCCAGGATCGTGCCCTCCTCTGCCGCTGGGGCGGGAAGAACGGGATCGACTACGCAGCTCCGTCGGTGACCATCATCGCGGCTCCCTACACCCGCACCGCCCTCGATGCCATCGTCGGGTCCGTGACCCCGGTGGAGGGCGCGCCCGAGGTCGTCAGCGTCGGGGGAGTCGGAGATGCCGCGTGGGTGAGCTGCAACGGACAGGCCTACGGAAGTGTCGCGTGCCTCTGGACCGTTGCGGTGGGCGACAGCTGGGTCTCCGTGAAGTTCGACAGCGTGGGGGAATCGGAGGCCGACGTCACGAGCGCGGGCGACTTCCTCACGGTGACGACTCCGAAGTCTGATTCCCCCGGGGCCGCGCTTGTTGCCCGAATCGCGGGCGAGATCAAGGCGGCGACCCCGCAAGACGCTGCCCCGCCCGCGGTCAGCGTCTCGGCGTGCGACTCAATCGCAGACTGGGACGGCCTTTCCGCCGAGTTCGGGCTCGGCCCGGTACGGGTGAGCGGTCGGGAGTACAACGGGCCACCGCGCGTGCTCGGATCCGTCGTCACCGACGCGCTGGTGAGCACGGCTGCGGGCAACCAATCGGCGCAGTGGTGCATGGCGGTCCTCGGGGACGGGTCATCGGCGCGCGAGACCTATGTCTGGGTGCGGGTGATACCGGGAGGCGGTTGGATCGGGGAGACGGGGCTCTGGGGTGGTTGGGGGGCCGAGGATTGCCACGGCTGGGAGGGCGGCCCGGTGTGCGAACTCAGCGGGTTCGCGAACGGACGGGGCGCATACGTCCTGGTTGGTGGCGGCCTCGTCGAGGGCCTTGCCGGGCGCGTCTACGAACAGCTGACGAACTAGACAGCTTGGTCTACCTTTAACCCTCGCCTTAACACGCGGTGGGGGATGACCGCGGCCCGCACCTTGGGAAATATGGACAGCGGGTAAGCAGTACCGGGAGCGATCAGGGGACCGGTGCTCGATCGGCCGCCGCCCTGTTCGGGTCAGCGCGGCGGCCGATCAGTCCCTCCGGTGGCAACGACAACGGCCGCACCCCCGATGGGGCACGGCCGTCGTGGTGGCGCTGAGTTACACCGAGAAGTACAGCTCGTACTCGAACGGGTGCGGACGCTGCGCTGCGGGGATGATCTCCGCGGTGCGCTTGTAGCTGATCCAGGTCGCGATCAGGTCGGGCGTGAACACATTGCCCTCCGTGAGGAAGTCGTGGTCGGCCTCCAGCGCGTCCAGGGCCTCGGCGAGCGAGCCGGGAACCTGGGGGATGAGCTTGGCCTCCTCGGGGGGCAGCTCGTACAGGTCCTTGTCGACGGGCTCGTGCGGCTCGATCTTGTTCTTGATGCCGTCGAGGCCCGCCATGAGCTGCGCGGCGAACGCGAGGTACGGGTTGCCGGAGGCGTCGGGCGCGCGGAACTCGATGCGCTTGGCCTTCGGGTTGGTGCCCGTGATCGGGATGCGGATCGAGGCCGAGCGGTTGCCGGCCGAGTAGACCAGGTTGACGGGCGCCTCGAAGCCGGGCACGAGGCGACGGTAGGAGTTGAGCGTCGGGTTCGTGAACGCGAGCACCGCCGGGGCGTGCTTGAGCAGGCCGCCGATGTACCAGCGCGCGATGTCGCTCAGGCCGCCGTAGCCCTTCTCGTCGTAGAAGAGCGGCTCGGAGCCGTTCCACAGCGACTGGTGGGTGTGCATGCCCGAGCCGTTGTCGCCGAACAGCGGCTTCGGCATGAAGGTCGCGACCTTGCCCCACTCGAGGGCGGTGTTCTTGACGATGTACTTGAACTTGAGGATGTCGTCGGCCGCGTGCACCATCGTGTCGAAGCGGTAGTTGATCTCGGCCTGGCCGCCGGTGCCGACCTCGTGGTGGGCGCGCTCCAGGATGAGTCCGGCGTCGATCAGCTTGAGGCTGATGTCGTCGCGGAGGTCGGCCTGCTTGTCGACGGGGGAGACGGGGAAGTAGCCGCCCTTGTACGGCGTCTTGTTGGCGAGGTTGCCGCCCTCTTCGACGCGGCCAGAGTTCCAGGCGCCCTCTTCGGAGTCGACCGCGTAGAAGCTCTGGTTCTGGGTGACCGAGTAGCGCACGTCGTCGAAGATGTAGAACTCCGCCTCGGGGGCGAAGAACGCGGTGTCGGCGATGCCGGTGGAGGCGAGGTACTTCTCGGCCTTCTTGGCGACCTGGCGCGGGTCACGGCCGTAGATCTCGCCGTTGCGGGGGTTGTAGATGTCGAAGACCATGATGAGCGTGCGCTCGGTGCGGAACGGGTCGACGTAGGCCGTGGTCACGTCGGGGATGAGCTGCATGTCGGACTCGTGGATCGACGCGAAGCCGCGGATCGAGGAGCCGTCGAAGAGCTGGCCGACGGAGAAGAACTCCTCGTCGACGGTGGAGGCCGGGATGTTGAAGTGCTGCTGCACGCCCGGGAGGTCGGTGAAACGGATGTCGAGGAACTTGACGTCGGTGTCCTTGATGAACTTCAGGACCTCGGAAGAGTCTTTGAACATGTAGTGCAACTCCAGGGGGTTGGTGCTGATCAACCGCAGGCGCGGCCACTCACGAGGCTACGGCTACCCAGTTTCGCCACTGTTCCGCAATTGTTTCCGGCAGGTTACGCGTGGGCGTCTCGATAGGATTGTGCGGTGGTCAACATCCCGGCATCCTCGTCACACTGGCCGGGGGAGAGGCTCGGGCTGCCCGAGTCCGGCGCCCGCTCCGTCGCCCGCCCGGGGCGGCGTTTCGCCGCCCTCGCGATCGACTGGGGCACGGCCATCCTGATCTCCGTCGCGTTCTTCAACTACGACGCGTGGGCGACGCTCGCGACCTTCGCCGTCGCGCAGGTCGTCTTCCTGCTCACCGCGAACGGCAGTGTGGGGCATCTGCTGCTGCGTCTGCGCGTGGTGCCGGTCGCCGGCGGCTACCTCGGCGTCTGGCGGCCGTTCGTGCGCACGATCCTGCTGTGCCTCGTGATTCCCGCCGTCATCTGGGATCGCGATCAGCGCGGGATGCACGACCGCCTGGCCGGCACGGTGCTAGTCCGCCGTTAGGAAGATCCGATCAGCGCGGTCGCGGCGCGCGAGCCTTCAGGGGGTCCATGCCCTTGGGGATCGGAAGGCCGTTGCGGCCCAGCGAGTTGAGGCGGTTCGACACGGCGAGCACCTCGGGCTTGCGCAGTGCCGGCTTGATGCCGCGCAGCTTCGTGGGCAGCTTGTAGAGCGGCACCGACTCCGGGTCCGGGCCGACATAGAGGAACGTGACGGGCACGTTGGGGAGGATGCGCATGACGTTCCTGCGCTCGGTCTCCAGCATGGGCTGCGTGCGCGACCGGGGGCCCTCGCCGATGAGGGCGACACCACCACGGCCCACGGCGCGGTAGACCGCGTCCTGAGTCTTGGGGCTCACGGCGACGGGCATCTCGCTCGCCGTCCAGCCGCGGCGCAGCGAGCTCTTGAGCACGGCGCCCACGGCGCCCGGCTGGCCGGCGATCTGCGAGTACGCGGCGCGTTCGGCGCGACGGCCGAGGATGATGAGGAAGAGCAGCACGCCCAGCAGCACTCCGGTGAGGATGTACAGCACGAGGCCGAGGATCTGGTCGCCCGAGAGCAGCACACCCAGGATGATGCCGAGCGCCATCGGAACCACCAGGCTCGCGATGAGCCACCAGATCGCCGTCTTGTCGTAGCGGACGGTCATCTTGAAGACCTGGTACATCTGCTTCAGGCGTCCGGGCTCCTTGGGAGCCTTCGCAGCGGGGGCAGGGGTCGACGTGGTGCGTGCCATGTTCCTAGGATACGGCCGATCCGGTCGACGCTTGCGCGAAACCGAGGTCGGCGGCGGCGAGATGGGTGAGGTGGGAGGGGATGCTCCTGCCCTTGCCGAGCATCGAGCGCGCCCACAGGCGCCCTGCGCGATAGCTGGAGCGCACGAGAGGGCCCGCGAGCACCCCGAGGAACCCGATCTGCTCCGCCTCCTGGCTGAACTCCACGAACTCCTGCGGCTTCACCCAGCGGGCGACCGGCAGGTGCCGCGGGGTGGGCCTCAGGTACTGCGTGATCGTGATGATGTCGGTGCCGGCGTCGTGCAGGTCGCGCAGTGCCTGGCTGACCTCGTGCGGCTCCTCACCCATGCCCAGGATGAGGTTCGACTTCGTGATGAGGCCCGCCGCGCGAGCCTGGCTGATCACGTCGAGCGACCGCTCGTACCGGAAGGCGGGGCGGATGCGCTTGAAGATGCGCGGCACCGTCTCCACGTTGTGGGCGAACACTTCGGGCCGCGAGTCGAAGACGACGCCGAGCAGGTCGGGGTTGCCGGAGAAGTCTGTCGCGAGGATCTCCACGCCCGTGCCGGGGTTGTGGGCGTGGATCTGCCGCACCGTCTCGGCGTGCAGCCACGCGCCCTCGTCGGGCAGGTCGTCGCGGGCGACGCCCGTGACGGTGGCGTACCTGAGGTTCATCTTGGTCACGGATTCCGCGACGCGGCGGGGTTCGTCCGTGTCGTAGTCGGCGGGCTTGCCCGTGTCGATCTGGCAGAAGTCGCACCGCCGCGTGCACTGGCTGCCGCCGATGAGGAAGGTGGCCTCGCGGTCTTCCCAGCACTCGAAGATGTTCGGGCATCCGGCCTCCTGGCACACCGTGTGCAGGCTCTCGCCCTTCACGAGCTCCTGCAGCTGCGTGTACTCCGGCCCCATGCGGGCGACCGTCTTGATCCACTCCGGCTTGCGCTCGATGGGGGTTGCGGCGTTGCGCACCTCGAGGCGCAGCAGCTTGCGCTCACCGTGCTGCTGCGTGGCGGTGTCGTGGCTCATCGGATTGCCACCATCGAGTCGATGAACGCGGCCTGCACGACGGGAACCACCTGGGCGGTGGTCACGTCCCGGCCGAGCTCGTGGGAGATCGATGTGACCCCCGCGTCGGCGAGCCCGCACGCGACGATCCTGTCGTAGGGCTCGAACGAGTTGTTGCAGTTGAGCGAGAACCCGTGCATCGTCACGCCGTGGGCGACGCGGATGCCGATCGCCGCGATCTTGTCGGTGCCCCGCAGCCACACCCCCGAACGCCCCTCGACGCGGTCGCCGTCGATGCCCAGGCGGGCGAGGGCCGCGATGAGGATGCCCTCCAGCCGGCGCACGTAGCTCACGACGTCGACGGGCTCGGGCAGGTGCAGGATCGGGTAGCCCACGAGCTGGCCGGGGCCGTGCCAGGTGATCTTGCCGCCCCGGTCGACGTCGATCACGGGGGTGCCGTCGGTGGGCCGCTCGTGCTCCTCCGTGCGCTTGCCCGCGGTGTAGACCGACGGGTGCTCGAGGAACATGACGGTGTCGGGCACGGAGCCCCCGACGACGGCACGATGGGTTGCGCGTTGAAGCTCAAGGGCTTCGATGTACGGCACGGAGTTGGCGCTTAGCCCCGTGACGACGTAGTCGACCACGCGACGATTCTAAGCCCACACAGTCCCGTCGCGGGCAGACTCTCCCCAGCCCGCTCGAGGATGCCCCCGCCGCGGCCCCCGGGTCGAGACACTGGTGCCGTGATCGACACCCTCGGCGGGTACCGCCTGCTGCGCACGATCGGCGTGGGCCCGCGCGCCGAGGTGGTCCTCGCGCACCCGCTCCGGGATGTGCCCGACGCGGTGCCCGCGGTGATCAAGATCTACGGGTCCGCCGTGAGCGACGAGTCGATCATCGCGGAAGCGGAGGCGCTCGAGCGAGCGGCGGGGGAGCATGTGATGCGCGTGCTGGATGTCATGAGCACCGACGACGGCGCGCCCGCCCTCGTGCTGAGCCGGCACGCGGCGGGCAGCGTCACGCGGCTCCTCGCCGACCGCGCGGAACTGCAGCCGGGTGAGGCGATCACGATCCTCGCGCCCGTCGCGGCGGCGGTCGCCCGCATGCACGCCGCGGGCGTTGCGCACGGCGCACTGGCGCCCGGGTCGGTGCTGTTCGACGCGTCGGGATCGCCCACGATCGGCTGCTTCGGTCGCGCGACACTCTTCGCGCCCGGGCTCCCCGCTGCGGCGCTCGAGATCGAGCAGGTCGTGCTCGACGATGTCCTGGGCTTCGGCGAGCTCGCCGCCGCGGTGCTCGAGCGTGCCGGTGCAGTCGCGCTCGCCCGCCGGGTGCGCACCGACGTCGCCCCTGGGCCGTGGCTGACGACCTTCGCCGACTCCCTGTTCGACCTCGCGGAGCCCCTGCCCGTAGACCTGAGGCCGCGCGTCGAGGCGGAGCCGCTCCCGCTGCCTGGCCGCCTCGTGGGCACGACGCTGGCGCCGCCCGAGCTCGACGCGCCGATCGTGCCGAGGTGGCGGTCGCGCGTCGCCGAGGTCGTCGCCTCGCTGCGCGCGGTGCGCCGGCCCGTGTGGGTCGCGGCGGCCGTGTCGGTCGCCGCGGGGATCGCCGCGCTCGCCCTCGCGACCGGTGCCGGGCCCCCCGCCGGGCCGACTCCCACACCCTCCGCGCCCACCACGTCCACGTCCGTGCCGCCCGATCCGGGACCGGTGGGCGGGGACGACCCGGTCGCGGCCGCACTCGTGCTGCTGCAGGTGCGGGAGCTGTGCATCCGCGACCTGTCGATCGGCTGCCTCGACGACGTGGGCCAGCCCGGCTCGGCGGCGCTGGAGGCCGACCGCGAGCTCGTGACCGCGATGCTCGATGGCGCCGAGTCGGGGCCGCTGCCCATCGTGAACGGTGCCTCGCTCACGCAGCGCCTGGGTGACTCGGCCCTCGTCGCACTCGGGCCGGACAGCGAACCGGCCTCGGTCCTTCTGGTGAAGGGCGAGGCCGGTTGGCGGATCAGGGATTACCTGACGGGGTGATCGACGATCAGATTCCGAGCTTGCCGGCGAAGTCGCCGCCCTCGAGGCGGTTCTTGACCGCCACCAGGAAGCGTGCGGCGTCCGCGCCGTCGACGATGCGGTGGTCGTAGCTCAGCGCGAGGTAGACCATCGAGCGGATCGCGATCGCGTCGCCGCCGGCATCGCTCACGACCACGGGCTTCTTGGCGACGACACCGGTTCCGAGGATCGCCGACTGCGGCAGGAACACGATCGGGGTGTCGAACAGCGCGCCGCGCGAGCCCGTGTTCGTGAGGGTGAAGGTGCCGCCGGCGAGCTCGTCGGGCTTGAGCTTGTTGTCGCGCGTGCGCTCGGCGAGGTCCGCGATCTGCTGGGCGAACCCGGCGAGGTCGAGGGTCGCCGCGTCACGGATGACCGGCGTGAGCAGGCCGCGCTCGGTGTCCACCGCGATGCTGATGTTCTCCTGGGCGGGGTAGACGATCGTGTCGCCCTCGATCGTCGCGTTGATGATCGGGTACGCCTGCAGCGCCTCGGCGGCGGTGAGCGCGAAGAACGGCAGGAAGGAGAGCTTCGTGCCCGTCTTCGCGTGGAAGTCGCCCTTCACCTTGTCGCGGAACTGGGCCACGAGCGTGACATCCACCTCGACGACAGAGGTCAGCTGGGCCGAGCTCTGCATGGAGATGACCGCGCGCTCGGCGATCACCTTGCGCAGGCGCGACATGGGCACCGTGGTGCCGCGCAGTGCGGAGACCTCGACCGGTGCGGGGGCCGCGGCGGCCGGTGCTGCTTCGGCGGCGGGAGCGGATGCCGTGGCCGCCGTCAGCACGTCCTGCTTGCGGATGCGTCCGCCGACCCCGGTGCCGGAGACGGCGTCGAGGTCGATGCCGCGCTCGTTGGCGAGCTTGCGCACGAGCGGGGTCACGTAGCCCGCGTGGGCATCCGGAGCCGGAGCGGCAGGGGCGGCGGCGGCGGGGGCCGGAGCTGCGGGCGCCTCGGCTGCGGGGGCGGGAGCTGCGGGCGCCTCGGCGGCGGGAACAGCTGCCGGCGCCTCGGCGGCGGGGGCCGGGTCAACGGCGGGCGCGGGCGCCGGGGGAGCGGCCGCGGCCTGCTCCTGCGGCGCGGGAGCGTCGGTGGAGGGGACCTCGGCGACGGGCTCGGCCGCTGGTGCGGGCTCGGGAGCCGGGGTCGGCTCGGGCTCGGGAGCCGCGGCGGCCTCGGGCTCGGGCGCGGCGGCGGGCTCGGGCTCGGCGGGGGCCTCGGCGGCAGCGCCTGACCCGTCGCCGATCGTCACGAGCGCGGTGCCGACCTCGACGGTCTCATCCTCGGCGACGAGGATGGCCTCGATCACACCCGCCACCGGCGAGGGGATCTCGGTGTCGACCTTGTCGGTGGAGACCTCGAGCAGCGGCTCGTCCACCTCGACCCGGTCCCCGACCTTCTTGAGCCAGCGGGTAACCGTACCCTCGGTGACACTCTCACCGAGTGCCGGAAGGTTGACGGATTCGCTCATCAGTAGTGCTCCTTTGTGACGCTTGTCTACAGCTTAGGTATTGGGATCAGATCGCGTGCAGGGGCTTGCCCGCGAGGGCGAGGAATGCTTCACCCAGGGCCTCGTTCTGCGTGGGGTGCGCGTGGATGAGCGGCGCGATGTCTTCGGGGTACGCCTCCCAGTTCACCGCGAGCTGCGCCTCACCGATCAGTTCGCCCACTCGCGCGCCGATCATGTGCACGCCGACGACGGGGCCGTCGTTGACGCGGACCACCTTGACGAGGCCGGAGGTGCCGATGATGTGGCTCTTGCCGTTGCCCGCGAGGTTGTAGTCGTACGAGCTGACCTGGTCGGCGCCGAACTTCTCGACGGCCTTGGCCTCCGAGAGGCCCACGGACGCGACCTCGGGGTCGCTGTAGGTGACCTTCGGGATGTTGAGGTCGTCGATGACGATCGGGTTCAGGCCCGCGATCTCCTCGGCGACGAAGATGCCCTGCTGGAAGCCGCGGTGCGCGAGCTGCAGGCCGGGCACGATGTCGCCGACGGCGTAGACGCCGGGGATGTTCGTGGCGAGGCGCTCGTTGGTGATGACGAACCCGCGGTCCATCGTCACGCCGACCTCCTCGAAGCCGAGGCCCGCCGTGGACGGGCCGCGACCGACGGCGACGAGCAGCAGCTCGCCCTCGAAGGTCTTGCCGTCCTCGAGCGTCACGACAACGCCCTCGTCGTTCTGGGTGACCGACTGGAAGCGCACGCCGAGGCTGAACTCGATGCCGCGCTTGCGGAACTGGCGCTCGAAGTTCTTGCTGATGGCCTCGTCCTCGTTGGGGACGAGGTGGGGGAGCGCCTCGATGATCTGGACCTCTGCTCCCCAGCTCTTCCACACGCTCGAGAACTCGACGCCGATGACGCCGCCGCCGAGCACGATGACCTTCTTGGGGATGAAGTCGAGCTGGAGGGCCTGCTCGGAGGTGATCACGCGGCCGCCGATCTCGAGGCCGGGAAGCGACCGCGAGTAGGAGCCGGTGGCGAGGATGACGTTCTTGCCGACCACGGTGTCGTCGCCGACCTGGACGGTGTTCGGGCCGACGAGGCGCCCCTCACCCTCGATGGTCGTGATGCCGCGCGCCTTGATGAGGCCCTGCAGTCCCTTGTACTTGCTCGCGACGACCTCCTCGCGGTACGCGGTGACGCCCGCGATGTCCACGCCGGTGAAGGTCGAGGTCACGCCGTACTTGGCGGACTCGCGCGTGACGTCGGCGACCTCGGCCGAGTGCAGGAGGGCCTTCGTCGGGATGCACCCGACGTGCAGGCAGGTGCCGCCCACTTTGCCCTTCTCGATCAGGCCGACGGTCATGCCGAGCTGGCTCGCGCGAAGGGCGGCAGCGTAGCCACCACTTCCGCCACCGAGAACGACAAGGTCAAATGTGTGCTCAGACAATCCCAGCAACTCCTCTGTAAGGATTTGTGCACCGGCACGCCAAGGATGTGGTGGGCGACCGGATCGGGGCGGAAGAAAACCCGCCTCAAAAACCTTACTACGGGCGGCTATATTCCTCGGCCAGCTCGATCAGTGCCCGAACGGACACTCCCGTCGGTCCTTTGCCCGTGAAACCCCAGCCATTGCCTGAGTTATTGGCTGGTCCCGCGATGTCGAGGTGGGCCCACGGGATCGGGGTCTTCTCGTCGCCCTCGCCCCTCGTGCCGATGAAATCCCGCAGGAACGCCGCGGCGATCATCATTCCGCCCGCCGTGTTGCCGGGCTTGATGTTCGCGATGTCGGCGATGTCCGAGTTCAGCAGCGGTCGCAGTTCGGCGGCGATCGGCATGTGCCAGAGGGTCTCGCCGACGCGGTTGCCCGCCGCGACCACGCGCTGCGCGAGGTCGGCGTCGCCCATGGTGCCGACGTAGCGCGTGCCCATCGCGACCGAGGCCGCACCCGTGAGGGTGGCGACGTCGATGATCGCGTCCGGCTGCTCCTCGCTCGCCGCGACGAGCCCGTCGGCCATCACGAGCCGGCCCTCCGCGTCGGTGTTGAGCACCTCGACCGTCTTGCCGCCGCGCATGGTGATGACGTCGTTGGGTCGCAGCGCCCCGCCGCCCGGCATGTTCTCCGCGATGCACATCCACGCCGTGACCCGCACGGGCAGGGCGAGTTTCGCGGCCGCGAGCGTGACGGCGAGCACCGTCGCGGCTCCCGTCATGTCGTACTTCATGCCGATCATCGAGGTCGGCGGCTTGAGCGAGAGGCCGCCCGTGTCGAAGGTGATGCCCTTGCCGACGAGCGCGAGGTGCGCGGCGGCGCCCGCGGGGGAGTAACTCACCTTCACCAGGCGCGGCCCGCGTGCCGACCCCTGCCCCACGCCCAGGATGCCGCCGAACCCGCCCGCGCGCAGTTCCGCCTCGGCGAGCACCTCGACGGTCACCCCCTCGACGCCCTCGGTGAGCGCGACGGCGGCCTCGGCGAGAGTCTCCGGGTAGAGGTGGCTCGGGGGAGCGTTGACGAGGTCGCGCACGGTGTGCACCGCCTCGGCGGAGACGGTGGCGCGCTCGATGAGGGCGTCGGCCGGGGCATCCGCAGCCACGATGATGCGGGTCGGGGGCAGCTTGGTCGCTTCGAGGGTGGATGACCGGTGCTCGGTGTAGGCGTACGCGCCCAGCGCCGCGCCCTCGAGCACGGCGAAGACGTCATCGTCGGTGGCGGTCGGCAGCCCGAGCACGATCGAGTCGATCCCGCGCAGCTGGCGGGCGGCAGAGCCCGCGGCGTAGCGGAGCCCGCCCGCCGTGATCTCGCCCGTGCCGAGGCCCACGAGGGCGATGCTCGCGGCCGCCCCGTAGCCTCCCGGGAGTCGGCGCAGCTCGTCCTGGGCGCCCGTGAGCCCGATCGCGGCGAGCGAGGCGGCGAGGTCGGCGAAGGTGGCGTCCTCGGTGGCGAGCACCGGTCCGTCGTCCGTCTTGCGCACGCCGAGCACGAGCACATCCCCGTCGATCTCGGGCAGGGGCAGGGCGGAGGTGGCGAGCGCGGGGACTGTCATGCCGCCATCGTATCGACGGCGCCGTGCGTGTTCGCTGTGGGCACCACGCGCGGTGGGGCTTTTCCCGATCCTGCGCGGATGCCCGGGATTAGGGTTGAAACATGCGCGACCCGAACGGCCTCTACGAACTCTCCGCCGATGCGGATGCGGTGCCTCGCGGCCTCCCGCTGGTTGCCGCCCTCACCGGTTTCGCCGACGCGGGCGGCGCCGTGACGCAGGTCAGTGAGTACCTGCTCGACACCCTCGACCACGAGACCGTCGCCGAGTTCGACACCGATGAGCTGCTCGACTACCGGGCCCGCCGCCCCACGATCTACTTCGACCAAGACCACCTGAGCGACTTCACCCCGCTCACCCTCGGCCTGTACCTCATGAAGGACGAGCTCGACCAGCCGTTCCTGTTCCTCACGGGGTTCGAGCCCGACTTCCAGTGGCAGCGGTTCACCGCCGCCGTGCTCGACCTCATCTCACGCTTCGAGGTCAAGTCGACGACGTGGGTGCACGCGATCCCCATGCCCGTGCCGCACACCCGCTCGATCGGCGTGACGGTCAGCGGCAACCGCACGGAGCTCATCGACGCGATGTCGGTGTGGAAGCCGCGCACCCAGGTGCCCGCGAACGCGCTCCACATGCTCGAGTACCGGCTGCAGGAGCTCGGCCACCCGATCGCCGGCTTCGTGCTGCTCATCCCGCACTACCTCGCCGACACGGAGTACCCGGTCGCCGCGGTCACCGGGCTCGAGAGCGTGAGCGCCGCGACGGGCCTCATCTTCCCGACCGACCGCCTCCGCGAGGACGGCCGCGACTTCCTGACGAAGATCGACGGCCAGGTCGAGAACAACCAGGAGCTCGCCAAGCTCGTGGGCACCCTCGAGGAGCGCCACGACAACTACATGCAGGACAACCCGCTGCGCTCGCCCTTGACGGACGAGGACGGCGAGCTGCCGACGGCGGACGAGATCGCCGCAGAGTTGCAGAACTTCCTGGCCACGCGCCGGGGGGACGACGACCCCACCGCGTAGCGCGCCGGGCCGAGCGGCGGCCTCGCGGATCGCTAGGCTTGCACCGATGAATTCGCGGCGCGCTGGGGTGGTGTACGGCGTCGCCGTGTTTGCCTACATGGTGTCGGTGCTGCAGCGCAGCTCGCTCGGCGTGGCCGCCGTCGAGGCGACCAGCCGCTTCGACATCGCCGCGACGGCGCTCTCGACGCTCGCCGTCGTGCAGCTCGTGGTCTACGCGGGGCTGCAGGTGCCGGTCGGCGTCCTGCTGGATCGGCTCGGCCCGAGGTTCCTCATCGCCACGGGCGCCGCCCTCATGCTCGTGGGGCAGACGACGCTCGCGCTCTCCGAGACCATCGGGGTCGCCGTCGTGGGGCGCATCCTCGTGGGGGCGGGCGACGCGATGACCTTCATCTCCGGCATCCGGCTGCTCGCGTCCTGGTTCTCCGGTCGACGGCTCACGTTTCTGTCGCAGCTGTTCGGGTCGCTCGGCCAGCTCGGTCAGCTCGTCTCGATCTTCCCGCTCTCGATCGCGCTGCACACGTGGGGGTGGACCCCGACCTACCTCTCCGCGGCGTCGCTCTCGGCGTTCGCGCTCGTCGCGATCCTCGCCGTCGTCACCAACCGCCCGCGCGGCCAGGTGGACACGAGGGGCGTGCAGACCTGGTCGGAATCGGGCGGGCACCTGCGATCGGCGCTGCGGCGCCCCGGCACGCAACTGGGATTCTGGTCGCACTTCGTCACGCAGTCGTCGCTGACCATGTTCGCGCTGCTGTGGGGATTCCCGTATCTCTCCATCGCCCTGGGCTACGGCCCCACAGGGGCGGCGGCGCTGCTGACGATGACCGTGGGCAGCGTTCTCGTGACGGGGCCGCTGCTGGGCATCCTGAGCGCGCGCTACCCGTTGCGGCGCAGCAACATCGTGCTCGGCATCGTGACGGTCATGGCGATCATGTGGACCATCGTGCTGCTGTGGCCGGGCCAGCCGCCGGTGTGGCTCATCGTGATGCTGCTGCTCGTGATCGCCGTGGGCGGGCCCGGCTCCCTCATCGGCTTCGACTTCGCCCGCACCTTCAACCCCCGGCGCGCCATGGGGTCGGCCAGCGGCATCGTGAACGTCGGCGGCTTTCTCGCGACCTTCATCATGATGCTGCTCGTCGGCGTGGTGCTCGACGTGATCGACAGGGGTAACGGGGGATCGGGCGTCCCCGAGCAGCTGTACTCGCTCGACTCCTTCCGGATCGCGTTCCTCGTCCAGTACGTCGTGGTCGGCGCGGGGGTGGTGTTCCTGCTCGTCGCGCGGCGGCGCACGAGGGCCCTCCTGCACGAGGAGGAGGGAATAGAAGTGGCCCCGTTGTGGGTTGCACTGGTCAGGAGCTGGCGCCGACGGCGCGGCTGATCCTGAAGATTCGTGGGGGCTCGGGGCGCCCGTGTCAAGTACGTCGGGCAGAACGTGCAATAATTGAACACGAGACCCGGTCTTCCCCGTGGTTCGCCTCATCGCTTAGCGGTGCGACGGGCTGGGGACTTGACATGGGTCTTAGTGCTGCCCTGCGATCCGCAGACTGATCCGTTCTCACGCGGTAGCACTGGCCCAAAAACTCCTGGAAGGTGTTCGAATGGCAACCCGAAAGACAACCGCGGCAGCCGCGGCAACAACAACAACGAAAGCAGCGCCCGCCAAGGCCGCGTCAACGAAGACGAAGGCAGCAGCGGACGAGACCGTGGAGCTCGAGCCCACGGCGGCCAAGGCTCCCGCTAAGGCCCCGGCCAAGGCCGCCGCCGCCAAGGCTCCGGCCAAGGCGAAGGCGCCCGCGAAGGCAACGACCCGCAAGGCCAAGGCCGCGGACGACGACGAGGCCGAGGTCGACGAGGCCGACGTCGAAGAGGTCGATGTCGAGGAGATCGAGGCCGTCGTCGTGGTCGCCGAGGTCGACGCTGACGCCGACGAGGCCAAGGACGACGCGGCCGATGACGACGAGGACGACGAGAAGTCGACCGGCAAGGACGAGGCGCTGCCCACGGGCGCGCTCGTGCTCTCCATCGTGGACGACGAGGACGACGTTCCCGTCTACTCCTCCGCGATCACGGGTGCCACCGCCGACCCCGTCAAGGACTACCTCAAGCAGATCGGCAAGGTCGCGCTGCTCAACGCCGCCGAGGAGGTCGAGCTGGCCATGCGCATCGAGGCCGGCCTGTTCGCCGAGGACAAGCTCTCCGCGATGTCCGCCACCGAGCTGCGCTCGTCGCTCGGTCGCGAGCTGCAGTGGGTTGCCAAAGACGGCCAGCGCGCCAAGAGCCACCTGTTGGGCGCCAACCTGCGCCTCGTGGTCTCGCTCGCCAAGCGCTACACGGGTCGTGGCATGCAGTTCCTCGACCTCATCCAGGAGGGCAACCTCGGCCTCATCCGCGCGGTGGAGAAGTTCGATTACACCAAGGGCTTCAAGTTCTCGACCTACGCCACGTGGTGGATCCGCCAGGCGATCACGCGCGCCATGGCCGACCAGGCCCGTACCATCCGTATCCCCGTGCACATGGTCGAGGTCATCAACAAGCTCGCCCGCGTGCAGCGCCAGATGCTGCAGGACCTGGGTCGCGAGCCCACGCCCGAGGAACTCAGCCGCGAGCTGGACATGACCCCGGAGAAGGTCATCGAGGTGCAGAAGTACGGCCGCGAGCCGATCTCGCTTCACACCCCGCTCGGCGAGGACGGCGACAGCGAGTTCGGTGACCTCATCGAGGACACCGAGGCCGTGGTTCCGGCGGACGCCGTGGGCTTCACGATGCTGCAGAAGCAGCTCGAGAGCCTGCTCGACTCGTTGAGCGAGCGCGAGGCCGGAGTCATCCGAATGCGCTTCGGACTGGGTGACGGCATGCCGAAAACCCTCGACCAGATCGGTGACACGTTCGGCGTGACGCGCGAGCGCATCCGCCAGATCGAGTCGAAGACGATGGCCAAGCTGCGCCACCCGTCCCGGTCGCAGTCGCTGCGCGACTACCTCGAGTAATGCCGTCCGAAAACGAGTCGGTGGCGGGCACGCCCAACCAGGGCAAGAAGCTCCAGGTCGAGATCGACGGCGTCGCCTACGAGCGCGTGCCGATTAAGACCCATGTGGTGATGCGCGACGACGTGCTGCTCGACGTCGTGACGCAGTACGCGGGCCCTGTCGTGCGCGACGGCGACGTGCTGTTCGTGACCGAGAAGATCGTGGGCATCACTCAGGGCCGCGCCTTCCCGCTCGAGGAGATCGCCCCGCGCAAGCTCGCGGTCACGCTCTCGAAGTACGTGACGAAGACCTCGCACGGCATCGGCCTGGGCATCCCCGAGACGATGGAGATGGCGTTGCGGGAGTGCGGTACCCCGCGCATCCTGTTCGCGGCCGCCGTCGCGGCGGTCACCAAGGCGTTCGGCCGACGCGGCGACTTCTACCGCATCGCCGGGCCGAAGGCGCGGGCGATCGACGGCCCCACCAAGAACACGATCCCGCCGTACGACTCGCAGGTCGTGCTCGGGCCCGACCGCCCCAACGGCGTCGCTGCTGACGTCAAGGCCGCACTGGGCAAGCAGATCGACGTGCTCGTCGTCGACATCAACGATTTCGGGGGCAACATCCTCGGGTCGACGTCGACGCGCGCCACCGACGCGCTCATGCTGCGGATCCTCAAGGACAACCCGCTGGGCCAAGACCGAGAGTCGACGCCGATGGGCGTCATCCGCAGGGCGGTCTAGCGGCCCTCGGTCAGGTCCGGCCAGTCGTTCGGCACGAGATCCTCGAGGGTGACCTCGAGCACTTCGGCGAGCGAGAGCAGCGTGAACAGCCGTGGGTTCATCGGGGTGCCCGGCTTCGACTCGCCCTTCTCGAACTTCTGGTACGTGTACGACGAGATGCCTGCCATGTGCGCGAGGCGCTCCTGGCTCAGGCCGCGCTCGAGTCGCAGCCGCTGAAGGGTGACCCCGAGCTCACGGGAGAAGTCGGCTTTGTCGCGGGATCCTGTGCTCACCGCTCCAGCCTGTGTGAAGAACAAACGACCCACTCCCATCCATGTATGGGAATATCCGTGTGAATACTAGCGCCGCCGTGCCGCGGCCGCCCACGGTGCCCGTTGCTGTCGGTGGCGCGTGATTGCCTGCGGGTGTCGTGCCGGCGCCGAGGGAGAGGATATGACGGTGCAGAGCCGACCCAGTTGGCAGGTCGACCCGTGTCCGCCGTGGTGCGCGGTCGACCACGGTGAGCACGATCACCCGGATGACCGCGTGCACCGCAGCGCGGCCGAGACGGTTGCGGTGGTGGCGCGACGAACCGGATTCGAGGGCGTGCGCATCCGGAGGACCGCGGAGTCGACGGAGCTGGATGTCGCGCTGTCCCGCGTCGACGGCGACGGGCAGACCTGGCTGTACGTGGGAAGCGGGCCCGCCATGGCGATCGAGGTGAGTGCCGAGAGCGGCAGTCGGCTCGCTCGGGCGATCACGGCCGTTCTGGCGGCGGACCGGCCCTAGAAGTCGATGACCTCTCGGAACTTCGGCAGGAGGCCGATCTTGCTGCCCGTGAGGCTGGGCTTCATCTGGAAGACCCCCGTGTTGTAGTTGCCCTCGATGATCACGGGCCCGTTCTCGCCGATGGCGACGTCCCAGCCCACATAGGGGATCTGCGGGACGACACGGGACACGGTGTCGAGCGTCGCGAGCACCCGGTCGTACATCGGTACCCGGAAGCCGACGATGGGGGTGCCCGAGATCGGATGCACGGTGAAGGTGTTCGCGTACTTGTCGAAGGCCCCGTAGTGCGCGATGCCGGTCTTCTCATCGATCACGGTGTACATGCCGCCGCGCCCGTAGTTGTCGACGTCGGCGCCGTTGCCCATGCGCAGCACCGCCTCCATGACGTGCACGTCGGTGCCGTCGAAGAAGGTGATCATGCGCAGCGAGTTGACGCTCGTGGGGGAGAGGGAGGCCATGACGGGATGCTGGGTGAGGAACGTCTCCACGAGGTACTGCCGGTTCTGCAGCAGATCGGCCCGGAACGCCTCGAAGTCGGCAATCTCGGCGGCGGTGTGCTTCTGAATCCCCGCGCCGCTCATGCCGTCGATGCGCTTGGCCATGACCATTCCGTTGCGCCGCACGAAGGCCTCGAGCTCGGCGACGGTGGTCTCGCGCACGTCGAGCCACTCGCGCCCCAGGTACTCGCGGAATCGGGCGTTGAACTGCGGCTTGTCCCAGAACCACTCGCGGTACTCGCGCTGGTTGTACTTGACGACGATCGAGTTCGCGTTGCCGCTCGTGATCCACGTCGTGCGCTCGGCGGCCGTGAGCGACCAGAACTCGAACTCCTGGTAGTCGAGGTACCCGGCCTGGTAGACGACCGAGCACCAGGCCATGTCGAGCAGGATGAGCAGCCGCGGCTTGTGGCTCTCGTTCGCGACGGCCGTGGCGACGACCCCCATGTTCCGCACGTCGAGGGTGCGGAGCCGGGAGAGATAGTGCCTGATGCGCTTCACGTTGCTCCGTTAACAGAAAAGAGGGCCGGGTTGCCCCGGCCCTCCCAAATCTATCGTCGCCTAGTCCGCCGAGCGGTTCTCGAGCAGGCGCGCCGACTCGTCGTGCCAGTTCAGCGCGGTCGGGAACAGCTTGTCCTTGAACTCGTTGCCGTGGTGCGCGCAGAACAGCAGGTCGCCGCTGTTGAGGGTCACGCGGATGTAGGCCTGTGCGCCGCAGCTGTCGCAGCGGTCAAGAGCCGAGAGGGTGTAATCCAGTTCGTCGACGGGGCTGACCTCTGTGGCGATCTGAGACATGTGCGGCTCCATTCGGGCTGGCGGTGAAAACTTCCGTGTCTCAATACAAGCACGTCGGTGTTACACGGGTGCGTCAATTACCGGGTATTTCGCTGAACGCGTAGCGGGCAAACGGATACCCGTGTCAGTCCGGGGCGGCGTCTGCCGGTGACCGTAGGGTTGTCGACATGTCCAGCGCCGACTATTCAGCCCGCCATCTTTCGGTACTCGAGGGGCTCGAGGCCGTGCGCAAGCGCCCCGGCATGTACATCGGCTCGACCGACTCCCGCGGGCTCATGCACTGTCTCTGGGAGGTCATCGACAACTCGGTCGACGAGGCCCTCGGTGGCCACGGCAACGAGATCAGCGTCGTGCTCCACCGGGACGAGAGCGTCACCGTGCGCGACCGCGCGCGGGGCATCCCCGTCGACATCGAGCCCAAGACCGGGCTCTCGGGCGTCGAGGTCGTCTTCACGAAGCTGCACGCCGGCGGCAAGTTCGGCTCGGGCTCCTACGCGGCCTCCGGTGGCCTCCACGGCGTGGGCGCCTCGGTCGTCAACGCCCTCTCGGAGCGGCTCGACGTCGAGGTCGACCGCGACGGCAAGACGTGGGCGATGTCGTTCCACCGCGGCGAGCCCGGGGTCTTCGACGACCGCGGGGGAGAGCCCACGCCCGACGCCCCGTTCACACCGTTCGTCTCCAACAGCGAGCTGCGCGTCGTGGGCAAGGTGGCCAAGAACGTCACCGGCACGCGCATCCGCTATTGGGCCGACCGGCAGATCTTCACCAAGGGCGCGACCTTCCAGACCGACGAGCTGCTCGACCGCGTGCGGCAGACCGCCTTCCTCGTGCGCGACCTGCGGCTGGACATCACCGACGAGCGCCCGGCCGAGCCCACGCACGAGACGTTCCACTTCGAGGGCGGCATCGGAGAGTTCGTCGACCACCTCGCCACGGACGCCCCGCTCACCGACACCTGGCGCATGTCGGGCAGCGGCACCTTCACCGAGACCGTGCCCGTGCTGCAGGACAACGGCCACATGATCCCCACCGAGCTCTCACGCGACTGCGAGGTCGATATCGCCCTGCGCTGGGGGACCGGATACGAC
>Ga0247738_10000230_pt1 | contig 23313 bp, 16 predicted proteins | sample UWRJL013104B2_FD_180936 | JGI IMG/M metagenome (GOLD analysis project Ga0247738, IMG submission 180936) | Plant litter microbial communities from Arlington Agricultural Research Station in Wisconsin, United States - UWRJ-L013-104B-2 | ecosystem: Environmental > Terrestrial > Plant litter >...
AGCCGTCACCAGTGCACATGCGCAGACCGCGGCACCGGCGGAAGCGCCGAGCGCTTTTCCCGTGCTCGACCGCGCGCAACTGGACGCCTTGCTCGCCCAGCCCGACAAAGTGGTGCTCATCGATGTGCGCCGCGCGGATGAGATCGCGACCGTCGGCGGTTTCCCCGTCTTCCTGAACATCCAGGCGTCCGAGCTGGACCGGTTCCTACCCTATATTCCCAGGGACAGGCGGATCGTCACGATCTCGAACCATGCGGCCCGCGCAAAAGCCAGCGCGGCAGTTCTGGCGGACAAAGGCTTCACGGTCGCGGGCGTCGTAGGCGCACAGGATTATGAGAAGCAGGGCGGCTTGCTCTACGGCAAGAAGATCGTCACGCCCGACATTCCCGGCGTCGTGAAGGCCGATACGCGCGTGGAGGTTGTCCGCGAGGGTTTCGAAGGCACCGAAGGGCCCGTTGCGCTCAAGGACGGCACGATCCTGTTCACGGAAAACCGCGCCGATCGCATAGTGAAGATCGCGCCCAACGGCAAAGCATCGACCTTCTTGCAGAACACAGGCTCTGCCAACGCGCTCGCTATCGGTGCCGACGATACGCTGATCGCCGCGCAGACCAATCCTGCCGTTATCGCGGTCCTCCAGCCTACTGCCAAGGTCCTCGCCAAGGCCTATGGCAGCAAGCCATTTAATCGCCCGAACGATCTCGCGGTTTCCAGGGCGGGTAATGTCTATTTTTCCGATCCCGGCGCTGGCGGTGGTCAGGCCGCGGGACAGGCAACCCGACAGCCAGCGGCCCCGCCGCCGACGCCAGCGCTTTACTGGATCGATGGCAAGGGCAAGGTCACGCTCATCACCAACGAGATCGGGCGGCCCAACGGCGTAGCACTCAGCCCCGACGAGAAGACGCTCTATGTCGCGAACACGGCTGGCGAGGCGCTGATTGCCTATACCGTGCAGCCCAATGGCAGCGTGAGTGATCGCCGCGACTTCGCAAAGCTCGCCGGCATTGAAGCAACGCCCAATGGCCCAAACAGCGGCGCGGACGGCATAGTCGTGGACAAGGATGGCCGCGTCTATGTCGCCACCAATATCGGCGTTCAGGTGTTGTCGCCGGAGGGCGCTGCGCTGGGGGTCATTGCGCTCCCCAAAAAGCCGCAGAACCTCGTCTTTGGCGGCGCGGACCATAGCCGGCTTTACGTGGTCGGCCGGGGCAGCGTGTACCGCATCGCGACTTTGACGCGCGGCGTGGATCGGCCGGGAAAATAAGGTCTGATTGTCCAGGGTTCGACGGGGCGCCGCACCTCTCCGAGGCGCCCTGTCGGGCGATGCGTCAACCGAACTCCGAAAGCACTTCCCTCGAGGACTCACGTCGCTCAAAGTTCGGGACGCTAAGCCGGGCAATGCGCTCCGCTCTGGACCCATGCTTTAAAGATTGCGCCGAACTGCGCCTGGGTGCCGGGTGCGGGCGTGCGATTGCCGCCCGGTTTCCAGCCCCAGCCGACCAATATGTCGGACGCCATATGCTCTTCCATCTCGGCCATGGTCTTGCCGCCATTGCGCTTGGGGTCTTTGAGCTGCTGGCAGATCTGGCCGAGCGTCTTGCTCTGCCAGGCCATTTCCGGCGGTGCGAGCATCCATTTGGGATTGCCCGGCACATTGGCGGGGTCGAAATTCTCGGCGCGATGACAGGTGAAGCAGTGCAGGCCCGGCGCGCCGATGCCGTCGCCGCGCACCACCAGAGGCATATGCGGCGTCATCCGGTCAGTCTGCGTCGGCCTTTCGGTTGCCGGATGGCAATTGAGGCAGCGCGGATGCTGGATCACCTTGCCCGCTTCAGCGAACAGGGCGAGCGAGCGCGTCTTGGCATCCTTGATACCGGTGAACGCAGAGAGTGGCTGGAGTGACGTTGCCATGACCGGCGCGGGTGCGGGCTTAGCCGCGGGCGCTTTGGCCTGAGGCTGAGCGAGAGCGTGCACGCCAAACGCACCGAGTGCGAGTGTTGCTGCCGTCAGCAGGGCGATCCGCGCGCTCATGCCTTTTGCACCATCGGCAGGCGGGTGGGCCGTTCGCGCCCGAGCTTGGCCAGCGCATTGGCAATGGCCGGGCCGCAAGGCGGCACGCCGGGCTCGCCGATGCCAGTCGGCGGCGCTGTCGATGGCAGGATAGTGACCTCCACTTCGGGCATCTCCATGATCCTCAGCGAGCGATAGTCATTGAAGTTGGACACGGTGGGCTTGCCTGCGACCAGCGGCACTTCCCCGTAAAGAATGTGCCCGACCGCATAGCCGATCCCGCCCTCGACCTGAGCGCGGATGATGTCCGGATTGACCGCCGTGCCGCAGTCCACTGCGGCCCAGACCTTGTGGACCTTGGGCTCGCCGTCCTCGCCGATGGAGACCTCGGCAATTTCCGCCACGAAGGTGCTGAAGCTCTCAACCACGGCCACGCCGCGTGCACGGCCCTTGGGCACGGGCGATCCCCATTTGGCGAGCGTCGCCACGGCCTTCAGCACGGCCGCAGCGCGCGGCTGTTCGGTCATCAGTGCCAGTCTGCCTTCGACAGGGTCTTTGCCGGCCACCTGAAGCAGGTGATCGACGAAGGTTTCGACCGCATAGCCGGTATGCGTATGCCCGACCGAGCGCCACCAGAGCGTCGTCACGGGCGAGGCATCGATGGTCGCGTCGCAGCGGAAGGCGGGCAGCGCGTAAGGCGGCTTGTCCGATCCTTCGACCATCGTGGAATCGACGCCGTTCTGCATCATCATCTGCTCCATCGGTCCGCCAACGGCGAAGCTCTGGCCCACGATGCTGTCCGACCAGCCGATGATCTTCCCGTCCTTCACGGCGCCCTTCATGCGATGGACCATCAGCGGCCGGTAATAGCCGCCGTGGATGTCGTCCTCGCGTGTCCAGGTGAGGCGGATAGTCTTGCCCGGACCGATGGCCTTAGCGCATTCAGCCAGTTCGACTGCGAGATGCGCGTCGCCGGTCGCGCGCCGGCCGAAGCTGCCGCCCGCGATCACCGGTTCGATCTTCACCTGTTCCGGCGCGATGCCCAGCACCTTGGCGATGGCGGGCTGGTCGAAGCTCGGAAATTGCGATCCGAAGCGCACCAGTGTGCTCTTGCCGTCCCACTCGATATAGCCACCAAGCGGCTCCATCGGTGCGTGAGCGAGATACGGGAAGACATAGTCCGCCTCCACGAGCGTGGCGCCCGGCGTCGCGAATGCGGCGGTGAGATCGCCATTGGTCTTGGCGACCTTGCCCTTGCCGGCCTTGGCGAGATATTCGCTCGCCATCTCGGCGCTGCCGCGCGGCTCGGCCTTGCTGTCGTCCCACTTGATCGCGAGCGCTTTGCGGCCCTTGATCGCAGGCCAGGTCGAGTTGGCATAGACTGCGACACCGCTCGAAATCTGCCGCACCGCGACCACGCCCTTGACCGCAAGCGCCTTCGTCGCGTCGAAGCTCGCGACCGTGGCGCCAAAGCGCGGCGGATGGGCCACCACGACCGTCAGTGTGCCCGGCGTCCATTGGTCGATCGAGAAATTGGCCTTGCCGGTGGACTTGGCGAGGCTGTCCACGCGCCCCACCGACTTGTCCTTGCCGATGAGATGAAACTTGCTGGCATCCTTAAGCGGCACGTCCTGCGGCGCCTTGAGCTTCGCCGCCGCCGCGACGAAATCGCCGAACTTGCCCGTCTTGCCGCCCGGCCCTGAAATGATGCCATCCTTGACCGTGATCTGCGCCACCGGCACGCCCCAGCTCTGCGCGGCAGCATTGACCAGCAGCCATCGCGCCATCGCGCCGGCCTTGCGCATCTGCAGGTAGCTGTTGGCCATGGCAGTCGATCCGCCTGTGCCTTGCAGGCCCATGAAGAGATTGGCGTAGAGCTGCGTGTTGCCCGGCGCATGTTCGGCGCGCATCTGCGACCAATCTGCGTCCATTTCCTCAGCGACCAGCGTGGCGAGGCCGGTGAAAGGCCCCTGGCCGAACTCGATATGTTTGACGAGCACCGTCACGCTGCTGTCCGGCGCGATCCGCACGAAAGCATTGGGATCGACGGGCGGCGGTCCACCACCGCCGGGCGGCTGCGCGGCGAGGCGCCCCATGCCCATGGGCAGGATGAACGCGATGACCAGAGCGCCGCCGCCATGCAGCAGGGCGCGGCGCGAGATCTTGCCGTCATGAATGGTCATGCGCTTTGCTCCAGCTTCTTGGCTGCGTCATGAATGGCTGAGCGGATGCGGACATAGGTCGCACAGCGACAGATATTGCCGTTCATGGCGAGATCGATGTCACGGTCGTCCGGCTTGGGCCGCTCCCGCAGCAGCGCCACGGCGGTCATGATCTGGCCGGACTGGCAATATCCGCATTGCGGCACGTCATGCGCCACCCATGCAGCTTGAATTGCCTTGGCTTCCGGACCCGTTATCGCCTCGATCGTGGTGATCTCGCCCGTCGCTGCGCTGACCGGCACCGAGCAAGAGCGCAGCGGCTGATCGTCCATATGGACCGTGCACGCGCCGCACATCGCCACGCCGCAGCCGAATTTCGTGCCCGTGAGGCCCAGATCGTCGCGCAACACCCAGAGCAGGGGCGTGTCATCGTCCACATCGACCTGCCGCTCGGTTCCGTTCACCTTCAGCTTGAAGATCATGATGGCTCCTGCAGAAAATATGGTTTTCGACTGGATGGCCCCCGGTCATCGGCCGCTCCACGAATGGAACGAGCTTATCAGGTAAAGGTGCCAAGTCCGACCTTTTTTCAGGCTATGAAGCGAGGAAGATGGTGGCGCCAGCCGGGCCGCCCGCGCGAATGGGCGCTGAGCGTCAAGAAGAAGTTCTGATCGGGAGGGGAGCCGGCTCAGCCCGGTTCCCGCTTCTTAAGCTATGAAGGCGCTTTGGCGAGGCCTGTGTCCGCAAGCACATCGGACTATTCGTCTCAGTCTGCTGATCTCTGCCTGCCGCTGATCCATCCGCCCGCAAATAGCGGCCAATCCACACCGTTTGACGAGGGCTAAGCCCGTGCCGGGTCCGGCGCAACGCGCGCTCTATGCAAGGCGAGGCTCCAGCAGTAGGATCGCCTGATCGTTTGCCGAGGCCCCGCTTCATGCTCAAGCGAATTGCCATTGTGGTGCTGGGTCTCCTGGCCGTCGGGTTTGGCGGCTTTGCCGCTTTTGCGTGGCGCCCGGCAATCGCCCCGATCGACAAGCCGGGGGCGGCGAGTTTTCCGGCCGACCTGGTTGCCAGAGGCGCGACGCTTGCTGCGGGCGGCTATTGCTCGACATGCCATACCACCAGGGGCGGCAAGCCGCTCGCCGGCGGGCGGGCGATGGTCACCGGCTTTGGCACGCTCTACTCGACCAACATCACGCCGGATCCGGAAACCGGCATTGGCAACTGGTCCGAGGAGGCCTTCCGGCGCGCGATGCACGAGGGCGTCGCCCGCGACGGATCGCATCTCTTCCCGGCCTTTCCCTACGATCATTTCACGAAATTGTCCGATGCGGACGTGCAGGCGCTCTACGCCTTCCTGATGACGCAGCCCGCCGTCAGCGCCCCTGCCAAGGCAAATGAACTGCCTTTCCCGCTCGGCATTCGGGCGCTGCAGGCGGGGTGGAAGCTGCTCTTCTTCAAGCCGGGCCGCTTCGCGCCCAATGCGGCGCAGGACGCCGAGTGGAACCGGGGCGCCTATCTCGCGGAGGGGCTGAGCCATTGCAGTGCCTGTCACACTCCGCGCAACATGCTGGGCGCCGAAAAACGGGATGCCGCTTATGCAGGCGCGTCGATCGATAACTGGTTCGCGCCTGCACTGACCAAGGCCAATCCCTCGCCAGCGCCCTGGACCGGCGAGGAACTGTCCGAATATCTCATCACTGGCCTGAGCCGCTATCACGGTACAGCCGCTGGGCCGATGGCGCCGGTCGTGCATGACGGGCTGGCCCGGTTATCGCCGAACGACCAGAGGGCCGTGGTGCGCTATGTGGAGAGCCTCGGCGGCGGCGATGCGCGTGCGGCGCAGACGGCACCGGCTGTTGCGAAGGCCATGGCGGCCGACCGTATCGGCCTCGGCGTGGCGGCCGACAAGGATGCGCGCTTCTACACGGCGGCTTGTGCGTCCTGCCATTATAATGCGGGCAAACAGCCCAATCCGCTGCGGCCCGATCTTGCGCTCAACAGCGCGCTCAGCCTCGATGATCCGAGTAACTTCATCCACGTCCTGCTCTACGGCATCGGCGCGAAGGAGGGGGCGCCCGGCATCGTCATGCCCGGCTTCTCCTATTTCAGCGATGCCGATGTCGCGCGGATGGGCGCCTATCTCCGCCGTACCCGCACCAGCCTGCCGCCCTGGCCAGATCTCGAGAAAAAGGTCGCCCATGTCCGCGCCGAAGGCAGAGGGGATTTTTGAGACGATGACCAGCTTCCGCATCAATGGCCGCGCCGTCATGGCGAACTTCCCGGACGATACGCCGTTGCTGTGGGTGATCCGCGACGAGATCGGCCTGACCGGCACGAAATTCGGCTGCGGTATCGGCATGTGCGGCGCTTGCACGGTCCATGTCGGCGGACGGGCGACGCGCTCGTGTATCACGCCGCTGAGCGCCGTCACTGATGCCGACGTCACGACAATCGAGGGACTGGACCCCAAGGGCGAGCATCCGCTGCAAAAGGCATGGATCGACCTGCAGGTGCCGCAATGCGGCTATTGCCAGTCTGGTCAGATCATGCAGGCCGCGGCGATGTTGACGGACTTTCCGGAGCCGAGCGATCAGGACATCGATGCAGTCATGGCCGGCAGCCTCTGCCGCTGCATGACCTATGTGCGCATTCGCGCCGCCATAAAGCAGGCCGTCGCCGAGATGAAGGGCGCCCCCGTCAATGGCTAGGCTCGGCCAGAGCGGGACGGGGGCGGCGGCGCATCCTCTGGCGCGGCGCGACTTCCTCGTCGCGGCGATCGGTACTAGCGCCGCTTTCGGTTTCGCGGCCCTTGGCGTCGCAGCAATCGATCCGGCCGATTTTGCGCCCGGCGCTGCAGCCGTCCCTGCCGGACCGGTATTTTCGCCGACGCTCTGGTTCAGCATCGACAAGGATGGCCTCGTCACCGTCAACATCGTTCGCGCCGAGATGGGCCAGCATGTCGGCACGGCACTGGCCCGCATCCTCGCTGACGAACTGGAGGCGGACTGGGACAAGGTGCGCATCCTTCATGTCGATACCGATCCCAAATGGGGCCTCATGGTCACGGGCGGCAGCTGGTCTGTCTGGCAAAGCTTTCCGCAGTTCAGCCGGGCAGGCGCTGCCGGGCGGATCGCACTGATCGAGGCTGGGGCGAAGCTGATGGGTGTTTCGCCCTCGGCCTGCAAAGCGTCGAACGGTGCTGTGATCGCCGGGGGACGACGGCTCTCATATGGTGAGATCGCGGCGCGGGGCGACCTGTCGCGTCGCTTCACGCCCGAAGAACTCGACAAGCTGCCGATCAAGCCCGCCGATGCGCGCAAGCTGATCGGCAAGCCGGTCAAGGCCATCGACATCCCGCCCAAGACCAACGGCACGGCGATCTATGGCCTCGATGCCAAGGTGCCGGGCATGGTCTATGGCCTGCCATTGCTGCCGCCCACCCGCTATGGATCGCGCGTGTCGTCGATCGATGACAGTGCGGCCAAGGAGGTGAAGGGCTATCTCCAGACGATCGCGCTGGAGGATCCGTCCGAATCCGTAACGGGCTGGGTGATGGTGATCGGCGAGACCTGGCCTGCCGCAATGAAGGCGGCCGATCTGGTCAAGGTCCAGTGGACGGCCGGCGCCGCCGCCACCGTTTCGGAAAAGCAGATTCAGGATCGCGGCGCAGCACTGATCGCCGATGCGAAGGCGGGCTCCATCCTTGATACCGGCCCGGGCGATGTCGATGCGGCACTCCGCGCTGCTCACAAGACGATGGAGGCGACTTACACGACGGCAAGCGTCCTGCATTTCCAACTGGAGCCGCTCAATGCCCTCGCTTTCGAGAAGGACGGCGTCTTCGAGATTCACACCGGCAACCAGTGGCAAAGTCTCATCCTGCCGGTCCTCGCCAAGGCTCTGGGGCGCCCCGAGGCGAGCATCGTCATGCGCACCTATCTGCTCGGTGGCGGTTTCGGGCGAAGGCTCAATGGCGACTATGCGGTGCCCGCCGCGCTGGCCGCGAAAGCGCTGAAGCGGCCCGTCAAGATGATCATGATGCGCCCGGAGGACGTGCGCTACGATTCCTTCCGCTCACCATCCGTGCAGACGCTCCGCATGGGCTTTGACGACAAGGGCAAGGTGCTGGCCATGGACCATGCCGCGACCGCCGGATGGCCCACGCAAATCCTTGCGCCCGGCTTCATGCCCAAGGGCAAGAACGGCGTGCCTTACGATCCCTTCTCCATTGCCGGTGCCGATCACTGGTATGATGTCGGCGCGCAGCGCGTGCGGGCGATCCCGAACGATCTGGCCAATAGCAGCTTCCGCCCGGGCTGGTTGCGCTCTGTCGGCCCCGGATGGACGAACTGGGCGGTCGAAAGCTTCATGGACGAGGCGGCTCACGCGGCAAGCGCCGATCCTGTCGCGTTCAAGGTCGCGCATCTGACGGGGGCAGGGCGCAATGCCGGCGGCCCGCCAAGTGCAGTCGGCGGCGCGCTGCGACAGGCGGCCGTGGTGAAGCGCGCTGCAGAGCTCGCCGGATGGGGGCAGACACTGCCGCCCGATACCGGGCTCGGCATCGCGACTTCCTTTGGTCAGGAACGCGACATGCCGACCTGGGTCGCTTGCGTCGCGCGTGTGCATGTCGATCGCAGCACCGGCGTTGTTGTCGTGGAGAAACTCACGATTGTCGTCGATGCTGGTACGGTGGTTGATCCGGACGGCGGGCTCGCGCAGGTCCAGGGCGCTGCACTTTGGGGCCTCAGCCTCGCGCTCCACGAAGGCACGGAATTCGTGAATGGTCAGGTGCGCGACACCAATCTCGACAGCTATACGCCGCTGCGCATGGGCGATGTGCCGCCGATGGAGATCGTGTTCATCGACAGCACGGAGCCGCCGGTTGGTTTGGGTGAACCAGCGACGACAGTCATCTGCCCCGCAATCGGTAACGCCATTTTCAATGCGGTGGGGCTTCGGCTGAGGCACATCCCGATCACGCGCGAAGCGGTGAAGGCGGGACTGACGCGGCCAACATAGGCCGGAGCGTGCGGCACGCTCCCATGTCTGTCAGCCAAAGCCGTTCTCGGCGCCCGGGCCGCGACACGGGCCTCGAGGTGGGCGCTCAGTCAGGCCATTTTCCCCGCCAGCCGAGCTGCGGTCTGGCGTCGCGATGGGGGGCGTGTGCGCTCGATCAGTGTTCGATCTGCAGAACTGCAACTGACTTTGCGGGCAAGTCGATCGTCAACATGTCGCCATTTCCGTTCATGCGGAACGGCTGCGGGAAAACCGTTCGGGGTGCTTCGAAGCTGTTGACCGCGTTGACGTCTGGCGCTGTCAGTATCGACCCGCTTGCGGATTTCGGCCTGATGCCAGCGACGCGCGTGGAGATTTGTGCCGTTCGATCTGGATTGATATTCACAAGCGCCAGCCAGAGCTTGCCATCTGCGCCTCGCGCCGCGACTGCGTCTATGCGCGGCAGGCTCACAGCCCCGATTTCATAGCTGCCGGCCTCGAAGCTCACGGGGAGGAACGTCGCATCCTGAAAAGGCACGTACATCTTGTAGACGTGATAGGTTGGCGTCAGGACCATCTTCTCCTTGTCGGTCAATATCATCGACTGAAGAACATTGATCATCTGCGCGATGTTGGTCATCCGCACCCTGTCGGCATGGCGGGCAAAAATGTTTATGTTGAGGGCTGCGATGATGGCGTCCCGCATGGAATTCTGCTGGACCAGGAAGCCCGGGTCTGTGCCCGGGAGCGGAGCCAGCCAGACGCCCCATTCATCGATGACCAGCGGGACCTTCTTCTCGGGATCATATTCGTCCATGATCGCGCTGTGCTTGGCGATCATGCCGTCCATGGCGAGAGTTGCTTTGACAAGCCTAGCATATGCCGCCTCATCGAAGCCCGTGCTGGGATAGGAGGGGGGCCATCCGCCTGTCGTGTAGGAATGGAGTGACAGGCCTTCGATGCTCCAGGCCCAATCATGTCCTTTCCAGGCCTTCATGACGGCCTCTGTGTAAGAGGTGTCGTTATCGGTGGGGCCTACGGCGACGCGTTGCATCGCTTCGTCGGCAGTCTGCGCCGGGTTGTAGTTCCGCACGAACCGCGCGAATGGCTTCATCACGTCGACATAATGTTGCGGGGTCATCGAGCCGCCACAGCCCCAACTCTCGTTCCCCAGTCCCAGATATTTGACCTTATATGGCGCTTTGTGACCGTTGGCGGCGCGTTCTTTACCTGACGTCGTTCGCGGATCGGCGGTCATATAGGCGAGCCAGTCGGCTGCCTCCTCCACTGTGCCGGAGCCGAGATTGACGGACAGATAGGCTTCGGCGCCGATCTGGGCCGTGAAGTCCATGAACTCGTCAGTGCCGAAGCTGTTCGGCTCGGTCGCGCCGCCCCAGTTAGAGTTGATCGTGATGTGGCGGTTCGCGGCGGGCCCGATACCGTGACGCCAGTGATATTCGTCGGCAAAGCAGCCGCCCGGCCAGCGGACGTTAGGCACCTTGATTGCCTTGAGCGCCGCGACGACGTCGCTCCGGATGCCGCGAACATTTGGAATGGCAGAATTCCTGCCTACCCAGATGCCATCATAGATGCCGGAGCCCAGATGCTCGGCAAACTGACCGAAGATGTTGCGATCAATCTTCGGGCCGGGTTTTGCAGGGTCAATCTTCAGCGTGATGGCCGCCCCGGATTGAACTTGAGCGCTGCCTGGGGCGGCCAGCAGGAGGGCAAGGATGAGAAGCGCACACGGCGCTCCGCTATGGCGGGTGTTCATGTCGCAGGTGCCCTCATCCATCATTCGCATGGTGGCGATGCCATCCATGTTGGCCGCCTCCTGCCCGATAATTAATCAGACAATTACGCAGGTCAATGACGAGTTTGGAGGGCGGGAAGCGCCCGCTTTATACTAATTTTTCGCCGGAATCTTATCGAAAGCCGCCTGGATCTTGGCGAGATTCTCGTCGCTGAGGGCGTCCGCCTCATATTGCTGGATGTCCTTGAGCGTCAGCGCGCGGCCCGCCGTCTGGAACTGGTCATTGGCATAGACCGTCGGGATGAGCTCCTTGAGGATCGCGGCGGCTGCCGGATCCGCCAGCAGCTTCTCAACGATTGTGGTCTGGACCGAATAATGAGCGGGCTTCGCGGCGGGCGCCGCCTGGGCGAATGCTGGAGCCGCCTGGAGCAATAGGGGCGCTCCAGCCAGTGAAGCCAGCGTCATTGCAATCATCGTCCTGCGCATCATGTCTCTCCTCAATTGGTAAGCTTGTGTCGTTGGAATGGCTGGTCAGGATTGTTGTGCGACCTTCTGCTCGATCGTTCCGAAGATCGCGCGGCCGTCCGCCGTCTGCGCTTCCATACGGCAGGCGTCTCCAAAGGCCATGTAGGGCGTTTGGGGCTTGCCGTGCTCAATCATCTCGATGGCGCGGCGTTCCGAAATGCAGCTGGAGCCGACCTGTTGGTAGGCCGCATTGGCAACGGTGCCGGAGCCGATGATCGTGCCGGCAACGAGATCGCGCGTCGCGGCGGCATGGGCCACGAGCTCGTGAAAGCCATAGGCCATTTCGCGGCCATTCGCGCTGCCGAAGCGACGCCCGTTCCAGTCGATGACCAGATCGAGGGCGACACGCCCGTCTTGCCAGGCGTCGCCAAGCGCATCCGGCGTGATGGCAAAAGGCGCCATTGAGCAAGCGGGCTTGGCCTGGATCCAGCCGAAGCCGGTCTTCATCTCGGGCACGGCCAGCGCGCGCAGCGACCAGTCGTTGATTTGAACCACCAGCTTGATGTGCGCCATGGCATCCGCCGCGCTCGTGCCCATCGGCACGGCATCGACGATGACGCCGAATTCGCCTTCGAAGTCGATGCCGTCCGCCTCATTGCGGAAGGGAACAGGCTCGGTCGGACCATAGAAGCGGTCGGACAGCCCCTGATACATGAGCGGCTTGTCGCTCTGGATCGCCTCGGTCCCGAATGCGACCTGCATGAGGTCCGCATGGGCCTTGAACGCAGAACCGTCGAGCCATTGCCAGCTGCGCGGCAATGGTGCGCGCAGCCCGGCAAGATCGAGCGCCTCGCATTGGCCTGCTTCCAGCTGCGCCGCGATCGCGCGCAATTCCGGTTCGGCCGCGGCCCAGTGTTCGATGGCCGAGAGCAGGGTCGGCCAGCGCGGACCTGCCGGGAGCGCACGGCTGCCGTCGGCCTCGATAACCAGCAGCTCGCCGTCTGCTGTGCCATTGTCCCGTGTCGCCAGTCTCATTTCAGGCCGTCCTCATAGGCGCCGTCGATCAACACGAAACAGATGCGACAGGGCTTGCCGGAGCGATTGGCCCAGCCGTGGTTGGTGCCGCGCTGGACGACGATGTCACCCGGACGGATGACAGTCTCGCCTTCATCCATGATGAGCGTCAACTCGCCTTCCAGCATGATGCCATAATCGACGGTCTCGGTCTTGTGCATGAAGGCGTGCCGCGAGCCGGAACCGCCGTGTGAAGAAGCGTCTGTCGCCCCCACCTCGGCAAAATGCGCCTTGGCCTGCTCAGGCGTCATCGTTTCGAAGCTGGCGTCGTCCGGTGGCACGTCGAGGATGCGGATGCGCGTGCCGTTCCTGGGCGCCGCGAGGTTGATGCCCTCCTCGCTGGGCTCGCCAGACGCGCGATCGATGCGGGCGGGCGTCTCACGCGTATTCCACAGCTCGTAGAAAACCGGGCCGTGCGCGCCGCCGATCTGCTGGATGCGTGGGGGCGGACCATCCTCCTGAATGACGGCCTGACCCTGAGCGTCATGACCGGTGACGATGCGGCGAATGGGTGGGAAAGACATGGACGATCGTCTCCTGCTCAGGCGGTCCGGCCGCCAAGCTGTTCGGCAAGCCAGTCGGCGATATAATCGCGGGCATAGGCCATATTGTCCGCGCCGACATGTTCTACACCGCCCTCTCGCTCCGTGAAGACCTTGAGTTCGCGGACGGGCGCATTGATGAGCTGGTCATAGCTCTGGTGCGCATAATCGAGCGCGATCTGTCGATCCTTCGAGCCATGGGTGACGAGGAATGGCACGCGAATGCGCTTCATCACCCCATCGAGATGCATGTCGGCGGCGCGGGCGAGGAAATCGTCCATGTCGGTTGCGCCGAAGGCCCACATGACATGCGCCCAATAATGCGGAACGGGATTCTCGCCCTCGCGCCTGAGCCGTTTCTGCTGGACCTCCGCCCAATTATGATTGGCGCCCCAGACGGCACCGGCGGCGAAGCGCGGTTCGAACGCGACGGCGCGCGGCGCGAAATGGCCGCCGAGAGAAATGCCGGTCATGCCGATGCGCCGGGGATCGACATCCGCTTGCATCTCCAGCCAGTCGACCGCCTTTGAGGCCCAGTTCTCGCTGTGCGGATCCACGGCGAGACCCTGCAGACGCAAGGCCTCGCCGCTCCCCGGTTGATCGACGGAAAGGGTGGATATGCCGCGCCGCGCCAGCGCTTCGGGCAGGCGCGACCAGTAGAGCAGCTCCTTGCAGCTATCGAGGCCGTTGCAATAGACGGCGACCGGATGCGGCCCCGGCCCCGGAGCGCGTGTGTAAAGGGCAGGCATCGTGCCGGCCGCGAGCGGAATTTCGACGCGCTCGCGATTGATCCGGCCCAATGAAGTCGACTTGTCGAAGGCTGCACGGGCGCGGGCATAGGTTTGCTCACGCCCGTTCGATCCCTGCGCCTGCATGCGCTCGGCGACGAGCAGGTAGAGTGCGGCGCGTTCCAGCTTGTCCGATGCCGAGAAACCCCGGCCGCGCGCCTCGTCCTCGTCGGCAAGCCCGATCAGCCGGTCCGCCATCGCCACCCATTGCGCCATGAACTGCGGCGTGCCCGCATCTGCGCCATTCGCTGCCGCGTCGCGGATCGGCTGGCACATGTCCATGATCTCGCCGATCTGCGCGCCGCTCTCCAGCGCCATCGCGACCGAGAGGTTCCAGATATAATTGGGGAAATATTCAAACAGGGCCATGAGCGTCAGACCGGCGCAGGCTGGAAGAGATGGGGGTCAGGCGCGGCATGGGGCATGGTCTGCGGGCCGCCGATGCCGATGCCCCACTGATCCATGACGCGCGGCGCGGGCGCATAGACCTGCTCCACATGCTGCTCGAAATCGACCTGCTCCAGCTCGGCGGTATATTCGACCGCAAAGCCATTGGGCGTGACGAAATAGCTGAACGCATTGTCGCCGGCCGTATGCCGCCCCGGTCCCCAGCTTATGTCCGTGCCCGCCTGTTTGAGGCGCGAGATGCCGGCCATCATGCCGTCCACATCGGTCATGTCATAGGCGACATGGTTGAGGCAGGGCGGCCCGGGCAGGATGGCAATGCGGTGATGCGCCGAATTGCAGCGCAGGAAGCACATGAAGTCGCCGAGCCAGTCCGAAACGCGGAAGCCCAGCACGTCCACGAAGAAGCGCGCCGCCGCCTGATGGTCTGGCGAGTGCAAGACGATATGGCTGATGCGGACGGGAAGCCCCTCCCATCGCCCGATCTGACGCTCGGTGCCGCGCGCGACATCGCTTGAGATTTCGAAGGGCAGGCCATCAGGCGAGAAGAAGCGAAAGCCATAGCCGCCGCCGGGCGCGTCGAGATCGCGCGGCGCATGGACGATCCTGCAACCGGCAGCGATGACAGTCTCATGCAGCGCGTCCACATCGGCACGGCTGTCGGCGGCAAGCGCGATGACGTCGAGATGATTGCCGTCCGACGCGCGCAACCTCACGGCATGATGCTCATCGTCGCCTTGCACCTTGAACCAGGCCATGCCGTCCTGCGCCGCGACTTCGTCCAGCCCCCACGTCTCGGCATAGAAGCGGCGCTCGGCCTCGAAATCGGCGACGCCATAGCCGACATAGCGAATGTCCGTGACGCGGCTCATGAGCGCTCTCCTGTCATATCGGCTGGGCAGTTACGGCGAACATTTCCGCCGTCGCCGTGGCATTGTCGATGAGCGGTCCCTTGCCGAGCTGGCCCATGCAGATGGCAAGGCTCGATCGCACGATATAGGCGCAGCGCTCGAAGCGGCGGTCGCGATAGGTGGTGAGGGCGGTCTCCATGCTGTCATGGCGCGCCAGTTCCTCCGCGAGAACGAGGCTGTCCTCGATAGCAAGGCCCGCGCCTTGCCCGAGATGTGGTGTGGTCGCGTGGACGGCGTCCCCGAGCAGCGCGACGCGCCCCTTATGCCACGGTCCTTCGACCAGCAGGCCTTCGAGTGGGCGGTAGACGACGCCGTCATTGTCGGTGATCTGCTCGGCCAGTGCACGGATGGCGGGCGCGCAACTCGCCGTTTTGGCGCGCATGTCCGCAGCGAGCTGGCCATGCGCATAGCGCGGATTGCCCGGCTCTGGCGTCGTCAGATACATATACATGGTATCGGCGCTGATCGGCACGAGGCCGGCGCCGATCCGGCCATTATAGACCTGCAAGGCATCGAGGTCCGCAGGCCGCGGAAAATTGTACCGCCACACGGCCTGGCCGGTAAATTGCGGCGCCTCCGCCTTTGGGAAGACCGTGGCGCGGGTTTGCGAATTGACGCCATCTGCCCCGATCACGAGATCGAACGTGCCATGGCTCCCATCGGAAAAGCGGACCCGGACCGTCTCGCCATCATCCTCGATCGCATCGGCCGTGATGCCGAGCCGGATCGTGGCCCCGGCTTCCTTCGCGGCATCTCCGAGCACCTTCTGCATGGCGCGTCGGCTGACGCCGAGATTGGCGGGATAGCGCTCCAGCAAGCGGTGGGAGGGCACGCGGGCGACCTTGGTGCCGTCCGGCGTGAAGACCTCGACCGCGTCAAAGCCAAAGCCCGCGTCGATGTAGCGGTCGAGAATGCCGAGCTGATCGACGGCGCGCAGCACATTACCCTGCTGGATGATGCCGACGCCATAGACCGACCAGTTGGGATCCTTCTCGATGACCTCGACTGCGAAGCCGCGCCGCCGCAAGGCGATGGCGGCCGTAAGCCCGCCAATGCCGCCGCCAACCACCAGAATCGACAAATGCTTCATGCCGCCTCAACTCTCTCCATGCGGTCAGGTTAGCGCCTGCATATAATCTGTAAAAGCGATTGAATTTATGGTGATGGATAAACGCTGATTATGGAACGGCGGCCTGCGCTTTGAGTTGATCGCGGAACCAGCGCAGTCCTTCGTCCGCTTCTCGCGCCCGGTGATATTGCAGCATCTCGCGCATGATCGGGAAGGGGAAAGGTATTTCCGCCAGCACGAGTGGAAACTGCGCCGCCATCTGCCGGGCCAGCCGCTCGTGCATGATGGCGATCCGGCTCGTCCCGCAGATCAGCCAGGGCACCATGGTGAAACAACCGCAGGTGATGTCGATGCTGCGATGCTGGTCCATGCGTTCGATCTGGCGATCCGCGAAGGAGGGCACGCGATTGCTGCCGACATGGACGGCGACATGGCCGAGGCGCTCGAATGCGGCAGCGTCGATCCCCTCGGCAAAGGCCTGATTGCCTTCCCAGCCAATGACGATCTGGCGCTCCTCGCAGAGCAATTCCGCTGGTTGGTCCGGCGCGATAAAATCCTCTGGCGTGACGATGAGATCGGCCTTGCCGTCGAAGACGAGTTGGGCGGCCTCCTCGCTCGGCAGCATCATGTCCAGCCGGATGCCGGGCGCAGTCTCGGCAAGGCGCTGCGACAGCGGCCCGATGACCGAAGCGGTGATATAATCCGAGGCGACGATGCGAAAACTGCGCTGCGTGGTCGCCGGGTCGAACCGCGCGGTACTGATCAGCAGTGCGTCAAGATCGCCGAGGAACTGGCTGACCGGGCCGACCAGACTCTCGGCATGAGCGGACGGGTACATCTGCTTGCCATGCGCAACGAGAATGTCGTCCTGGAAATAGTCACGCAGCCGGCCGAGCGCGGCGCTCATCGCCGGTTGGCTCACATTCATCCGTCGCGCAGCCCGCGTGACGCTGCGCTCTTCCATCATGATCTGGAAGGCGAGCAGCAGGTTGAGATCAAGGCCGTTGAACCGCATCATGCATCCGTTTCTGTGATGGACTGGCACTATTATGACAAACCATGGCGATTGCCGAGGGGCGTGTCTGTCCGCCTCTCAAACGACAGGCGTGGAGGCAGTCTTCGCGAATATGACGTGGCAACGAGGTGCATGGGGGCGGCGACATGCGCCATGAGTCGCCTCGCTCGCAGCTGCTTCGCGATCGCCAACACGGCTTCAGTGTTCAGGCGATCGGCCATTGGAACCGATGCGGTCGCGGTTCCTGGACCACTGGATGCCCGTAGCGGTCCGGCGCGGTCGATCCGGTTCTTGTTCTGCGTGAACTAACAGTCGGTTCCATTATGCCGGAGTGACAAGAGAGCGCATTTCAGCGCTTCCGGACACGAGGCTATATTGACCGACTTTGCGCGGCGAGAAGGGAAAGGCGCCCCCTTATATTTTAGGCGCGCCCTTCGCTGCATGTTGTTTGGCCTCGCCTTGGGTCAGGCAGGGGCTGCCATTTCTCAACCAGATTCGGCGCGGGGCGGCCCGGAATCCGCCTCCGCGCCGACCATCGATCGCGACCGGGCGGATCGTCTGGTCCCGTCAATCCAGCAGGCTCCGCAATCCCCAGCTCCTGCTGGTCCAGCGCCCTCGGTCGCGATCACCCCGGCACAACAATCGGCCAATGCCGCGGCACTCACGCAAGTGCGCTATGAAGGTGCGACCCTGGCCGCGTCGACGCTCGACAGGGCTGTGGCCGCCTATCTCGGCAAAGCGCTCACGCAGGAAACGCTGCAATCGGTCGCCAATGCCATTGCCGCAGCTTATGCGAGCAGCGACATCGCCTTCTATTCCGTGTCGATCCCCGCGCAGACTCCCGCGGGCGGCGTGCTCACCGTCAAGGTCGTCGAGGGTCGCGTGACCGACTATCAGCTGGCGGGGGCGAGCAAGAGCACGCCGACCCGGCTGATCCGCGCTCATATGCGGCGCCTGATGGGTGAGACGCCGCTGCACAAAAAGACGCTCGAGCGCACACTCTCGCTATTGCGCGACGTGCCCGGCCAGACGCTCGATGTGAAGGTTCGCCAGCTCGCTGCGCCCGGAGATCTGGCGCTGGACCTCACCGTCAAGCGCAAGCAATTGCAGATTGGCCTGATCATCGACAATAGCGGGGTCAGCAATGTCATTCAGGGGGTTCAGGCGCAGGCGTCGGTTACCATCAATGGTCTGGCGCGCGAAGGCGACAGCCTGCGGGTGTCCGGCTATCTGCCCTTCTACCCCGACCGCTATCAATTCTACTCGCTGGGTTACAATACACCCATTGGCAGCGATGGCCTGACACTCGGCGGCAGCTTCGCCACGATGAAGACCCGATCTTCAAACCAGATCAGCGGGACGGCAAAACAGGCGGGAGTGGCGCTCTCTTATCCGCTGATCCGGTCTTATAAGACCAATGTGTCGATCAATGCGTCACTCGATGGCATCGATAGCAGCAACTATTTCCTCGATACGCAATTTGGCGACTATCGCTCCCGCGCCGTCCGCCTGGGCGGCTCCTATTCGCGATCGGACGAGAAATACGGCTTTGCCGTCTCCGCGACAGTCAGCCAGGGCGTCGATCTGTTTAACGCAAAGGCGTTCGCCGGATATTCCGGGAAGAGCTTTACAAAGGCCAATATTCAAGGGGTTGTCGTCAAAAACCTCAAGAAGAACCTGACCGTCAGGACCGATTTGCGGGCGCAATATTCACAGGACATGCTTTCAGTGACCGAGCGCGCGTCGCTGGGCGGGCGCGGCGCCGGCATGGCGTTTCCGGTTGGCACGGCCACGGCGGAAAAAGTCGCTGCGGGGAGCATGCAGCTCGATTTCAAACTGCCGGCCTCGTCGCCAGCGCTGAAAAAAGCTTCACTCTTCGTTTACCTTGATGGCTCGGCGGGCCGCACTGTCGCGCGACCGGCTTATGCCTTGCCAGCGCAAAGCGTCTCCATGGCCTCGGCCGGGGTCGGCGTGCGCGTCGCAGTGGGCAAGGGCTGGTCGACGAGCGTCGAAGTCGCCGTCCCGCTCGAACGGCCGGACAGCGCCTATAGCAACAAGGCGCGCATATTCTTCGGTGTCAGCCGCACCATCTGATTTTGCGTATACGCAAAAAGCGCAAACGCGCTTCGGCTAGAGCGAGCGGCCTCCAGAGCTGACGTTTTTCAGGGCATTGCCCATTTTTGCGTGTACGCAAAAAGCTGCTCAAAGCAGTTGCCGCTGTCCTCATCCTTCTCGATCTCATCTATCAAAAAAGCTTCGGGCCATGGTCGCCGTGTGGTTGGCCGAAAAATGTGACGGCCGCCATGCGCGGCGCGTTACTAGCGCCGACCAGATAGGTCGCTTCGCGCGGGGCGCTCATCCCGAAATTATCGCACGGCTAACATGAGCAGCGTTGATCGGATCGCTGAGCGGCGGTTCGTCGAGCCGTCGGGAGCTTGTCGAAGCTCCGACGGAATAGATATATTGCGCGTCTTGCGCGTCTTGCGCGTCGCGAACTGCCGTCACCGCATGTCCGACTGGCGGCGGGCTGGTACCGGTTCCGTGCAACCGGACTCATCTATCAGGCGCTGGCGCGCAATTGTGGCGCGAGCTTGCGGATGCTTTCTCAATGAGGCGCGTCCGACGATTGCGTTTCATGGAGTTTCGGATCGGAGGGGCATCAGCAGTTCAAATATTGCGGATGAGCCAAAGGGCGCGTTTGGGACGGGCGATGGCCGTTATTAAAAAGTTAACCATGGCGGTCCGTTAGCGCCTGCCGCGTGGTTGAGATTTTGCCTGTCCCCGCGCTGTCTCCGCAATTTGTCAGATTCTCGAACAAGGGCCGCTCTCATTCCAGCCCATGGCAAACAGCTCGCCGCATCTTCCCATATCGCTCGCTAGGCTAGCATTGCTTCCGCTGTGCGATGTCCACTTCATCAGTTTTCAGGGTCGCTGACCTTTTGTCGCAGCGGTCGGAGTTGCCGATCAGGGCTTCTGGATGGAAGGGCTTTGGCTCCGCACGAACGCTGACCGCGTTGCTCGTCCTCGCCGGGGCGGTTCCGATCGTTCTTGGTGGGAACATCTAAAGTCAGACCGGTTGGTGAGCTTCGGCTTTCCAGCAAAGGTTGGCGCCCTCCAGCGTCCGCCATTCGAAATGCGTCTGACCCGCGCGGCGCGTGTGACGTGCAGCGCGCCGCCTCCGATCGACGAGCCTGTGGATCTGGCGCGGTTCCATAGAGCCTTCGCATGTCGTCACACTCACGGGAGAGAACAAGTCGCCCTGAAGCGGCGCTGATGGTCGCGACTCACACCATTCGCACAGGTGATTCGCGATCCCGCCGGGGATGAAAAATGCCGCTTGGGCGACGATTGGGGCCAGGTCGGCATCTGGTTCCATGAAAATGCAACCGGTTCGGTTTTCGTGGTCGCTTCGAACCATTTCCCGCTCGTTGCGCGTCCTTCCGCGTCCTCGGGCTGCCCTCCCGGATCGGCACCGGTCTGTCCCGGTGATTGCCCGCCCTTGCCGGCCTGTTTGCGGATTTCCCGGGGGGCTTCCCGGGAGCCACTTGGTAAGAAAATGGCTGAAATCTGCCCTTTAAATCGGATCGGTCCCTTCTGGACGAGCGCCTCATCCGAAATCCGGCATAGCCAGATGATCGGTTTCGCATCCTGCGTCCAAGAGGAGAGTTACGATGTCCACATATGGTTCCAACCCGATCACGAACGCCCGCCGCTCCTGGGCTGCACGCTATCTCATGTGCGCCACAGCCATTCCGCTGCTTTGCCTCACCGGCTGTGCGGACGGCATGGGTGTCGATGTCGCGATGGGCAGGCTTCCCGGTGCTTCGACCGGTTCACCTACGCCCAGCGCGACGCCCACCCCCAGCGTAACGCCGACCCCGACTGCCTCTAATGGCCTCGACGGTTCGACCGGTCCCGTGAACCCGGGTGGCCCGGCCGGCTCGGGCGGTTCCAATGGCAACGGTGGCTCGAATGGCGCTGGCGGTTCCAATGGTTCCGGCGGCTCGAATGGATCGGGTGGGACAGGTGGCACTGGCGGTTCGACCACCGCTGTCGCCGGCCCGGTCGCCGGCGTGTCGATCGGCGGCAATCCCATATTGGGCTCTTCCGGTCCCAGCACGGTGATCGCGACAAACATCCTGCCCGGCGGCACGCCTTCGACCGGCACCGTCGCGACCCTTGATGTGCTGAGCGGCAACGGCAATGTGGTCGGCGTCACGCTGCCCACCACGGCCGGTCAGGTCCGGAATGCGCTCGCGCCAGTCGCAGCCATTGCAAGCGCCGTCGCTGGCCCGCAGGTCGGCAATGGCGTTACCAGCCTGACAGGCACGCTCGCACCAACGGTGGCGGTCGTAACTTCGACAGTCGGTCAGATCACGAGCCCTCTCCTCGGCACGGTTAATGGCGCACTCGCACCGGTGACCGGTCCGCTTGTCGGCCAGAACGGCGTGCTGACGCCAGTCACCGCGATTGTCGGCACAGTCGTCGGAAACCTGCCTGGCAACGGCGCGGGTTCAGCCCCGAGCTTCAGCGGGCCACTGGCCGGTATCAACCTCGGTGGGCGGGCTCCGGCGGGTGCCGGCGGTGTGGACACGCTTCTTGGCGTGAACGCGCTACCGACACCTGTCGGATCTGTCGCGGCGCAGGGCGTGCTGGCCACGGTGGACATCCTCTCGCAGGGCAATATCGTCGGCGTGGCGCTGCCCACCACGACTGCGGGTGTCCAAGCGGGGCTTGCGCCGGTCGGCAATCTGGCTGGTTCCCTGCTGGGGGCCCAGCTTGGCGCGCCGGTGAACCAGGTCGTCAACGCGGTGGCACCCGCGGTCGCTGCGGTGACCTCGACGGCCAACACGATTGCCGCGCCTGTCCTGAACGCCGTGAACGGTCTTGGATCAGGTCTGCCCGGAGCGACCGGACTTCTCGCGCCCGTGATCGGCACTGTGAATACTGTGGTCGGCGCGGCAGCGGATGATGGCGGCGGATTGCTGGCACCGGTGACGGGACTGACTGCAGCGGTAACCGCTGGCGCGACGCTCCAAACCAACGGCTCCATTGCGGTCACGCCCGGCGCCTCAAGCGCGCCTCTCGCCCCGGTAATCAATGTTTTGAATTCGATCCTGTCCCCAGCGGGATCGACATCCGCCCCGGCCAACTCCCCGGCACCGGTGGCGGGATTGCTCAGCGCCCTGACCCGCAGCGGCAATTGAGCAGGGGAGCCGGCCCGGCGACACTCCTCCCGTCGGGCCGGCTCTTTCCATTCTTCGCCTCGGGCTTCGGCCCGTTGCGCCAACCAAATCAAATCCCGGCGCCGCCGATCAGCAGATCGCAGCCTCCGCAACCAGCACATTCGATGAAAGGATTTTCCGATGGCCAACATTAGCACAACGCCGACGAGCTGCCTGATGATCGTGCGGCTCAACAATTTCGGGAGCATCAAGGCCGCCTTCGGTGAGCAGGCCGCGCTCGGAGCGGTGGCCCATGTTCGCGACCGCATCGCTTCGCAATTGGCGACCTTTGGCGTCACACAAGTCGTTGACGACGAAATCGAACTGGTTTTCGCCAATATCTCCCAAAACAGCTTCCCGACCGGCGCGCTGTTCGCTGCACTCTGCGGATCGTCGGGCCTAGAGCTCTATCGTTGCGGCGACGAGACGATCATTCTTTCGCTCTCGGCGGGCACCAGCATGATGCACCACTTCCTGTCATATGAGGCTTCCTACGAACTGGCGCGGGGCGATGCACATGCACAGCTGGAGGCATCAAGCTGCAAACCCGACGGGTTCACGGAATGGGGCACATCCTGGGCAGCGCAATATCGCGCCGACATGGCGGCCGGTGCTCTGCTCCTCGAGCAAGTGCAGAGCGGCGAGGCATTCTTCGCCTGGCGGTCGGTGCGCAGTGTGGCCGACCTCTCGAAGACGCTCCATGCCGAAGGCGATCTGCGCCGCATCGGAGAACGTGGCGAGCGGATGAGCTGCGAAGAAGGCTATAAGGCGCTCGAACGGCTCGAGCTTTCGCACCTCGTCGATCAACTGCTGGTATCGTTGACGCTCGATGAGCTTGAGCGCGATCCCCGCGCGTGCGTCTGCGTGCCGGTCTCAGCGCTGAGCCTGTCTTTCAA
>Ga0247738_10000231_pt1 | contig 23129 bp, 21 predicted proteins | sample UWRJL013104B2_FD_180936 | JGI IMG/M metagenome (GOLD analysis project Ga0247738, IMG submission 180936) | Plant litter microbial communities from Arlington Agricultural Research Station in Wisconsin, United States - UWRJ-L013-104B-2 | ecosystem: Environmental > Terrestrial > Plant litter >...
GGCGTGGACAACAAGGCTTCGGTTCAAGGCTCCATGGGCCACCCGAGCTTCGTGTCGCAATTCGGCCCGGAGCGCTGGTATTATATTTCGCGCACCACGAAGCAATATTCGTTCAGCACGCCGCGCCCGATCGCGCAGGTCATGTACATGGTCGAGTTCGACAAGGCCGGTAATGTCTCGACCGTGACCGACGACATCACGCTCGACAATGTCGCGCGGCTCTCGCCTGTCGGCGACAAGACCGAGACAAAGGGTCGCAAGCGCAGCCTGTTTGACGAGATCTTCGGCAATATCGGCGCTGTGGGTGCCGGCGGCATGGGCACGCCCGCTGGCCCGAGCGGCCCCGGCCCGAACGGCAGCTAAAGCCTGATTCGCCGACCTGCCTGTCCTAGCTGGGACAGGCGGTCGTCACATCTGCGACCGTAGCGAGCTGGACCTGCGCCAGCGCGAACGCTGCCGGGCCTGCCGTCGCGATGCTGAACGGCGCGGTGACATGGCTCATGTCCGGCTGGCTCATCGAGAAGCAGCGCAGCGCGACACCCAGCTTGAACCATTGTCCATCGCCGCATTTGACCGTGGCTGTCCATGGCGCCGTGGGCACGGCATATACGAACTGGGCGCCCGTTAAGGCGCCCAGCTTGAATTGGTGATGAGTGGTAGGCTTAGCGCGAGCGGCCGGCCGGGCTGCGACGCCCGCCCTGACCCTGCTGGCCCTGCGGACGGCTGGGACGCTGTCCATCGCGACGCTGGCCACCGTCATGGCGAGGACCGTCATTGCGCTGGCCTTCCGGACGACGCGCACCATCGGCGCGGGGCGCTTGGCGGTCGGCGCGCGGAGCCTGACGGTTGTCGCCCGAAGCAGGGCGCTGGTCGCCACGGGGTGCCTGACGCTGATCGCCGCGCGGGGCCTGACGATTATCATCGCCGCGCGAATTGAACGGACGTGCGCTGTGGACGGCGGGCTGGGGACGACCCTCGGGGCCGGTACGATCGCGGCCACCTTCGCGCGGTTCACGGTCGCGCGGGGGGCGTGCATCCTGCATGCCGTGGCGCGGATCGCGGCGTTCCGGCGCGGCACCGGGGCCATTGCGGCGCGGCTGCGGGCGGTGACGATTCTCGCGATCCTGCATGGGATCGGCCAGCTTGGCGCGCGAGGGCAGCGGAAGGCGCGATGCTTCCTTCTGGAAATCCTCAGGCAAAGGCAGGCGGTCGAGGCTGATGCGCGTCAGCTTCTCGATGTCGCGCAGATAGGGCTTCTCGTCCGGCGCCACGAAGCTGATCGCAATGCCGTCTGCGCCAGCGCGCGCGGTGCGGCCGATGCGGTGGACATATTGCTCGGCCACGTTGGGCAGCTCGTAGTTGAACACATGGCTCACACCCGGAATGTCGATGCCGCGCGCTGCAATGTCGGTCGCGACGAGGACGCGCACTTCACCCGAGCGGAAGTCCTTGATCGCGGCGGTGCGCTGGCCCTGGCTCTTGTTGCCATGGATGGCGGCCGCGCTGACGCCGGCAGCGACGAGATGTTTCACGACGCGGTCGGCGCCGTGCTTGGTGCGGCTGAAGACCAGCGCGCGATCAATGCTGTTATCGGCAAGGCCGGCACGCAGCTTGATCGTGAGCAGGGCCTGCTTCTCGGCTTGATTGAGGAAGATCGCATATTGCTCGACACGCTCGGCGGTGCTCGCCTGCGGCGTGACTTCGACGCGCACGGGATTGTTGATGAACTGCTTGCCGAGATCCGCGATTGCCTTGGGCATGGTCGCAGAGAAAAACAGGCTCTGACGCTCTTTGGGGAGCATGTTCGCGACGCGCTTGAGCGCATTGATGAAACCAAGGTCCATCATCTGGTCGGCTTCGTCGAGCACGAAAATCTCGACATTGCGCAGCGTCAGCGCGCGCTGATCGATCAGGTCGAGCAGGCGGCCGGGCGTCGCAACGAGAATGTCGGTGCCGGGGACGAGCGCGCGCGACTGCTTGCCGACGGGCACGCCGCCGAACACGCACTGAACGTTCAGCTGAACATTCTTGGCATACTCGCGGATGTTCTCGGCAATCTGCGCAGCAAGCTCGCGGGTCGGCGAGAGCACCAGCATGCGGCACGAAGCCGGCATGCGCGCCTTGGGATTGGCGGCAAGGCGATGAATGGAGGGCAGCGAGAAAGCAGCGGTCTTGCCGGTGCCGGTCTGGGCGATGCCCAGCAGATCGCGGCCTTCGAGAAGCGCGGGAATGGACTGACGCTGGATCGGCGTCGGGTCATTATAGCCCTTGGTCTCGAGAGCGCGAAGAATGGGTTCGGCAAGGCCGAGGTCGGAGAAAAAGGTCATGAAAGACTCTCAATATCATTGAGGCGTCGGCGCGCGCCACGAATGGAGCACGCACGGCCAGGGTTCGTTCGTGCGACCCTGCGTGAATAAGGAAGCTGGTTGCTTTGTAGCGATCATTTGCCGGGCAAGTCCGCCCTTTTCGGACTGGACCTCACGCTGCACCGGACTGCTGCGGGATTACCCGCGCATCGATCAAAGGGGCATGTAGCGTGCTGCACTGCAAAAAGCAAGCGGGGCGAGGAGAGGCTTTGGAAGGCTTCGAATCTATCCGCCGCGCGGCGTTCCGAAAATCAGCGCCTCCAGCTTAGGCGGTACGCGCAGGATCTGCATCATGTGCGCGCGGTCCTTCGCTTCGGGATGGGCCTTGTAGAGGTTGGCGAGTTCCGCGTCCGCTTCACGCGCCCGCCCATTGAGCCTCAGCGCTGCGGCCATGAGATAGACTTCCAGCGGGCCTCTGTCCGAGACATTGAGGCGGGCATATTTGAGGGCGTCTTCCTTGAGGCCGTTCTGGAGTGCGTGAATGGCGAGGCCGCCCCAATACCAAGCTGGACGTCCGGGATTGAGGGCGATGGCTTTCAGGGCCAGTTGGCGTGAGCGCTCGTTGCCGTCGATCATCGCATAGTTGAAAGCGGCATCGGCCAGCACTTCGCTGTCATTGGGGCTGAGGCGCAGGGACGTTTCCGCCGCCTCACGCGCGCCGCCGTCATCGTCGCCGAGCAGGAAGCGCGCGACGGCGAGATAACCATGGGCCGTCGCGCTGTTGCCGTCGGCCGCGACGGCACGCTCGGCCGCCCGCAATGAGCGCTTCCGCCCGTCCTCGCCCGGCACCTTATTGAAGCCGTAGCGCTCCTCATCGCCATAGACCCATGACAGGAGCGCCCAAGCTGTCGCATATTTGGGCGAATTGTCGATGGCCTTCTCAAGGCAGGTTCGCACCCGCAGATGCGCGGACGCCGTCTTGTGACGCATATATTGATAGGCGCTCAGGACGCAGCGATAATCCTCCAGATTGGGATCGGCGGCAGTCGCGACCTGCTGCGCCATGGCCTGCGAGATCACGCCGTAGGTCTGGCCGATCTTGCTGGCGACGGTCGCGGCGATGTCCGCCTGAATGGAAATGATCGTGCGGGGGCGGAGGCTGTTAGCCGTGGCCTGATCGGACCAGATGATGTGGCCATCGCTGCTCTGCCTGAGCTGGCTGGTGATGCGGACGCTGTCGCCATTGATCTCGATGGCGCCGCCCAGCACGAAGTCCGCGCCTTCGGGCCGGGCGAGCGCTTCGTTGGAGCCAGTGCCGCTCACCGTATCGATGCCGAGCACGGCGATGTCGGGGAATTTGGCGAGCTGGTTGATCAGGTCATATTGCAGGCCCTCGGAGAGCTGCGTGGCCAGCGGATCGCGTCCGATCACCTGATATTGCGCCACATAGACAAGCGGCCCGGTCGCGCGCTGGGTCGCGGGATCGGCGATCGATCGGGCCTGATGGCTCATGACATAAAGGCCTATCGCGCCCAGGCCTGCGACAAGCAGGACGGCAAGGCCGATGAGTGCGAGGCGGCCGCGTGCGAAGCCAAATGGTCCGCTCCGGCCCTGCTCCGGTGCCAGTGGCGGCGGGACGAAGCTGCCCTGCGCGCCATAAGGCTCAAGCTTGTCCTCGGAAAGTTCCTCGCCGGTGGCCAGCTCGAAGCGCGGGGTATAGCGCCCGGCGACGAGCAGAATCCGGATTGGGTCACTGGCGCCCGAGCCGTCATAATAGATTTTCATGAGCTTGCGCAGCCGGCCCATCTGGACGCGGACAATGGCATCCACGCCCTGATCGAAATCATGCTGCCGGTCGAACACGTCGACGCCGATGGTATAGCCCTTCAGGCGGTCGGCATTACCGGCCAGCGTCTCGGTGACGAGATAATAGAGCAGCTCAGAGAGCTTGGGTGAAGCTGTGAACTCGACAGACGCCAGAACCAGCCGCAGCTGTCTTTCGACATCCTGACGTGAGGGTGCGTCCATATTGATCCCGGCTCCCGCGGCGGGAGTAAGGGAAACGCTTACGCAAAGCAACGCGCGCAATCGCATTGCGCACGTCGTCCACCGCAAATCGGTGCCGTCGGATCATGTCCTTCTGGTCGGGCCGTGACAGGCCCGTACAGAAATCAGTTGGCCGCGCCCTCGCGGATCTGGAAGCCACGCGAGAAACCGCAGAGCAGCTCCGTCAAGCGGGCTTGTGTGGAAGCGGTGAGGCTGAGCGCCCAGGCATCGGGCTTCTCGGCGGAAACGTCGCGGTCGAGCATCCCGCGCTCGAACAGCATTTCGGTGTAGCGCATTGCGAGCGGGCGCCATGTGCCGGTCTTCTCGCACAAGTCGTGCGTGGTGACGGTACGGCCCTCATGGCCTGCGATGAACACATGCAGCACGATCTCCCAGCCGGGATGATCGGCGAGATCGCGCATCGCGGGGAAGAACTCTCGTGCAAGGCCGATGAAATCGAGCATCCGATGGGCCATGACGAGCGCGACCTCGTCTTCGCTCATGCTGGCCGGATAGGGGATGGGCGTGACGGCAAGCTTCGAACTCATGTCCTTATCCGTTCCGCTCAGCGCGCGGATTACGCCGCAGTCGTCGACTGATGGAGGCGCGACAGCATCGCTTGCCACGCCTGAGCCGCGTGCCCTCATGGAGCCAAGATGCATCGACAGATCCTTTTTCGGCCAAAGCGGCGATGCCGGAAATCTGTCATGACTCATCGGGCGTAAACCAGAGCGATACGGTAACGCTTGCCATGTTACCCCATGTAACAGCCAGCTTTTCTGCGAATTTTTCGATATTCGGCGTGATAAACCCATCCTTGGGCATTGGATTTATTGTCATTTTGAGAAAATTAGTGTTCGAACGATTAGGCGCCTCATTTTACCGTGAATAACTGACGCGACCGTACAGATGACTATATGAGTGGGTTGATGAAGCAGTTGCCACAACTCCGTACAAGCGTATCTTCCTGCCAAACGCCGCAGCCTGAAACGGCGCGCGGTGAACCGGCGGTCGGGGCGGTCTTGGCCCGGCCGGTGCGTGTCGACGGCGACCGTGTCATGACGGAGATGCTCGCAGCGCTAGCGCTAGCGCCCTCGGTCTCCAATCTGTGGAGCGAGATGCGCTCTTTCTGCCTGCAACTCGGCTGTCCGGCCATGGGCTTCATCGACATGACCGGCAGTGGCCGGATGTGTGAAACCATCACGACGACGTTCGCCATTCATTTTAGCCTGGACGATCTGCGGCAGGATCTCGCCGCCGCCGCCGGCAGCGCGATCCTGATCGACAAGCAGACGCTGGCGTTGCCCGCCTTCGGTCCGCTTGGTCTTGAATCGGCCATGGTCGTGCGGCTCGCCGTGCCGGAGCGGAGCGTGCCCGACTGGGCGCGCCAGCTCGCGGTCGCCAATCAGGTCGCCTATATGCGCTACCGCCAGCTCGTGCCCAAGGCGCAGAGCGGCGACGCGGCGCTGAGCGAGCGTGAGCGCGAGATCATGCTGTGGGTGACGCGCGGCAAGAGCAACAATGTCATCGGCTCGATCCTCGGCATCTCCGCGAGCACGGTCGATACCTATATGCGCCGCATCTTCCGCAAGCTCGACGTGGCGGACCGCACATCGGCGGCCATGCGCGCGATTGCCATCGGCGTGGTCGCATGACGATGGATATTCTGGTTCTGGGCGCCCGATCGGGTCGCAGCGATTGAGCCCAGCGCGGGATCGGCACGGTACTTCCCCCATATCGCCATGCCGATCCCGCAACGTCTTCAGTCACGATCAATCCGGCGCGATGGCGCGCTCCAATATGGCAATGTCATGCCCGCCGGCGCTGCGGTCGGCCGCGACCTGCGCGAACGTTCCGGCCATGCCTTCGAATAGCAGCGCGCCCGAAGCATCATGCTCTTCAAGGAAGGCGGCAATCTCTTCCATCTCCGCGACCCAGCGATAGGCTTTCGGCACCATGTCGGGAATTTGCCGCCCGAAGCGCGCGAAAAGATCGGGCATGGAGCGCTGCATCTCGGCGCGCAGCGCGTCTGCCGCGCCATGACGGTGCGCGGCGAGCAGGAGCGCGCTGGCCAGCCCCACCACACCCTTGTTGATCCCGCCATAGCACATCTTGAGCGCCGAGGCGGCGCCCACGTCCCCCTCCAGCACAGTCGCGGCGCAACCCGGCACGCCCAGAATGGCCGCCGCTTCGCCGGCCCGTGCACCGGAGAGGAATGTCGTGGTTACGCGATTTCCGCCAGTCGGGGGCGGACCGATGATCCCGCCATCGACCATATCAACACCCGCCTCTGCCAGCCGCGCAGCGAGCGCCTTTTTGCTGTCCGGATTGAGCGCATTGGCATCGACGAACAGCGGCTTCTCGTCGCGCGCCCGCAGCAGCGGCATGAAGCGCTCGGCCAGCCCTTCCGCTTCTGCTGGGGGGACGATCGAGAGGAGTATGTCGCAACGCGCCAGCTCGGCGTCGGTCGCATCCTGCATGCCGGCCTCTTTCGCGCGCGATTGGCTGGCAATGCTGCGGCCGGTCAGCGAGGTGAGCACGTCATGCCCCGCCGAAACAAGGCGCGCGCCAAACGCACTGCCCATGGCGCCGGGCGAAATGAGCGCAATGCGGCGGGGTGGGGCAGGGCTGGCCATGGGAATCTCCTTTTTGCGGACTGTTCAGACGGGTGCGGCGCGCAAGGCGCGGATGAGAGCGTCCTCGAGTATCTCGGTGCCGCGGGGCGCGGTTGGCGCACGTGCGATGATCCGCTTCATGGCGGGCAATGCAGGCCCGAGCGTCGCGAGCCGTCCGGCGTGCAGGGCCTCGTTGATCTGTTCGGCCATCAGGATACTGGCGCCGAAGCCACTTTCCAGCATGGTCTGGATCACATCGGAAAATTCGACATAGCGGATCGGGATGCGCGGCACGATGCCGGCGGCGGCGAGCTGGCGCTCGAGCCATTGCTCCGAGACGATGCCATTATTGGGCAGGATGAAGGCAATATCCTCGATACGCTGCTCGCCGCTCCGCACCCGCGCGACCAGTTCGGCCGAGCCCACGATCATGATTGGCACGTCGCGGACCAGCTTCACATTGGGGATGGTCGAGGGATATTCTCCGACCGTGTAAAGCAGCAGGTCGATTTCGCCCTTTTCGAGTGCAGTCGGCACATCGCGCATGGGCCGCACCGGCACCAGCTCGACCTCGATATGAGGATGATCGGCATAGAGGCGGGAGAGCAGGGGCTTGAGATAGACTTCGCGCAGTCGCGGCCCCATCGACACGCGGATGCGCACGCGCCCGTCCGCGCCGACCCGGCCATGGGGCTGGCGCATCGCTTCGCTGGTGTGCAGCAGCGTTTCCGCCCGGTGCAGCATGTCTATGCCTTCGCGCGTCAGCCGGGGCGTCGTGCCGCGCCGCCGTTCGAACAAGGCATGGCCCAGATTATGCTCCAGCGCGGAGATATGGTCACTGATTGCGGGCTGTGAAACGCTGAGCTGATCGGCCGCTAGGGCGAAGCTGCCGGTGCGCGCTGCGGCCACGAAGGAACGGAGCTGCCGAAGCGTGAAATCGCGTTTTTGCAAACTCATAATGGCGTCCCCCTCGCCAGAGACACGCAGGTTATAAGCTTGAGCCTATGAAAGCAATAAGGCGCCGCTGGCTTGCTTTGAGGCTTATGGTTCCCGACAAATGGTGCAGAAGGAAGCGACCTTTTCAGGGACGGCTTCCACCGTGGAGGATCGGCTTTGGGGGGCGCGGTTACTCATCACTTGCATGAGACGGTTCGCCTGAGCGGGCCCACTCTTCACGCCAGCAACGCCTCTTCTATTCCCGTTTTCGGTTTCCGTCGTGACTGAGCGATTCGGTCAGCCCTGACGGGTCGCAGGGGCCGCGCCGTACTCCCACGCGGCGCGGCCCAAAACCTTCCAAACGAAACTCTGCCTGCCTTTTGCGCTCGATCAATTCATGGCGCGCGCAAGCCTCTTATCCAGTCGATGCACGAATCGCCGGGGAGGGCACATGGCACATTTTCCGCACAATTTCGGCTTCACCGGCACGCTGCGGCCGCTCCGCCTTCAGGGCGACATTCATGACGTCGAGATCGAGGGCGAGATCCCCGCCGGGATCGACGGGGCCTTCCACCGCGTCCATCCCGATAACCAGTTTCCGCCCGTGTTCGAGGACGACCAGTTTTTCAACGGTGACGGCATGGTCTCCATGTTCCGCGTGAAAGACGGCAAGGTCGATTTTCGGCAGCGTTATGCGCAGACCGACAGATGGAAGCTGGAGAACAGCGCAGGCAAATCGCTGTTCGGGCAATATCGCAACCATCTGACCGACGATCCTTCCGTGGAAGGCGAGATTCGCGGCACGGCGAACACCAATGTCATGGTCCATGCCGGCAAGCTCTATGCGATGAAGGAAGACAGCCCCTGCCTGCTGATGAATCCGAACACGCTGGAGACCTATGGCTATACCGATTTCGGCGGGCGGCAGGCGAGCAAGACCTTCTGCGCGCACCCCAAGATCGACCTGGCGACGGGCAATATGTGCGCCTTCTCCTACATGTCGAAGGGGCCGCTAACCCATGACATGAGCTATATGGAGATCAGCCCGACCGGCGAGCTGCTCTTCGAAATACCGTTCATGAACAAATATTTGTGCATGATGCATGATTTCGGCGTGACGCAGGATTATGTCGCGTTCGCCGTCATGCCCCTCATCACCAGCCTTGAACGGCTGGAAAAGCGCATGCCCTATTTCGGCTTCGACGCGACGCAGCCGACATGGCTTGCCGTACTGCCGCGCCGGGCGGGCGCGACCGCGGCCGACATGCGCTGGTTCCGTGCGCCCGCGAACTGCTTCGTGGGCCATGTCATGAATGCGTTTAACGACGGCACGAAGGTCCATTTCGACATGCCGGTCGCCGCGAAGAACAGCTTCCCGTTCTTCCCGGATGTGCACGGCGCGCCGTTCGATCCGGTCGGCGGCCTCGCCTATCTCACGCGCTGGACGGTCGACATGGCGAGCAATTCGGATGAGCTTCTGTGCATCGAGAAGATGACGCATCTCGCCGACGAATTTCCGCGCATCGACGATCGCTATGCGACGCAGCCCTATCGGCACGGCTGGATGCTCGTGCTGGATCGCGACAAGCCTTATGAAGGCCCGGGTGGCCCGTTCATCGGGGTCATCAACAGCCTGGCGCATATCGACCTTGCGACCGGCGAGCAGAAGACGTGGTGGCCCGGCGCGCAATGCGGCATCCAGGAGCCTTGCTTCATCCCGAAATCAGCCGATGCGCCGGAGGGTGAGGGCTATGTGGTGGCCCTCGTCGACAATCATGTCACCAATGAGAGCGACCTGTGCTTCTTCGACGCTCAGCGCGTGGACGAGGGGCCGATTGGACGCGCCAAGCTACCCGTCCGTATCCGCCAGGGGCTCCATGGCAACTGGTCGACCGGCGCGCAGCTCTCCGCAGCAGCCTGAGGGCGATCGGGTTCGGCGCGGGCAAGGGCGTTCCAGCTTTCGCAGGCATCGCGGAAGCTGGCGCGGACGGGGCCAAGCGTCTGACAGGCTGGGCAGCGCACGCGGCTCCATCCCTCGTTGAGCTTCAGCACATCGCCCTGCGGCGCGAAATGCCCGAAGATGAGGCTTTCGCTGCACGTGACACAGGGTCTGAGAACATGACTGATCTGCACGGTCGCGCTCCTTGCTGCAGGGTGAGCCTGACGCAAAATGCTTGTGCGATTATGAATGTTCCGGCGATTATTTGTGCGATGCAATATTTGCAGCTCTGTTCGTTTTCCTGCGAAAGCAGGAATCAGGGCGCAATGGCGATGCATAACCGCCCTGGACTCCTGCTTTCGCAGGAGGACTAAGTGGAATGGACCGCGTCATTTCCGGGGTGCCGGCGCTGGAATGAGACTTTCGACCCTGCGCCGCGCGAATTTCCATGCGCCGCCTTCGCGCACGAGATCGTCATGATAGCGGGCCATCAGTGCTGGCGAGGGCGCGTTCTTCTCGTCTGGAACCATGTAGAGCGAGATCGCCGTGGCATGGGCCTTGTCGGGGCCGTCGAAGGTCACGACCTCGTTGAAGAAGATATGGAAATTGGGCTCGCGAAAGCCCAGCGCGTTTTGCGCGAAGATGCCGCGCAGCATCGCCGCGGCTGCCGGGCCGCCTTTGGTTTCGCCGCCGGGGCCACCGCCTGCATAGACGCCTTCCTTCGCGAACAGCCTGCCGAAGCCGTCAAAGTCGCGTGCGTCGAGCGTCGTGCCATAGTCGGTCAGCAGCTTGTGGATGGCGGCACGATCGGCGGTCTCGTTGCGCTGGGCGGCTGCGGGGGCGACCAGCGCGAAGCCGAGAGCGGCGGCGATGAACGTTCCTTTCATTGCGCCGGCCTCTGCGCCGCTATGATCTTCCGCCATTCTTCGGGTGTCGGCATGATGTCGTCCGCGACGCGGCGCTGGATGACCCAGCCGGTCGTGCCGCGCACCATCTCGTCGCGATAGATGCCAGCCAGCGAAGGGACGGGGCGCCCATCGGGTCCGCGCATCACGAAGAGATAGCGCGACGTGGCGCGCGCGGAATTTCCGTCCGGCGCGATGTCGATCTGTGGATTGGAGATGATGTGGAAGTTCGAGCGGTTCGGCGCGCCTGCCGGGCCGAGTACGGATTCAAGCATGCCGCGCACGGCCGCCTGTCCCTTGTAGCTGTCGCCTCCGCCGGTCCACTCGCCCTCCGGCGCGAAGAGCGCAGCGTAGCGGGCATAGTCGCGGCCATCGAGATATGCAGCATAATCGACGAGAATGCGGCGGATGGCGGATTCGCTTTCCATCCGCTCGATGCGCTGCTCCAGCGATGGCCGCGATTGGGCGTGGGCCACCGCCGGCGCGACCAGCAAAGCGATCAATATCAATGGCCGAATGTTCACGGCACGTCCTCCCCCGACTCGGTTTTATCGGGGGAGTTTAGGAGGTCTTGGAAAGTTCGAAACAAACTTGTTCTCCTGCGGAAGCAGGAGCCCAGGGCGAGATTGCGCTGCAGTTGCCCTAGGCCCCTGCTTCCGCGGGAGCACTGCCCTCACTCCACCAGCACGGCCCCGGTCGACATGGGCTGCACGTCGCGCTGATAAATGCCGAGATAGCCCCCGGCCTTTTTCGGCGCTTTGGCCACGCGGGTCGCGAGCACGGCCGGATCGACCAGAAGATCGAGCGACCGGCCCTCGACGTCGATGCGGATCAGATCGCCATCCTCCACCAGACCCAGCGGGCCGCCAGCCGCCGATTCCGGCGCGACCTCGGCCACGGTAAGCCCCTTGAGGCACAGGCCGGAAAGCTGGCAGTCGGTGATGAACGCAGTGTCCTTGGCGATGCCCGCTGCGTCGAGCGCGAACAGCACGATGGAAGCGCCGCCGCCCATAGCCGGGCCGCCCTTGAGGCCTTGGCCGCGCAGGATGACGACCTCGCCAGCCTTCACGTCGCCCTTCTCGATAGCGGCCATGCAGGTGACGTTGTCCTCAAAGCATTTGGCCGGGCCTTCGAAAAATTCCGGCCGTGTCCCATCGCGAATGCCCAGCTTCACCACGGCGCTTTCCGGCGCGAGGCTGCCTTTCAGGATCGCAATCGACGGGCCGGGCGAAATCGCGCGGTCCATTGGCCGGATGATGTCCGCATCGGGCACGGCATAGTCAGCAAGGATTTCGCCCATGCGCTTGCCGGAACATGTGAGCGCATCGAGATCGAGCAGCGGCTCAAGCTGCTTCAGGATGCCGCGCGCGCCGCCCGCATCCTCAAATTGCTCGATGCGCACTTCGCCATTGGGCCGGACGGCGGAGAGGACAGGCACCAGCCGCCCGACTTCGTCCCACAGCTTGAAGATGTCGATGTCGACGCCGCTTTCCACGGCGATGGCTTGCAGATGCTTGATCGCATTGATCGAGCCGGAAACGGCGAGGACAGTCGCGATGGCATTGCGGAAGGCGCCGGGCGTCATGATCTGGCGCGGGGTCAGGTCTTCCAGCACCATCTCGACGATGCGGGCGCCGCTCTCGCGCGCGGAATCGAACATCTTGCGGCTATTGGCGCGCACGGGCGCGGAGCCGGGGAGCGACATGCCGATTGCTTCGACCACGCTGTGCATGGTGTTGGCTGTGGCCATGCCCGCGCAAACGCCGGGGCCGCGCACGGCCTGGCGGATCATTTCCTGCTCATCATGCGGGAAGGGCTTGCCGAAGCGCTTGCCGATCGTGCCGGACCAGAGATCCTCCAGATCGACATGCTCGCCATCGATCATGCCCGAGGCCTGATAGCCGCCGATGACGAGAATTGTCGGGATATTGAGACGCCCAGCGGCCATCATATGGCCCGGCGGGGTCTTGTCGCAGCTCGTCAGGCAGACCATGCCGTCGAGCATTGCGGCCTCGACCTGCGCTTCGATGTCATTGGTGACGAGATCGCGCGCGGCGAGGATGTAGCTGCCAGAGCGCCCGGCGCCGGTGATGAAGTCGGAAGGCGCTGTGGTGCGCACTTCGAAGGGGATGCCGCCTGCCTGCCGGATCGCGTCCTTCACATGCTTGGCGACGCCGTCGAGATGCGCATAGCAGACCGCCAGTTCGGACGATGAGTTCACAACCGCGATCTTGGGCTTGGCCATGTCCGCCTCGGTGAGGCCGAGCTGATACCAATGGGCCCGGCGCGACGGGGAATCGGCGGCGCTGCTGCGCAAAACCTTCATTTGGTATACTCTCCTCGGTGTCTTTGTCGGCTGTTTGCAAAGATGTTCGGAACGATGCTTAGCGTGGTAAGCAATTGCCGTCTCGCCCTTTGTGAATGCGCGTTCCGCCATTTCCGACCGTCGCCTTTGCCGTTTCGATCGGTTAGGCATGGCGCCATGCCCTTGGTTCCATATCTTCCGGCACGGGTGGCTGCCGCACTGCTGCCGGCAATCCTGCTTTCGGCCTGCGCCACCACCCATTACCGCCCGGTGAGCGATGCGCCGGTGCGGATCGGCCCGCCTTATGCGGTGCGCGGCAAGACCTATGTGCCCGCTGCCGATCCACGCTATGACATACTCGGGTTCGCGAGCTGGTACGGCTCTGAATCCGGCAACCAGACCGCCAATGGCGAACGCTTCCGCCCCGGTGGGATCAGCGGCGCGCATCGCACTTTGCCACTGCCCAGCTATGTCGAAGTGACGTCGCTCGATACCGGGCGCACCATTTTGCTGCGCGTGAATGATCGCGGCCCGTTCGGCAATGACTGGCGGATCGTCGATCTGTCGGAAGGGGCGGCGAAGCAACTCGGCATTAAGGCGGGCGGCACGGCGCCGGTCCGCGTTCGCGTCGTCGAGCCGCCTGAGCAGGACCGTGCCCGGCTGCGAAACGGCAAGCCCGCGCGCGAACGCCCGGCTGTGACTGGAGACGCGCTCGCCCGGTTGAGCGCCCAATTAAAGGCGGGCTGCACGGCCAGCACGACTGCGCCGGCCTGGTGCCGCAGACCCTGAAGCGACCATCACGGGCTCTAGCCAAATATATGTGCTGATCGCGCCACCATGCGAACGTCATCGACTTCATATGGTAGCGGGATGCGGTCATCGACCCTATATGAGCCACGACAATCGATGGAGCGGCAGATGGCGACCCAACTCACTGGGGAAGACGAAACATGGCCCCGGCTTGAGCCGGTTCGCACGGGCGTGCGCGGCCGTTGTCCGCGCTGTGGCGAGGGCCATTTGTTCGATGGCTTCCTCAAGCTGCGCGATGAATGCGAGGTCTGCGGCCTCTCTTATGATTTCGCCGACCCCGCCGACGGACCGGCCTTTTTCGTCATCTGCTTCGCCTGCGTGCCAGCCGTTGTCTTTGCCCTGCTGCTGCAAGTGAAGGCCGAGCCGCCTTTCTGGGTTCATCTCATCACCACCTTGCCGCTCATCGTGGCGACCTGCGTCTTGCCGTTGCGACCGCTCAAGGGCTGGCTCGTGTGCAGCCAGTATTTCTTCAAGGCGCGCGAAGGGCGAATTGCCGTGAGCAAGGTGCCGGAAGGCAGCGAGCGTGGATGACGCCAGCAGCCTGGACCGCGCCCGCGCCGCCGCCTCGCGCTATTTGCGTGAACAGGGCTATGCTGCGGAAGCCGCCCTCGTTTCCGATGGGCAGGGCGACGATTTCGCCGAAGTCCGCATGGCCCTGTCGCTGCTGGCGATCCTCGACGCGCCAAAAGTACCGCCCGTGAAGCATCGCGGACGGCGCCTTGTCGGCGAGGAATGCTGAGCTCAAAGCCCAGCTAGCCGCGATTACACGTCCAGGTTGGCGACGTTCAGCGCATTTTCCTGAATGAACTCGCGGCGCGGCTCGACCACGTCGCCCATCAGGCGCGTGAAGATGTCGTCCGCCAGTTCCGTCTGCTCGATTTCGACGCGCAGCATCGAGCGATTGTCCGGATCGAGCGTGGTTTCCCAAAGCTGTTCGGGGTTCATTTCGCCCAGCCCCTTGTAGCGCGCGATGGCGAGGCCCTTGCGGCCTGCCGCGAGCACAGCGTCGAGCAGTTCTGACGGGCGCGTGATGAGCGTTCCCTTGGCCGATGTAGCGCCCGTGTTGATGACGGGCTGTTCTTCGCCGTCGTCGTCCACAGTGGTTTCTTCGACCTGCACTGCGGCAGCGGCGGCGCCGCGCGCAGAGATGAGGCGGCTCGTCTCGGCATAGCTCTCGGCCTGTTCACGGGCGAGGCCATCGAGCCTGCGCGCTTCCTGCGAATAGAGGAACGCGGCCTCGATGATGTGATGATCGGTGACGCCGCGCACCAGCCGCTCGAGATGATAGCCGCCCTCGTCGGTGATGCGGCCGGTCCAGCCGCCTTCGGTGTCGCCCACGTCGAGCCATTTGGTGGCGCGCGCGAAAGCCACATCGCGGGCTGCATTGTCCAGATCGGGCGCAAGTGCACCGGCCAGCGCCAGCGCTTCCACAATGGCGCCATTATAGCGCTTGGGCACATGGCGCATCAGCGCACGCATGCGCCTTGCATGGTCGATGAGGCTGCGAAGGTCCGCGCCCGATCGCGGCCCGTCGGTCGTTTCCAGCACCAGCGTGTCGACGCCATTGTCGACCAGATACTGATCGAGCGCCGTCTCGTCCTTGAGATAGACCTCGGAGCGGCCGCGCGTCGCTTTGTAGAGCGGCGGCTGGGCGATGTAGAGATGCCCCGCTTCGATGATCTGCGGCATCTGCCGATAGAAGAAGGTGAGCAGCAGCGTGCGGATATGCGCGCCGTCCACGTCAGCGTCGGTCATGATGACGATCTTGTGGTAGCGCAGCTTTTCGAGATTGAAGTCGTCGCGAATGCCGGTGCCCATCGCCTGAATGAGCGTGCCGATCTCGCGGCTGCCGATCATCCGGTCAAAGCGTGCGCGCTCGACGTTCAGGATCTTACCGCGCAGCGGCAGGATCGCCTGATTTTTGCGGTTGCGGCCGTTTTTGGCGGAGCCGCCTGCGGAGTCACCCTCGACCAGATAAAGCTCAGACTTGGCGGGGTCGCGCTCCTGACAGTCGGCGAGCTTGCCGGGCAGAGAGGCGATGGTCATCGCGCCCTTGCGGGACATTTCGCGCGCCTTCTTCGCTGCTTCGCGGGCCGCGGCCGCGTCGATCACCTTCTGGATGATCGACTTGGCATGGCCGGGATTTTCCTCGAGCCACTCGGCCATCTTGTCGGCCATCAGGCTTTCGAGCGGCTGGCGCACTTCGGAGGAGACCAGCTTGTCCTTCGTCTGGCTGCTGAACTTGGGGTCGGGCAGCTTGACCGAGACGATGGCGGTCAGGCCCTCGCGCATATCCTCGCCGGTGAGCGTCACCTTCTCGCGCTTCATCGCGCCGGATTTCTCGGCGTAATTGTTGAGCGTGCGCGTCAGTGCCGCGCGGAAAGCCGCGAGATGGGTACCGCCGTCGCGCTGCGGGATGTTGTTGGTGAAGCAGAGGACGTTCTCATAATATGAGTCGTTCCACTCCAGCGCGACGTCGATGGTGACATCGTCGCGGGTGCCATTGATCGCCACGGGATCGGGCATCATGGGCTGCTTGTTGCGGTCGAGATATTTGACGAAGGCCGCGATGCCGCCCTCATAATAAAGCTCGACGGTCTTCTTTTCCTCGTGCCGCGCATCGGTCAGGAACAGGCGCACGCCCGAGTTGAGGAATGCCAGCTCGCGATAGCGATGCTCCAGCTTCTCGAAATCGAACTCGACGATCTTGAAGGTCGCAGGCGAGGGCAGGAACGTGACGCGCGTGCCCTTCTGGCCGTTAGAAGGCCCGACGATCTTCAGCGGCGCGACGGCATCGCCGAACGCGAAGCGCATGTAATGTTCCTGGCCGTCCCGCCAGATGGTGAGGTCGAGCCATTCGGAGAGCGCGTTCACCACCGAGACGCCGACGCCGTGCAGGCCGCCGGATACCTTATAGGCGTTGTCGTCGGACGTGTTCTCGAACTTACCGCCCGCGTGGAGCTGGGTCATGATGACCTCGGCGGCCGAGACGCCTTCTTCGGTATGGATGCCGGTCGGGATGCCGCGGCCATTGTCGGTGACGCTCACCGAACCGTCCGGGTTCAAGGTGATGTCGATCCGGTCACACCAGCCAGCGAGCGCTTCGTCGATGGCATTGTCGCTGACTTCGAACACCATATGGTGGAGGCCGGAGCCGTCATCGGTGTCGCCGATATACATGCCGGGGCGCTTGCGCACGGCATCCAGGCCCTTCAGCACCTTGATGCTGTCGGCTCCATATACATTTTCGTTCTGCGAGGGGGTGTTGGGGGTCTCTTCCGTCATGATGAGCATATAGGCACGGGGGGCGGCGAACGGAAGCGAAATGCGCTTTCGTCGCTTCATTGCGCACTTGCCTCACAGCGGTTGCCAGTCGTGCGCCTTTGCCACTAGGATCAGGCCATTGCCCCGCAAGAGAGGGCAGAAATCGGGATGCACATCATGTCGAATAACCGGCTGATTTCCATGCTTGTCGCACTTGGCATGCTGAGTGCGTGCGGCGAACCCGACGATCGCAACCGAAATGCCCAGGGTGGCAATGGCTCAGACGCTGCACTGAACGTGGAGAGCGGCGCTGACGGCACGACGAAGGTCTCCATCGGCGTGCCCAAGATCGGCCTACCCTCGCTCAAGCTGAACAGGACCGACATCGATATTGACGGCGTGAAGCTCTATCCGGGCGCGCGCGTCACCGGCATCGATGTCTCGGGTCAGGAAGGGCAGAGCGAAGGCGGCATCGGCATTCGCTTCGACGCGGACGCAAAACCCGAAGCCGTGCGGGATTATTATCTCGCCGCCTTCAAGACCAAGGGTTTGCAGGCCACGGCTCTGGGCCAGGCTATCGTCGGGCGCGATCACGAGGGCACGCCGTTCCGCATCGACCTTGAGCCGCAGGGCGAAGGCACCCGCGGTGTGGTCCATGTGGGTCAGAAGCGGAGCTGACGCGACCTCATCATTGCGTCGGGGCCCAAACAGAAAAGCCGGACCCCGCAAGGCCCGGCTCTCATTATCGGTAATTAAGTGGTCGCTCAGGCAGCGTCGAGCTTGGCCTTGGCGTCCTTGCCCTGCTGGTAGCGCTCAATGGCTTCCAGCGTGACGCGCTTGGCTTCCGCAGCGCCGCCCCAGGTGCCAACGCGCACCCATTTGTCGGCTTCCAGATCCTTATAGTGCGTGAAGAAATGCTCGATCTGCAGGAACACGATGTCCGGCAGATCTTCCTTCTCGGACACGTCCGAATAATAAGGGAAGGTCTTGTCGTCGGGGACGCAGATCAGCTTTTCGTCGCCGCCATGCTCGTCCTCGAGATTGAGCACCGCGATCGGCCGGCAGCGCACGACGCAGCCGGGCACGAAAGGCGAGCGCGCGACGACCAGAGCGTCGAGCGGGTCGCCATCAGGCGAGAGCGTGTGCGGCACGAAGCCGTAATTGGCCGGATAACGCATCGGCGTGTGCAGGATGCGGTCGACGAACAGCGCGCCGCTGGCCTTGTCGAATTCATATTTCACCGGCTCGCCCCCGGTGGGGACTTCGATGACGACGTTGAGGCTTTCGGGCGGATTATCGCCGACTGGAATGAGATCGATGTTCATGATGCGCCTGTTGCAGAAGGTTGATCGTCTTGAGCTTGGCCGGTTCGCCCTATGAGCAGTCGGTCCAGACTCGTCTCACCCTCTCCCGTCTTCTCGAGGCGCGGATAGCGGATGCCGCCAGAATAATCGAGCGTGATTGTGCGATATTGCTGCGCTTGCTTGATAATCAGTGAAAGTGGATGCTTCTTGTCGGTCGCGGCCTTCAGTCCGTCGCGGAAAAGCTTGGCCGAATATTCCTCGCCATTGACGGCAATGACCTTCGTTCCGACCGTGATTCCCGCCGCGAATCCGGCACTGTTCCACACGCTGGAGAGAACATCGCCGCTATTGTTGACGGTGAGGCCGACGCCGTAGCTCTGGTCGACAAATTTTCCGTCGGTCTCCCGGCCCTTGTCCGTGGAACCGGGCGTTTCGCCATAAACCAGCCTGTAGCCCGCCAGCGTGAAGCCGGCTTTGGTCACTTCGCGGGTTGTCTCGTCGACGCGGGTCTTGAAGAAGCCGGCCCAGTCATAAGGCGCGAGCGTTGCCAGCGTGTCGATGACATCCTGCCGGTCATAGGTGAGCGTACCCCAGTCACCGTCATTGACGCCGAAAAAGGCCTTGGCGAAATCGTCCATGCCCTTCGCACCGCCGGTCTCGCGCCGCAGGATCGCGTCGGCCTCCAGCCAGATCATCATGCCTTCATTGTAATAGTCTTCGTTGCGCTGCCAGCTCGACCATGGGCGCGGGTGACGCTTAGAGACGATGGGATCGAAGCTGGTATCCTGAAGCGGGCGCCATTCACGGCCCGTCGTGGTGTCGAGCCGACCGGCGATGGAGGCCAGCGCGTCGAGCGTCTGCTGCTTCGAGTAAATGCCCGAGCGCGCGCCCAGCACATAGCCCCAGAACTGAGTCTGCCCCTCATAGACCCAGAGCAGGTCATCCTGCATCGGCGTGGAATAATCCGGCGTCCAGAGCAGGTCGGGACGGCGATATTTGCCGTCCCAGCTATGGGTGAACTCATGCGGCAGGATGTTGCGGCTGCCGGGACCATCGGACCATTTGCTGAAATAGCCGGGGCCGACGCCATTTTCGCTGGAGCGCTGATGCTCCAGGCCAATGCCGCCGAGCCGGTTCGAGATGGCGAAGAGGAAATCGTAATGATCGAAATGGCGCGCGCCAAACAGGGCGAGCGCTTCATCGACCAGCTTCTTGTGTGCGCCAATCTGCATGGGGGTGGCGATCAGTTCTTCGGGGTCATCGGCGAAGATGTTGAGCGTCACGTCATGGCCCAGATCGACCGCCCGGACATAGCGGCCAGCGAAGAGCGGCGAATCGATCAGTGTCTCATAGTCCGTCTCGCCATAAGCGATGGTGCTGCCGTCGGCGGTGTTGGTGACCGTGCCGCGCAGCGCCGTCGCAGCGGTCCAGCCAGCGGGCAGTTTGACGGTCGCCTGGATCGGGATGCGGCGCACATAATAGCCGGCCGGGTAGAGCGAGAGCGAATCCCACTGCAGGTTGGCGATGCCATCGGCCATGACGATGCGGCCCTGATCACTGGCGGTGGGCGCGAGAAACTGGAAGCTGACCACGATATTGCCCGCGCTCGGCGGCACGGCGATGTGGAAGGCGAAGACATTGAGCGGATCGCGGCGCCACGCGATCTTCTCGCCATTGGCAGTGACAGTGATCCCCGCGAGCTTGTCGATCGTGCCGCGTGCGTCATGCTTGCCCGGAATCCATTCAGGCAGCAGCAGCGTGAGCGGGCCGGGGCCTGAAACGGGGATCGTCTGCTTCACATTGATGATCCGCCGCACGGTGTCGGTTGCGTCGACATCAAGCAGGATCGTGCCCGCAGTCCAAGGAAGGTCGCGCGGTTGCGGCACCGTGTCGACCACCGGCAGGGCCTGCGGCGCAGAGCGCGTGACGCCTTCGGGTGTCTGGGCGAGGGCAGTTCCGGCGAGAAATGTGGACGCAATCAGGACATATGGGAGGCGGCGGCGCATCGGCTACTCCGAAAAGGGGGATTGCCCAACATGGCGCCCCTGCGCGCCGGCGTCCAGACCGCGAGTGCGGGACTATTGGGCCGCCGCGGGCCGCTCCTGCATGCGGAAGGCCTGGATACGCGGCGGGGTGGTCGGCGCGAGCAACAGGTCGCCAGTGATGCTTCCGCGCTCGCAGGTCCAGTTGAACCGTCCGGCAAGCCAGCCTGTCGCCATGATCGGTTCATCGGCGCGGCAATTGCCGACGGCGGTTTTCAGGCGTGCAAACTCGCGCGCCCAGTTCTCCGCCGAGCGGTCCATGAGGAAATTCATTGCGAGGCCATCCTGCCCGGGGGCAAGATTGCCCGCGCGGAACATGGCGCCTGCGCTGGCATAAAGCGCCGTGAGCGCAGGGCTTGCAGGCAAGGTGCGCTCAGGCAACAGGCCAGCGTCCTTCAGGATTTGCGCGGCGTCGAGTGCAGCGGCCGCCGGCCCGGCATAGGTGCGGTTCGCGAAGGCAAATATGGCCACGCCCGTGTCGGGCATCATCATCAGCGTTGATCCATAGCCGGGATAGCCCCCGCCATGCGTCAGCACGAGGCCGAGATCGCAATCGCGCACGACATTGAAGCCGCCGGAATAGACCGTCGCGGTGGGGCATGGGGCGGGATTGTTCGCGCGGATGCGCTGGCCGAGGCGGGGCAGGCTCGTGCCCACGCCCAGTTGACGGACAGTTGCGCGCTTTGCCGGACCTGTGTCGGCCCCGTCCCGCGCGGGCCATGCGGAGAGCAAGAAGGCCGCCCATTTTGCATAATCATTGGCGCTGGTGTGAACGCCGCCCATCGCGCCGAAGGCCCCGTCCTGCATGCTCGGCTCGCGTGCATAAGCGTCATTTTCCCAGCGATAGCCGACGGCGAGCTTGTCGGTCGGCACGTCGCCGATCTCATAGCCGCTGGCTGCCATGTCGAGCGGGCGCATGATCTCGCTCTCGATATAATCTTCATAGCGACGACCTGAGGCATTGGTGACGATGCGGCCGAGCAGCGCATAGCCCAGGTTCGAATATTCATAGGCCGTCTCTGGCGCACGGGTGAATGGCACGCCGGCCTTGAGCAGCGCGGTGAATGTCGCTTCGGGCATGACCTGCTGCCGGTCGCCCCATGGGTCGTCCGTGACGAAGCCGCTCACATGGCCAAGCAGATCACGCACGCGGATGCGCGGCGAATCTGTGGTCGGATAAGTCCAGTCTTTGAGTTCTGGCACATAGCGCTCCGCGAGATCGTCAAGCGAGAGCTTGCCCTCGTCGCGCAGCTTGAGGATGGCGAGCGCGGTGAACGCCTTGCTCATCGAGGCGATGCGAAAGACGGTGTCCGGCGTGACCGGCTGGTTGGTCGCGGGATCCTGCACACCCAGCGTCCCGACATGGGCAAGGCGGCCATTTTGCACGATGCCCCAGACGAGGCCGGGGGCATGGGCGGAGACCCGATAAGCCTCGAACCGGTCGTTGATCGCCTTGATCGTCTCGGGCGGGATCGCCGATGTCGCTGGCAGGGTCGGCTGGGGCAATGGCGTCTGCGCGAAAGCAGCGGCGGCACAGGAAATCGTCAGGGCAATGAGCAGGGGGCGAACCATCGGAAACTCCGCGGAAAGTGGCATTTGCCAGCATGCCGCCCTGTCACCCTCCCGTCCAGCCGGACTTAGCTCAGGTAGAAATCCACCGCTTCCAATGGCTCGGGCGGCACTTTGCCCAGATGGGGCGCGATGCTGATCTCGGCGGCGCGGCAGATGGCGTCGAGCGAGAGCCCGTTCTGCGTCTCGCCGAAAGGCTGGCTCAACTCCTCGCTTACTTCTGCAAGGCCCAGAAAGACATAAGCGACGATGCCCGTGAACACCGGCGTCATCCAGCCGACGGGTCCGGCGAGCGCGAGCGGCAGCAGCAGGCAGTAGAGATAGGTCGTGCGATAGATGAGCAGCGAATAGACATAAGGCAGCGGCGTCGCGGCGATGCGCTCGCAGCCGGCCTGCTGCAACGACATGCTGGCAATGCGCTGGCCGAGCGACAACGCGCCGAAGCCGTCGATCACATTGGCGCGGCGCGCGTCGGCAAGGGCCGTGGCAAGCGCATCGAGCGCGGCATTTGGCGGATGCGCTGCGTTCACCAGCGTCCCGGCCAGTTCGTGCGCCTTCGCGTCATTGTGAAGCCCGCGCAGATTGGCGCGGTGGAGATGGAGGAAGGCGAGGGCGCCGTGCAGCAATTGCTCGCGCAGCGCCGCGTCGGGCACGAAGATATCGACCTCACGCGCGAAACTGCGCATGTCGGCGAGCAGTCCGCCCCAGAGCTTGCGCGCCTCCCACCAGCGATCATAGGCGGCGTTATTGCGAAAGCCGAGGAACAGTGAGAGCGCGACGCCGAACACCGTGAAGCCAAGGCCGTCGACGACCGGGAAGGGGACGACGTGCCGGTGCAGCAGGACGATGATCGCCGCGAAGATCATGATCGTCGCGACGCCGGGCGCGATCAGCGGCACGATGGATCCGCGCAGCGCGAACAGCAATTCGTGAAGTCTCGGCCGGTCCCTGATGATCATGGCGCGACCTATCGGCTGTCTTGCGCGCCATCACAAGGCAGGATGATTTCGCGCAGCGACATTGCGACCGCGCGTGCGCCCTCGCATCGCTTCCCGGAACGCGCTAGCATCGTTCGCACGCAAACGATC
>Ga0247738_10000232_pt1 | contig 23119 bp, 21 predicted proteins | sample UWRJL013104B2_FD_180936 | JGI IMG/M metagenome (GOLD analysis project Ga0247738, IMG submission 180936) | Plant litter microbial communities from Arlington Agricultural Research Station in Wisconsin, United States - UWRJ-L013-104B-2 | ecosystem: Environmental > Terrestrial > Plant litter >...
TGTCGTCGGCGCAGGGTGTCTTCTCGCACAGGTGTCACTGGATGCCGCATCCACTGCCCCAACCCGACCATCCGCTGCCCCAACCCGACCATCCGCGCCACCTCCCAGCGCTCCCCACCCCACCCCCGTCGGGAGAAGTCGCGGGCGCGACTGCGACTGCACACTTCGCCGGAGTATCGACTTCTCCCCCGAACGTGAAAATCGACATACGGAGCAGTGCCTCGTGCGTCATTGTGGCCGCATGCCGATGCATCCTCATCCTCTTCCGCCCGTGCTCGGCGGGCAGTTCACAGTGCACGACGCTGTCACGAAGGGCGCGTCTCGACGTCGGATGCGTGCGAAAGACCTCACCGCGCCGTTCATCGGCGTTCGCCGTAGCGCCGAGTTCGATCGGCAGCGCGCTGAGATCGACGAGGACGATCCGGCCCCTGACGCGGCGTTCAGACGGGCCAGGCGGAGGCTGCTCGACGACGCGCGCGCCTACGCGATGGTCATGTCTGAAGGCAGCTTCTTCTGCGGACGCACGGCGGCCGCTCTCGGCGGACTGCCGGTGGACACGCCTCAACTGCTCGATGTGGGCGTCATCGCTCCGCACCGCGCTCCGCGAGCGAAGGGGGTACGCGGGCGCAAAGTCGAGGGACATCTCGTAGCCGTCACCACTTTCGAGGGGTTGCCGGTGACGAGTCCGGTAGCGACGTGGGCGATGCTCGGCCAAGAACTCTCCGTACGCGAGCTCGTGCAGGTCGGCGACGCTCTGGTGCAGATCCCGCGGGACGATTTCGGGCGGCAGCATCCGGACCGTGCCCTCGCAACATTGAACGATCTGGTCGAGGCGACGGCGATGAGCCCTCGACGCCCGGGCGCCCGGAAGTTGCGCGCAGCCTTGGAGCTTATCGAGGTGGGTAGTTCTTCGCCGTTGGAGACCGACTACCGGGTAGGTGCTGCTGAAGCCGGCCTGCCGACGCCAGAGCTGGACGTTGAGATCTTCGACGAGAACGGAAGACGTCTGGGCATCTCGGAGTTCTTCTATCGCGATTACCGAGTGGTCGTCGAGGTCGAGGGCGATCAGCACCGCACATCCAAACGGCAGTGGAATCGCGACATCGAGAAGTATCAGGACTACGCAGGGGCGGGAAACGAGGTTGTGCGCTTGACGTCGAAGCACGTCCGGGGCCCGTACCCGACAGGCTTCGATGTCGTGGCGGCAGCGCTGCGCCGTCACGGCTGGACCGGCTGACAACGTGTTCATCTCACAGTGCTGTTCGGCTCACAGAGCTGAGGCGCGCGGGTCCCGTCAGCTGCTTGAGGTGTCGCAGATGGTCGTCAAACCGCCCCGCAAGCGACAACCCGTGACACCTCAACCGGGGCCGCCGCTCGGGAGAGGCCGGCCCGTCGCGCTCACTCCGGGAACGGAACGTGATGTGCACGGCCGGAGGGCGCGTGCGCGAAGTCTTTCTCGGCGCGGGCTCTGTCCTTCTCCACGCGCTCCAGCGCGGTCTCCACCGAATCGGCGAACACGTCGCCTCCGGCATCGCCCGGGTGGATGTCGTCGCCGGCGAGCAGCTCGGTGTGCGGCGCGATGGCACCCGACCAGTCCGCGACCCACACCGCGCGGTGGCTGTCGGCGAAGGCATCGAGCTCAGCGTTGACCCCGGGGATCCAGTCGCGCGGCGCATGCGCGTTGACGAGGATCAGGTTGCGGTCATTCCCCGTGACCTGCGACATCTGCTCGAGAACGTCCCGATCGACCGGACCGTTCGTGCCGAGCGCGACCACGACGTTGTCGCGCAGCTCCCCCCTCGCGGCGAGGTCGGTGAGGATGTCGGGCCCTGCCCAGACCGAGCGCGAGACCTCGGCATCGACGGCGATCCCGGGGAACTGCTCGTACAGCGACGGCGCGGACGCGAGCATCACCGAGTCGCCGACGGCGGTTATCTCTGTGCCGTCAGGTATCTCGATCTGCTCCGACGCATCGTCCGACGGCTCCGGTGCACTCTTGGCTGCGTCCTTCATCGCCTGCTCCCCCGCGGCGATCGCCGCCGCAGCCGCGGTGGTGTTGGGGGCAGTAACGATCGCTGCCGCCGTTCCTCCCATCGCGACCGCTCCCACGGCCAGGGCAGAGACCCCTGCGAGTCGCATCGTCGGACGGCCTTTGATCCGCAGCCACAGCGCGCGCCGCGCGCGCCGGAACCCGTACCGTCGCAGTGGCTGCTCGACGAAACGGTACGACAATGCCGCCGCCCCGACAGACAGCGCGAGCGCCACCGTGCCCGCTGCCAGCGGCACGCCCGCCTCGGGCCCGGTCCCTTGCATCGCGACCACGGCCAGCACGAGCACGGGCCAGTGCCATAGATAGATGCCGTACGAGCGTTCGCCGATCCAACGCAACGGCGCGACGTCGAGCCCTCTTCCGAGCCACGAGCCCGGCCAGGTGCCCGCGAAGATCGTGAGTGCAGTGCCGACGGATGCGAGCACGAGCGCACCGGGGAAGGTCACGGCATCCTGCGTCTCCGGCAGAAGCGCGGCGACCAGCACCGCGCCCAGCCCGACGAGCCCGAAGAGCAGCGAACCGATCCGCGCGCCGCGGCGCAGCATCCATGCTCTTTCCGGCATGTTCGCCACGCCTAGCGAGAGTGCGATACCGACCAACAGCCCGAACGCGTGCGAATCGGTACCGAAGTACGCCCGAGTGACATCGCCGTCGGCGACCAGAGTCGCCATCCACCACGCCGAACCGCCCGCGGCGATGAGGATCAGCGCGACCCGCATCCATCGCCCGGGGATCAGCAGAACGAGCGGCAGCAGCAGCGGCCACAGAACGTAGAACTGCTCTTCGACTGCGAGCGACCATACGTTGCGGAAGAGCTCAGGGGCGGTTGCGGTGAAGTAGTCGCTGCCCCCTGCGACGGCGACCCAGTTGTAACTGAAGGTGGCGGCACCCAGCACCTGACGCCCGATGCCGACGAGCACATCGCCGCCCAGCATCCACGCCGCCGTCGCGCACACCGTGACCACCACGGCGAGCGCCGGCAGCAGCCGACGGGCGCGTCGGCGCCAGAAATCGAGCAGACGACGCGGCGATGCCACCCGCCCGTCCTGAGAGGTGCGCAGCAGAAGCGAGGTGATCAGGAAACCGCTGATCACGAAGAACACATCGACTCCGACGAATCCCGACCGCACGGGAGACGACGGGAAGAGGTGATAGGTCACGACGAGGATGACCGCCACCGCGCGCAGACCGTCCAGTCCCGCGAATCGTGTGGAAGGTGTCGTGGAAAGCGTCATGATGAGGAGGCGTATCGGCTCGCGGCCGAAGATTCCAGTCTAGGCTGGCCTTCGTGCGAATACGGCTTGACATCGCCTATGACGGCACCCAGTTCCGCGGGTGGGCGAAGCAGCCGCAGCTGCGCACAGTGCAGGGCACACTCGAGGCCGCACTCGCACGCATCGTCGGATCCGACGTGCAGTTCGTCGTCGCCGGACGAACGGATGCCGGGGTGCACGCCGCGGGCCAGGTCGCACATGTCGATCTCGATGACGAGCAATGGTCGCGCATTCTCACCCGCCATGGACGCAGTTCGCACGACCCGGCAGGCTCCGTCGCCGGACGCATCCGCGGCGTGCTCGGCGCCTACTCCGATGTCACCGTGCATCGTTCGTCGATCGCTCCTGAAGGGTTCGACGCGCGTTTCTCCGCCGTCTGGCGTCGGTATCGGTACCGGCTCACCGATGACGTCGCGGGCTACGATCCGGCCAGGCGGTTCGACACCACCAGCATCCGAGGCGAGCTCGATATGGCGGCGATGGATGCTGCGGCGCAGAGCCTGATCGGCCTTCATGACTTCGCCGCGTACTGCAAACCGCGCGAGGGAGCGACGACCATTCGTACGCTTCTCGACTTCGGCTGGCGCCGCGACGCGGACGGGGTGCTCATCGCCGAGGTGAAGGCGGACGCGTTCTGCCACAGCATGGTGCGTGCGCTGGTCGGAGGGTGCGTCGCCGTCGGGGAGCAGCGCCTTGACGTGGACGATCTTGTGGTGCTCCGCGATGCGCTGGAGCGCACCAGCGAGTTCAAGGTGCTCGCGGCGCGCGGACTCACACTCACCGAAGTCGGCTATCCCGCCGACGCCCTGCTCGGAACACGCGCCGAACAGACGCGCGCGCGACGAGACACGGAAAACTCCGACTGATTCGACACCTCCAGTACAGGCGGACGCAGTAGCGTTGGCAGCGATGAAGGTGATCTCATACAACCTGCGTAAGCATCGTGCGGCGACCGAACTCAAGGAGCTCGTCACGGAGCACGAGCCTGACATCCTGTGTCTGCAGGAATGCGACGTGCAGGCCCTGCCTTCCGAGATCTCGGGGCTCGCAATGGCGGATGCGACGCAGGGAAACCGGCTCGGGCTGGCCATCTACTACCGGATGAACACCTTCCGTCTGCAGGAGATGCGCACCTTCGGACTGAAGAAGTCGCTGCACGATCGCGTGCTGAAGCCCGCGCATGAACGCGTGCTGGGCGCGCGCCTGCAGGACATCGACAACGGCCGTGAGCTGATCGTCGCGTCCTTTCACGCGGCGCCGCTCACAGCGCTGAATTCACTGCGACGCAACCAGATCCGCGCTGCACTGACGGAACTCGAGTCGATGGGGCGCGGGGTTCCGGTGCTCATGGTCGGCGACTACAACTACCCGGTCTTCAAGGAGAACCTCGGTCAGACCGTCCGAGACCACGGCTACACCCTGACGCTCAGCGACGAGCGCACCTACACTCGCTACCGCGTGTTCAAGGGCCACTACGACTTCGCGACGTCGAACGGCTTCACGATCGACACGATCCAGACCCTGCCGCAGCGTTCGAGCGACCACCGCCCGATCCTCGTCACGGCCGCGGTGGACTGACGTCACGCGCAGCGCGTGCTCCGGCTCAGGCCCCTGGAGAGCTAACCCTGAAGGGTGTCGCTCAATGCCGCATCCATCGCCACCAAGCGACCACTAGCGCCACCTCACAGACCCAGCCGGGCCGAAGGGTGTCGCTCAATGCCGCATCCGCCGCCACCAAGCGACCACTAGCGCCACTTCACAGACCGCCCCGGGCCGAAAGGTGTCGCTCAATGCCGCATCCATCGCCACCAAGCGACCACTAGCGCCACCTCACAGACCCAGCCGGGCCTGCCTGGGCGCAACCTCGCAACCACGCAACCCCGCCCGCGGACCCGCCCGCCGGGCCGACCCGCCCCTACCGCCGCAGCACGCGCTGCGCGAGCCAATTGCCGAAGATCTGACCCACCTGCACGATCACGATGATGATCGCGACCGTGACCCAGGTCGCCTGCTGGTCGAACTGGTTGTAGCCGTAGATGATCGCGAAGTTTCCGAGTCCGCCGCCGCCGATGTATCCGGCCATGGCCGACATGTCGACGACCGCGATGAACATGAACGTGTATCCGAGGATCAGCGGTGCCAGCGCCTCGGGGATCACGACGCCGAACAGGATCGACAGCCGCTTGGCGCCGATCGCGAGGGCTGCCTCGACGACCCCTGGATCGACCGCCACGAGGTTCTGCTCGACCACACGCCCGATCACGACCGCGGCCATGATCGTCATCGGCACGATCGCGGCCTCCGTGCCGAGCGTCGTCCCGGCGACGAGCTTGGTCACCGGGCCCACAGCGGTGAGGAAGATGATGAACGGGATCGGCCGGATGACGTTGATCACCAGGTTCATCACGTTGAAGACGACCCTGTTGCCGAACAGGTTGCCCGGCCGGGTGGCGTACAGCACCGCGCCGATCAACAGCCCGGCGACGCCGCCGATCACGAGCGTGACGGCGACCATGTAGACGGTCTCCTGGATCGACTGCAGCAGCACCGGCGTCAGCGAATCCCAGTTGGCGAGTGGGTGGATGCCGCTCACGAGATCCCCTCCGATCCGGATGCCGCAACCGCGGAGCCCGAACCCCGCAGCACCGTCACTTTGGTGCGCGCCGACAGCTCCCCTACGGCCTCGGCGACAGCATCCGCCCCCGCCTGCAGTCGGTACGTGAGTGTCCCGAGCTGGCGACCGCGGATGTCGGTGACCCCACCGAAGACGACCGCACGGCGCACACCGTGCTTCTCGAAGACCTCGTCGATGTTCTCGCTGGTGAACTCGTTGACGTCGACGCTCACGAGCGTCCCACCGCCCACGAGCAGAGAGTCGAGGGTGTCGCCCGAGGGGACGCCCTGCGTCACAGCGGCGACGAAGCGCTCCGTGAGCTCTGCACGCGGATGCGCGAACACGCGGTAGGTGTCACCGCTGTCGACCACACGACCGCCGTCCATCACGACGACCTGATCGCACAGTTCGTGCACGACCGAGATCTGGTGGGTGATGACGACGATCGTGATGCCGAGGCGACGGTTGATCTCTTTGAGCAGCGCGAGCACCTCGCCGGTGGTCTGCGGGTCAAGGGCGCTGGTGGCCTCATCCGCGAGCAGCAGTTCGGGATTCGCGGCGATCGCGCGGGCGATGCCGACGCGCTGCTTCTGCCCGCCCGAGAGCGCACGCGGATACCGGCCGGCCTTGTCGCCGATGCCGACGAAGTCGAGCAGTTCGGCGACGCGGGGCTCGATGTCTGCACGCTTCCAACCTGCGACCTTCAACGGGTACGCGACGTTGCCGCGCACCGTGCGGGAGTTGAACAGGTTGAACTGCTGGAAGATCATGCCGATGCGTGACCGCAGCCCTCGCAGTTCGGTCTCAGAGGCGCCTCCCACGTCGACGCCCAGCACATTGACCGTGCCGCCGGTGGGCTTCTCGAGCCCGTTGATCAGCCGGACGAGCGTGGACTTCCCCGCCCCGGAGTAGCCGATAACGCCGACGATCGAGCCCCGCTCGACTTCGAGGTCGACGTCTTCGAGGGCGTCGACGACGGGCCCCCGCCGCGTTCCGGGGAACGCTTTGGAGACCCGATCGAACGAGATGATGTCGGTCACTGCTGTTCGCGCAACTTGTCTTCGAGGCCGGTGAGTTCCTTCTGCAGGTCAGCGGCGGTCCAGTCGCCCTTGAACTGCAGATTGCCCTGGTTCAGTTCGGTGACGGCCTCTTCGACCTCGGTCGAGTGGTACGCCTCGATGAGCTTCTCCCAGCGCGGGTCGTCCTTGTTCTCGTCCTTGACGACGAAGGCGTTGATGTACGGCGCGAGCTCGGGGTTGTCGAGGTCTTCCTTGAAGATGATCAGGTCGTCGCCGAGCCCGCCCTTCTGAGCCTGGGTGTTGTTGACGATCGCGGCCTGGGCGCTGCCGTCCTTGAGCGCGGTGACGGTCTGGTTCGAGTCGACGGGCAGGATCTCGATCTTGCTGGAGGTGATGTCCGCTTCGGTCGAGAAGGCGTCGCCGCCGCCCTCGAGTTCGAGCAGTCCCGCACGCTGCAGGTTCAGCAGGGCGCGGGCGAGATTGGTGGGGTTGTTCGGCAGCGCGACGGTCGCGCCATCCGGGATCTCCTCGACGCTCTTGTACTGCTCGGAGTACAGCGCCAGCGGGTACACCGCGGTCGCGCCGACCGGCACGAGCGTGCCGCCGCTGTTCACGTTGAAGTCGGAGAGGAAGATCAGGTGCTGGAACAGGTTCACGTCGAGCTCGCCGTCCTGCACGCCCTGGTTCAGCTGCACGGCGTCGGTGATGGTGCGCACCTCGAGCTCGATCCCCTCATCCGCCAGCTTCTCCTTGAGGATCGTCCAGTGCTGCTCGGTGCCATCATCCGCACCGAGCACGATCTTGGTCTCGTCGGCGGTGTCGCCGCCGGTGTCGCCGCCTCCCGCGCACGCTGCCATCGACAGCGTCAGCGCGCCGGCTGCCAGCACGCCGATGGCGGAAAGGATCTTGTTCTTCGCACGGGAGTTGTTCACGAGAGAGAGTGAATCACGCACCCCGCGCATCGACGATTCGAACGGTAACGGCGCGTAACGCGCGCAGTGCGCCCCATACGCTGAGGACGTGACACTCAGCCAGCTGGAGGATGAGGCGCTCGACTTCGTGCGCGATCTCATCCGTATCGACAGCGTCAACACCGGCGACCTCCAGACGATCGGCGACGGCGAGACGCGAGCCGCACGGTTCGTGCAGACCCGGCTGGAAGAGGTCGGGCTCGAGACGTCTTTCGTCGAGCCTGTTCCGGGCCGCGGCAGCGTGATCGCCCGCCTTCGTGGGACGGATCCGGAGGCCGGTGCGCTGATCGTGCACGCGCACCTCGATGTCGTGCCGGTGGATGCTGCGGACTGGACCCACCCGCCCTTCGGCGCCGAGATCTCAGATGGCCTGCTCTACGGCCGCGGCGCCGTCGACATGAAGAACTACGCGGGCGTCATCCTGGCCGTGGCGCGGCACTTCGTGCGTTCCGGCATCCGCCACAGGCGTGACCTGATCTTCGCCTTCCTCGCGGATGAGGAGAGCGGCGGTGTCTGGGGAGCGTCGTGGCTGGTCGACAACCGGCCGGAGCTGTTCGCCGGTGCGACAGAGGCGATCAGCGAGGTCGGCGGCTTCTCAGTGCCGCTCGTCGAGGGACGCCGCGCCTATCTGCTCGCGACGGCGGAGAAGGGCGTCGGCGGACTCAGGCTCACGGCGCACGGCGTAGCCGGGCATGCGTCGCGGCCGTTGCCGAGCGATCCGGTGCCGCAGCTCGCCGGCGCGGTCGCGCGGATCGGCGCGCATCGGTTCCCGGTCGTCCGCACTCCGGCGCTGGCGCGTTTTCTGGAGGTGTTCGGCGAGGCACGAGGCGTCACATTCAGCGACGAGAACCTGGATGCCGAGCTGGAGGAGCTCGGATTCGTCGGGCGTGTGATCGCCGCTGCGGCCCGGAACACGGCGGCGCCGACCGTGCTGCGCGCCGGCGACAAGAGCAACATCATCCCTGGCAGCGCGGAGGCGATCGTCGACTACCGGGCGCTTCCCGACGGCGAGGAGGTGCTGTTGTCCGAGGTCGCGCGTCTGGCCGGTGAGACCGTCGAAGTCCAGTGCCTTCGGTCGATGCATCCGGTCGCGTCGCCCGTCGACGGCCCGTTCGTCGACGCCATCTCCGCCGCTCTCACGGCCGAGGATCCCGACGGTGTCGTGGTGCCCTATCTGCTTCCGGCCTCAACCGACAACAAGCACTTCGCGCGCCTCGGCGTGCACGGGTACGGGTTCGTGCCCCTGCGGGTTCCGGACGATTTCGACGTCTACGGACAGTTCCACGCGGCGGACGAATGCGTGCCGGTGGAGAGTCTGTACTTCAGCGCCCGCGTGACCGCAGGTATCCTCGCGACGGCGTGACATCGTTGAGCCGCATGAGGTGTCGCTATTTGCTGCATCCTGCGCCGCGACACGACCATCTGCGCCACCTTCCGCGCCGCAGGTCGGAAGCCACGGCGTGACCGACGCTAGCTCGCCAGCCCCGGCCACACGACATTGCCTGCATCGACGATCGGTCGACCGTCAATCGCCAGCGTGCCTGGACCACCCGCGGCATCGATACGAAGATCTTTGACGATGTCCCAGTGCAGTGTCGACTCGTTGATACCGCCGCACTGCGGGTATGCACGCCCCAAGGCGATATGCACTGTGCCGAGAATCTTCTCGTCGATGAACAGATCCCCCGTCCACTGCTGAACTGTGCTGCTCAAGCCGATGCCCAGCTCGCCGACGCGGTGAGATCCCTCATCGGTGTCGATGAGAGCGCGAGCGACCTCGGCGCCGCGATCCGCACGCACCTCGATCACGCGTCCGGCCTCGAATCGCAGGTAGAGATTCTCGAAAACTTCGCCTGCGAAGACAGTGATTCCGGGAAAGCTGATGTGCCCGTCCACTCGGTCGTCGACGGGCGCCGTGGCGACCTCTCCGTCCGGAAGATTGGCTTCTCCAGCGAACAGGGCCGCCGTGCGCCCTTCGATTCCGAGGCGCAGATCGGTGTCGGCCGAAGTGATCGTGACACTGGTACCGGCGTCGATCGCGTCGCACACCGACTGCCAGCGGGTCTTGGCTGCGTCCCAATCGTCCAGCGCTCCGGCGAAGAACTCATCGAGCAGCGATGCGGGAGACACTCCGATCTGCGCCGCCCATGCCGGCGTCGGGATACGCACGATCGCCCATCGCGTGTTCTGCCAGCGGAGCGTGGAGATTGCGCCTTTCGCCTGTCGTTGCGCAGCCAGGCGTTGCGGGAAGTCAGCGGGCCGTGCATCGTCCGACGGCTCCGGCCACAGCATCGAACGAAACGAGACGTGCACGGTCGACCACTTCATCGCGGCAGCTTCCACGGCAGGAGGCTCCGCGATCTGCTCGAGCGCGGAGTGGGTGAGTTCTTCGGTGTCGGCCAACTCCGGCTGATACACGGTCTGCACCGTCGCACCGCGTCGCATCGCCACTCGGATCAACGCATGCGCCGCCGGCAGCGCCGAGTCGTCGTTGACGAAGATGCTCACGCGATCGCCAGAAGCGACTTCCAGACGTTCGGCGAGGTGCTCGCCCAGATCGCCCCAGCGAGGGTCTGATGAGGCGTCGGTCATTTCGGGGTCTCCGTTTCGTCGGCAGCTCGCGGATCGGACAACGCGGAGACGATCTCACGCGTCGCGGTGTCAAGAAGTTCAAAGGCCGCAGCTTGGCGGGCGTAGAGATCGGCGAATTCCGCACGTGGAGCCACCGTCCTCTCCACGCTCACCCATGCGGAGATGCTCTGGACATCATCGAGGAAGCCAACGGCCATCGCCGCGAGCATCGCATCCCCGAAAGAGGCCCCGAGCCCGGGCACGGCTTCCTGCGTGAGTCCGGAGACGTCGCTGACGGCCTGCAACCAGACGGCGTTCTTCGTGCCACCGCCGACAGCACGCACGCGTCGTGGTTCGAGGCTGTCGTCACCGAACCGGCGCAGCACCCGGCTCACCCCCTGGGCGATCGACTCGACGACGGCGCGCGCCATGTCGCCCCTGGTGTGCTGCATCGTGAGACCGACGAAGCTGCCCCTGGCCTGCGGATCGCCGCTCAGGTATGGCAGAGCAACCAGTCCGCGGGCACCCTGAGGAGATGATTCCGCCGCGACGGTGAGTGCGGAGTAGAGCTCATCGCTGCCACCGGAGTCCGGGTCGAGCAGGTTTGCGAACCACCGGGTGAAGCTGCCGGCAGTGGGGAGGCTGGCCGCCACGAGATGGCTTCCAGGGAAGAGGAACGGCGCAGGCCAGAGGGTGTTCGAGCTGTGCGCGTGGTCAAGCACCTCGATGATGAAGTGCGACGACCCGTACATGATCATCATGTCGCCCGGTTCGGCGACTCCCGCGCTGAACGCTTCGGCGACGGCATCCGGCGCGCCGACCAGCACCGGTGTTCCGACATCCAGCCCGGTTGCCGCTGCGGCATCGGAATGGATGTGGCCCGCGATCTCGCTGGACCATGCGAGCTCAGGCAGTTGCTCGCGTCGCAGCGCCGTCGGCGCACCGTCGAGATTCCACGTCATGACGCGACGATCGTAGAACGGGTGGAAGTACGCGGCCGTGGCGTGATCCACACACCATTGCCCCGTCAGCCGACCGACCACGAACGTCTGGCACGTGACGAAGCGGTGCGCACGCGCGAAGATGTCCGGCTCGTTCTGCTCGATCCAGAGGATCTTCGGACCGGCCGACTGCGAGCTGAGCGGCGTACCGGAACGCGCAAGGATCTCATCCTGCCCGAACGACTGATTCAACTGGTCGATCTGGTCCTGCGCTCTTGAGTCGACGGCGTACAGGATGGCATTGCGCAACGGCTCCCCCGCCGTGTCGATCGGAAGCACGCAGGGACCGATGCCGCTGACGGCGACGGCACGGACGGCTGAGGCATCGAGTCCAGAGTTCGAGAGCAGCGCTCGAGTGATCTCGACGAAGCCGTCCCACCACACGCTGCGCGCATCGTGCTCGACCCGACCCTGACCGGGAGTCAGCACCGAATGCGGCCTGCGGTGCTGAGCGACGACGCGGCCGTCAGCGGCCACCAGAACACCCTTCGCCTCATAGGTGCCGATGTCGACGCCCATGACGACGGGGGATGCCGAGTCTTCAGCCGCTTCGGCGTTCACGCAAGTCCTCCGTCTGACATGGTGCGCGGTGGCCGCCCGTGCGCGATGATCGCGCCGCGCCCCAGGCCCTCGGGCCGTCCGACCTCCGCACCGGCTTCCTCTGCGATCAGCGCGCCTGCGGCCCAGTCGTACACGAACAGATCCGTCTCGACGAACGAGGCGAAGACACCCTCCGCGACGAGGCACAGTGCATACGCCGCTGTTCCGAGGCTGCGCATGTCGTCGTAGTCGCGCATGCGCTCGCGGATGTCATCGAGTTGGCGAATCCGCGCCTCGGGGTCGTACGACAGCCCGACTCCGAGCAATCGCGGCACCCCTGGTGCGGGGGTGGCGGTCAGCTCGACCGCCGTCCCGTCTGCGAAGAGCTTCTGTGCCCCGGCGCCAAGGGCCGCCGCGTATGTGATGGCGCTCGCAGAGACGTGGATCGCCCCGGCCAGCCATATCTCGCGAGTGGAGTCGTATACCGCCACTGACGTGCAGTGCAGCGTCAGGCCGTGGACGAAGTTGCTGGTGCCGTCGATGGGGTCGATGAACCACTCGAGCCCGGTACTGCCGGTTCCCGAATCCGGCAATTCCTCACCGACGATGCGGTCATCCGGGCGGACAGCGGAGAGATGGTCGCGGATGCGCAGTTCGACGGCGCGGTCCGCTTCGGTCACGACGTCGCCGGGGATCTCCTTCGCGATGGCGGTTCGCGGAGCAGATGCATGCGTCAGCGCCTCGCCGCCGAGCTGCGCGGCGGCGATCGCAAGCGTGCGGAGCTCCTGCGGTGTCGGAGTGCTCGTTACCATGCTGACTACCCACTCTCTGTTAGAGATTCACGCGAACGATGCGTGATCACTGTTAGGCAATCTCATCATACGACGTCGCCAGGCGAGGGCAAGGAACGAACTCGCACCAAGCCAGAAGTGCACAACGGCGTGCGGCTCGACGGCGGCCGCGGAGAGAAAACGGGACTGGACGACCGAGAGTGCGCCGTGCAAGACTGTCTGCATTGTGTGAACTATTCACATCTAATCGTTGAGGAGGATGCCAGTGGCCAAACCTGGTAACAGTCGAACTCAGCAGATCCGCGAGCGACTCCTCACCGAAGGCGAGATCGAGTTCAGCGTCTTGGCCGCCGAGTTCGGCGTCTCCGAGATGACCGTCCGACGCGACATCGACGTGCTCGAGGCCGAGGGCCTCGTGCGTAAGGTGATCGGCGGTGCGATCGCCCTCAGCAAGATCTCCGAGCCGACCTTCGAGGCCCGCTCGCATCTCGATGTCGCGAGCAAACAGCACATCGCCGAATACGCGGTCGCCCAGCTCTCCCCGCATGAGACTGTCGTCCTCGACAGCGGAAGCAGCGCCCTGGCCGTGGCACGCGCTGTGCGAGGACGTGAACTGGGACTCACCATCGTGACGCCGAGCCTGCTCGTCGCGACCGAGCTCCGATCCGAACCTGACACGACGATCCTCCTGACCGGGGGGCTGTTGCGACCTGGGGAGCTCAGCCTGATCGGGATCGAGGCGGTCGAGAGCTTCCGCCGCTACAACTGCGACACCTTCATCATGGGGGTCGCGGGCATCCACCCACGTCGAGGATTCACGGACTATCACCGAGATGAGAGCGCCGTGAAGCGCGCAGCGATCGAGGCGTCAGACCGGTTGATCGTGCTCGCCGATAAATCGAAGATCGGACGAGCTCAGCTCAGCAGCATCGCCCCGCTTTCTGCTGCCGAGTTGATCGTGACGGATGCGGCATCCGATTCCCCCGCGCTCAGCGCGGCCACCACCGCCGGCGTATCCGTCGTCAGCGTGACCGCGGCCGGAGGCGCCGACATGACCACGTGATGGCGCATCCGTTCTCCTGCTCTCCACCCACCTCCAAAGAAGAAGGGACACTCATGACCACCTGGCTCGATGATGTCTTCACCGCCCCCAAGCCGATCATCGCCATGCTGCACCTCGAGGCGCTGCCGGGCGACCCAGGGTACGACTCGAAAGCCGGCATCCGCGCCGTCGTCGACCGTGCGCGGGAAGAACTCGAGGCGCTCCAGACCGGCGGCGTCGACGGCATCATGATCTCCAACGAGTTCAGCCTTCCCTACCTCACCAAGACCGAGCCGATCACTGCGATCTCGATGGCTCGCATCATCGGCGAGCTGCTGCCCGAGCTTTCGACCCCATACGGGGTGAACGTCCTGTGGGACGGCCAGGCGTCGATCGATCTCGCTGTGGCGACCGGCGCACAATGGGTGCGCGAGATCTTCACCGGGGTCTATGCCTCGGACTTCGGCCTGTGGAACACCAACGTCGGCGAGATCGCGCGCTACCGTCAGCGAATCGGTGCGGGAGACGTGAAGATGCTGTTCAACATCGTTCCGGAATCGGCGGCGTACCTCGCCGAACGTGATCTGCGCTCCATCGCGCAGAGCACCGTGTTCGTCGCATCCCCTGACGCGCTGTGCGTCTCGGGTCTGACCGCAGGAGCCCCGACCGACACGCAGGCGCTGCGCGTCGTCAAGGATGTCGCCGGTGACACTCCCGTGTTCGTGAACACCGGAGTGCGCCCGTCGAACGTCGCCGAGCAGCTCTCCGTTGCCGACGGCGCCGTCATGGGCACGTTCTTCAAGGAAGACGGCAAGTTCGAAAACCGCGCCAAGGTCGAGCGTGTGCATGAGCTCATGAGCGCCGTGAAGGACTTCAGGAACACCCTCTGATGCGGAACGAGATGAGGGCCGAAGCGGTGATCGCCCCGGCCCTCATCTCGGCCGACGAACGTCAGCAGCAGATACTTGACGCACCTATTTCGAGTCGACGCCCGCGATCTTCCACGACTCGACGAACCGCTGCAGTGCCGTGGCACCAGGGTCTGCCATGCCGATGCTGCGCTCTTGCAGCCACGAAGCGCGTCCGCGTCGGGATTGGAGCTCCTTGGTGTTCTCCACCGCCGCTGCTGCAGCGGTGATCGCAGCATCAAGGGCCTCGTCGGCATCGGTCTGGTCGACGAGGGCGTCCGCGACGGCTGCGAGGCCGTCGAGGATCGTCTTGTCACCGATCTGCGTCTTGCCGCGTTGAGCGATGCTGGTCGCGGCAGCGGCGGCGAAAGCCTGCGCGTCGGCGATGGTCACGTCTGTGACGTCTGCCCACACCCGTGATCCGGCAAGGAGCGCACCGGCCACCAACGCCGCCATGGTCGATGGGTTCGCGTTGGCGAAGGCCTTTGCGCTCGCCCTGGCGATATCGACAGGGGTGGCGTCTGCCGGCAGCTGTTCCAGCGCGGCGATCACTGCGGCGGAGCCCGCCGAGATCGTGATGCCGAGATCGCCGTCGCCCAGGGCCTGGTCCAGATCTCGCAGCTCGTCCGCCGAGTCGATCAGCACTGCGAGGCTGCCGCGGATGCGGCCGTTCAGTTGTTCGGCTTCCATTTTCAACCCTCCTGGAAGAACGGCGACTTCGCCGGCGCCTCAAGCAGCGCAAGGCGCTCATCGTTCAGTTCGAGCAGCGAGATCGACGCGCCGGCCATCTCGAGGCTCGTCGCGTACTCGCCGACGTAGTTCTTGACGATCTCGATGCCGGACTCCGCGAGGATCTGGTGGGTCCGGCGGTACAGCACATAGAGCTCTTCCAACGGGGTCGCTCCGAGACCGTTGACCATGACGGCCACGCGAGCGCCGGACTTCAGATCGAGGTCGGTGACGAGCGCCTCGACCACGTGATCTGCGATCTCATCTGCGGTCTCAAGCGGCCCGCGACGGCTGCCGGGCTCCCCATGGATGCCGATCCCGATCTCCATCTCGCCCTCGTCGAGTTCGAAACTCGGCCGGCCGGTGGTCGGAAGGATCGTCGGCGCGAGCCCGATCCCCATCGTCGCGGTGTGCTCGACGACGTCCTCGGTGATCGCTGCGACCTCCTCAAGGGAATCGCCACGCTCAGCGGCGGCACCCGCCGCCTTGTAGGCGAAGATGATTCCCGCGACGCCACGCCGGTCGAGCTTGCGCTCCCTTGGTTGGCTGGCGACGTCATCACGGCCGAGGACCGTGCGGGTGGGGATGTCATCGAGGTCGGCGAGATCGGCCGCCAGATCGAAGTTGAGCACGTCGCCGCCGTAGTTGCCGTACAGGTACAGGACTCCGGCGCCACCATCGACTGCCTTCGTGGCCTCGAAGATCTGATCCGAGCTCGGCGAGCTGAAGACATTCCCGATGGCGACCGCTGAGCAGAGTCCGGTCCCGACGTATCCCTTGAAGAGAGGCAGATGGCCGGAGCCGCCGCCGGTCACGATTCCGACGTGCCCCTGACGCGGTGCATCCGCACGGGCGAGCACTCGCAGATCGTCACCGGGCGTCTTCACGAGGTCGGGATGTGCGAGGAGGATTCCTTCGACGAACTCGTCGACGAACGCCTCCGGTGCATTGATGATCTTCTTCACGGCCGTGTGCCGTCCTTTCCTCGTTTCACGGTGGCGATCGCCACCGTCTCGCTGGACGACCCTGGCGAAGCCCGCCGTCGGCGACGGAATCTGAGCTGGTCGAAGATCATCACCGCTATCAGCAGCACGCCTTGAGCGATGGCATACTCGTATGCCGAGAGCCGCAGCGCCGTGAACCCGCTGGATACGACCTGCAGGGTGAGAGTTGCCAGCACCACGCCGGTCACGGTGGCGAAACCGCCATTCGGGTTGGTCCCGCCGAGAACCGCGATGACGATGGCCAGCAGCACGTAGCTCGAGCCGTAATCGGCGCTGGCCGACGGGTTCCGCGAGAGGAAGACCAACCCGGCGATCCCGCCGAGCAGCCCGCTGATGATGTACGTGAGCATCAACGTGCGGCGCGCGCTGATACCGGAGTATCGCGCGGCGACCGGGTTGGCCCCCTGCAGCTGGATCTTCCGTCCGATCGGAGTCCGATCGACCACCATGGCCAGCAGCACCGCGACGATCAGCAGGATCAGGAACAGCACGGGGATCCCGATGACCGTCGCCTTGCCGATCATCTGCAGCGCAGAAGGCGCTCCCGAGATCGTCAGCCCGCCGGTCCACACCAGTGCGAGCCCGTTGAACAGCTGCATGGTACCGAGTGTGGTCAGGATCGGCGTGATTCCGACCACACTGATCAGCACGCCGTTCACCGCGCCGAGTAGGGCTCCCATCACCACGCCGGCGAGGATGATGAGCCCCGAAAGCGACTCGGCCGTCTGTGCGCCGCCGCCGACCGAGATCGCCGTGTACAGCGAAGACACCGTGATCGCAGACACATTCGCGATCGCGACGATCGACAGATCGATCCCGCCGGTGAGCATCGCGAGCATCATGGCCAGGCCGATCAGGCCGATCTCGGGAGCGGCGACCCCGATGTTCTGAAGGTTCACCGGGTTGAGGAACACCCGTGGATTCATGATCGCGAAGAACGCGAACGTGATCACCAGCAGCAGCACCATGCGACCGGCGCCGCGTGGCACCTGGATGCGGGAGATGATGCCGGCGAAGCCGTCATCGAGTTTCTGATTGGCGTTACGCAGGCCGATCAGGTCGTTGCCGCTCATGCCTTGCTCACCTCCTCCTCGACCAGGACGGGTTGCCGCCTGGATCGCATCGCCGCCAGCGCCTGGATCGAGACGCCGACGATCAGCAGGATGCCGACTGCGGCACGCTGCCAGGTGCTGGGCACACCGACCAGGACCAGATTGTTGTTGATGAGCTGAACCAGTACCACGCCCAGCACCGTGCCGAACACCGATCCACGACCGCCGAAGATCGAAGCGCCACCGAGGACCACGGCGGCGATGATGTCCAGTTCCGTGCCCACCAATGTTTGAGGGTTGGCGTTCTTTCCGAGGATGACGAAGATCACGCCGCCGAACGCCGCGAGCGCCCCCACGAGCACGTACAGGATGACCTGCGTGCGAACGACCTTGATGCCGACGCGTCGCGCCGCCTCAGCGTCTCCACCGATCGCGAAGATGCTTCGGCCGAACGTCGTGTACTTCAGCATCCACCAGATCACGACGACGATCATGACGACGGGAACGAGCATCCCGTGCAGGTAGCCGGCTCCGGGAACGTCGAGGAGGTGTGCATCTCCTGTCTGGGCGACACTGTCGGGCAGTTTTGCGGCCGAGATGTACGTGGATCCGATGTATGTCAGCAGGATGCCCTTGATGATGCCTTGAGTACCCAGGGTCACGATCAGCGTAGGCAGCCGGAACCGCGCGATCACCACGCCGTTGAGCAGGCCCCAGAGCGCTCCGATCACGATGGCGATGGCAAAGATGCCGACGATGGTGGGATCGAAGCTGGCCTCGGAAGACCACTCGACAGTCGTGTAGGCCGCGAAGATGGCGATGGCGGGAAAGGAGACGTCGATCCCGCCGGAGATCATGACCAGCAGAACACCGAGCGCGAACACCAGGGGGACCAGAGAGCTGCGCGCAAGGCTGAAAAATGTGCCGGGAGTGAAGAACGCCGGGCTGGCGAAGGCCATGAGCACGATCACCACGATGATCACGGCGAGCAGCACGCCTTCGTTGTTCGCGCCGCGCAGACGTCGCAATATCTTCATCAGGCGGTCATCCTCATCTGAATGGTGTCGACGTCGATCTCATCGCGGGCTATCTCCGCAACGATGCGGCCGGCGCGAACGATCAGCACACGGTGGCAGCTCGTGACCAGCTCGGGGATGTCGTCCGAGATCACGATGATTCCCATCCCCTCTGCCGCCTGTTCGCGAAGAATCGCAAAGATCTCTTCCTTGGAGCCGATATCGACGCCGACGGTAGGGCCGTTCAGCATCAGAACCGACGGCTTGCGATCGAGCCATTTCGCGATCACGACGCGTTGCGCGTTTCCTCCGGAGAGACTTCGCACTGGTGCCTGCACATTGGGCGCCTTGATCCGCAGACGCGCGAACAGGTCGGCCATGGAGCGCGCGATGCGCCTGCGGTCGAGCACCAGCGCTCTGCTGCGGTACTTGTCGAGCGACGAGGCCACCATGTTGTCGGCGATCGACTTCTCCAAGAACAGGCCTTGCGTGAGGCGATCCTCCGGGACATACCCGATGCCCGCCTTCACTGCATCCGCAATGGAGCGGATGCGGGCCTCGCGCCCGTTGATGACGACAGTGCCCGTGTCGGCCGGGGCGACGCCGAACAGCGCTTCGGCGATCTCGCTGCGCCCGGATCCGAGCAGACCTGTGATACCGAGGATCTCGCCCGAGGCGAGACTGAAGCTCGCGTCGCTGAATGCTCCCTCCCGCCCGAGGCCCTCGACCACGAGCAGGGGGTTTTGATCCGGAGCGAGATCGTCCACGAGACGCTCTTCGCTGACCTCGCGTCCGGTCATCGCCTTCGCGATGGAACGCGCGGTGAAATCGACGGCCGCGCCGGATTCCACCACCGCGCCGTTGCGCACCACCGTGACATGCTGAGAGATGGCGAGTACTTCATCGAGCTTGTGGCTCACGAACACGACGGCCACGCCGCGCTCCTGCAGGCGCCTGACGATCGTGAAGAGTCGCTGAACCTCCGAGTGGGTGAGCGCCGTGGTCGGCTCATCCATGATCAGCACGCGAGCCTCACCGACCAGCGCGCGGCAGATTGCGATCAGCTGTCGGTCGGCGACGGACAGATCTGCGACGTCGGCGTCGAGGTCGATGCGCAGTCCGAGGTCGGTCACGATCGCCTCAGCCGCGGCACGGATGCGCTTGCGCGACGAGATCTTGCGCCGGTCGGCCAATTCACTCAGCATGGCGATGTTCTCGGCCGCCGTGAGATTGGGGAAGAGCGAGAAGTCCTGGTAGATGACCTGGATGCCGGCACGGATCGCACTGCTCGGCGTCGTGTGCGGGTGGGACTCGCCGTCGATGACGATCTCTCCGGAATCCGGGCGCTCGACACCGCTGATGATCTTGATGAGGGTGGACTTTCCGCTGCCGTTCTCACCGGCGAGGCAGTGGACTTCGCCCGACACGAGAGACAGCGAGACGCCGTCGAGCGCGCGGACGCCACCGTACGTCTTGATGATGTTGCGAACCTGCAGCACTGGTTCGGAGGATGTCATGAGCTCAATTACTCCTTCGTGGCGCTGCGCGGGAGCGTGCCGTCAGCACGCCCCCGCGCAGTGATCGGGATCCTCCGGATCAGAAGTCGTACTCGTCCACGTTGGACGAGTCGACAGCCAGGCCTGCATCGCCGGCGAAGACATTGTCATACCCTTCGAGCTTGACGAGCGACTCGTATCCCGGAACGCCGAGATCGGTGCCCTCCTCGATGGTTCCGCCGTCTACGAGGATCTGAGCGATCGCCAGCTGCGCCTTTCCAGCCATCGCCGGATCCCAGAAGAAGATTTTGTCGATCGCACCGGATTCGAAGTAGCTGCTGGCCACTGACGGAATCGAAGTTCCCATGACGCAGACGCTGTCAGCCTTGCCCGCTTCTTCGACCGCTCGGGCGATGCCGACGACGTCGGTGCCGGCTGAACCTTGGAAACCCTTGATGTCCGGGTACTTGGCGAGCAGCTCCTTGGCCTTGTTGTAGGCGACTTCCTCGTTCTCCTCGGACTCGATGGGGTCCTCGAGACGCGTCATGTCGGCGAAGTTTGTCGTCTGGTTCTCCAGCGCGCCGTCGACCCACTCGCTGTGCGAACCGTTGGTCAGACGGCCGACGAACTGCACGTAGCCGCCTTCCTCGGACATGCACTCGGCGAGGTTGTCCATGATCTGGGCGCCATAGGCGCGATTCTCGAAGCCCTCGATGTCGATGTCGACGTTCTCGATGCCGGCCGCCTCATGCGCGACGACGACGATGCCGGCCTCCTTGGCGTCCGCCAGGACGCTGGCAACGCCCGCGACGTCGTTGGGGACGACCGTGATGGCAGCCGGCTCCTGAGCGATCAGGTTCTGGATGATGTCGACCTGGCCCTCGTTGGTGGCCTCAGCCGGGCCTTCCTGGCGGGCATCGATACCGGTCTCCTCGGCCCACTCGTCGACGCCGACCTCCATACGGTCGAACCACCCGATGCCCGTGGCCTTGACGACAGTGACGTACGCACCTTCGGCCGAAGTGCCGCCATCAGAGGTTCCTCCGTCACCGGAATCGGTGCCGGCGGTGGTTCCGCAACCTGCGAGTGCCAATACAGCGGCTCCCGCGAGTAGGGCGAATGCAGGACGATTGCGCTTCATGCTCACTCCTTCGTGACGGCTCGGGTCTGTGTGGTGCAAGGTTCCGAGCTCTCGGGTTTTTCTTGAACTTAGCGCGGCTCTGCGCACGCGTCAATCGATATCGCGCATTTCATGCGCGATATCGCGCAACCAGATAGGCGCTAGCGCGCAGTACGCGCGCTAGACTCGTGCGAAAGGCAGGGAGAGGACCTCGCAATGTCGCGTCAGGCTCGCATCGTGGAACTACTGGTCGAGCAGGGATTCCAATCGGTCACCACGATGTCCGATGCTTTCGGCGTCACCCGCTCGACGATCCGTCGGGACCTTCAGGTCCTTGAGGATCGTGACTTGGTCCAGCGCACGCACGGCGGCGCTGTCCCGGTCCGCCAGACGGTCACGCCCAACGATCTCAAAGGCACGCTGCACCGGCGCGAGAAGGTCGCGATAGGAAAGGCCATGGCCGACCGCATCCTCGATGGTCAGACAGTGCTACTCGACAGCGGCACCACGACGCTCGAGGTGGCGAAGCACCTGTCCAGTTCTCGCAACACCATCGTCACGAACGACCTCAAGATCGGCATGGTCATCGCCGAACGTCAGAGCGCTCATCTGATCTTCATCGGCGGAGAACTGCTCCCGACGGATATCTCGATGTGGGGACCGACCTCGGTGCAGCAGGTGCAGAATCTGCGTGTCAACGTGGCGATCTTCGGGTCCGACACCGTCATGGAAGACGGGCTCTACAACACGTCCAGTTACGAGATCGAGCTGAAGCGGTCGATGCTGTCGGTCGCTTCCGAGGCATTCTTCGTCGCCGACAGTTCGAAGTTCGGACGCGAGGGCGTGTTCAAGTGCTTCGACCTTGAGCCGTTCACCGCCGGTATCACTGATTCGCGTCTTGATCCCATGCGAGCGGCGCACTTCCCCCTTCCGCTGATCCGCGCCGAGGTGTAGAGCCGAGGTGTAGATCTGATCCGGGGTCGATCGCGGCTCACGCGCTTTCGCGGCCCAGCATCCCGTCGGAGTTGTCGGCGACCCAGGCGACCAGCGGCAGCATGCGCTCCATGAGGTCGACACCGAGCGGAGTCAGGCTGTACTCGACGTGCGGAGGAACCGTGGGGAACGACTCCCGGTGCACAAGGCCGTCGCCGGCGAGTGTGCGCAGAGTCGAGGCCAGCATCTTCTCACTGATGCCGTCGACCTCGCGTCGAAGCTCGCCCCAGCGGCGGGTTCCGTCCGAGAGGCTGGACAGCACGAGCACTCCCCATTTGCTCATGATGTGATCGAGAACGACCCGCGTGCTGCAGCCGTCTTCGAAGACGTTCGGAATGCTCTCCTTGATCTGCGCAAAACTAACGTTCATGTAGGTACCTTACTTCAAAGTGGGTACGCTCCGATCGGAATGCCTCCGCCCGCGCTGGGTTGTCACCGAGGACCGATTCCTCGAAAGGACACTCATGACCATTCTCATCACCGGTGCGACCGGACAGCTCGGCCGCCTCGTCATCGACAGCCTTCTCACTCGCGGCGCTGACCCGAAGTCGATCGTCGCCGGCGCCCGTGACCTTTCGAAGGCGGCAGACCTCGCTGATCGCGGCGTCCGCGTCGTGAGCTTGGACTATGACGACGCGGCATCCGTCGACGCTGCGTTCGATGGCGTCGACTCCGTACTGCTCGTCTCGGGCTCGGAGGTCGGAAAGCGCACGGCTCAGCACAAGGCGGTCGTGGATGCAGCGAAGGCAGCCGGCGTCTCCAAGCTCGTCTACACGAGCGCACCCAAGGCCACGACGACCGAACTGGTACTCGCGCCGGAGCACAAGGCGACGGAGGAGCTGATCGCCGCATCCGGCATCCCGGCCGTCGTCCTCCGCAACAACTGGTACACCGAGAACTACGCGGGCAGCATGGCGCAGGTGGCCGC
>Ga0247738_10000233_pt1 | contig 23119 bp, 21 predicted proteins | sample UWRJL013104B2_FD_180936 | JGI IMG/M metagenome (GOLD analysis project Ga0247738, IMG submission 180936) | Plant litter microbial communities from Arlington Agricultural Research Station in Wisconsin, United States - UWRJ-L013-104B-2 | ecosystem: Environmental > Terrestrial > Plant litter >...
TAGCGATTTTATTTTATTGGTCCAATTAATTAATTCTTTCTCTGAAATTCTTACTCTTTTCAATTCAAAAAAATGTGCTGACAGCCATAAGTGAAACTCCTCATATCCCTCTAAATGCACGGTATTTTTATTTTTCCTGAAACCAGAAAATAACTTGGATAATAAAGTAAAATCATTCAAATGCTTTTTTAATTCTATTACAGCATTCGGATTGTACATCTTGTCATAGGTTTTTTGATATTCGACCATATAAACCTCATCCTCCAATTTATGATGCTCAATCATTGAATCATAAAATCTATTAAAATAAGCATCATCATTTAAAACCCTATGAATATGTGACCCAAAAAATAAAATCTTTTTGTTTCTCAACGTTAAAAAAAACGCAATTAATCTCACGAAAGCCCCCGTTATTTTTAAAATCATTAAAAAAATACGGACTAAGAAATTAGATTTTTTCTTCTCAGTCTGCTTATTACTGTCAGTTGATACGTTTGATTTATTCATTTGAACTAAGAAATCTATATATATCTTAATTCTAACATAAGGCCAAATATCAATGCCGTTAATATTCCATAAATCTACAGGCCATTTTTGCTCAATATCAATAATTAATTGTTTAATATCTTCTTGAGTTGAAATACTTTTTTGCACTTAAATTAATTTTTAATTTCTATTGACTTAGCGTTTAAGCTATTATAGCTGTCTTTTACTTTTTCTTTTAAATAATTGTATTCTAATTGTAACAGATCATTTTTTAAGTAATCTGTTTCAGGCAGGCGGTAAATAGCATCTAGAATTTTAGATTTGATTTCAGAAACATCTTCGCAATTTTCGATTAGCAAGCCATTAACGCCATGATTTATAACTTCAGCGGTTGCGCCACCCGGATTTGACTGAATAGGATAAACTTCCATGCAAATGGCTTCGAGTAAAGTATTCGGAATTCCGTCTGAATTACTATTACCAATGTAGATTTTAGATTTTCCCATAAGCTCTATAACTTCCTGATGCGAAACTTTTCCTATTATTTGAAAATTAGGCCAATCTTTTAGTATCGACTTTTTTGCATAATCTAAAGTTTCCTTATCCGAACCAAAAACAACTATCGAATAATCAGAAAGTTCGTCTTTAAGAAATTCCATTGCTTTTAAAACTGAAATAGCCCTACCCGATCTTCCTTGAAAACCTTTGAGCAGAATGACATTTCGTTTATCGACAGGTAATTTAAATTGTTCCATATGAGCCAAATCAAATCCGCCTCCGCCAGGAAAAACACCAAGAAAATCACCCGAAAAACCATATTTTTTTGCTATTTCATAATCTCTTTTGCAATCTGTAAACAAGTAATTGACTCTTGGCAAAACCCGTTTGATATCTTTTAAATACTTATTATCATTTTGAAAATAAAACAAATCACTTCCCCAGGAAGAATATATCCATTTTTGATTTGATTTTTTTTCCATTACAGAAATAATGGGAGTACATGACAGATATAAAGCAAAACTATGAACAACATCAGGCTTAATTTCGTTTAAATATTGTTCAAAAACCGATGCCGTTTTATACTCATTAAAATGTTGAAGAAACTGATAGACTTTTGGAAATTTTTTCTTTACAAACAATCTTCCGGGATAATTCCATTTTAGTTTCCAGCTTACTTTTTGAGATACCCAATTTAGCCTTTCAGACTTTTCACTCATTCCGGTAATGTCAAACCAATATACTTCATGTCCAGAATCCTGAAGCTGACTTGTCCACCTAAAAAAATGGAGTGATGGAATTGAAACCATAAGTATCTTCATTATCGAAAATAAATTTTAAGGGTAATTAGATTTTTATTTTGGTCGAATGAATATTGGTATGGCAGATTCCTGTAATGCATTACAATTTCCTGTAAAATCATATTATTTACACTTTTCATCGGTAAGAATTTCAGGTGTTTTTTTCCTAACATTCTTTTTGCAAATTGTTTTCTCTTATTGCTGTCAGATGTGTCTTTAACTATTATTGAAACCACTTTATTCTCAAAATTATCCAGTTGTGCTAATAATGCATTTACTTTTGAAGTTTCTGGTTCGATCTCAATTGTAAAATCCGGCTGATCTGATAATTTAGAATATTCTTTTTCTTCCGGTAAAACTCCCCACTGCTGGTTAATATTTGCTTTTGTTTGTTTGCTGGTTTGAGAAGTCTGAATATAGGAATGGTTTATTCTTTCCAACTCAAAATGATATGGATCTGTGCTTAAATTAGTTCGGTATGTTTTTGGATGCCATTGGTGTTTTAACAGAATCTCTTTTTCAAAAAAATCAATTTCAATTCCGAGATTGTGAAGTCGAATGTGTACATCTGTATCTTCGGCGCCCCAGCCATGATAAAACTCATTGTAACCATTTATTTCTTTTAACAATTGAGTTGGATACAAGGTCATTCCGGTAGCTTCTTTTCTTGAAGTAAAATCTACCGTTGCATTATGAAAATCTCTTTGAAGTGCGGTTTCTTTCTGACTTAAAAAACCAACCTGAAAGTAGGTTGCTTTATCTTTATTTTTAAGTTCATGCAATTTATTTATAAAATCAGGGTGAAAAAGCATGTCTATATCTCCAACAAAAAAATAAGGTGTATTGCATTTTTTCAATACAATATTTATGGCTCTGGATTTATTCCATAACTGTCCGGAAACCGGAGAAATTATAGGTTTGATTTTAGGATATTTTGCAATCAATTGTTTTAAATCGTAGACATAATTTGGCTCTGATCCATAATCTACAAAAAACAATTCAAAATCGTCATTTGATTGCTTTGCGAGAGAATCTAAACAATTCTTTACAGTCTGTAAATCACGGTTGCGATTGGTTAGAACTATTGTTATCATTGTAGTAAATCATTTAATTGCTTTTCTGAAAGCCCTTTTCTTTTTAAGATATATCTGCAAAGCACTGGATATCTAAAAAACTTTTTAAAAACTTTTTCAGTAAAAAAATAATAAAATGGCCTGGCACTTAATACTTTTAGGGTTTCAATATTTTGAGCTTTTTTGACTTCTTCTTTTAACCCCATGTGCTTTTTAGTCATCCAGTCTTCTAAAACATTTCCTAAATGGTACGCATAATTACCATAAGTGGCTAAACGATATCCTCCTAATTTAAGAACTGGTAGATCTGTGTACAAATATTCACTATCACCACCTAATTTATATTTAGTATTTTCTTTAGGCATTTTAGAGAAAACTTCTCTTTTATAAGTACATACAAAATGAGAACTTCCTAAAACTGCGATAGTTTCTTCTTTACTTTTTAAGGTTGCAATAACATCTTTATACTTGAGATCAAGCCATGGCCATCCTATGCTATTAGCAAACAATGTCATGCTTTCGGGATCTTTTACCGGACGAAATTTTAATCGTGACGAAAATAAATTATCAAACCAGATATTGGATGTTAATCTAAAATGGGTTCTAAAAACAGGCACGGGACTTACCGATCCCGCTTTGGGAAAAGCATTAAAAACATCTAAAACTTCTTTTTCCCAATCATTATCAAATAAAACATCGGCATCTGTAATTGTTACCAAACGTTCTTCGGCTGTACGCAATGCTTTTAAAATACTGTTTACTTTGCCAATACTTTCTTTTTCTATTATTAGTTCATCAATGTACTTTTCTTCTTGTAACTGAAATAATTTAGCATTTACACTACTGCAAGAACCATTGCTTATTACTGAAACTTTTATATCTGATAATGAAGTTTTGTGAATTGAAGTCAGACAATAGGTAAAGATGGTAAAAGCATCTTTATAATAATCTTCTTCATTGGGTATATACAAAGGAATTATTACTCGGTGATTTGAATCCGAAACCGGTAATAAAATATCTTTTGAAATATTTTTTCCTTTTCTCATTATACGACCATTACTTTATCTATTTCTTCTAAATATCTTGCATTAATATTTTCTTTCGAAAAACGTGAAGTATATCTGTCCCTAATTTCAATTGATAATTTTTCAGCCTGATCTGCGTCAATGTTTTTGATTTTCATCATTTCTTCAGATAAATCTTCTACTGTATTATTAAACCATGAAATATCAATTCCTTTGAATCGCTCCTCCATGGCACCGGTTTTTGCTGACAAAATTAATCTTGCGCTTGCCATAGCTTCAATACCTGTTAAAGGACCTGTTTCAAAATCGTAATGCGAAATAATAATACAATCTGCCTGTCTAAAAAAATCAGCTGTTTTATGATTCGGTATAAATCCTGTAAAAACAACATTGTCACTGTTTTTGGCTAGTTTTTTCAGATTATTATATTCAGATCCTTCACCAATAATAATTAATTTATCATTGGTGGAAACCTTTAAAAAAGCTTTTATAACGACATCAATATTCTTTTCTTTTTCTAACCGTGCGATAGTCAAAAATGTTTTCACTTTATTTTTTACTACCGGAATTTTTAGCAATTCTTCTTCATCAAAAGCACATTGATCAATTACTGTATAGTTATGGGTATTTATTTTAAGACCATTTGCATTACTTGCAGAATGATGAATAAATAAATCAACATAATTTAAATAATCATAATTCTGATAATTTAAAATTTTACCTGTCGTTCTAAAAACAAATTTGATTTTATTATGATGACAAATTTCTATAACCTCTTTTACATAATTCGATGATAACTGACCAAAGAAAACAACCAAATTATATTTAGGAATCAGGGTGTTTAAAACTTCTAAAGCTTTACCATCATAACTATAATGCTTTTTTGCCCATTCGTTATTAGCATAATCCGAAACTGATCCTTTACAATTGTTCTTTAAATAACTAATAAAGGCTAAAAACTTAATCACTCCAAAGTTTTTAAATACTTTGCTTTTTAAAGAAAAAACGGGAAGCTTGTTACTAAAATCTAAAACCTGAGTGTTTTTTGAAATAGTCACTGTAGAACATACCTCAACTTCATATTTTAATGACAGTACGTTAGAAACAAAGCCTACTTCTAACTCTCTTCCTCCAAAATCGGTAATTGGGCCTATTATAAATATTTTAGCTTTCAATTCTTCTTATTTAAGTAACATTCTTTTTAGATCCAAAAACAAATTAAAGCCGAGTTTAGATTTAAAACCAAAAATTGCTGTTTTATAAATTATAAACAATATTCTATATCTATTTACAACTTTAGAATAACGAATTAGATTTAGATATGCTTTATACAAATAAAGATTTACTTCGAATATATTTAAGGCATTCAAATTCTGATAAATAATTCCCCAACTCATTAGAAGTTTATCTAATTCTGATTTTTTAAGTAAAGAGCTTGTATTTTCATCATGAATTCTATACCCTGCATAAGTTTCAGAAACCATTATTATTTCAGGATTTTCTTTTAATATGCCTGATAAAAAAACAGCATCATCATTCGGACTGTCTATCCATTGGATATTACCAAGCAGATCTTTAGGAACTAACCATGAGGCCGTGGCGATAAAACCTCCATTAACGGATAATTTTCGAATTAATTTTCGGGCATCAATTTTCTCTTCTTCAAATATGTTATTATATGGAAAATTATAACTTTCGTTTAATTCATTTTTAAACTTTTTCCATTTTGTAATAGACATTGCTTTCTTACTCTCTATACTTTCTAATAGCGAAACTTGGGTTTCAATTTTTTTTAAAAATAACAAATCGTCATAATCTAAAAATTGAATGTACTTTCCTTTAGCCACTAACAAAGCTTCATTTCTTGCATTATGTCGACCGGGTTTTGTTTTTAAATAAATAAGTCTTGGATCATTTATATTTAAAAAATCCTTGCAAGTTTGAATTTCCAATTCTCCATTGCATGCTATAAGTACTTCAATATGGCTGTATGATTGCAATAGCGCACTTTCTACACAACTTTTAAAGTAATCTATAGTTTTGTGAACAGGAATTATTATAGAAACTAACATTGTATTTTAATATAAATCATTCTTATTATTAAAAATTGTAAAACCAAAAAAAGTATCACAAAAGACATCAATAACAAATTTTTTGCTTTTAAGTTTTCGCCTGTAATCGTTCTTGGTTTGTTCTAAATCATTGTTTAGTTCTATAGATGAGCCTAACTGGTTTACAAAAAAATCAGCATGTTTGATGCACATGTATTCAACTGTATTTTTTTCTGTTTTTTCATCAAACTGTTTGTGCCTGGATATCTTTTTTATACGATAATAAAATCCAATAAAATCTAAACGCTTTACATTACCTCCATCTTTTAATATAGCAATCCAAAACTCCCAATCTTCAATTCCCCTATCCATTTTAACATCATATCCTCCTACTCTTTCCCAATCACTTTTTTTATAAATAGCAGCGCAAAAAATCATGTTTTTCTTGCTTAAATTATAAAGCGAAAAAGGTTTCAGATCCCATAGTCCAAGCTCATCTCCAAATTTTTCAGCTTTACAATAAACTACTTTTAAAGAACTTTCATTATTAAAAGCGTTTAATGCTAAGTCAATATATTCCGGAGCAATTTTATCATCTGCATCTAGGGGTAGTATGAACTCTCCTTTTGCCACTTCTATAGCAGAATTACGAGCAACGCTTGGCCCTGCATTTTCTTGAAAAATATATTTAAAACGAATATCATTTGCACACCATTTTTGTGCAACAAATTCTGTATTATCAGGACTTCCATCATTAACAATTATACATTCCCAATTCTCATACGTTTGATTAAGCACTGAATTTAGAGCCTCATCTAAATATTGAGCCTGATTATAACAGGGAACTATGATGGAAATTAATGGATTAATCATTTTCTTTTAAAGTAAATAAAGGATTTCAATAATAATTTACATTCATCTTGAAATTTTAATTTAAAAATATGTTTATCTCTAAGTTGTAAGTATCCAAAATAGATAGTTGGATCATATTTTTCTCTTTTAACGAAGTAATTTTTCAGATTTTGAGTTTGTAATTTAGTTAAATATTCATCAAAAGCTTTTGAATCGAAAAAATTACCAGAATTTGCTAAAATCATTTTTTCCTTTAGATGGTAAAAAGATTTAATCTCGCTAAAATTAAGATCAGGATTAAGAAGCATTATTTTTTTGAGTACAGTATAGTCATTTTCCTGAAAAGGGTAGTCTAAATATTTTAGCATTTTAAACCTTGTCTCCAGTGCAGATCGTATTTGCTCCGCTTCTCTTTTTTGAGAAACCTGAGCATCGTGTTGCCTATAATTTAATAGGACTTCCTGCAAGTTGTGAATTTTTCCAATGCCCAAAATACGAACCCAAAGATCATAATCTTCTGCCGGTTCTTTCTTTAAATCGTATACCAGCTTATGTTCTTTTATTTTATTATTTCTAATCATGACAGATGGATGTGCCATATTATTCCCTTTTAAAAATGCAATTTTTATTTCGTCATTTTTTTCCGGAAACATAATAATCTTATTTGTGTCTATTATACTCAAACAAGTGCCACATACAACAACATCTGGATTTGAATCTAAAAAAGAAACTTGTTTGGCAAAGCGCTCAGGCAAACTAATATCATCACCATCCATTCGTGCTATATATTCTCCCTCTGCTAATTCTAATCCTAAATTCAAACTGTTAGTATAACCTGTATTTACAGGTTTTTCAATTAATTTAATTCTTGAATCTTTAATTTTTTTAATTATATCAACCGTGTTATCTGTTGATGCATCATCAATAATTAAAAATTCAAAATCAGTAAAAGTTTGATATAATATACTATCTATAGCTTCCTTGACATAAAGTTCACAATTATATACCGGTAATAGAACTGTTATTTTAGGATTATTATAATTTACCATTATTCTTCTAAAAATATTTTTTCAATGATACTTACATTTTTGTATATATTCCTATTATTGAAAACATCGTTAAATTGTTTTTCTGAAAACTCTTTAGCATAATTTTCATCTTGTAAAAATACTTTACTAGCATTAACAAAAGATAAAAGATCTTTATAATGAGGATAGATAATATCTTGATCCAGTTTATTTATTCGTTCGTTTTCACCAGTAAAAAAATCCCAAAAAAGTTGAGGCGTTCCAGTTAAACAAACCTCCAGGGCGGCATATCCTGCCGGTAAATTATTGTATCCCTGAAACCAGACTAAATCGAGTTTTTCATCAATAATAGTTTGTTTCATGTCTGATTGATGGCCTCTGAAATAGACTTTCCCATCAATACTTAAATTATTTATATAACGGTCATATTCGGCTTGTTTATAATTTCCAACTCCAAATATGTGCAACTCTATTCCTAAACCCTGACTTAGTAACACCTGATAAGCATAAAAAAATGGATCTAAAGGTTTGTCTTTATGTAACCTTGTAAATATTCCTATTTTTTTGGGTCTCTCATTAGCATTATTAAACTTCCATTTATTAAACTCATTGGTAACAGTTAAACACAAAGGCATAAACTGATATTTATAATTATTAAAACCTTCGAATTCATATTCTACTTGTTTTAATAAATCAAAGCCTCCTATAAATAAGTACTTATTTTTTTTATCAAAATTTCTATAGTTCTCTGATTGAAATCTGGAACACATAACAAAAATTATAATTCTTTTGAAATATTCCCCCGGTATCATATGCCTCAAATCCTGATATACATATTCTCCCATAAAAACTACTTCATCGTATTTGTCGAATTCAGTAACTAATTTTTTATTGTTATTATTTTTCGCTTTTTTGTTTAATGAATTTCTTAAAAGTTTATTTAAAACTTTATAAGTAAAACTTTTTTTAGATTTTGAAATAATATCATTGACAAAAAGAATTTTGGTACCTAAATCAATGTGCTTTTGATAGAAATAATCCGGTAAATCTAATCGCGTATTCAATTCTGTTAAACTAACTATGCTAACTTCAAATTTATTTTTATCCAATGCACGATCAAATTCATACATTTCACGTTGCGCACCGTTATGATAAAAATCAGAAACAATAAATAGTATCTTTTTCTTCTTACTCATTTTTTATTGCTTTTATGATTAGTTCAATATTATCACTCGATAACTCAAAATAAAATGGCAGGCGCAACAGTGTATCTGAATAATAGTCACTAAAAAGTAAAGCTTCACCTTCATACTTATCTGCATAGTATGGGCTTTTATGCAAACTTAAATAATGAAATACGGCATGAATTCCTTTATTTTTCAACCGGGTGATACATTCGTTTCTTTTTTCTAAAGATTCAAAAACCAAATAAAACATATGCGCATTGTTTGTAGCATATTCAGGTATTTGTGGCAATCTAAAACTTTGTTGTATTGTGGCTTCTTTTAATCCTTTATAATACAGATTCCATATTTCTTTTCTTTTATCCTGAATTTCATCAAGATGTTCTATCTGCGCCCAAAGAAAAGCAGCAATAACTTCAGAGGGTAAAAATGATGAGCCAATATCAACCCAACCGTATTTGTCTATTTCTCCTCTAAAAAAAGCTGAACGATTTGTTCCTTTTTCCCAGATAATTTCGGCACGATTGGCAAATTGCATGTCATTAATGGCTAACATTCCGCCTTCTCCCGAAATAATATTTTTAGTTTCATGAAACGAAAAAGCCGCTAAATGCCCTATAGAACCTAATGCTTTTTTCACTCCGTCTTTTCCTGTATAAAAACTATCTATAGCCTGGGCAGCGTCTTCTATTACAAATAAATTATAGCGGTTGGCCAATTCCATAATCGTATCCATATCGCAGGCAATACCTGCATAATGTACAGGAACTATGGCTTTCGTTTTTGGCGTAATTAGAGCTTCTAATTTAGTCGCATCTATATTTGGATTGTCCTGATTAGAATCTGCAAAAATGATCTTTGCTCCTCTTAACACAAAAGCATTTGAGGTAGAAACAAAAGTATATGACGGAATTATAACTTCGTCACCTGGCTCAATATTTATTAAAATTGCAGCCATTTCCAATGCATCTGTACAAGATGTTGTCAACAAACATTTTCCAAAACCGTACTTTTCTTCAAAAAACTCCTGGCACAATTGTGTGTACTTTCCGTTTCCTGATATTTTTCCGGAAGCTACTGCATCCTCAATGTATTGGGTTTCTTTACCTGTTAAATATGGTTTATTAAAATTTATCATTATCGTATAAATCGTATTGGATTACCAACATATAATCCTTTTTTTTCTATTGATTTTATGACTAGCGATCCCGCTCCTATTTGGGTTTTTGCTGTAATATTAATATTATCTATAATTGTCGAATTAATACCTAAAAAGCATTGTTCTTCGATTATGGTAAATCCTGCAACGGCAACTCTTGGTGATAAAAAAGAATGGCTTCCGATAATAGTATCGTGTGCAATTGTGCATCCTATATTCAAAATTGCATTTTCTTTAATGACAGCATGGGCATCAATGATACAGCCCGGATAAATTACAGCACCTTTTTCTATTATCGCAGTTGAATCTACCAATGCGGTTGAATGAATAATTTTGCCAAAAGGAATTTTGTCCTGAAATTTTTCGAATATTATTTTCTTTTCCGACAAATGTTTGTATCCAATTCCAATTAGCAGCTCATCAAATTGTTTCAATTCAAAAGCTTTTTCAATATCGCTTGTTTTGCCAATTACGGGAATATCGTTTACTGTTTTTTCTTTAGAAAAATCATCAAAAAAGACAACATTACTATAATGAAGATCAGACAAGGCAAAATGCGCCAATTGCTGTCCTAAATCTCCTGAACCAATGATGGCTAGTGTTTTCATATTAGTTAGTCAGTTTTTTTAGTTCTGAAAGTGATCTTATTATATTGTCATTGTCTGGATAAACATTATCTCTGTCAATAACATAACTGGTAATACCCAATTCAAGTGCAGGTTTTAAATCTAATTTAAAAGAATCGCCGATATATAAAATGTCTTTTGGATTTACCTTTATTTTATCAAGTGCTTTTCTGTAAAATTCTGTTGATGGTTTTGCTATTCCGATTTCTTCGGAAACAAAAATATCTGAAAAAATGGGTCCAAAATATTCGTTGAGTTTATCTTTAAGTGAAGAATTAAAATTAGAAATAATACCAATCGGGATTTCAATTTCATTCAGCACTTTTGTATCTTCAAATTTTTCCCACGGTAAATAAGAACAGGATTTAAAAATATCATTTAGCAATTCTTCATTTGGAACAATTCCCAAAGAATAAAGCAATTCTGAATTAAAAATAGTATAAAATTCCGCATCAGTTCTATCCGGAAATTTGATTACTTCTGACAGTATTTTATGATTGTATTTAAGTTTATCTACAGCAACAAAGTACCCGAAACTGCTTAAGGTTTCATGTATTTTTGTAACTATTTCCGGTTTGTACAAAATAGTTCCTGCAACGTCTAATAATAAATACTTCATTTAATAAATTATATGTTGAGATTTATTATTATTTAAATCTGCTTCATTTACTGCATTAGGATATATAACGTCATACAACAATCTTACTGCAATTCCGTCAATTGTTTTTACCTCGTCCGGCTGTTCATTTAGTATATATTCCTGAATGGTATATTTTACATCCTGAAATCCTAAATTGTGCCTGATAGAATTTGTTCCTGATATCCTGCAGTTTACTTCAAAAGGAATAATTTCTCCTTTATTGGTTACTATCGATTGTAAATTTATACTTCCGACTAGTCCTTTTGACTCAATCATTTTTTCGATAATAATTCTTAATTCATCATCGTATAATCTTGTGGTTTTAGATTTTGAGGTTGCTCCATTACTCAATTCTCTTTCCATTGTAAAAAGACCATGCAAGCTGCCGTCTTTTTTAACGTAAAAAGCAGTTGTAATTTCAATGCCTTTATGCAATGGCTGAATCATAAATTCATCCGAAAAACCTTTTGGATTTTCAGGATTAATGTGAATTCCTCTTGAACCTCTTCCTTCGCGCGGCTTTACAATAATATCATTACTTTCGTTATTAAACTCACTTGGCAGCCAAGATTCTGAAAACGGGATATTTAATGATTTATGATGCTGATAGGTTAAATATTTATCGAGATAAATTTTTGCAGTTTCATGCTTACTTGCAACAACTTTTGCTTTTAAGTCAGTTTGATGCAGTGCGAGATAATAAATTTCGTAATCTGTTGTTGGAATAATTAAATCTACTTTCTCTTTTTCTATAATGTTTTGAATTGTCAAAATATAATTTTCAGCATAGGAATAAGGAACCTGATAGGTAAAATCGCAAAGATGATTTCCTGCTGTAAAAGAAGCAATGTCTGTTCCTATTACAACAATATTAAGATCGAGTGATTTTATATTTCGCAAAACACCTTGTCCGACATTTCCACCTGTCCCGGTAACTAAAACTACTTTTTTTTCCATTCTAAATATTGTTTCAAACCATTTTCAAGTTCGATTTCAGATTGCCAGTCTAACGTTTTCTGAGTCATTTTGTTATTGTAATGAAATGACGGCGAATTATCCTGATTGATATATTCAATTGCTGAATTGGTCAGTTTTGAAATTATTTTGGCAACTTCATTATTAGAATATTCTTTTGATGAAACTCCTAAAACGGGAAAACTAATCTTTAGTTTATGCGCTATTGTTTTTTCAATTAAACTTACTGCGTCATTAACGTGAATATAATTCTGAAATCTTCCTCCATTTCCCCAAACCTGAATTGATTTATTCTCTAATCCCTGATTGCAGTAATTGGGTATTAATGTATTCTCTTTCATTCCGTTCCCGTATAATGATGAAAAACGTATAATAACTGAATCTGAATTTTGGCTTACTTCCTTCTCTCCCAATAGTTTTGACAATGCATAATCTGTTTCAGGATTAAGAATTGACTGCTCGTTTACGACCTCATTTTGGTTTCCAAAAATCGACACCGAAGAAACATAAATACTTTTAATTGTTGAGAATTTTTCAACAATTTTTTTCGTAAAATTCACATTTGTCTCAATCAATGCAGATTTGTCTATATTTATACTTCCTGAAGATACTGCAGCGTGGCACATAATTATGACATCTGGCACAATATCGATTGAATCCAGTTTATTAAAACAAACTATATTTTCATTAAAAGTAACTTCTTTTTCTGTGTTATATAACCCGAATACAGTATGATTTTTAGCCAATTTGTTGGCCAAATGAGTTCCTAAAAATCCATATATCCCTGTGATTAGTATTTTCATAAATTACCACTAACAATTGGTGAAACTTTATATTTTAATTTTAGAAAATACAATTCGACATATTTATAAGAGAAATGGCTCATTAAAATGGTTAAACCGATAATTAGAATATAGTATGCCAAATTTGCTCCTACAAGAGATCTGATATGCATCTGATCTACCAGAGAAAAAGAAAAATACATTACTAACGGATGGTACATATAAATTCCGTAAGACCATTTTCCCAGTATTGAGAACAATTTTATTTCTACCTTATTTTCGATAAACAATAAAATCAACAATCCGAAACTTAAACCTAATGTTATATGAGAAATATCAAAAAGCAAATGAAATAATATTGAAAATATAATTAATACAATTAGACCTTTATTGGTTACAAACTTTTGAACAACGTCTTTGTATTTTCTGTAGATTATTGCAATAATACCTCCAATTGCCATAAAATCAATATTGAATGAAGATAGAAATGCATGAAGATAAGGAAACGATGCAAAAGAATTAATTTTATGATTAATTAAAATCATTACGATGATAATCAGCAATAATACAATCCATAAAATATTTGAAAAAAACTTCACTATCCATGGCCATATAAAATAAAATTGCTCTTCTACACTAACACTCCAGGATTGAGATGCTCCAGCAACTGGTCCAAAAATTTGTAAAGCAACATTTGAGAAAAAGAAAATAAATAATATTAAGTTATTACCGTATACTAAGTTTTCAATCTTTTCATTATAAAATGTCTGAGCTTCAAAAAAATGTGGAAACAATTTATAGATGATTGGTAACATAAAGAAACCAATTCCTAAAATAATAAGATACAAAGGCCATATTCTTAAAATCCTACGACCATAAAATTGAAAAACTGAAATTTTTCCCGTTACTAATTTTTCTTCTAACAATAGATAAGTAATTAAAAATCCAGATAAAACAAAAAACAAATAAACTCCATTCTTACCTAAATTTTCTATGAAACCTTTTATCATACTAAGATCTAACAACGAGCTTATTCCTAAACGATATTTGTATAATTCAATATGATGAAAAACAACAGCTAAAGCTGCAAAAGCTCTTAACTCATTTAAACCACTAAAAAATAGTTTATTTTGCATTAGCTTCACTATCCAAAATCGCTCTCATTTTATCATTCCAATAAAAAGCAGCCGAATCCTTTATTTTGCAAGTGCCTACTTTTATCCAGGGTTTAGCAATTTGTTTTTTAAGAAAATCTTTTTCCCAATTTTCCTGAGTAACTATTTCCTTTACATAAAATATGTACTCAATAGCATTTTTATCATTTGTTTCTTGATAATATTTTAAATACGGAACTATTCCTCTTTCAAAATTATTCAAATCAAAATTAGGCTGATTTACTCTAAATGTATAATTCACCCAGAAAGCACCGTTTGCGTAACCATTACTTACAAGTCCATCTTCATTTAGCAAAGGAATTAACCTCTTTTCACCATTTTTTGTTAATGCTTCAATTTTAAATATATGATTGTATTTATTGAAATGAATATCATACATAAAAACTGGATGATGCGTTAATCCAAGAAAATTTTTGTAGCTCGACTCAATTGGAACATAAAAAGTTTTAATTATTTTATTGACTCGCGAAACTTTAGGAAAATGATTTTGAACAGTAGGTGTATACCAAATCATAAGCAGCTGTCCAAATACAACAATAACGATGATCGCTTTCCAAAAAAACTGAGTTATACTTAACTGATTAAAACCTTTTATCAAAAAATCCTGATCTTCAGTAATTGGTTTACTATAAACCGGAATAGAACAATTTTCAGCAGTACATCTTTCTGTAAGACGATTTCCTGCAATATATTGATACGTTTTTTTTCCTAGAAAAGAAATACCCGGTAAACTTCCTAAAAGTCCTAAGGGATATGTATATAGTAACGATTTAAATAATTCGATATATGCCCAATATCCAACTACTATTTTCCCATTTTTATTTACACCGTGAATGTTTATCAATAAAACTTCCTGATCAAATTTTTTAAGAACGTCGTTAGTTAGATAATTATCCTGAACCGTTTGACAACTGATTGCATTAAAAATATCAAAATGATTTATAATTATCACCACCTTATGACATAAAGGGCATTCTGCGTCATAATAGAAAGTGTAAATTGTTTTCTTAAATTTTAATTTTTGAGATAATCTACTCCAAAAAGAAACAGGAACTAACAGTAAATATATTGCGATATAAGTGAGGGCAAACAATGGTATTGGATAAGCTATTAAAATACCAAAGTGAAAAAAGGTTCCTAAAATAAACAATGGAAATCTCCATTTTTTTAACCAAAATATAAATATGAAACTTGCTTCGAAAACAAGGACCAAATAACCTAAAAATTTAACAAGCCATTCTTTATTTAGTAAATAAGAGGTATCATTCCAGGTCACCATTGGCAAACTTGATGGTAACCAAACCCCTAATCCATCCATCCACATTTTACTGGAAAGCTTATAAAAAACTGAATCGATGTAAACTAAACCGATTGCAATAAATACAATGATTAAATAATTAACTTGTAGAATTTTATTATCGACTTTATACGTTTTATAAATCGTGGAAAATTTAAGTTTTTGCAATAAATTATCTAATGATAAAACTCTTGCAATTGGCATAAACATTATTAAAAAGTTTATGCCTACATATACATAAAAAACATGGTATTCAAACTTTGAGGCAGAACTAAAGATAATGACCGAAAATATATAATTTAAGATTGTAGCAAACCTTGTAACCAATCCTAAAAACATACATAGCAGAACAGGAAACCAAAAATAAAAAAGAAATGATACGTCTAATTCTCCACTATAAATAAATGGATCTTTATCATAGATAATGCTCCTGAAATTAAACAATTGCAACACCTCACAAAATAAAACCAATGTATAAAAAACCCGAAATACCGAGAGACCTGTCGCATCAATTTTTAAACTAAAAAATCTGGTCATTATTTTACGTCCCATTGTAATTGCGGTCTAATAATACCATTGATCTTTCCTAAATATCCTGATTCTCTTTTTATGTCCTTAACTTCAAACGTTAACAATTCCTCATTACTAAATAAAGCTCTCATTTCATTTGTATGAAAGTAAAGATGTATTTGATAAATATCGTCATTTAATAAATTAGCTGGTATTGCACAACAAAGCTCTGTTATTTCTCCTATTTTGCAATCAAATTTATTACCAGAGCCAAATACGACATCTCCTTTTATAGTTTTTAAATCATATCCCAATGAAATTCGTTCATTTTGTGTTTGATTAACTATTTTTAGTCTAAAATCAATGGCAGAAGTGATATCAATAACTTCATTTTTATCTAACGTTGATGCATTTTCTATAGCAGCATATAAAATTCGTATGTTGTCATTCCCTAATGCTTCATCAATTGTATCAAAACTTAATCTTCGTTCTGAAAATGAATTGCTTTGCAAATAATCTGAAATTACTTTAGTTGGATTACCGTTTCCGCATATTTGTCCAAATTCCATACTAATAACGCGTGTGCATAGTGTTTCTATAGCTGCCATATTATGACTAACAAATAACACAGTTCTACCCTCGCCTTTAGAAATATCCTGCATCTTTCCAATTGCTTTCTTTTGAAATTCAGCATCACCAACAGCTAAAACCTCATCAATTACTAAAATTTCCGGCTCTAAAAAAGCTGCAACGGCAAAGGCTAATCTAACCGTCATACCACTGCTATATCTTTTTACGGGAGTATCTATATAACGTTCGCAACCGGAGAATTCAATTATCTCAGCTAGTTTAGAAGTTATTTCTTTTTTTGTCATTCCCAAAATAGCACCATTAAGGTAAATATTTTCACGACCTGTCATTTCAGCATGAAAACCAGTTCCTACCTCAAGGAGAGATGCAATTCGCCCGCGCGATTTTATACTTCCCGTAGTTGGAGCCGTGACTTTTGACAATATTTTTAAAAGAGTTGATTTTCCTGCACCATTCTTACCTATAATCCCTAAAACTTCTCCACGTTCAACTTCAAAATTAATATCCTGCAAAGCCCAGACATAGTCTGAATTTCCTTTTGTGGAACGGTCGTTAGTGTCTCCAATTTTTAAATATGGATTTTCTTTTCCTCTTACCTGATGCCACCATCTATTAAGATCATGGCTTAATGTACCTGTTCCTACTTGCCCTAAACGATATTGTTTAGAGATATTTTCAGCTTTTAAAACAATATCTTTTTCCAATTATAATATTATTAAATTGTAAATTTATCCTCCTGATCAAAAATTAGCTTTAAACTGTATCTATAAAACTCTTTTCGGTTTTATTAAAAACTAAAAGACCAATAAAAAATACTGCAATTGTGAGTACCAAAGTATAAAGTAATCCGGGAATTGAAATTTTACCAACATCTAAAAGCATATAACGAGCAGTCTCAATGATATATGCTAAAGGATTATATTCAACAAGCCATCCATATTTTGGCAATTTATCTTTTATCAATTCCATTGGGTACATTACCGCAGATAAATACATTAGTAACTGTATTCCAAAACCAACTAAATAACTAAAATCCCTATATTTTGTAACCATTGATGATATTAGCATTCCTAATCCTAATCCCAAAATTCCCATAATGATAATCAAAACAGGGAAAAATAAAACAACACCATTTAAACTCAGGTCTGTTCCTATTATGTAGTAATAACAATAGAAAGCTATAAAAATGAAAAATTGAATTCCGAATTTGATTAAATTTGAAATTACAACTGATAAAGGTGTTATAATTCTTGGGAAATAAACTTTCCCAAATATATTTGCATTGGTTTTAAAGGTATCAGAAGTTCCATTAAGACAGGCTGTAAAATAATTCCAAACTGTTATTCCTGCTAAATTGAATAAAAAAGGAGGAACAGTACCTGTATTTATACCAGCGACGTTGTTAAAAATTATCGTAAAAGTTACCGAAGTAAATAAAGGCTGAATCAAATACCAAAGTGGCCCTAATACTGTTTGTTTGTAGACTGTAATTACATCACGTTTTACAAATAAGAATAGTAAATCACGATATTGCCAAACTTCTTTAAGATTAAGCGAGAAAAATTTGTTTTTTGGTGTTATTTCAAAAAGCCAATCATTTGAAACATTATTATTTTTCATTTTATTTTGATTACAATTTGGAGTGCAATAATAGGCATTTAAAAATTATAAAAAAGTTTTTTTTAGTCCCTTAAAAATTATAATTAAAAATCGATTTAGCCTGATAAAATTAATAGGATTTTTACTTAATTACAAAAGATGTAAAAAGCAAAAAAGGCGTTTTATTAAAACACCTTTTTAAATATTTGATTTAGAATTTCTCGTATGTATTAAGCAAATTACTTATCTAAAACTTCGAAAGCTGAATTCATGCTTTTAAATTCCGGAACTATTTTTTTCATTTTAGATACAATGTCATCATTATCATAAAAATCAGCAATTCCTATAAGCTCATCGATTTCAGTATGCAGGTTTTCATATTCATCCTGTATCTCTTGTGCGATCATAATTTTATTATGATAGGTCGGTAACGTTTTAGATGTATCATTTAATAATTCTTCATATAATTTTTCACCTGGTCGTAAACCAACAATTTTTATTTTAATTTCCTTATCAGGAATAAAACCAGCTAGTTTAATCATTTTCTTCGCCAAATCTATTATTTTGACTGGTTTACCCATATCAAAAATATAAATTTCGCCTCCGTTACCCATTGCCCCTGCTTCTAAAACCAATTGACAAGCTTCCGGAATTGTCATAAAATATCGTATGATATCCTGATGTGTAATTGTTACTGGTCCACCTTCTGCAATTTGTTTGGTGAACAAGGGAACAACTGATCCATTTGATCCCAAAACATTTCCAAAACGAGTAGTAATAAATTTTGTAGCACCTTCTACATTCTCATTTTGGTTTTTCAAAAAGAGAGATTGTACATATTTTTCGGCAATTCGTTTGCTGGCTCCCATAACATTGCTCGGATTGACAGCCTTATCTGTTGAAACCATCACAAACTTCTTAACATAGTACTTACACGCTAAATCAGCTAAATTTTTGGTCCCCTTAATATTCGTTAATATTGCCTGTGAAGGATTTTCTTCCATCAATGGCACATGTTTATAAGCAGCGGCATGAAAAACAACATGGGGGGTATGAGTTTTAAAAACTTTTTCTAATGCTTTCTTACTTCTGACATCAGCAATTACAGCAATAATTTTTGTTTCAGAATTCATACTCAAAGTTTCCAAACATAAATTATGAAGTGGAGTTTCAGCATGATCTAAAATAATTACTTTTTTAGGATTAAATCCAAGTACTTGTCTTACTATCTCGCTTCCTATTGATCCGGCTGCACCTGTGATAAGAATTGTTTTGTCTTTTAACTGCTTTGAAATTGACTTACTATCCAGGACGATCGGTTTTCTTTCTAATAAATCTTCAATTTGGATATTTTTTACCTTTTGAGAAATTTCTTTTTGATTTTCCCAGTCAGAAATCAAAGGAACTGTATAAACTCTATAATTGAACTCTAAACATTGATCAACAATAATTAATTGTTCCTCTTTAGTTAAACTTTTATCAGCTATAATTACACCTTCTGCAGCAACTGAACGCATTAAGGCAGGCAATTTTTTTCTTAAAATCAAAATTGGCAAATCCAACATTCTCTTAGATGCATTTTGATTGTTCTTATCAACAAAACCAACTATTTTAAAACGAGAAGGAGTTTCAAACTTTAATGCATTGGCTACCGAAATAGCATTGGCATCTGTTCCATAAATAACTGTTCTAATTAATTTAGTGCTTGTTTTCTCTGAAAAATATAATTCAAAGGTCTGTTTTACAATTACACGATATAAAAACAATCCGCAAAAAGACAGAACTAAATTAATAAAGAGAGCCGTATTTAAAAAAGCTTTATGTCCCGCGTATAATTCGAAAACCAGATTAAAAAACAAAAAAAACACCAAAACTGACATTTGAGAAAACAGCAGTTTAATAGCATCTATATAAGAGGAATGTCTAATAATTCCCGAATAGGTTCTAAACAACCAGAAGAAAAATATATTTACAAAAATTAAGCTTCCAACAAAATAGAAATGATGCGATGTAATAATATACCCTAATGCGGTTCCTTCAAACAACATGTATGTAAATGTGAACGAAAAAATCAGCACCATTACATCTATAGCAATAATAATCCACCTGGGTAAATAACTCAGGTTATTAATATTTGCCCTTAAATTTCTAGGGGACAGGAAATTATGAAACAAAGTCCTTATTTTAGCTTGCTCTTCTGTATTCAATTTGGGTTCTGTTTGATTTTGTAAACTTCGTATTACATACAAAAGTACAAATTAAAGGTTTCAAAAAATTGTTTCTCTAACAGAAATTAAACTTTAACAACTTTTGTCTTTTGTTTTAAAAAATCAATTAAATAAGATCCGTATCCAGATTTCACTAAAGGTAAGGCAAGTTCCTCTAACTGAGTATCATTTATAAAGCCCTGTCTCCATGCAATTTCTTCTATACAACCTACTTTTAATCCTTGTCTTTCTTCAAGAACCTGAACAAATTGCCCTGCTTGCATTAAACTATTAAAAGTTCCTGTGTCTAACCATGCCGTCCCTCTGCTCAAAATACCAACTTTTAAAGCTTCTCTTTCTAAATAAACCTTATTTACATCGGTAATTTCATACTCACCTCTAGCACTTGGCTTAATATTTTTAGCAATTTCTACGACTGAATTATCATAAAAATATAATCCTGGAACCGCATAACTGGATTTTGGTTGCTCTGGTTTTTCTTCTATAGAAATCGCTTTGTAATTCTCATCAAATTCGACCACGCCATAACGCTCAGGGTCCGAAACATGATAAGCAAAAACTACTCCTCCATTAGGTTTTGTATTTGATTTTAACAGTTCCTGCATATTAGAACCAAAAAATATATTATCACCAAGTATTAACGCTACGTCATCTTTACCGATAAATTCTTCTCCAATTACAAAAGCCTGAGCTAGTCCATTAGGAATCGCTTGTTCTGCATAACTAAATTTACAACCCAAACTAGAACCATCTCCTAATAATTTTTTAAAATTTGGTAAATCATGTGGGGTTGAAATAATTAATATTTCATTGATCCCAGACATCATTAAGGTTGATAACGGATAATAAATCATTGGTTTATCATAAACAGGCATCATTTGCTTACTCATTGCCAATGTTAAAGGATGTAAACGCGTGCCTGAACCTCCGGCCAATATAATTCCTTTCATAGATCTTTATTTTTTATATTTGGGATTAGATTTTCTTCCAATGCTAAAACATTAAAGTCAAATCTTAAAATCATTTTTTATTCTATATAAATATTTTTCTTAAACTCTCTTTATAATTGGGAATATTTAAATTATAAATAGCTTTAATTTTTTTCTTATCTAACAATGAAAATTCGGGTCTTTTTGCAGGAGTTGGGTATGAAGATGACGGGATTCCGCCAACATTACAATTATAACCTCCAATTTCTTTTATGCTTAATGCAAACTCATACCAACTTATTTCTCCTTCATTTGAATAATTGTAAATGCCCGGAACCCAATTTGAAGATTCCAAGATATCAATCATCGCCTGAGCCAAATCGGCAGCATAAGTTGGCGAACCAATTTGATCGTTGACAACATTAATCGATTCTCTTTCCTGCATTAATCTTTGCATTGTCTTAACAAAATTGTTACCAAATTTGCTATATACCCAGGAAGTTCTAATAATAATTGAATCAGGGTTATTATTTACACATGCTATTTCACCAGCCAACTTACTTTCTCCGTAAACATTTATCGGATTAGTTGGTGCTTCTTCATTTAATGCAATTGCGGAAGATCCATCAAAAACATAATCTGTTGAAATATGGATTAATTTCACATTATATTCTGCAGAGTATTTTGCTATTAACTCAACAGCTAAATTGTTAATTGTAAACGCTAATTCTTTTTCAGTCTCTGCTTTATCAACTGCAGTATAGGCTCCACAATTTAAAATTATATTTGGTTGAATATTTTCTAATTGTTTATTTAAAAGATCGAGGTTATCTAATGTAACTTTCGTTCTGTCTGCAAAGATCCATTGATAATTTGGATAATTAATGGATAAAACATTGAGTTCAGATCCTAATTGTCCGTTTGCACCTGTTACAAGAATTTTTTTCATTAAAATAAACTATTACAATTTTCGATAAAAGGAAGTATCTGATCTTTTTCAGAAACTATTGCTTCTTCTAAATTCATTCCCCAATCGATATTAAGCGATGGATCATCGTATTTAATTCCGCCTTCAGAGGCTTTATTATAAAACTGATCGCATTTATACATTACTGAAGCTGTTTCGCTAATCACTGAAAAACCGTGTGCAAATCCTTGAGGAACCAATAATTGTTTTTTGTTTTCTGCTGATAATAAAACACTAAAAGCTTTTCCATAAGTAGGAGAATCTTTTCTTAGGTCTACTGCAACATCAATTATTTCACCTTCTAAAACACGAACCAATTTTGTTTGTGCAAAAGGTGGATTTTGATAATGCAAACCTCTTAAAGTACCTTTTTTTGAAAAGGATTGATTATCCTGAACAAATTCAATATTAATCCCTAAATCTTCAAATTTAGTTTTACTGTAAGATTCAAAAAAATAACCTCTTTCATCTCCAAAAACAGTTGGTTCTACAACCACTAAATCTTTTATAAATGTTTCTTCAATTTTCATATTAAAAATGTAATTCTTATTTCTATTTAATAATCAAAAAAGGTTTTAATAACTTCTTCAATTCTAATTTTATCCTCTTTAGTTAAATTTGATCCTGAAGGCAAACAAAGACCT